>Ga0210396_10000912_pt1 | contig 33983 bp, 28 predicted proteins | sample IncBWH17OmetaG_FD_155466 | JGI IMG/M metagenome (GOLD analysis project Ga0210396, IMG submission 155466) | Forest soil microbial communities from Barre Woods Harvard Forest LTER site, Petersham, Massachusetts, United States - Inc-BW-H-17-O ...
TAGCCGCCGCCACCAGGTTGCCCATCGCGTTTCCCATCCCCGCGGCGGTGTGCACATTGACCAAGGCGGGCTTGCCGGTGGACTGGGCGAATCCGTCAGCCATGGCCACCACCGACGCCTCCTGCAATCCCAGGACATAGGTGAAGTCGTCGGGGAAGTTCTTCAAGAACGTCTCCTCGGTAGAGCCCGGGTTGCCGAATACCGTCGTCAGCCCAAGCTCACGAAGCAGGTCGTAGGTCACCTCGTGGACGGATTTTGCGCCTGTCATCGTCCTGCCGGTCCTTCCGTAGTTGCCGAGCCTTCGCCAGCGCGCCACCGCGCTTCGGGTATCAGACTCGTCCGAGCGGGTAATGCTGTCGATGTCATTCCCAACAAGCGTGCCCCTTGGTCGCTGTTGGCGCTCACAATCCTGTGAATGCTCACAGGTTTCTGCGAGGGCCCCACCAGGATTCACGGATCCGACGGGTGCGGCATCCCACATGTACCACGTTGTACATGCACACAGCGCCGAGCGACAGGTGTTGTAACCGACTCCATCGACAGCGGACGCACGCTGCATTGGAATGCTTGAACATGTATGCGATTGAGGTCGAGCACACCGGCGGACCGGAGGTCCTTTCCCTCGTCGAGAAGCCGCAGCCCTCCCCTGGGCCCGGTGAGGTGTTGATCAAGGCGGAGGCGATCGGCGTGAATTTCGTCGACACCTATTTCCGGGCGGGGCTCTATCCGCATGAACTCCCGTTCGTCCTTGGCGCCGAAGTGGCCGGCACCGCCGCAGCGGTGGGGGAAGGTGTGAGCGCGCTGCGGGTGGGTGACAGGGTCGCGACCGCCGACGCCGTCGGTGCCTACGCCGAGTACTGCATCGCGCGAGCCGATGTCGTTGCGTCGGTGCCGGATACGGTGACATCCGACGTCGCCGCGGCAGCGATCCTCAAGGGTATGACCGCGCACTTGCTGATCAAATCGGTATATCCCGTACAGGCTGGCGACACGGTGCTGCTGCACGCCGGTGCCGGCGGGGTGGGTCTGATACTGACGCAGTGGGCAACCAGCCTTGGGGCCGATGTGATCACGACCGCCTCCACCGCGCACAAGAAGGAGTTGTCGCGCCGGGCCGGCGCGGTGGAGGTGCTCGACTATCCCGACGACCCCCAGCAGTTCGGGGCCATGGTTCGACGGCTCACCGGTGGCGAGGGCGTCGCGGCTGTCTACGACGGGGTGGGCAAAACGACGTTCGACGCCAGCCTTGCCAGTCTGGCGGTGCGCGGCACGCTCGTGCTCTTCGGCGCGGCCAGCGGGCCGGTACCCCCCATGGACCCGCAGCGGCTCAACGCCGCCGGCTCGGTGTATCTGACGCGCCCATCGCGGCCGCATTTCATGCGTACACGTGACGAGTTCACCTGGCGCACAAACCAACTGTTCGACGCGATCGGCACCGGCACCGTCACGGTGACCGTAAGTGACCGCTACCCACTGAAGGACGCAGCCCAAGCCCACCGCGATCTTCAAGGCCGAAAGACCGTCGGCTCGGTCGTGCTCACGCCCTAACACCTACCCGGCGATGGGGTCGCGGTGCAATCAACGATGTAGAAGTAGCCGTCGTCGTCAACGAAGCCGGTCTCGCCGCTGCACAGCCAGCCTTCGACTATTGCGGCCGCGGTTGCCTCGGGCTGATTCCAATAGCCCTTCATCACGTTGTGGCCGCGCACCTGAAGTTCTCCGGTGGTGCCCACAGGCACTTCCTTGCGGCGTTCGTCGACCACCCGCATCTGAACGCCGCTGACCGGGCTGCCGACCGATCCCATCTTGCGCAGCTTGCCTGGGTGGTTGAAGCAGGCCGCCGGCGCCGAATCCGACAATCCGTAGCCCTCCAATAGAACGCAGCCGAACCGCTCCTCATATCGACGGCGGGTGTCCCCAGGCAGCGCCGGACCGCAGGAAATGCAGACACGTAGCGAGCCGAGCTCCAGGCCGCAGCGATCGACTGTGGCCAGCATCTCCGTATACATCGAGGGCGCGGCCTCGATGACGGTGACACGTTGGGCAGCAACCATTTCCAATGCCCGCCGGGCGTCGAAGCCGGGTAGCAGAACCAAGGTGGAGCCCGTGCAGATGGCGGCCATCAAACCGCAAGTCAGGCCAAAGGCATGGAACAGCGGCAAGCATCCCAGCACGACGTCCTCAGGCCCGAGATCCAGCACGCTGCGCGCGATGACGGCCTGGGTGGTGACCAGGTTGGCGTGCGTCAGCTCGGCGCCTCTGAGCGCACCGGTCTTGCCGAACTGATGCACGATTACCGCGTCATCATCGGCGGCGCGACTGACCGGCCGAGGCCGCCCAGCGAAATCGTCCGTCAGGACGTCCAGCGTGTCGTAATCAAGTTCGATCGGCGATGCGCCGGCGGCGAGCGCAGCCTTCGCTGCCACAGGCGCACAACTGGCAGCGAAGAACAACAGCCGCGCATTGGTATTCATTAGCGCCATCTGGGTTTCGCGAGCACTTCGCAGCGGATCCAGCAGCACCGCAACGGCTCCGGCGTGCAAGATGCCGTAGAACGCCGCCGCGAACTCCGGCCGGTTCCCTAGCATGATCCCCACTCGATCGCCAGGCTGCACGTCATGCGTGCAGACGTAAGCAGCAAACCGCGCGGCCTGATCCGCGAGTTCTGAATACGTCGTCGTGACCCCTTCACACCGCAATGCAACCGCTCCCGGGTACATGTCCGCCGACTCCGTCAGAAACAGACTCAGGTTGGTCATCGCACTCTCTCGGGCCAACAGCCGTGGTGTGTCTCGATCATCGAATCGACTCGCACACAATGTCGATGGCGTCGGCAACAACGACTACCCGCCGACTATGTTCCGGCGAACAAATACCGGCGCCGGGCAGGCACGGAAAGGCAACAGTCAGGGATACAACACAATGACATCGGCCACGCAGGCCGGTCGGGCTTCGCCCTCTATCTCGAAGGTGAGGGTGAACACCGCTTCCACGCCGGAAGTTTTCTGCCGGGCACCCATCACCGTCACGGTGCCACGAACCTTCGATCCGACTCGCAGCGGCGCGGGGAAGCGCACCTTGTCGACGCCGTAATTCAGCGCGGCGGTCAGCTCGCGGACCTCAAGGACTTCCGAAATCACCACCGGCGCAAGTGACAGGGTGAGGTAGCCGTGCGCGATGGTGCCCTTGAACGGGCCGTTGATCGCCCGCGCGGGGTCGGTGTGAATCCACTGATGGTCCCCTGTGGCAGCCGCGAACAAGTTCACCTGCTGCTGGGTGATCTCCATCCAGTCAGTGCTGCCGAGGGGCCGCCCGACGAGACTGAGCAGATCGGCCGGCTGGTCAACGACAGTGTTCATCGAGGGCCTTTCCGCTTCAGGTTCCTTCAATCGTGACGCCAATCCACTTGGTTGTCGTTGTATAGAAAACAACATGGCGTGCCCCGTGGTGTGCCGGAGCACAGCGCGTGTGGTTTTTGCACAGTTTTTGGACAACGGTGTTTCAGGGCGTTTAAAGCCTTTGTCAGGCAAGCAGACTCAGCCGGATTGGGTTCGCTGATCCGGCTGCATGAGGCGGCGTTGCACTTCGAAGGCGAGGCACAGCTCGGCCACGTCGCGGGGCTTGGACAATGAGCGTCCGGTGCGTTGCTCGATGCGGTGCAACCGGTAGCGCACCGTATTGGGATGGCAGAACAGCAATTCCCCGACGGCGCGCATCGACCCATCGTTGTCCACCCATGCCTGAAACGTCTCGAACAGGATGTCACGCTCTTGATCAGGTAGCCCGGCGAAGGAGTCTATTGTGGGCGCGACGAGCTTGACGAGGACGTCCGGCGCGCTAACCGCCGCGCTTGCCAGTATCGAGCCGTCGAACAGCGACACCAGCAGCCCCGGATCCAGGCGTCCCCGCAGGGACACCCGCGCGAAGCGCAGTGCCTGAGGGGTGTCGCGTAGGTCATCGAAACGGGCGCTCACCCCCACCCTCGCGGTCGCAACCCGCGAAACCAATGCCAGCACATCGCCCAGGTGCTTGTCATTCTTGACATGCACGATGCCGACCTGGAGGTCGGGAAGCAGCCCCCACGCCGAAAACACATCCAGGCTGCGCAGCTTTGACTCGATCCGCGGCAGCGCCTCGCCGCCCGCACCGTCCATCTGGGCGGCGATCACCACGTACGGCCCGCTGCTGGGTAACCGAAGGCAATCGGCGGCCTCCCACACGCTGCACTCTTCGACAAGCCGGCCGTGCAACACCGTGTCGATGAGAATCGCGCGGTGTGCCTCGTCGTTGCGCAGCCGGCGGGCCTGTTCGGCGCGGTGCCCGACCGCCATCGCGTCGGTGTAGGCCTCTTGTGCGGCCCACAGTTTGGACGTCAAGTCACGCAATACACCGCCATTGAGACCACGGCGGCCGGTCGATTCGATCATTACGGCATCCCACAGTCGGCGGAACCCCACGCGGTAGGCCTCCATCACCGATGACAGCGGCACCCCGTCGCGGGCACGCTCTACGCCCAACTCGGTGGCGGCCGTGGTATCGAACGCGATATCGGCGGAGATGGCGGTGCAGATCGGTCGAATATTGGCCGCACAGCCGGCGACGACCATATCGAAAGCCAGTGGAAAGGCCGCCTGATAAAGCGGCACCTCGCGTCTGATCGTGCTGGCGAGCGTCACCGCAAGCTCCTCGGTGCGCCGGCCGACCGCGTCCGCCACCTCCGATATCTGCTCTTGTACCGCGTCGCCAGTCATGCGGTGCAGATTATGCGTGCACCGGGAAATCGGCTTGTTCCGGCGAAACGAAAATCGGCGTCATCTTTGTCGCTCATACAATGACTCCCGGCCCTCCCCGTTAGGGGCCACCTGGCCGCAGCACCGCGGCGCCGTACCAGTGGCAGACAAGCAAGGCCACTTCCACATCCAACCGGTCGGCGGCGACCTCTCTGCCGCGCCTGGTGATGGCACGGCCCACCCGGTACTTCACCGTGTTGAAGTGCAGGTTAAGTTCGTCGGCTGCCTGCTTGTAGCTGGAACCGCAGCGGAGAAACACCCGCAGCGTTTCGCGCAGTCGGGCGTCGCCGTCGGTGTCGGCGGCCAGGTCGCCCAGCACGCCGGCCACCCAAGCCCTGGTATCGGCGATGTCGCCGCCCAGCAGCGCGGCCAGCGGCACGCCCCGGTCTTCGGCACCGATCACGGTCGGCTCGGGGCGCGCGCCGACCAGCGCGACCCGGCGAGCGGCCTCGGCTTCGCGGTGCGACTGGCGGAAGCCCTCCAGCCCGGCGGCCATATTCCCGATCGCGATACTGGGAGTATCCGGTCGCCCCAGGGCGAACTCGCGGACGCACGCCGCGGCGGATTCCGCCGGCACCCGATACGGCAGCCATCCCCAACCGCAGGTCCGGTCGGCTGCGATGAAGAGTGGGCTGGCCGCGGCATCGGATGCATGGCCCACTTCCCTCAGGAACCGTTGCAGTCGGCCGATTTCATCCCCTGCGGTGCCCACGTCGGGGTACCACATCACCAGGGCCAGGTGGTGCCATCGCAGCGGATAGCGAATGGTCGTGGTGGCCGCGTCCACGTCGACAGGCTTTTGCGCCGCGAGTACTTCACGAACTCGCATGGCGCGCAGACTGTTCTGGTTCTCCAGCCACCGCTCGCGTTCATCTTCGTATACGACAACGACCTGCTGGGTAATCGAGTCGATGTACTGAAACAGCGTCGCGCTCATCGCTTCCAGGACCGCATATCTCGCCGGGTCAGGGATATCACGCACCTCGGCGAATACCAGCTCGTTCATCAGATGCTGGCCGAGGCGGTAGGCGCGCACCAGAGCATTGAGCGGAATTCCATATTGGGCCAAGCGCCGGGCATACTCCATAGCGGCGACAGGCACCGCGACCAGGTCCACCGGGATCGCGTAACGCAGAGCGTGCAGAAGGGTCTCGATGTTCCCCTCGACACTTGGTCCCAACAGCTCCATGGCCCGCCGGTCCCCGCCGAGCTCGGGGATCTGATTCTCCAGGGTCGACTTCATGCCCGACGAAAGCTGTGCGAGCCGATCCTGCAGCCTGGCTGCGGTTTCGGCGACGTAGCGGGTTACGTCTTCGTCGCCATCCATATCCGGTTTCTGCACACCATCGACGCTAGACGTCATGCGATTTGCATGGCTAGCGCGCCGCGTCGACGGTGCGTCGCGGCTCGGCTGCGAGGACACGTTCGCGGATTTCGGGCGGGTAGAGATTGTCGAACGTCGCCGGTAGCGCATGCCCGTCCTCTATCGAGTCGAGCAACCCGTCGTGCAGGACAATCGGCCCACGCCCGCCGTGCCGCTCCTCCTCGCTGTAGCACTGATACCACGGCAGGATGGGAACCGGCCAGTGCTCTTGGCGGAGATTGGGATGGATACGGGTACCGAGCGCCCACAGCACATCCGAGGTGTTCGATGGGTCGATATCGTCATCGAGCACATAGGTCACCGGACACATGTGACCGACTCGGTTGGTGCTCATCAACTCCCCGATCCGGTGTACGAACTCGGTGGGGCTGGTTTCTGGTAGCACATCGCGCCAATGCCGCGGCACGGTGATGATCATCCAGTGGCACGCCGTGTCCACCAGCAACCACGCCGTGGTGATGGGCAGGCCCGCGTTGCGCAGCAGCGCGAGCACTTCAGCCGATACTCCAACCGCCGGGGCGATCTGCGAATCATCGGGTGGACGGCCGGTGGCGCTAATCGGCCAGATCGGGTTGTCGCGGTAAGTGATCGCCTCGATCGTGTATACCGGCTCCGGGGAGGTCTCCGGAAGCGCGTACCCGTGGAATTCGGCATACGGACCTTCGGTCGCGTCGCGGGTGATCGAAACATGGCCTTCGATAACGACTTCGGCGCCCGCGGGCACATCAAGATCGTTCGTCTCGCACTTGACGACCTCGACGGGCTCGCCGTAGAGACTACCCAGGAACGTGCCTTCATCCACCTCGGCCGGAATGGGCATCCCGCCAACCATCGGCACTCCGGGATCACCGCCCTGCACGACGGCGAAAGGCATTGGTTTACCTATTTTTTCCCATTCCTCCCAAATCATTCCGATATGTTGCTGAGGCAAAAACAAGCCGGTCATGTGGCGGTTGTCGAGCATCATGATCCGCGAGATCGACCAATTGGTCCACCGCCCATCGGGGGTTCGCGCGACAATGATGCCCCAGGTGTTGAGGTAGCGGCCGCCGTCGTCTTGGTGCACCTGAGGAATCGGAAACCGATCCAGTGTCGCGTCGGCGCCGCGCAGAATGTTCTGCTTGCAGGGAGCTGAATCCGCCGAGATCTGCTTCGGCGGAATCGGGTCCTTTCCATGCACCGCTACCAGGTGCTCGACCAATTCTTGCGCTGTCGCGTCGTGCCACAGCCCGAGCGAAAGCGCAACGCGCGCCAGGGGATACCGTGGATGACTGGACAATGCACCGGAGGCTCCAAGCAGGCGAAATCCGGGCTCTGTTTCCTGAACGTTGTCGAACAATGGTGCCGGCCAACCCTGTTCGGTTGACCGCCGGGTGATCGCGGCCGCTTCCAGCACGGCGCTGACAGGACGATCGATATGCACGACATCGTCGAGTGATTCCAGCACCCGAAGATACTCCCGGAGATCGCTAATCCTGGCCATTATTCGTTCACCACCTTAAGTTTCGAGGCTTTCGCGCCTGGCACTCCGTTCCACCGTTGGGCCCCAGGTGATTCGATATCGAACTGGTCCAAAATCCGGGTCACGATGTGAGCGACGATGTCGCCGACGGAAGCCGGATGGTAGAACGCCGGCATCGGCGGGACGATGCTGGCGCCCATTCGAGCCAATGCCAGCATGTTATCGAGATGAAGCTGACTGAGCGGGGTTTCGCGGGGTACCAGCACCAGTCGTCGGTGTTCCTTCAACGTGACATCGGCTGCCCGGGCGATCAACCCATCGGCGTACCCCATCCGGATCCCCGCCATCGTCTTCATGCTGCAAGGAGCGATCCCCATTCCCTCGACGCGAAAAGAGCCCGACGAGATCGCCGCTGCCTGGTCGTCCCACGAATAGACGACGTCGGCTAATCCCTCGACGTCGCGCGCCGACAACTCCGTCTCCGGGTGGATGGTTGGCCGCGCCCACCGCGACAGCACTAGGTGCGAATCCACATCGGGACACTGTTGTAGTCGACGGAGCAGCTCGATGCCTAGCGCGGCGCCCGTGGCGCCGGTCATGCCCACCACGATCCGTCTCATCCGGCTCACTCCCACGACCCGCGCATCTACCCGGCCGCTGTCTCGGCTCTTCGATCGTTGGGCGGCCCGGCGTTGTTGTCGATGTTCTCGCCGACAATGCGGCACCCCGTCTGGTGTGACCCGAAACAACACGTCGTTCCGAACGCCCATCGGTTGTGGGCCCATTAGCGGTGGCTGCGCGTTCCAGCGGTCCGAGATTGGTCGTTGGGTTGCGCCATGTTGCCGACGCCGGCAATGCGGAGCGCGTACTCGCCGTAGAGGTACGCCAACTGATTTATCGACGCGTCGCCCCCGGGACGAAACCACCTGGGGACGCCCTCGGCCATCTCAATGATCGCGAATGCAGTGATCTTCGCGCTGGAGACCGACATACGGCCCTGTTTGGCGCCCTCGATGAGCAGGTCTTCAAACACCTTGCGATAGCGACGTCGTCGCTCATAGATAGCAGCCAATGCCTCGCCTTCGGCCCACCGGAAGTCACGGATGGTGATCACGGCCTCTTGTGGGTGCTCGACGAGGAAACGCACCTGACTCTCGGCGGCGCGGCGCAGCTGCTCAACGACATCGGGCGAGCTCGCGATGGCGTCCTGTTGCACGGCGAGGATCGCGTCGAGTGTGTCGATCAGAATTTCGTGGAGCAGCTCCGATTTGGATTTGATATGGCTGTAAATGCTTGTCGCTCCGATGCCCAGCGCGTCGGCGATCTCGCGCACTCCGGTCGCGCGATAGCCCTGTTCGGCAAACAACGCCACCGCCGCTTTCCGCACATCGGAGCGCTCATTGACGACCCGGGGCCGGCCACGACGAGCCGGAGTCGACGGCCGCGAGGCAGAGGGCGACATGCGATCAACTGTACTTTAAGTGGCCGTCGATCGTAAATTACGAACATCTGTTCTTCTAACGTGGTCACCTGCGCATCTTGGCGCGAGGGGCCGTATTCCGGCAGGTGTCATCGAATTACGGTGACCAGGGCACTCCGCCGATATGGGCCTTGACGCGCTTGCCCGTGCGTTCTATCGTTACGAACGAACACTTGTACAAAAAATAGCTGCTCCGCTGCAGGTGTAGTAATCCAACGGCCACCTCGGACCGCCCGCAGACGTGCATCCGGCGACTAACGATCAGGAACAAGCGATGAGTGCTTACAAGAAGATCGCGGTTACATGGACGCAGTCCTGAGCGCCAGGCACCTTCGTACTGGGGAGTTTGCCGCGTCCGTCGGCGACGTGCTGCCGTGCAGCGACTCGCGCCGGCTGGCAGCTGCCGAGGCATCGAGACGTCCGTTGCTGCTCGACTCGCTACTCTATGGACGAATCCTCGACCAGTGGAGTCTGTGGGAAATCGCAAACCACCTTCGGCTGCCAAGCCAGGGCCCGTTTGTGGTGGTGGCCGCCGAAACGCCGGGCGTCGGCGAAGTGGCGCTGCCCGAAATCGAATCCAAACTACGCAGCCTGGACATCTACTCGGCATGGCGCGTACTGCCCGATCTGCAGATCGGCATCGTGCACATCAAGTCCGACCAGCATCTCGACAAGATCCTGGGCCTGCTGTCTCGCACTTCCACCAATCGTGTCGGGGTCAGCGCGCGCTTCGACAACCTGCGCGACACCCCACAGGCTGTGCACCTGGCCAAGGTGACGCTGCGCGCCCGCCACAGCGCCTGCCGGGTCGCGGTCTTTGAAGGCTCCATTTTGGCCACCGCCGCGGTCAGCGCGCCGGAGGTGATGATCAAATCCGCCGCCACCGTGCTCAACGGCTTCGACGACCTCGGCGAGGAAGAACGCGAACTTCTCTTTGAAACCTTCCGGATCTGGCAAGACAGCGACGCATCGGTGCGCGCCACCGCCGAAGCCCTTATCTGCCACCCCAACACCGTGCGCTACCGACTTCGGCGAATCGAACAACGCACCGGCCGATCGTTGTCCCGCCCCCGCGACATCGCCGAACTGTGCCTGGCATTCGAAGTGCAACGACGTCTCATGTAGCCAAGGCGAGTTCGGCCTCAGCTTATTGATGCCGACGCGGCCTGCAGCACCACGGCGCTGTGGGCGTCGACGGTGAGCTTCGCCGCTGCGCGGAGTTCCTCGGGGGGTGTCGCCCCGTCGGCTCCGGTGCGCACCACGGTGCGCCAACCGGTGCCGAACGCCGCTGGCGGAAGGGTGAATTCGATCGGCTCGTGGTGGGCATTGAAGCACAGCACGAACGAGTCATCGACCACCTGCTGACCCCGCGCATCACGGCCGGGAATGCCGTGACCGTTGAGGAATACCGCGACGGACTTCGCGAAGCCCGCGCCCCAGTCCTCATCAGTCATCTCGGCGCCATCGGGCGCAAACCAGGAGATATCGGGGAGGCCGTCCAGGCCGCGGCGGCCCAAGGGCTTGCCACTGAAAAAGCGGCGCCTGCGGAACACCGGGTGGTTCGCACGCAGCGCTGACACCGCGCGGGTGAACTCCAGCAGGCCGGCATCGGCGTCGGCCCAGTCGATCCACGTGAGCGAGTTGTCCTGGCAGTAACCGTTGTTGTTGCCACTCTGCGTGCGACCGAGCTCGTCGCCGTGGCAGATCATCGGCACACCCTGCGACAGAAGCAGAGTGGTGAGGAAGTTGCGCTGCTGGCGGGCGCGCAACTCGTTGATGCCGGCGTCGTCGGTTGGCCCCTCCGCGCCGCAGTTCCACGAACGGTTGTAGCTCTCGCCGTCGTTATTGTCTTCGCCGTTGGCGTCGTTGTGCTTCTCGTTGTAGGACACCAGGTCGCGCAGCGTAAATCCGTCGTGAGCGGTGACAAAGTTGACCGAAGCGACTGGCCTGCGCCCGGTGTGCTCGTACAGGTCGGCCGAGCCGGACAAGCGGTAGGCGAACTCGTCGAGGGTGGACGGCTCACCGCGCCAGAAATCACGCACGGTGTCGCGGTACTTTCCGTTCCACTCCGTCCACTGCGGCGGGAAATTGCCCACCTGGTAACCGCCGGGCCCGACATCCCACGGCTCGGCGATGAGCTTGACCTGGCTGACCGTTGGATCCTGTTGCACGAGTTCAAAAAACGTCGCCAGCCGGTCGACGTCGTAGAACTCGCGGGCCAGCGTCGCGGCCAGGTCGAACCGGAAGCCGTCGACGTGCATCTCGGTCACCCAATAGCGCAGCGAGTCCATGATCAGCTGCAGCGCATGCGGATGCCCGACGTTGAGGCTGTTGCCTGTACCCGTGTAGTCCATGTAGAAGCGCTTATCGTCCTCGACCAGCCGGTAGTAGGCGGCGTTGTCGATGCCGCGCATCGACAGGGTCGGGCCCATGTGGTTGCCCTCCGCGGTGTGGTTGTAGACCACGTCGAGGATGACCTCGATGCCCGCCTCGTGCAGCGTGCGCACCATGCCCTTGAACTCCTGCACCTGTCCCCCGGCCGAAATAGCGCTGGAATATTTCGGGTCGGGCGCAAAGAACGAGATCGTGTTGTAGCCCCAGTAGTTCGACAGACCCTTCTCGATCAAGGTGGAGTCGTTGGCGAAGTGATGCACCGGCATCAGCTCGATCGCGGTGACGCCGATGCTCGTGAGGTGCTCGATGATCACTGGGTGGGCCACCGCGGCATAGGTGCCGCGTATCTGTTCGGGAATGTCCGGATGCGTCTCAGTCAGCCCCTTGACATGCGCCTCGTAGATGACCGTGTCGGCGTACTCGTGGCTCGGCGGGCGGTCGTTGGCCCAGTCGAAGAACGGGCTGATCACCACCGACTTGGGCATGCTCGCCGCGGAGTCGTCGTCGTTGCGGCTGTCGGGATCGCCGAACGTGTAGCTGAACAGAGACTGGTTCCACTCGAACGTGCCGTCTATGGCCTTCGAATACGGGTCCAGCAACAGCTTGTTCGGATTGCACCGCAGTCCGTCCTGTGGTTGGTACGGGCCGTAGACGCGATAGCCGTAACGCTGCCCCGGTTCAATGGCCGGCACGAAACCGTGCCAGACAAAGCTATCGACCTCGGGCAGCGTGATCCGCGACTCGGTGTCATCGTCATCGAACAGGCACAACTCGACCCGCTCAGCCACCTCGCTGAACACCGCGAAGTTGGTACCCACGCCGTCGAACGTCGCGCCCAGCGGATAAGCCCTACCCGGCCACACTTCACGGGTGGGGGTCGGAGCAGGGGCGTCTACGCTGGTCATGGGGCATTTGATACCCCACAGACTCCGCGGTCAAACCCGCGACGACATCGGGCATTCCACGTCGAAATTGCCGGGTATCGCCACCAGCGGATGCGAAATTTATTGGCACAGAGCACTTCGCAGCCGGATGCGAACGCCGGCCCTTCCCGCTACCCGTCGGCCTCGCCGTTGGCTCCCGCCTGTGCGGCTTTTCGCAAAGTGCGGTTGGTGGAACGCAAGTCGGTATTGGTCGCCGATAGGTCGGCGTTGTCGTCTTCGAGGTCGAGGATGCGCGCGATGCCGGCCAGGTTGACCCCAGCTTCGACAAGCGTGCTGATGCGCCGTAGCCGGGCCAGGTCGTCGGCGCTGTAGCGCCGGGTTCCGCCATCGCTTCGGCCCGGCGTCAGCAGACCGAAGCGCTCGTAGAGGCGCAGCGACTGCACCGGGATGCCGGAAAGTTCGGCGGCCACGGAGATGCCGTATACGCCGTGATCGGGCGCCGGCCCACCGGACGCGCCAGCACGATCGGCCACCGGCCATCTCCTCACTCAACTAATACAGAAAACCTGTTTACCACACTTGCGCTGAAGTTTCGATGATGCTATATAAAATCTGTGCTAAATAGCATAGATAAGGCTCCGCTACTGCAACAGATTGGAGTGAGAGGTGACTTCCATGCTGATGCGTACCGACCCCTTCCGCGAGTTGGACCGTTTCGCTCAGCAGATGCTGGGCACGGCCGCCCGCCCGGCCGTGATGCCGATGGACGCCTGGCGTGAGGGCGATGAATTCTTCGTCGAGTTCGACCTGCCCGGCATCAACGCCGACTCGCTGGACATTGACATCGAGCGCAATGTGGTGACCGTGCGCGCCGAGCGCCCCGGTGTCGACCCCAACCGGGAAATGCTGGCCACCGAGCGACCGTGTGGAGTGTTCAGCCGACAGCTAGTGCTCGGCGAAAACCTCGACACTGAAAGGATCGCGGCTTCGTACAGCGAAGGTGTCTTAAAGCTGCGCATCCCGGTAGCCGAAAAGGCCAAGCCACGCAAGATTTCTATTGACCGCGGCGGCGCAGACCGGGCCATCAACGACAACGCTGAACAGCACCAGGTCATAGACGCCTGATCGCGGGGTGTGTGGACACGGTGACCGCAACACCAGTGCGACGGCGGCGGCCATGCCGACGCGATATTGTTAGCTGTCCTCGGCGTTCAGAAGCAGCGCCTGTATCCGCCGACACCACCGCTTGGTGTATTCCCGACTCCGCACCCCTTCGCCCGTCTCTGTGTCTGACGGTGCGCTCGTCAACGTGGTCGATCGGTGCAGTCAACTGACGCGAGGAGACACATTCCGCGATGAACTGGGATCTCAACGGCCAGTCAGCCGATATCGAACAAGCCTTGGCCGGCGGAGCACCCCAACGGGTGGGCTGGTTCCGGTTCTACTTCAACGACCAGCGGTGGGAATGGTCCGAACAAGTGCAGCGGATGCATGGGTATGAGCCCGGCACCGTTACCCCGACCACCGAGCTGGTACTGGCACACAAACACCCTGAAGACCGCGGTCAGGTCGCCGCCACCATCGACGACATCCTCAACACCCACAAGCCGTTCAGCACCCGCCATCGGATCGTCGATACCAGCGGAAATATGCATTACGTCGTCGTGGCCGGTGACCGGCTCCACGACGGCCGGGGTGCAGTGATCGGAACACATGGGTTCTATGTCGACGTCTCTCGGCTTCCGGACCCCGAGCAGGAGGAACGCGTTACGGCGAAGCTGGCCGAGATCGCCGAAAGCCGCGCCGCCATCGAGCAGACCAAGGGCATGTTGATGCTGATCTATGGCATCGATGACGACGCCGCGTTCAACCTGCTCAAGTGGTTGTCCCAGGAAGCCAACATCAAGCTGCGACTGCTAGCCGAGCAGATCTCTGAAGACCTCCGCAACGTCGGCCCAGCCGCCTCGCAATCGGAGTTCGACGAACTACTGCTGACCGCACGCCTGCGAGTCGGCCGCGCCGACGACCCGCCCATCGCCCGAGAGGCATAAGGACAACCGCGCGCGGGCACCCCCCGTTCCGAATCTTTGCTGACGCACTTATGCGCCAGCGCCTCACTTCTTGCTCGGAATAACGATAACGACGATTAATGTGAGAATGGAGAAGAGCAGCCCGAGAATTCCCCATCCGAGCGGATTGCGACCCTTCATCGAAGCGATGATGCCACAGACGATGGCAGCGATCACACTGCCGATCGCGACGAAGATTCCTTTAATTCCCCTGAGAATTAACCCCGCCGCAAGCGGATCCGTACTCGCCAAAATCACCGAGTGCAACATGTCAGGTCCTTTCTCGAGGGGAGCCCTTAGGTGATACCCGCGTGGAATCGGATCAAACCGCTCGGTAATCGAAACTGATGCCAAAGCGGTTTGCTACACGCCCCGACGACTGTGCTCGATGGCCAGCTCGCCGCGGGTGACGGTGACCGCTTGCCCGGTCAGACTGACCCGGTCGTCGTAGAGGTGTACCTCGACGCGACCACCGCGGGCCGACACCTGAAGACCGGTTAAGGCCGTCTTGCCCAGTTTCTTCGACCAGTAGGCACCCAGGCTGCAGTGGGCGGACGCGGTGACAGGGTCTTCGTCGATTCCGGCGGCGGGTGCAAAGAAGCGGGACACGAAATCACTGTCGGCATCGCCGATGGCGGTGACAATCACACCGCGCGCATCCAGCATGGCCAGTGCCCCCAGGTCTGGGGTCAACTTCCGCACGGTGTCAGTCGAGTCCAATTCCGCAAGCAGGTCGAGCCGTCCACGCGATACCGCCAACGGCGTGACGCCGAGTGCCGCGGACAGCATGGGCGGCGCGGGTACCGGTTGAGGATCATCGACGGGGAAGTCCAACGTGATCCGTCGATCCGGCTCTTGGCGTGCGCTGAGGATGCCGGCACGCGTGTTGAAGACGAGGGTGTCTGCTCGGTCGCCGCTTTCCCATAAGACGTGTGCCGCCGCCAACGTTCCGCTGCCACACAACGCGAGCTCTGTTTGTGGGCTGAACCAACGCAATTCGGTGTCGCCCTGGGCGCGGCGCACGAACGCGCTGGCGGGCAGGTTCAGCTCGGCCGCCAGCTGCTGCAACCACTGGGTCTCAGGCCAACCCGAATCGACCAGAAACACCGCAGTGGGATTGCCGGCAAACGGCCGGTCGGCGAAGCAGTTCACGGTGAAGACGAGCATCTCGCTCACACGTGCCCGACGGTCCCGTCCATCCGAACCATCATGCCCCGACAATCGATCGGATCAGAGAGTCGCCCGTCCCACCATGAGCGGGCGGACGATCCGCGGCATGCCGCGCCACGCGGCGCCCTCGGCCGCGACGGCGAAGCCGCAGGCGCGCATCAGCTCCCCTGTCGGGCGGTTGCAGCGACAGCCGCCCGCGAACCGGCGCCACGGTTGGAGCAGGCTGTCCTGGCACGCCGCGAGGAACCGCGAGCTCGCACGCACATGTTCGATGAACAGCAACTGCCCATCCGGGCGGAGCACGCGCGCGATCTCGCGAAGCGCGCGTTCGGGGTCGTCGACGGTGCACAGGACAAGCGTCGAAACGACGGTGTCCACGGACGCATCGGGCAGTGGTAGGCGCTCTCCTGGCGCGTCGAGGATCCGCGCGACCCGCGCATGCCGCTGTAGGCGGCGCGCGAGTCTTCGGCGCATCGCCGGCTCGGGCTCGATCAGGGCGAGCTCGGCGATCCCGTCGGGATAGTGGGCGATGTTCAGCCCGGTCCCGGCGCCGATCTCGACGACGCGGCCGCGCGCGCCGCGCAGCAGCGTGTTCCGCCGGCGGCGCATGCCTGCGAGCTCACCCAGCCAGACAAACGGGTCGTACACCAGGGCCATGACCCGCAGCCACGCCGCAGACGGCGGGCTGGCCTCAAGTTCGGTGCTCGTGATCTGCGTCATGCCGCGAACGTACGAGCGGCCGCATGGTGAGCGCATCGCCCGGCGCGGCCATCTTCCGCAGATGGCCCGTTTCGGCTACCTCACAGGAGTCCGAGACGCGCGGCCTCCGCGACGGCGGCCGTTCGCGAGGTGCGACCCAGCTTGCGCCGGATGTTCGCGACGTGGCGGTGAACGGTATGCGGGCTCAGCACGAGTTGCCCTGCGATCTCGCGATCGCTGAGACCCCGCGCGACGCAGGCGAGGATCTCGCGTTCACGATTGGACAGCGGGACTGGCTCCGGAGCGCTCGCGTGGTGCGGCGACGGCTGCGCCGATGCCAGCGCTTCGCGGCACGCGCGGACGACGGAATCGACATCACCGTGCCAGGGGAAGTGCGCGCTCCCCTGCAGCGGGATGAACGTCGCGCCTGGAATCGCGGCCGCGACCTCACGCCCGAGCCGGTACGGCACGGCCCGATCGTCGCGACGATGCACGACCAGCGCCGGCCGGCGGATGCGGGGAAGGTGCGCGCGCGCGTCGAGGCGATACACCAGACCCAGCAAGGCGGCGGCTGTCTCGGCGGTCGCCGCCTCTCGCTGGAACCGTGCGAAGCGTTCGCGCTCCGCAGCGTCGGTACCGGCGATGAAGATGTCACTGAGCAGGCGCGAGCCGAGTCCCCAATGCGCGCGTACCGCGGCCAAGATCGCGTCCGCCACGCCCGGGGCCGTGAGCGCCGCGCCATCGGCGTACGACCCGTACAGCACGAGGCGCTCGACGCGCTCCGGAAGCGCCGCGGCAAATGCGATCGCGGTGCAGCTCCCGGATGAGCCGCCGATCAGCGACACGCGCTCGAGCTTGAGTTCGTCGAGGAGCGCGCGCAGCGTCGCGACTTCGTTGTCGAGGGTCAGATCCGAATCTCGCACCGTGCGGTCCGACATGCCGACGCCGAGCCGGTCGTAACGGATCAGTGTGTATCCGTCCGCGACGCTTTCCCAGAATCGCCGATAGCCCGCGCTCTGCCAGTCAAGTTCGAGGTGGCTCACCCACCATGCCGGAGCGACGAGCGGTGGACCCTCCCCGCGTATCTCGTACGCCACGCGGCGGGCGCCAAGGGGGAGGAACCGGATCTCGGACTTCTCCAGCATCGCCACGAGCCTACGGCGGCCGGCTGAGCAGCGAAAGGACCGTAACAACGCCTGGGCGGCATCCGCGGCTGCGCATTGCTGGCGGGACGGCGCCCGTGACGACCACAACCAGGGGGTGGGGTCGCGCAGCTAGGCCTCGGTGGGCTGTCCGCACCAGGTGGTGAGCGCGCCAGAGAGCCCAAGGTCGGTTTGGTCTTCCACCCAGGCAACATATCCGTCGGGCCGAATCAGCACGGCAGTGGGAGCAGTGACCGCACCAAGCACGGGAAGCTCCCACATACCAACATATTTGGCGTCAATCAACCGAACCCGACCGTTCCAACCAGTGGTGTCGAAGCGTCCGCCCTCGCCGAGGTTAAGCAGTATGGGCCGGGCATCATGCAGCAGGGTGAACACCCGCAGCGGGCCGCTGGCGGTGACCAGGTCGAGATCGGGCATGCGGCGCCCGAGCAACGGGTGTCCCTCACCGAGCTCGTAATGAATGTCAAGACCAGACATCATCCCGGCGAATCGTTTGCGAGGCTCCTCCATGCTGAGAAGCTCGGAAATGGTGTTGCTCAAGGCCTTTCGGCGGTCGTCGAGGCGACGAAGCGCAACTTGCGCCATCGTGTTGCGCAACACGCGGGCAGCGACCGGGTGGCGCTCGGCATGGTAGGTATCGAGAAGGCTTTGCGGCGATATCTGGTTGACCACCTGAGCCAGCTTCCATCCCAGATTCACCGCATCCTGCACACCGGTGTTGAGGCCCTGTCCACCCACCGGGTCATGCACGTGTGCGGCATCGCCGGCCAGCAGGACCCGTCCGTCGCGATATGCCGCGGCCTGGCGAGCCATATCGGTAAACCTGGAAATCCAAGTGGCACTGTGAAGCCCGTAATCGGTCCCGTACACGGCGACGAGCGCCTCGCTGAGATCGCGCAGGGTGGGTTGGCAGGTGGCTTCAAGGTGCTTCTCGGTCACTACGACCCGCACCCGCCCCTCATCCTCCAACTTAGTGAGCCCATGGACACCGGAGGCGTCGTGGCGGATGATGCCCCATTCCGGCGCTTCGCCCGTCTCGGGGGCCATCTCGACCTCGGCGACCAGGCAGCTCGTTGTCGGGTCCCACCCGGGGAACTCGATGCCGGCTGCTTTGCGGACCAGGCTGCGTCCGCCGTCGCACCCGACGAGATACTCCGCCCGCAGCGACTCGCCGTCCGACAGCCGGACGTCGACGCCGGTGTCGTCTTGGGCGATACTCGTCACCTCACGTCCGCGATAGATCGGAACCCCCAGCTCGTCGACCCAGCCAGCCAGTGTGCGCTCGATGCGGTTCTGCCACAGCCCGAGGCCGTAGTTGTGTCGGGTGGGAAAGTCACTGATGTCCAGAGGAATCCCGCAGAACCTGGCGACCTGCGCTGCCTGGCCCTGCGAAAGGAACCGATCGGCGATTCCACGCTGATCGAGAACCTCGATGGTGCGTGAATGCAAACCGCCTGCGCGCGAGCCCATGAGGTGCTGGCTGGCGCGCCGCTCGACAATGGCTACGTCGACACCGGCCAACGCCAACTCGCCCCCCAACATCAGCCCCGTCGGGCCTCCTCCAGCGACCACCACCGCATGGTGAGATATCGGTTCGACGCCCCCGCGCGACCCGTCCGTCGACAACACGACACCCATTTCGCAACTCTCAATTCTGGCCGGTTCTGGCCTCGGCCGGTGATTCTGCAGCACCACTGGGGTCTTGCCGCAAGCCCCCCGGTGCCCTATATGTTGAGAGTGGAAGGGGTACGCCTCCTTACGATCAGGCGTCGATCACCACGCGATCGCTTTTCGCCCGCGAGACGCAGACCAGCATCTCGTCGTCGCCCTCCGCGGTGCGCCCCCGGCGATCGACCTCCCCGGCCAGCACCTTGACCTTGCAGGTCCCGCAGAACCCTTGCTGGCACGAATACGCGGTCGTCGGGTCGCGGTCGAGCATGGCCGCGAGCGCCGACCGGTTCGCCGGCACGCTGACCACCCGTCGCGAACGCGCGAGTTCCAGCTCGAACGGGATACCGTCGACGACCGATGGCGGACTGAACCGTTCATAGTGCAATGGCGCGTTGGCGTATTCGTCGCGCGCCGTGCGCACCGACTCCAGCATGGCGGTCGGGCCGCACACGTACACCGCCGTCGTCGACTCGGCGTCGGCAAGCAGGTCCTCTGCGGTCGCGACACGGCCGCGCTCGTCGTCGGCCCACACGGTGACACGATCCGGCGCCACCGCCACCACCTCGTCCAGCAGCGGCATGTAATCGCGGCTGCTGCCCGCATACACTGCGCGCCAGTTCATTTCGCGCCGATGAGCCGCCTGAATCATGGGCAGAATCGGCGTCACCCCGATGCCGCCGATCACGAACAGCACCTCGTGCTCGTCCGTGACGAGATAGAACGCGTTGCGGGGACCTTCGAAAACCAGGCTGTCGCCCGCGTTGAAGGTGTCATGCATCTCTACAGAGCCGCCGCCGCCGTCGGCGATCCGGCGCACGGCGATACGGTAATCGGTGCGCCGCCCGGGCGAACCGCACAACGAGTACTGCCGACGGCGCCCCGAGGGCAGCCGAACATCGATGTGTGCGCCGGGTGTCCAGGACGGCAGCAATCCGCCATCGGGGTCGGCCAACGTCAAAGCGACCACGTCGGGCGTGAGCAGTTCGCGTTTGGTGACCACCGCGGTATTGGTCCGCTGCACCGGCGCTACCCGAGACGGCGTCCACCTCGACGCCGACGCCAAGCCGCCGAAGACGACACCCACGCCCCACAACGCGGTGTAGAAGCGGTCGCGCTTGCGGCGACCGTACAAGTCGGCGGGTCTACTTTCCCAGATGCTCTGCGTCACGATACGTTCTCGCGTTCTCGCGGAGCCGCGCCCGCGATGACTTGGTCGACCCATTCGCCGGTGAGCCGGGCGACGACGTCGGGATGCGAGTTCACCACCCAGTGCCCGCCATCGATCGGGATGATCCTGCTGCCGGCCGGAATCGAGCCGGTGAATCGCTGCAGGGCGGGCGACACGAAATAGTCCTTGCGTGCGACCAGCACTTGCACCGGGACGGTGGTCCGCGGCAACTGCCTCCCGGGCGCCAGGATCGGCCCGGGCATGTTGGCGCGGTACAGGTTGAGTCCGTTGAGGTAATCATCGATGGACCGGTACGCCGCACCGCGCCGGCTGCTCGTGTTGGGTCGGCCGATACGTTCAACCGCCGCAAAGACCTTCACAAGCGCCCGGGCGCGGATCGATACCTCAGGCGCACCGGGGCACAGGAAGAACCAGATGTACGAGGAGGCCAGGAATTGTTTGGCGATATCGACCGCGGCGCGGGGTGTACGCGGTGAGCGCAGAAACTTGCCCGCATAGTTCAGGTGCGTCCCGGAGATCGACGTGAACGAGGCGATCCTGCCCATCACCGAGTCGTCGGTGACCGCCGCCCAGCACTGGATCGAGCCCCAATCGTGGCCCAACAGATGGACCTGGTCCACTCCCAGGTTGTCGATCACCGCACCGATATCGGCGACCAGCTGGGTGAGCCGATACCCTAAACGGCTTGCGGGCGTTGATGATTCGCCGGCCCCGCGTACGTCGAAGGCGACAAAGTTGTATTTGGCGTTGTAGCGCCGGCTTAGATCGGCTGCGACCCCGTCCCACACGTGGTGGTTATCCGGGTAGCCATGGACGGCCAGGATGGTCGGGCGCTGCTTGTCGATCCCGGTGTAGGCGTGGACCGCTAGAGGTACGCCGTCCGACGCCGTCACGGTGTTCGACTGAGTCATTCTTACCTCCTCCACGCGTGCTCAGTGTGATGCGCGGGCGGCAGGTGACCTAGCCAAGTAGTCGACCGCGCGCCCTACCCCGCCCAGCTGGGACGGATGGAAGCTCGGCTTGTAGTAGGCGGCGATGACCCCGAGGAATTGGGTCGGCCCGGGCACCAACCCCCGGCGCGCCGCGTCGAAGTAGTCCCGCCACCGCGGTTTGGTCCCCGGCGGCAGGTGCGGGTCGACCGAGTACATGAATCGCACGCCGCGCATGAACAACCACAGCAGCGCCGGCGTCACCAGCAGCTGAGTGCGCACCTGCCGCCAGTGCCCGGCACGCAGATGCTTCATGGTGTCGAAGGCCACCGCCTTGTGCTCGACCTCTTCCGCGCCGTGCCAGCGAATCAAGTCCAGCATCACCGGATCGACGCCCATGGCGTCGAGTTGCGGGGTGTCGAGAATCCATTCACCCAGGATGGCGGTGTAGTGCTCCAGGGCCGCCACCATCGACACCCGCTCGAGCAACCAGCTCCGCCGTCGCCGCGGGCTCCACCGGGGCCGATCGCCGATGAGCTTGCCGAACAGCCAGGCCATTTGATTGGTGAACGGTGTCACGTCGATGCGCTTGGCGGCGAAGTGCTCGAGCACACCCGAGTGCGCTTGCGAATGCATGGCCTCCTGACTGATGAATCCCTGCACGTCCAGCCGCAGTTGATCGTCCTTGATCAGTGGCAACGCGTCCTTGAATGCCCCGACGATGAATTCCTCGCCCGCCGGCAGCAGCAGGTGCAGGACGTTGCAGAAATGGGTGGCGAACGGCTCGTTGGGCACGTAGTAGAACGGCAGCTTTGCCCAGTCGAACTCGACGTCACGCGCCTGGAGGACGATCCGCTCGTGATCGAGGGAAGCGTCGTGCGGACCCGCTGCCTGGTCATCGACTGTGAACATCGTCAAACCCCTTGCGTCGTTAGGCACTGCGTTGTGCCTCGGGCTCACCCTCGGTGATCAGACCCTCATTCCGCAAGAACCGGATGAGATTCTCGACCGTCTCGGTCAGGGCCGGCTCGCGCAGGCGGACCTTAGCCAGCGCGCGGGCGTGCCGGTACTGGGTGTTGCCGTAGCGCTTGTCCCGCATCGCAGCCATCTTGTCCGCCGAGCGGGTGAGGAAATCGACCAGCGGATAAATCGGATCGCGCGGCCCACACCGGCGGTTCATCTGCTCGGCAAAGGACGGGATGTCGTAGTAGGCGAAGCGGTAGCCGTAGCGTTCGGACAAAATCCGGGTGATGTCCGTGAGGTTGTAGTAATCATCCGCGGTCATGTTGTAGACGCTGCCCGCCTCGGCCGGCAGATCCATCAGCGCGACGATGTGATCCGCGATCAGGTCCGCCGGCAGCAAGCTGAGCTGGTTGAGCGCGTTGGCGGCAATGCCGTGCTCGATCATGAACGCCATGGTGCGCACCAAGATGTCGTCCTGACTCCCAAAACCCGCGCTGGTCGGTGAGATCAACGAGGGTCGGTAGATGCGCACGTCGAGTCCTTGCCGCTGCGCGGCCAGCGCCAGCTGCTCGGCAACCCACTTGGTCTGCGAGTAGCCGAAGTCCAGGGCGTTCATCTCCACGTTCGCATCGGATTCCCCGACTACCGGCTTGACGCTCCACCCGTAGATGAAGGTGCTGGACACCAGGTGGAAGGTCTTCCGGTGCGCAGTCATGGCCAGGCGTAATAGCTCGTGCGTACCCGCCACGTTGGCGGGCCGCAGGGCGTCGTAGGTCCTGACGTAGTTGACCAAGGCGCCGTTGTGGACGATGGCGTCGACACTCTCAGCCAGTCGCTGGAACGCCGGCTCACCAATTCCCAGGTGCGACTCGGCGAGGTCACCGCAGACCACGCGCACCCGCGCCCGGACCTCGGCTTCGAGGGCCGGCGACCATAGTTGGGCCCGGCGCAGCGACGCCACGATTCGGTCCAGGCCGTGGGCCTCATCCGTGGCGCGGATCAGCGCGTGGAGGTTGGAGGAAGTCCGCCCGAGCAGGCTGGTGATCAGGAACGGCCCCAGGAACCCGGTCGCGCCGGTCACCAGGATGTCGCTTGCCGCGCCAGCTCGCTCCGGCGGCAGAGCCGGCAGGGGCAGCTGCGCATCCGCACGCATCTGGGCGGCCTCGTGTGCCTCGTATTCGGCGGAGATCTGATCCAGCGCCTGCCGCAGGGCGTCCAGCGGCTGCCCAGAGCCTTCGCCGAACTGCCGCATGAGCCCGAAGAACTCGGCGACTGTCAGGCGCTGGAGCAGCCGCGTGTTGACGTCCTCGGCCAGCTCTCCCGCGCCATGCTCTTCCAGCAAGGCCTGCAGATCCGCGCGGAGCTCGGCCAGGGCCAGTGAGTCGATGCCGAGATCCGCGAACGAGCAGTCCTCCTGCCCGGTGAGGTCGTAGCTCTCGATGAGATGGCGGAAGCGTTCTAGCGGCCCTGCGCTGGCGTCCGGCCCTTGGTGGGTCTGGTGGGCATAGCTCGCCAGCGCGGGCAGCTTGTCGTCCAGCCAGAGCTGGCGGGTCTCCGCGCGCCTGATCTTCCCCGAGGTGGTCTTGGGAATGGTGCGCGGCGGCGCGAAGACGATGGTGTGTGGATCGATGTGGCAATGCCGGCGAATCGCTCGCGCCAGCGCCTTGCCGTCGGGGAGTGCGTGCTCGTCGCGCACCTCGGCGACCACGACCAGCGCTTCCTGCTCCTCGCGCTCGACCGAGAAGGCGGCGACGCAGCCGTTGCGGACTTGCGCAGCAGACTTTTCCACGACGGTTTCGATGTCCGACGGGTAGCAGTTGACGCCGCGGACGATGATCAGGTCCTTGCTCCGGCCACAGACGAACAGCTCGCCCTCATACAGGAAGCCGAGATCGCCCGTCCGTAGATAGGTGTGGTCTTCATCGCCCGCGATGCGGGCTCCGAAGGTCTCCGCGGTGAGCTCGGAGCGGCGCCAGTAGCCGCCTGCCTTGGACGGCCCGTCCACCCAAACCTCGCCGACCCGGCCCTCGCCCAAGGCTTGCCCAGACTGGGGATCGACGATGCGGACCACGGTCCCGTTGATGGGCTTGCCGCAGCTCACCACAGGGGTCTGGTTGTTGTTCTCGGGCAGGGCCTTTTCGACCCGCGCGAGATTATTCTCCAGCGCGCGCTTGTTCAAAGCCAGGGTCTGGCGGCCCCACCCGGACACGGCCAGGGTGTTTTCGGCCAAGCCGTAAGCGCCGGTCAGCGCGCCGGGCCGCAGACCATAGGGAGCGAAGCGCCGCCGGAACCGTGTGAAGGTCTTGGCCCGGAGAGGTTCCGCCCCGACGAATACGCTGTCCAGGCTGCTCAGGTCGATCCCGGCCAGCTCGGATGTGGGGAGCTTATCCTCACGCAGGCAGTACTCGAGCCCGAAGTTCGGCGCTGGCGTGTCGGTGGCGCGCACCTGGCTGATCAGCCGGAGCCAGGCCGACGGCCGCTGGAGAAAGTCGAGCGGTGACATCGCGTGCGTGGTCCCGCCGCGCAGTAACACGAAAAAGTAAGCGGAGATCAAACCCATGTCGTGGTGCTGCGGGAGCCAGCTGACGCCCACCGGTGACTGTCGGATAGCCGTGCTGTTGGCGATGACGTTGGCGTGGCTGACGATCACGCCCTTGGGATCGCTGGTGGAGCCCGAAGTGTACTGCAGGAACAGCACCGGTCCGGGCCTGTCCGGCACGGTGGCGCCGCCAAAGTCCTGCGTGGCATCCGTCGCGAACCACGGCAGCTCCGGGTGCCGCTCGGCGTCTCGCCAGGGCATGCCATCTTGCCGGTGACCGAGGAGCTGCCGGTAGTCGTATTCAAACTGCTTGGTCGACAGGACCGCCTTGGCCTGGCAGTCCCGCGCGATGAAGTTGAGCTTGGCCAGCCCTGCTTCGAACGCCATGGGCAACGGGGGGCTGACCGGTACGGCGATGACCCCGATGCGCGCACAGGCGTAGAACGCCGCCACCATCTCCAGACTCGGCGGGTAGACCAGCAGCGCCCGCTCTCCGGGCCCGAGCCCGACCTCTGTGGACAAGTAGGCGGCCAGCTCACGCGTCCGCTCCGCGAAGCTCTGGTAAGTGTAGTGCTCGAGCTCCCGGCCTTCGGCATCGACGAACCGGTACAGGGTTTGGTCCGGTCTCCGCGCTTCCCACATCCGCAGGTAATCAATAAGGGTCTGCATCGACGGAGTCACTCCCCTTCACCTCATGTCTAGAGTTCTCTAGCGCCCTCTGGCGTCATTGCCTAGCGACCGGCTAGTTGCGGGTAATCGCCACCACCATTCGTGATTGACTAACCCACAGTAGCGCTGCCAACCGAAGCCAAGCAAAGAAATCGCGGAGTTTTTTGGCAGTGCACATTGATTTCACAGGCCGCGCCTAGCTAACAAGCGAAATTGCATCTAACTGTGTCGAATGTCACTGAGTTTCCTGTCGGCCAGGCGCATCGCCAACGCCGTTCAGGATCTCCGTAGATACTGATATCAGCAGCTCAGTATTGACGTAAATACGCAGGTTACAGGCTTTGTGTCCGTAAATACGGAGATACTGGTGTACTGATATCCGTATTTGCGTACCCACTGATCGTTGACCCAGAGCTCGGCTCGCGACACCCCACCCGCCGTCGCTATTTCGAGTAGCCAGGCCGAAATCGCAAACCCAAAATCCGGGGTGTGGTTCTCCGCACCACCCAGTAGCACGGCGCTGTAGCAAAGCAAATCCGTGTGGATGTCAACGGGGAAGTACATCCTCGGGAAACCACTACTTACTCTCCGAACGAGGCTTACTCTCCGAACGAGGCGCCTGCGCGGTGACGCCCGACGCAGCGCAACACTGCTGTGAGTTTCGGGCCGATCAGCGGTGTCGGGTCGCCCACATCACTTCCGCTCGACGCCGCGTCACGGCACCGTCGCGCGTCGCGCCGGGGCGACAGTTGACGACCCGACCTGGGCGATGCGAATGCGCGGCCCGGCGCGGGCCACAAGCCTCACGATGCCGATGAAACGCTCGCCATCGATGATCGGCGAGAGCGGCTCGTCCTCGGCCTCGATGATCATCTCTTGGCCGTTGACATCGCGTAGCTGGTCACCGTGGAGCCTGCCGCTGCGGAGCGCCGCGGGAAACCGCACGACGATCAGCGAGGGCCTCAGATTCCCGGCTTGGAAATGCAGCGCGCCAGGTTTCTCCGCTTTCGGGAAGAGCCGGAACCCGGCGCCGATATGCAGGTCGATCGCGCCGGCGTGCAGCAGCCTGTGGGTCCGCGTCGGGACCTCGTCGCCGTCGATTACCACGCGGGCCTGCGTCGGAGCGAACAGACTCGTTGCATAGTTGGGCTTGCTCGAGCGGACAACCTTGTTGGTGACGTAGTCGCGGAATGAGCGCGCGATCACTCGAACGACGTCGGCCCGGCCGTGAGTGTGGTTGTCGTAGTACTTGTCATAGAACCGGTTGCCGACACCTCCGGCGGCCAGCCCAAAGCAGAGCCGATGGAACTTCGCACCGTCCGCGGTTTCGCCGTCGAGTGTCAGAGTGTCCAGCGATACCTCGGGCGGAGGCTGATCCGTCTCGGCGGCAGCCGCCAGTGCGCGCAGAATCGCTTGGGGCCGCCCGCGTACCTGCGCCTTGCGCGCGACAGCATTGACACTGCCGGCGTTGTTGGGTACGAATGTCGGCCAGCGTTCCGGATCGCTGATGCAGTGCTGGGTTTCGTTGATCAACCAGTTCAGCGATCCGTCGCCGCCGTCGCTCACCAGATGGCTGACCCGTGGATGGAGCTCCTCGACGACCTTGCGGAGGTCCTCGACGGAGGCGGTTGGGTGCACCTCGCCCCACTGGCCGACAATGCGACGCAGTTCGTCGCTGCGATCACCCGCGGCACGATTCTTGCGTGCGAGTGGATTGACGATGACGCCTAGATACATCGGGAGGTCACCGACGCAGCCATGGCAGATGCGAATCGCAGTCTTGGAGACCGACAGCGGTTCCAGGGATGGGCAGACAAGACGGGTACATCGCGTCCCAAACGAATACTCCTCGGGAGTGCACCGGGCGCCCAGGTGCGATTGGCCGGGCTATCCCAGCAAGATACCCGCTACGTCCTCGTGACAAGCACCACCGCCCCGGGTCGCACCGTCGTCCCCGTCAGAACGCCCCGCAACTCCGGATTAGTGTGTCTGGAATGCCCGAGTGGACCGCAGCAGACCTGCCCGCGTTCGCCGGACGCACCGCCATCGTCACCGGCGCCAACGGTGGGCTGGGTGAGGTGACCGCCAGCGAGTTGGCCCGGGTCGGTGCTCACGTCATCCTGGCCGTGCGCAACACCGGAAAGGGTGAGGCCGCCGCCGAGCGCATGACCGGCCCCACAACTGGCCAAGTCGAGGTGCGTCAACTGGACTTGCAGGATCTGTCCTCGGTGCAGCGCTTCGCCGACGGCATAGATAAGGCCGACGTCCTGATCAACAACGCCGGCATCATGGCCACCGATTACGCGCTGACCGCCGACGGCTTCGAGCGCCACATCGGCACCAATCATCTCGGTCATTTCGCGTTGACCAACCTGCTGCTGCCCAAGCTCATCGACCGGGTAGTGACGGTGTCCTCGCTGCTACACCTGATTGGCTACATCAGCATCAAAGACCTGAACTGGCGGTCGCGGCCGTATTCGAGGTGGCTGGCCTATGGCCAGTCGAAGCTCGCCAACCTGCTGTTCACCACCGAGCTGCAGCGGCGGCTGGATACCGCCGGCTCTTCACTGCGCGCGCTGGCTGCCCACCCCGGCTGGTCGCACACGAACCTGCAGGGCCGCTCCGGCCGCAGATTGAGCGATGCGGTGGTGCTGGCCGCCGACCATGTGGTCTCCACCGATGCCAACTTCGGCGCCCGGCAAACGTTGTACGCGGTATCGCAGGATGTACCGGGCAACACCTTTGTCGGCCCCCGATTCGGCCTGTATGGCCGCACCCAGCCGATCTGGCGCAGCTGGCTGGCCAACCGCGCAACCACCGCCGCCGCACTCTGGGAGCTATCCGAGCAGTTGACCGGCACCAAATTTCCGCTCTGAGGGGCTGGTGCGCTAGCCGGTCCAGGCGTCCCGGTCAGGCTGCCCTCGATTGCGGGCCCGCCCACCGAACCCTTCGCAACTCCCATCCCACGCTTCGCGACTAGATTGGTGGAAGTATCGGTAAAGCGGTCTCATCGCGGGGTCCGCTAAGGCGAGCAAATTATCCGCGCAACAAAGCGACCGCAGAAGATGAGCGGCTTCCGGGCCGGACGTCGGCGAGGAGGTCACCTCATGTCGCATGGGGAGATCACGGCGCTTTTCGCCCTGTGCGCAGCGATGTCATCCGCGATCGGCAATGTGATCCGTCAGCGGTCCGCGCAGGAGGTCACCGACAAACGGGTCGGCCACCTGGCGCTGTTCGGCATGTTGTTGCGCGACGGCCGCTGGTGGATGGGCGGTATGGGAGACATCGCCAGTTACGTTTTCCTTGCTTTCGCCCTCGACGAGGGCTCGGTGTTGTTGGTCATGTCGCTGCAGGTGACGGCACTGCTGTTCGCCTTGCCGATCTATGCGCGGTTGACCCGTCATCGGATAACACGCCGGGAGTGGACGTGGGCGGTCGTGCTGGCCGTGGCGTTGGCGATAGTCATCGCGGTCGGGGATCCGACGGGCGGCCAGGAGCGGGCACCGGCGCAAACCTGGCTCGTAGTGGCCCTCGTGATGGCCCCGGTGTTGGTGTTGTGTTTGCTGGGTGCCCGGATCTGGTCGGATCGTCCGGTCGCGGCGCTGTTGCTGGCGGCGGTGGCCGGTTCCTTGTTGGCGGTGTTCGCGGTCTTGATGAAGGGCGTTGTCGACATACTCGAACACGGCGCTGGCCACTTGTGGCACACACCCGAGCTGTATGCCTGGGTGTTCTGCGGGGTGGCCGGAATGATCTATCACCAGTCGGCGTATCGCGCCGGTGCGCTGACGGCCTCTTTGCCGACGATCATCGTCTCAAAGCCCGTGGTGGGCGGGGTGCTTGGGGTCGCCGTGCTCGGCGAGACTTTGGACGCCGACGGCAGGCAGTGGTTTGTCCTGGCGGTGGCGGCGGCGGTGGTGATCGTCGCGACGGTGGGCCTGGCTCGCGGTGAGGCCGCCACCATGGCGGCCGGCGCGGGGCGTGACCTGAAAAGCACTGACCACAAGGTACCGTCGCAACGCTCGAGCCGCTGACGCTTTCCCGGCACACGGCGCACGCCCGGGCCGTGATGGGGGGCCCACCATTCAGCCGACCTGGATCGCCGGGCGTGGGGTCGCGGATCACCAAGTTCCGCGTCTGCGGACGACCCCACGCCCGACGATGCCTTTCACAGGATGTAGAGCATCTCCTGGTAGGTGGGCAGCGGCCACAAGTCATCGGCCACAATGCTTTCCAGGGTGTCAGCAGCCGCGCGCACCGCCTCCATCGCCGGGAGCAGCGCCTTCTGGCCATGCGTGGCCTCTGCGAGCGCCGTCTCCGCCGAGTGGTCGGACAGGGCCGACTTCAGCGTCGCCAGCCCCGCTTCGAGGTCGGCAATCGGTGCCGAAACCGCTTCCAGCGCAGCAATGCTCGGCTCCACGCCGGCGGCCTTCAAGGTCGCGACGTTCTGCGCGAGCTCGGTCTGGTAGCGGATCGCGGCCGGTAGGATCACCGTCGTCGCGATCTCCAGGGTCAGCTTTGCCTCGACCGCGACGGTCAGCGCGTACTGCTCCAAGCGGACCTCGTAGCGGCTATGCAGCTCGCGCTCGTTGAACACGCCGTACTTCTCGAAGAGTTCGACCGATTCCGGCTTGATCAGCTCCGGAATGGCGTCCAGTGTGGTCTTGAGGTTCGGCAAGCCGCGCTGGGCTGCCTCGATCTGCCATTTCTCGATATAGCCGTCGCCGTTGTACACCACCGCACCGTGTTCGGTGATGACGTCGGTGAGCAGTTTTTGCACAGCCTTGTCGAAGTCCTCTCCGTCCTCGACGGCCTTCTCCAGGACCGTGGCCATGTAGTCGAACGAGTCGGCCATGATCGTGTTGAGGACGATCATCGGCACGGCAACCGTCTGCCCGGAGCCGGGCGCACGGAACTCGAACCGATTACCGGTGAACGCGAACGGGCTGGTGCGGTTGCGGTCGCCGGGGTCGGTCGGCAGCGGGGGGAGCGTGTCGACGCCGATGATCATGGTGCCCTTGCCCTTTGACGAGGTGGCCGCACCCTTGGCGATCTGCTCGAACACGTCGGCGAGCTGTTCACCGAGGAAGATCGAGATGATCGCGGGCGGCGCCTCGTTGGCCCCCAAGCGGTGATCGTTGGTGGCCGATGCTACCGAAACACGAAGCAGCCCAGCGAACTTGTGCACGGCACGGATCACCGCGGCGCAGAACACCAGGAATTGAGCATTCTCGTGCGGGGTATCGCCCGGCACCAGCAACGAGCCCAACTCGGCGTTGCCCACCGAGAAATTGACGTGCTTACCCGACCCGTTGACGCCGGCGAAAGGCTTTTCGTGGAACAGACATTCCATGCCGTGCTTCTTGGCCAGCGTCTTGAAGACCGTCATCAGCAACTGCTGATGGTCGGAGGCGAGGTTGGCCCGCTCGAACATCGGCGCGACCTCGAATTGCCCTGGGGCCACCTCGTTATGCCGGGTTTTGGCTGGAATACCGAGTTTGAAGAGCTCTCGCTCGGTGTCCATCATGAAGCCCAGCACACGCTCGGGCACCGCGCCGAAGTAATGGTCGTCGAACTCCTGACCTTTGGGAGGCTTGGCGCCGAATACCGTGCGGCCGGCATTGATCAGGTCGGGGCGCGCCAAGAAGAAGTGCCGGTCAACCAGAAAGTACTCCTGCTCCGGGCCGCAGAATGACACCACCTTCTCGGGGTCCTTATGACCGAACAACTTCAGGATGCGCTCGGCGTGTACACCCATCACCTGCTGGCTGCGCAGCAGCGGCGTCTTGTAGTCCAGTGCCTCGCCGGTCATGGAGACGAACACTGTCGGGATGCACAGCGTGTTGCCGTTCGGGTTCTCCAGGATGTAGGCCGGGCTGGTGACGTCCCAGCCGGTGTAGCCACGCGCCTCGAAGGTGCTCCGTAGCCCGCCCGAGGGGAAGCTGGAGGCATCGGGCTCGCCCTGGATGAGGGTTTTGCCGGCGAATTCGGCAAGTGTCTGCCCATCGGCGATGGGCTCTAAGAAGCTGTCGTGCTTCTCAGCGGTCAGGCCGGTCATCGGGTAGAAGACGTGGGCGTAGTGAGTGGCGCCCTTCTCCAGCGCCCAGTCCTTCATGGCCGCCGCTACCGAGTCGGCGACCGCGGGGTCCAGCTTGGCGCCCTTCTCGATGGTCGCCACGACGGACTTGTACACCGACTTGGGCAACCGCGCCTGCATCTCCGCCTTGGTGAAGACGTTGGCGCCGAAGATCTCGCCCGGGGCTTCGCCAGCAACGAAACTGATCGCCGGGGGGACATATGCCTCTACGTTGTTGATCGCCTGCAGGCGGACTGCGTTTCCACTCAATTGAGTTCCTATCACCGAGGGGGTCCGCGATTTTGGGCCACGGACGATCGACCGCCCTCACCGTAGGAAGGTTCGATGGCAAACTTGTTACGCGAGCGTCAACGGTGTAAGGCAACGGTTGCGAACGTGAGACGCCGCGGTGTTGACGACAGTAAGGACCGCCCCGCATCGGCAACCGATTAAGGGAAACCGGATCGGACTCGAACTGCCACGCCACCGCCCGCTGCAGGCAGCGTCGTTCCTGATCGGGCACCGCTGAGATTGGGGACTCAGCGTGGTTCGTCCGGCCGCGTCCTAGGCCGTGATGGCGGCGGCGAGCTTCGAGCGGACCAGCATCAGCGGCGGGCTGGGGTCATGCGGTTGGGGAATGGCCGCGAGAGCGAAGTCAGCGATCACGCCGGGGCGAAAGACGAGACAGTGCGTGGAGCCGCCGAACTGGAAGTACCCGAGTTCCTCACCCTTGGCGACGTGATAGCCGGAGGCGATGCTCGGGCCGATGATGCATGAAGACACCTCTGACATGCCGACCGGCACGAAGGCCACCGGGCCGATGACGGGGTTGTCAGCCTGGATGAGGATGATCGCCCGCGCCGCCGTATGCGCCATGTAGGACTGCGAGTTCGTCGGCTCGACCGCGTCGCTGCCTTCGGAGTCAGCCTCGGAGTAGTAGGTGCCCTCCTGGATGAAAGCCCGCACGATCGTGCCGGCGACCGGGCTGTGCCAGCGGTGGTAATTGGTCGCGCTCAGAAACGCCTGATAGATGGTTCCGCCGACAAACTGATCAACCGACTCGTCATGGGCGAGCAAGTCCAGCAGCGAATAGGGCTGACTCTTGATCCAGAAGCGGTCCTGGCGCGCCACGTCAGTGGCGATGCCGTACGGGGTCGATTCGCAGGCGTTGACGATCACCGTGTCGTCGTCGAGGGCGGCGACCGGACGCTGGCCGTCCTTGAAGCGACGGGTGAAGAAGTCGTTCCAGGAGGCGAAACCCCAGTATTCGTCGGCGGGGTCGTGCTCGAACTGCTCGATACCGACGGCCCGTTGGGCCGCATCACATTTCCAGCCCGACGGTGAATCGTTCAGCACGTACAGCGAATCCGAGCTGTCGAGAAAATCGCACCACGCGGTCAGGATCTTTTTCAGCATCGCGTTGATCCGGGGGTCGCGGAACGCGGCGAACCCGGCCGGCGTGCCCATCGTCCAGTCCAGGATCGCCCCCAGCGGCGTGGCCACCATGTTCTCGCCAAACTCGGGCGCCATCGTCAGCACCTCATTGATCAAGCGCAGCATCTGCGGCACGCTCTCCAGGTGGCGCTCACGGTAGGGCTTGGTAGTGGGTACCTGGGAGATCATCTGGTTCATGTACATGCGCACCACCGGATCGGTGTCGATTAACTCCTGAAATTCGACGAGCACCGGATGAAGCACGACCTGCTCGCCCCGGGCCTGCACCCGCTCCCGGTGCCCGGCGAGCCAGGACTCCAAATCGTGTTGATCGTCGGGCAACCAGCCCGCCCGGCGGCGGACATCCAGAGCATGAGAACGCGGCGTCACCATAAGCCACCTAACCGCAGTCATCGACGCAGGATTTCCGGCGCCACAAGTCGAATACCCACTGCGCCGGCGACGAGTCAGTCCCGGGATCCAGACAAACGAGATAGGCATCGACGAACGGGTTCGCCGGGCAGACGATGATCGGGTGGCCGCATCCACAGCAAGGGTGCGTGCCGATCGACATTGGCCGGGCCGCAACTCGGGGGAAATGGGTACTCCAGGTTTGCGGAGCCCTGTGCCCGCGGACCAATTAGCAGAGGCACCAGATGACTGAAGTCAAAAACGATCTCATAACCGAAGATCGAGCCGCCGAGGCAGACCATGATCTGGTCGCCCAACCTCACCAGCAGCAGGGTCCGGTCGCCGAGGCAGAAACGACGGCGGCCGAGATGAGTTCGGACGAGCAGCCCCTGGGCCGGCTGGGGCGCCGCTTTAACAGACGGTCCCCCTTTTTCGTCGGGATGGCGGCGGCCGCCGGTGTCGCGGTCACCTACGGGGTGGTGCGTGTCCTGGAGTCCATGTCCTCGATACTGGTCCTGATCGGCGTGGCATTCTTTCTCGCACTCGGCCTGGAACCGGCCGCCTCCTGGTTTGTCAATCACAAACTGCCGCGGTGGGCGGCGACCAC
>Ga0210396_10000914_pt1 | contig 33959 bp, 32 predicted proteins | sample IncBWH17OmetaG_FD_155466 | JGI IMG/M metagenome (GOLD analysis project Ga0210396, IMG submission 155466) | Forest soil microbial communities from Barre Woods Harvard Forest LTER site, Petersham, Massachusetts, United States - Inc-BW-H-17-O ...
TCCGGTGGAGGCATTCACGACGATGCCGGAAGGACTGAGCGATGTTGAAGCCGCTCCCCTGCTCTGCGCCGGAATCACTACCTACAACGCACTGCGCCACAGCGGCGCCCTCCCCGGCGACGTGGTTGCCGTGCTGGGCATTGGCGGCCTGGGTCACCTCGGAATTCAGTTCGCGAACAAGTTCGGCTACAAGGTCGCAGCTGTTGGGCGAGGGTCCGAAAGCGCGGCGCTCGCGAAGAAACTGGGTGCGAGCGTCTATATCGATAACAAAGTGGCGAACCCGGCCGAGGAATTGCAGAAAATGGGCGGAGCCCAAGTGATTTTAGGCACGGCACCAAGTGCCAAATCGATGACTGACGTGATCGACGGCCTCGCGCCCAACGGCAGACTCATGGTGGTGGGCGCGGAATCTGAGCCGATCCAGGTCACACCGGTACAGCTCATAAATGGAAGCCGAAGTATTCAAGGCTGGGCCTCAGGCACGCCGACCGACGCCGAGGACACGCTGCGCTTCGCAGAACTAACCGGCGTGCGTCCCATGATTGAAACATATCCACTCGAAAAAGCGGCTGAGGCTTACGCGCGCATGATGAGCGGAAAGGCACAGTTCCGCGTCGTGCTGACAATGTGAAGTGGCAGACGCGGAGGACGCAGGCCGCCGACCTAACGCGACGGTACGTGGGACCGAGCTTCCGAAGAAAGAGGCGGGTGTATGTCCGGCAAGAAAACAGCAATCGTTACGGGAGCGTCGGGGGGTATCGGAGCGGGTTTGGTCGAGGAGTTCCTGAAGCGGGGTTATAGCGTCGTCGCGACGTCTCTCAATGCCAGTCGTTCTTTCATGGCCTCACCGAGCCTGGTTGTGGTCGATGGCGATATCGGCAAGCAGGAGACTGCTGCCAAAGTGGCCGACGCAGCGATCAGGCACTTCGGAACCATCGATGTGCTTGTGAACAACGCGGGAATCTTCTACGTGAAGCCGTTCACGGAGTTTACTACCGAAGATTTCAACGCCCTGGTGTCAGTCAACTTGTTTGGCTTTATCTACATCGCTCAGCTCGCTGTGAAACAGATGCTGAAACAGAGGTCGGGGAACGTTGTGAACATCACCGCGTCGCTGGCCGATCAACCCATTGCCGGCGTGAATGCCTCGGTCTCGATGATTACGAAGGGCGGGCTGAATACAGTGACCCGCCATCTTGCGATCGAGTACGCAAAGGAAGGAATCCGCTTCAACGCCGTAGCGCCGGGCACCGTGGATACGCCACTGCACAAGAATGATCCCAAGGACTATCTGAGGACGTTGCAGCCGATGGGGAAAATTGTGGAGATCAAAGATGTGGTTGATGCTGTTCTTTATTTAGTCGGGGCGGATCAAGTGACCGGGGAGATAGTTCACGTGGATGGTGGCGGTCACGCCGGACGCTGGTAGCTGCCAAGCCGTTCAATGGGCGCCCGTCTTACTTGCTACGCACTGCAACATCGATTTAGCGCAAAAAGGAGGCACATAGCATGAGCACAAATGCGAAAACGCAAATGGCAAGTCGCGAAGGGTCTCGGCCGGCTGGCGCCGAGCAGCGGTTGAAAGAACTTGGCATCGAACTCCCGGCGCCACCCGAGCCGTTCGGCACCTACACGGAAGCGGTGCAAACGGGTAATCTGCTTTTTCTGACCGGAATGATGCCGACGGAAGGCCGCGTGGCCAAATTCATTGGGCGTGTCGGCGCCGAGCTCGATGTGCAGGCTGGGTTCAAGGCGGCTCGCCTGGCGGCGCTCAACGCCATGGCTGTGGCGCGAGAGCATTTGGGATCCCTCGACAAAGTGACGCGGATCGTCCGGCTCGGCGTGTCGGTGGCCACCGTGGGAGACGTTCGCGAACAGCCGAAAATCGCCGACGGCGCTTCCGAGTTGCTGCAGGACGTCTTCGGAAAAGACAAGAATCCTTGCCGCATGGTGTACGGCGTCGCCAGCCTCCCGCTCGGTGTGCCAGTGGAACTGGAGTTGATTTTTGAGGTGTCCTCATGAAGCCTGCCGCGTGGAATCGGAACCGGCTCACGCAGAAACTGGGGATTGAGTACCCCATAATTCAAGGTGCGTTCGGCGGGTTTGCTTCGCAACGATTGACAGCGGCCATTTCCAACTTTGGTGGACTTGGATCGTTTGGCGCGCTCTCGTTGGCGCCGGCGGCGATCAAAGACGTGATCGCAGAGATTCGCTCGCTCACCTCGAAACCGTTCGCGATGAATTTGTGGGTGTCGATGGAAGACGGGGACGCGCGAACGTCGGATGAAAAGGCGTTCAACCGGAGCCTCGCACCGCTGGCCGCGCATCTCGCGGAGTTGGGAGCGCCTCGTCCTGCTTACAAGCCGTCTTCGCCGATGCGGTTCGAAGATCAGGCGCGCGTTTTGCTGGACGCGAAAGTGCCGGCGTTCAGCTTCATCTTTGGGATTCCGCCGCGCGAAATTTTGGAGGAGTGCCGGACGAAAGGCATCGTAACGATCGGCGTGGCGACAACACCCGACGAGGCTGCTGCGCTTCAGGATGCCGGCGTGGACGTCGTCGCCGCTTCTGGATTCGAAGCCGGAGGGCATCGCGGTTCATTCCTGCGGGCCGCCGAGGATTCACTGACAGGTACGTTTTCACTGTTGCCGCAAGTCGTAGACGTCGTGGATGTGCCGGTGATCGCTGCGGGAGGCATCGGAGACGCGCGGGGCGTGGTCGCTGCGCTGGCACTCGGCGCAGAGGCCGTGCAGATGGGAACGGTATTCCTGACATGCGAGGAATCCGGCGCCAGCCGCCTTCATCGCGAGACTTTGCTTGCGAGAAAAGCCGGACACACTGGTTTGACTAAGGGCTTCACGGGAAGACTCGCGCGGGCAATCCGTAATCGCTTGATGGAGGAATTGAACGCGAAGGGCGTTGAGATTTTGCCATATCCGCTGCAACGAGGACTGGTCAGAAATCTCTCGATGGCGGCAGAGGCGGCGGGGCGTTCGGATCTTGTGCCGATGTGGGCCGGGCAAAGTGCCAATCTTTCGGCGTGCACCGACGTGCCGGCGTTCTTGAGCTCATTGGTCGAGGAGATTTCTGAAATTGCCGGGCCGGTGATGCAGTGGAGCGCGAACCAACGGCAGAAACGCTCGAGTTCTTCTGCGTCCCATCGTGCGGGAGCCTGAGACCCATGAGATTTAGAACAATCGTGAAGTGTGCGGCATTACTCTTGTTGCTTGGGTTTGCCACCGATCATCTGAAAGCTCAAGAAAGGATCACGATCACAATGTCGCACGATGTGTCTTATCGCACGGTGAAGGTCGACGGGCTTGCAATTTTCTATCGGGAGGCGGGACCGAAAGACGCGCCGACGCTTTTGCTGCTGCATGGACTTCCCTCTTCGTCGCGGATGTTCGAGCCGCTCTTCGCACGACTTTCCGATCGCTACCATTTGGTCGCACCTGATTATCCGGGTTTCGGACACAGCGACTGGCCGGACCCGAAACAATTCGCGTACACGTTTGACCACATCGCGGAGGTGATGAACCACTTTACTGAAGTGATGGGACTCTCGCGTTACACGCTTTACATGCAGGATTACGGCGGGCCCGTGGGTTTTCGCATGATCCTGGCGCACCCGGATCGGGTTGAGACACTCATCATCCAGGACGCCGTGGCGCACAACGAAGGTCTGGGAGCGAATTGGAAGACGCGGCGGGCGTTTTGGGCCGATCGGGCTGCCAACGAAAGCGCGCTGCGCACGAATCTTTTGTCGTTGCAGACGACGCGGACGCGCCACCTGGGGGACGATCCCAACGTGGAACGTTATAACCCGGACCTTTGGACCGATGAATTCTACTTTCTCAATCAGCCCGGCCAAGGCGACATTCAAAGCGACCTGTTCTACGACTACCGCACGAACGTAGAGTCCTATCCCAAGTGGCAGGCTTGGATGCGCGAGAAGCAGCCGCGCCTAATGGTGATATGGGGTAGGTACGAGCTATCTTTCGATCCTTCGGAACCGGAGTCCTACCGTCGCGACGTGCCGAAGGCCGAAGTGCACATCGTCGATGGAGGGCATTTCGCGCTGGATACCGCGGCGGATCAGATCGCCGTGATTGTCCGGGAGTTTCTCGGTCGCTCCCATTGAGCGTTTCACGCGCGGCGCCTCAGCGGCTGAAGTCGCACGGATTTTCTGCTGCCGGGCCCTTAGGAAAACGTGGTTCTCACATAAGCTCCGAGCAGCATGAGAACCCTGCAGCCAACCCGTTGAATCGCAATCTGGCAACGCACATCTATCTAACGGTGGAGGTCTCCGATGCGAGCTGACATTGTTCCAGGGGCTAAGTTTCCTGACTACGAGCTTTCCGACCATAGTGCGAAGCGCCGCAAGCTTTCTGAATTGCAAGGACCACATCCCATGGTTCTCGTCCTAAGCCGCGGAGGCTTTTGCCCGAAGGATCGCCGTCAGGCGGAAGGGCTGGTGCAACTCCATCGTGAGATCGAGGTTGGATATTGCCGGCTGGTCACGGTTAGCACCGACAATATTACTCAGACGAATGAATACCGCACTGGAGTTGGCGCGCACTGGCCGTTCCTTTCCGATGCGGGGCGTATCGTCCAAAAGGATCTGGATATCGCTGAATACACCGATCCCGTCAACAATCCCATGATCCCGCATGTGATCGTCCTGGAGCCTGGCCTTGTGATTCATAAGATCTACAACGGCTACTGGTTTTTCGGCCGTCCCACGATGGAAGATCTTCGCCAGGACCTGCGCGCTGTTACCAAGAAGTGCCGGCCGGACTGGGACATCACCACACCCGAATTGAGAGCGGCGTGGCAGCAAGGCCGCAAGGAGCTATTCTATCCGTACGGCAAGACCTACGTTCAAACGATCGGAGAACAGGACTAGGAGCGGTTCATCGCGCCACCGGAACATTGACTTGCTGTCGGCGGTTGACTTCCCTCACCGGAACATTGACTTGCTGTCGGCGGTTGACTTCCCTGCCCCTTGCGAAGAGAATGTTGCTTAATTCGATTGGGACGGAGGGTGCTTTGGCTGATGTTGCCCTGGATGTCGCGAAGTTCGTGAACGGCCAAGTCGAGAAGTGCCATCCGATCTCTGACGGAACGACCACGCGTCGCAAGCGCAAACCTCACATCGTCGCGGTAATCAATGAAATGTGCACGGGATGTTCGGGTTCACCGGCGTGCGTTGAGTATTGTCCCGTGGCGGAGTGCATGTTTTGGGTGCCGGACGCGGACCACCCGCCGTTTGGCAAGATCCTGGTTGATCCTATTTTGTGCATTGGCTGCAAATTGTGCACCAGCAAAGGTCCGGATGGGGCGTTTCTTGAGGGCTGCCCCTGGGATGCGATTGACATGGTGCCGCTGGCGGAGTTTGAGAATAAGTACGGCGCGATGCCATATTGATTGTTGGCTGAAGCGCGAGCCTACAGGCGTTTCCTCGTCGTAGTTCAAAAGCAGATTCCCCAATTTGTTCGGAATGTCTTCGCAGGTTTGTGCCGCACCTACAGCGCTGGTTCGCAAAATGGATGCGTGCGGCGATTCTTAAGGCTGCGACTGCCCGGGGTTTCGTAGCGGCGGTCTTTACACCGCCATCGGTTCGTGTCGCGACACCGATGGCGCACTGACGTGCGCCGCTAGAAATGCGTCTTCGTGACGAAGGGTTACCGGTATACGACGTCCGACGTGTCCCGTAAGGCGCGCGGACCGCAGCTGCTACAACGTCAAAGGCGAAGAGGCCGGCGCTACTTGTCGTGCGGACGCGCGGCGGAAACCATGGTTGGGTATCGCTGACGGTTACTGCTTTCTGCAATCGGCGCAGAGGCCGCCTACTTCCGTGCGGGAGACGGTTATTTCAATGCCGCAATCGCGGGTGATTTGTTTTTTCAGCTCTTCGTACAGCTCGCTTTCGAATTCGCGGACTTTGCCGCAACGCAGGCAGGCTACGTGGATGTGATCGCGCGGGCCGTGGCTTTCGTAGAAGTGGCGATCGCCGCGGAGATGCAGAAGGTCGAGTTCGTCAATCAAGCCGTGCCGCTTCAGCAGGTCTATGGTGCGGTAGACCGTCACTTGAGTGACGCGCGAATCGAGCTTGCGTGCGCGCTCGAGGATTTCTCCGGCGTCGAGGTGGCGGCGGGCCGATTCCATCACCTGCAGAAGCACGCGGCGTTGTCGTGTAAGGCGAATGCCGCGGGCGCCGAGTTCGCGTTGCAAACGTCCGGGCGCTTCGTGGTTGATGCGTTCGCCGGTGGAAACGCGATGTGCGGGGGTAGCGGTCATGGGCACAGAGGAGATTATAGCAAATCGCGAAATCGCGCGGGTGATGCTGGCACGTTCGACGGGGCTGCGAGAGACACAGGATGACAGCAAAGAACCGCCGATGCACATGTGAGCGGCGCAGTAGGGTTACGTAGGGGCGGTCGTTCGGACCGCCATCGCGACGCAACACCGATGGCGCACTGAAGTGCCCCGCTACAACGTCAAATGCGACGAGCCAGCGGGCGCCCGCGCTACCAGATCCCTACGGGTGGCTCTGGACTAGCTTGAAGATGTCGCTGTACATCACGAAGGCGAAAATGCCTAGCAGGAATACGAGACCTACCTGCACAAAGCGCTCTTTTACGGCCAGGCTTAGATCGCGGCGCAGGATTCCTTCGATGGCCAGCATCAGTACGTGGCCGCCATCGAGGATCGGGATTGGAAGAAGATTGAGCAGGCCTAGATTTAGGCTGATGATGGCCATTAGCCAGACCAGATCCACGGGGCCGCGCTTCGCCGCACGTCCTGATTCGCGCGCGATGCCCACGACGCCCTGCAGTTCGCGAATTTTTACTTTGCCGGTGAAGAGGCCACCGAGGACGGTGCCGATTTGTTTCATGCCGACGACAGTCTGAACCGAGGCGACTTTGACCGCGGAAACCAAGCTCTGCCGCTCAAATTTTTCCTGCACTTTCGGCGAGACGCCAACCTGCCAGACCGTGCTGCCGTCGATGCTCATTCCGTGCACCGGCGTGATTTCAAAAGAGACCTCCTTGCCGTCGCGCAGTACAGTGAACTGAATCGGGCGGCCATCGGAGTGGCGCACACCTTCTACCAATTGCGGCCACGTGATGATGGGTTTGCCGTCCATAGCGATGATCTTGTCCCCCTCTCTCATGCCGGCGCGCTCGGCTGGCGTGCCGATGCCGATTTCGTCGGCGATAGGCGGCATCAGGGGATAGCCCAACTCCGAATCAATACTTCCGGGGGGCACGGGAATTGTCCCAGTGAGCTTCTGTTGCGAGCTGCCGCGCGAAACGGTGAAGGTAAAAGTTGAGTTCGGCTGCTCGTCTTTGAGTTGGGTAAAGACCGATTCCCACGTCGTAGTTTTCTTTCCGTTGACTTCAACGATCTGGTCGCCGCTCTGCACGCCGGATGCAGGAGGAGCGGTCTGCGGAACAGCCACGACCTGAGCGGGCTGACGGAGATAATCCTCGGACGGAGTGCCCACGAGCCAAAAAATCCCCCAGAAAATGAAAAAGGCTAGGATGAGATTCATGGCCGGTCCGGCGCAGGCGATCAGTACGCGTACCCAGCGAGGTTTGGACAGGAATTCATAATCCGCGCCGGTGCGTTCTTCGACGGGATTGTCGCCGGCCATGCGCACATAACCGCCGAATGGAAGCGCGCTGAGGCGGTAATCGGTGTCGCCGCGTTTCACGCCGAAGAGGCGAGGTCCGAAACCGAAGGAAAATACATCGACCCTCACCCCGGAAAGTTTTGCGGCAATGAAGTGTCCCCACTCGTGCACGAAAATCATGATTCCGAGCACGACCGTGACGGATAAGACCGCTATGACTGCGTTTTGAAAATTAGCCATGAGACCTCTAACTAGATTTTAGTTCTTCCTTCGCTCGACTTCCCGACGAGCGAGCCGGCGCGCTTCGGCGTCGGCGTTCAGTACATCTTCGATGGTGCGCATGGGCGTGCGCGGCATCTCTTCCAGGACGCGCTCGATAACCACAGCGATACCGAGAAACGGCAATTTCTTTGCCAGGAATGCCGCTACTGCAATTTCATCGGCAGCGTTCAACGCACAGGGCAACGGTCCGCCCTGACGCAGCGCTTCTTGGGCCAGGGTCAAGCACGGGAACTTTTTCGCCGGGACGTCCTCGAAATCCAACCTGCGCATCGCGGACCAATCGAGGGCATATCCATTCGACGGAATCCGCTCGGGATAGGTTAGCGCATATTGAATCGGCATGCGCATATCCGTTGGGCCGAGTTGTGCCAGGATTGAACCATCCACAAATTCGACCATGGAGTGAATCGTGGACTGCGGGTGAATTACCACCTGGATTCTGTCGAGATCCATTCCGAAAAGCCACTTCGCTTCTATGACTTCGAAGCCTTTATTCATGAGCGTCGCGGAATCAATGGTGATCCGCTGGCCCATCTTCCAATTTGGATGCGCCAGAGCCTGTTTTGGTGTGATCTTTTTGAATTGCGAAACTGGCGTTTTGCGGAATGGGCCCCCGGAGGCGGTTAGCACCAGGCGCCTTACTTCGCGATTTTCTCCGGCGCGCAGACACTGATGAATGGCGTTGTGTTCGCTGTCTACCGGTAGCAGCGCGACGCCCGAGCGTTTCACGGCGGCGGTGACGACTTCGCCGGCCGCGACCATTACTTCTTTATTGGCTAGTGCGATCTGCTTGCCTTGCTCGATCGCTTTGTACGTTGCGGGAAGGCCGACGACACCCACTGCGGCTGAGAGGACCATTTCCGCGTCGGGATGAGTAGCGACGCGTTCCATACCTTCTGCGCCAAACAGGATCTCGGGTTGCGGTTGGCTTTTACCGGTGCGACTTTTTTTAAGTGTGTCGCCTAGTTCGCGGGCACCGGATTCGGTGGCTACCGATACAAGTTGCGGATTGTATTTTAGCGTTTGCTCGGCGGCTAGTTGCGAGTTGGCACCTGCGGCTAGGGCTACCACTTGGAACTTGCCGGGATGCGCATCGACTACGTTGAGGCATTGGCGGCCGATGGAGCCGGTCGAGCCCAGCATGGAGATGCGTTTCATTGGGACGTGAGTTCTATTTTATAGGCGTTTGGTGGATTATGCGAACGCAGGTTTGCTACGGAAAAGGATTTAACACATCAGAGGGCACGGAGAAGGTGACTACCGCACAGACGCGGAGGGCGCATCGGAGAAAGTCAAAGGCTAGGAGGAAAGATCTAATACGGTGCGCACACTCGTACTAGCGCGGTTGGCCTAGCCATTCGTAGAGCGCCCAGACTACCGGAGCTGCCAGGATTAGGCTGTCGATGCGGTCCAGCATTCCTCCGTGGCCTGGGAGTAACGCGCCGGAATCTTTTACTGCTGCGCTACGTTTGTAAGCTGATTCGATCAAGTCGCCGGCTTGTCCCGCGATGTTTGCAACGCCCGCCATTACCAGCGGGATGCTCACGTCCATTTGCATCCAGCGCGCGAACAATACCCCTACCAGCATTGATGCGATCACGTTGCCTACCGCGCCCTCCCAGGTTTTTTTCGGGCTCAGCGCCGGGGCCATGGGCAGACGGCCAAGGCCCTTCCCCACAAAATAGGCGAGCATGTCTCCCGCCCAGATCAACACGAGCGTGAAGAGCACGAGTTGCCGACCGGCTTGATCGATTTCATTCAGGCGGACGATGTAACTGAACGGCAGCGCGACGAAAAGAATTCCGGCAGCGCTGATGGCGACAGCCGGCAGAACTTCGTGCAATGGGCGGCGTGTGGAGAGTCCCAACGAAACGCAGCCGAATATGAAAATCAGGAGCGCGGCTTCGAGGGAGAGCGCGCCACCGGCTGGGCCACGCACGATCGAGATGCCTTCCGAGAACGAATGTTTGATGAGGAAACCGGCGGAATATTGCGCGTAGAAAATCAGCGCCGCGCAGAAATACGACCACTTCTTGAATCCGCGCAGACCGATGCGATCGCCCAAGTTAAAGAATTCGAGCAGGGCGAGGATGGCGATGAGCGCTGCGAGTGCCGCGAGCAGTAATGGTGGCGCCCACCAGACGATCGCAACAACGACGGGAATCAGGACGGCAGCTGTGGCAATCCGCAGGAGCATTCGGCGTCAGCCCCGGCCGGACTTGCCCGATGCGGCGGCCAGCCCCTTGGCACGTTCGCGGGCTTTGCCCAGGCCGCCGTAGCGCCGCTCGCGTTTTTGAAAGTCCACTAATGCTTCGAGAAGCCTTGCGCGGGAAAAATCCGGCCAGAGAGTTTCGGTGACATAAATCTCGGCATAGGCGATCTGCCACAGCAGGAAATTGCTCACGCGCATTTCGCCGCTGGTGCGGATCAGCAGGTCGGGGTCCGGCAATCCGGCGGTGTAGAGGTGCTCAGAGATAGTTTGTTCATCGGCCTCGAACGCCGCCATGCCGTTCGAGCGCACCTGCTGAAGAATGGTATTGAACGCGTCTACCAATTCGGCGCGACCGCCGTAATTCAAAGCGACCACCAGCTTCATTCCTGTGTTCTTTGCGGTCAAGCTCATCGCGCTCTGGATGTCCTTGCGCACGGCTTCCGGCAATTGTTCGGAACGCCCGATGATCAGCAGGCGAATGTTATTTTTGTGTATGGAGGGCAGCTCGCGCTTCAGATACTCGCGCAACAGGCGCATCAGGAAGTCCACTTCGGTCTGCGGCCTGCGCCAGTTTTCCAGCGAGAATGCGTAAAGCGTCAAGCACGGCAGTTTCAGGCGCGCGCAGGTTTCGATGATTTCGCGCGCAGTTTTCACGCCCGTGCGATGTCCCGCGATGCGCGGCAAATGGCGACGCTGCGCCCACCGACCGTTGCCGTCCATGATGACGGCCAGGTGTTCGGGCAATTGATGGAGATCAATTCTATCGAGAAGCTCCGCTTCTTCGCGGTTGGCGGCTTTTAGAAGTTCGCTTGCTTTCACTCGGTTTCGCTCGAGGACAGACAGTGAGCAAAGCTAGCACACGGGGTGATGGCAAGCAAGGCGGACGGAGGCTGGCTAGCGAGGAAATTTCTGATTGCCGGGTTAGTCAGTCCTGCCGATGTTTTCGAGTGTGCCTTACCTCGACGGGAGACCGAGTTAGAAGTTTTGAATTCCGTCCTTACGGGCAAAGCGCAAGAGCACGCTGCTTCGTTCCACAATCCAGAGAAGTACCCCGACCGCGGTCACCAGCAAGAGCGGTCACCAGCAAGAGCGCACCGAGGGCACCATCATAGGTTGCCATGATGAACGTGTACATTGGTAAGGCGCTGAGTAATATCGTAATTGTTACCCAGCGTGCGCCGCCAGGAGTCATTAAGCCCCCACCTGAGAAACTTGCGGCAACCAGCATCAACAAACCACCGAAGAGCCAGACACCCGCGAGTAACGCTGGAACGACGGGCATCTGTGCGGTCACCTGGCCTGACAGTTTCACAACGAAAAACGCGATCAACATCATCAAGGGACACACGACCGTGACGATGCCTACGTCCCGTCCGTTGAAGTTGGAACCCCGCAGAGCGTGGACGAATATATCAGGCAACCAGAAGGCAGCCGCGCCGACCAGCATCAATTTCAGAAGGCGCGCCCAGTTTATCGATGACCACAGTATCGCATTGATGATCAACATCATCAAGGGGACACACGACCGTGACGATGCCTACGTCCCGTCCGTTGAAGTTGGAACCCCGCAGAGCGTGGACGAATATATCAGGCAACCAGAAGGCAGCCGCGCCGACCAGCATCAATTTCAGAAGGCGCGCCCAGTTTATCGATGACCACAGCATCGCATTGATGATATCGCAATGCGCGTGCGGCAGTAAGTTTTCAACTCCTGGCGAGTAACTAGGACGCAGCTAGCGGCTACGACTTATCGTTTGGCCATCTTGTCAGGGGGAACGGATCAGTGTGCCGACCAGGCCTGCGCTCCCGGGTTGGAAGATCGCGGCGTAGACGAGGACCATGGTCAGAATGATCATGATGATGCTGGCGGCCCAGGCGACCATGTTGAATCCCCAGGTGTTGGTGTGATCGCCCATCAGATCGCGGCGATTGATTAGCAGGAGGACGAAAATCAGCACCACGGGGAGCCAGACGCCGTTGGCGACTTGCGAGAGCACCAGGATTTTGAATAGAGGGGCTTTCGGCAGGAGGATGATTCCGCCGCCGGCTACGATCAGGCCGGTGTAGAGCGAGTAGAATGCCGGGGCTTCCTTGACTTTGCGATCGAGTCCGGCTTCAAAACCCAGGCCTTCGCAGATCACGTGGGCCGTGGAAAGGGGCAAGATGGATGCCGCGAAGAGCGAGGCATTGAGCAGACCGAACGCGAAAAGATAGCCAGCCCATTTCCCCGCGAGCGGCACGAGTGCAGCCGCCGCCTGCGCCGCATCAGTGATGTTGGTCATGCCGTTCTTATTGAGCGTGGCGGCGCAGCAGACGATGATGAAGAAGACGATCACCATGCAGGAGATGCTGCCCACCAGCACGTCCAGGCGAGCGTGTTTATATTGCTTAGGGCCGACGCGCTTTTCGACGAATCCGGCTTGCAGGTAGAAAAATTGCCAGGGTGCGATCGTGGTGCCAACCAGAGCCGTGAGCATTAGCAGATATTCCGTGCTCAAGTGCAGCGTCGGTCTTACCGTTTCCTTGGCGGCCAGCAGCCAATCGGGCTTGGCTAAAAATGCAGAGGCCACGTAGGTGAGATAAAAGCCGCAGGCCACTAAAAATATCTTTTCGACTTGCCGGTAACTTCCCTTCACTACCAGTAGCCATACAGCGATTGCCGCCAGCGGTACAGAAACGTATTTGCTAACGCCGAAAATCTGCATGGACGCGGCGACGCCCGCGAATTCGGCGACGGTATTGCCGAGATGCACAGCTAAGGCTCACCGCTAAGGCTGCAATCATGACGAAGAAGGTGGGGCGGAAGCCGAATTCTTCGCGGATCAGGTCGGAAAGTCCTTTGCCAGTCACGACACCCATGCGCGCGCACATTTCTTCGGAGACGTAGAGCGCGATGGTCATGGGAATCAGCGACCAGAGCAGGGTGTAGCCGAACTGGGCGCCGGAGGTGGTATAGGTGGTGATGCCGCCGGCGTCATTGTCTACGTTTGAGGTGATGAGGCCGGGGCCGATGACCGCGAGTAACACGGCGAGACGACGGCGCGTCATGCGGGTGCGGCGCATGAAGTTTGTGCCACGGGCTTTCCACCTGGCTAGTGCGGTCGGGTTGTTGGTTTGGTCGGCCATGGTTGATGATGACAAAAGTCGAAGAGAGGTCCTTCGCTCCGCTCAGGATGACACCAAAAGAAAGAACACTGCCAAAGCGAGACCGCTAAGACACGCTAGAGCTTGGCGCGCATACGGCTTACTACGTCGTCTACGGTGATGGTGCCAATCGGACGATTATCGCCATCGACGACGGTCAGGCTCCGCAGATTATATTTATCGAACAGCTCGAAAATTTCCTTATCGTGCGCACTGGGGGTTACGGAGAGCAGTGGTTCGAATGTGAGTTCGGACATGCGCTGGTCCGAATCCGATAGCAGCAGGCGCGCGATGGGGACGGTGCCGGCCAATGCCGCGTCTTTATTGATCAGGATCACATTGTCGAGCTGGTCGGGCGAGATTTCGTGGAAGCGGATGTAATCCAGCACTTCGCCGCGAGTGGCTTCGTCACCGACGACTACGATTTCCGTGGTCATCATGCCGCCCGCGGTGTCCTGTTCGAATTTGAGGAGCTGCTCGACGTCATGCGCTTCGCGGTGTTCCATTTCGCCTAGAACTTCCTGCGAAGTTTCCGGCTCGAGGCTGGCGAGCAGGTCGGCGGCCGCGTCCGGGCTCATTTCTTCGATAATGTCCGCAGCACGCTCGGGGTCGAGCTTTTCGACTACCTGCGTTTGCAGGCGTTTATCGAGTTCGGAAATTGTTTCCGCGGCGGTTTCTTCGTCGAGAGACGCGATGATTCCCTGGCGCTCGTCTGGCGAAAGCTCTTCCATGATGTCGGCGAGGTCCGCAGGGTGCAACGCTTCCAGTTTGTCGCTGGAAAGGCGTAGCTTCACGCGACGCAGCGGATCCGGTTCGATCAGATTCACGAATTCCCAGAGGATTTTTCGCGGAGGAAGTTTTTTCTGGATGCGGCGGATGGCCATCGGTGGCACGATTCCCTGCAATAGACGCCGAACGGCACCGGGCAGGCCAACGTCCACTTGCGTGATGCGAAGCTCAGTGTTGCCGTTGGTGCGCTGGTCGGCGAGGTCGATGTCGTTGACGCGCACGACTTTCCGTCCGTTGGTGTCAATGATTTGCTGGTCGAGCAGGTCTTTGCCGACGGCGAGCCAGGCTTCGTTAGGCTGGTAGAGCTCGAGCGCGGATTCGTCGGTGGTCAACTTGATTTTTCCAGGGGCGACCGAACCGATCTGGTCGTAGCGGGCCAGCAGCGCGCGATATTGACCGCGACCCAGGAGCAGTTTGGCGACGCGATTGGGTTGGTCGGCGGGCTCGATGAACATTTCTTTCACGCGGCCCACATAGTTGCCGAACGAATCGTACGTTTCGGCTCCGATTATTTCGGTTGCGTGCAACATGGTGACTCCTTTACAGCATGCCCAAAACCCGGCTTCAGGGGTCAAAGCCCAAGAGGAATATCAGAGCCTCAGGGCGGGGCTAAAAGCCCCGCCCTTCCGTTCTTCTCCGCGCCGGACAAAAAAAATGCCCGGGACCGGCGACTCGAACCGGCCTCGGGCATGCAGAAATCGCCCTACGATTACCTCAGGCCGGGCCTCGCCTCCCTGTCTCCGCGTCCCTCGCAGGTCCAGCGAACCGATACCGCATGGGAAGTTCCCTGCCCTGGCCGAGAGTTTCCGGCGTGTTCAGCGAGGCAGCTACTTCCCGGTTCCGATTTGGACGGAAGCTCCATTGCGTTGCGCTTTTGTCCGAATTGACTAGTAAATGCAGACGTTGAGTTTGTCAAGCAAAGAGTGGGCCTTTGCGCGATTTATTTTGCGGCGAACACCATATTTTTCGGTTCGCCACCGCGACGGCGGCAATCTGCCGCGTAGACGTCCCAATACGTGCCGCGAATATAGTCAGCGGGGGTGTACCTGAGGGCGCGCGCTACCCGATCGATCGCTTTGGGCTGGCCTTCGAGTTCCAGGAACACGCCGACTGGCGTTTCATCCAGGTCCATGTGGAGGCCGCGCAGGCGGAAACTGGTGCGGTACTTCTGGTAACGGAAGGCTGGCTTGAATCCTAGGGCTGCAAGCGAGGAGGGCCAGTCGCGCGATGGGTCGGCAACAACCTCGCGTTCGGCACGCTCTTTGTATCGTGGGCTCTTCCTGGTGCCGTGCGCTTGCTGCATGGGCGCTTTGGAGGTCAGCAGGACGCGGCGGATGCGTGTGCTGGAAGCGCCGGGCTTGCCTGAGGCTTCCATTCGGACGCGCAGGAGCCACCCGCGGCGTCGCAGGTCGGACTGCGGCGTGTCGTAGAGCGTGTTTTGTTCGAAGACGCGACCGCGGGAGACGGCGGCGAGCGCCTTTATCGCACGCGCCGTGGCGTGGATGTCGGTGACACGCAGTTTAACCTCGATCTCCGAGTTCGTTTTTCGCGATTGAGGCACGGCGCAGTATAAATCATGTGCCGGTTACGGCGGCACGCTCGGTGTTGCCAAACGCGCGCGCGGGCCAGCATAATCAACTCGCTGCGGCCGCTAACGATTGTCGTCGGGACATCGTGTTCCGGACTTCGCGGTGCGCGGTCCGCGTTCATGACCGAACCTACAACCCCACTGATGCAGCAGTACCATGTTCCGGACTTCGCGGTGCGCGGTCCGCGTTCATGACCGAACCTACAACCCCACTGATGCAGCAGTACCATGCCGTCAAAAAGCAACAACCGGCGGCCTTGCTGCTCTTCCGCCTGGGCGATTTCTACGAACTTTTCTACGACGACGCGGTAGTCGCGTCGCGGATTTTGCAAATCACCCTGACCGCACGGAACAAAGAAAAGGGCCAAGCTGTGCCGATGTGCGGCGTCCCTTACCACGCAGCCGAAAACTATATCGCGCGGCTGATTCGAGCCGGGCACAAAGTGGCGATTTGCGAGCAGATGGAAGTGCCTGGACCGGGCAAGAAAATCGTGCGCCGCGAAGTGATTCGCGTGCTCACGCCTGGGACCGCTACCGGGGCGGGGCTGGTGGAGGCCAAGGAGAATAATTATCTGGCGGCGGTGGCGCGGAGTGCGGGGACCGGAGGCGCCGCGGTGGCGAGTGGTGCTAGCGCCGGCCGGGCGGGAGCGCGGATTTCGGATTCGGTTATTGGTCTCGCCTTTGTAGACCTGTCGACCGGCGAGTTTCGGGCTACGGAATTTTCTGGGGACAAGGCCGAGGTGCGGCTACGCGATGAACTGGGGATTTTGCGGCCGCGCGAAGTGCTTTTGGCTCGGCCAGCGACACTCTTCCCGGTGACGATGCCCGCGGAAATGGATGGCCTGGGCGCCGTCGAGACGCGGCTGGACGATTGGGTTTTCGAGGCGAACTATGCCACGCGCATCCTCGAAGAACATTTTCGCGTGGCTGCTTTGGAAGGATTTGGCTTGGTCGGGCACAGCGCGATCGGCGCGCGCACACCGGAAGATTCGGCTGTAATTCCCTCGCTGCGCCCGGCCGGCGCGGGACTCGAGCACCTGGATCGCATTTCTTATTACGAGCAGCAGGAGGCGATGATTCTGGATGCCGTGACTGTGCGGAATCTGGAACTGGTCGAGCCTGCCGCGGGCGATGATGCTTCCGCGACGCTGCTGCGCGCGATTGACGATACCGCGACAGGCATGGGGGCGCGCCTGCTGCGCGGATGGATTTTGCGGCCGGAAATTTCGCTGCAGGAAATTGAAGCGCGGCTGGATGCTGTCGCTGAGCTGAAATCGCAGACCGTGGTGCGCGAAGAAATTCGCAAGACGCTGGAAGGTATTCTGGACCTGGAGCGGCTTACCAGCCGCGTAACGCTTGGCGTGGCTACGCCACGCGATTTGCTGGCGTTGCGCGGGTCGCTTGATCGTGTTCCAGCGCTGCGACAACTTTTGGCGACTGCATTTGCCTCGGCATCCTCTAACTCGTCTGCCTCCTCGACCCCCGAGTCTGATGCTTCACGACTTTCTTGCTTGCGCGAAGAACTCGATGAAATGGCGGACGTGCGGGATACGATTGCGCGCGGGATTGCAGATGATCCTCCTGCCTTGCCCGGCGATCCTGGCGTGATTCGCCGAGGTTATGACGCCGAACTCGACGAGTTGCATGACATTACGAAGAAGGGCCGTCAGATTATCCTGCCTTGCCCGGCGATCCTGGCGTGATTCGCCGAGGTTATGACGCCGAACTCGACGAGTTGCATGACATTACGAAGAAGGGCCGTCAGATTATTGCGGCCATGGAGGAACGCGAGCGCAAGCGCACTGGAATTGCGTCACTGAAAATCCGTTACAACCAGGTTTTTGGTTTCTACATTGAGATTTCGAAAGCCAATTTGCATCTGGCGCCGGCGGATTACGAACGCAAGCAGACGTTAGTGAATGCGGAGCGCTTTACTTCAACTGAATTGAAGGAGCATGAACAGAAGGTGTTGTCGGCCGAGGAACGCGTGCTGGCGATCGAGCGGCGCTTGTATTCGGAAATTCGCGAATCCATCGCGCGAGAAGCGGGGCGGCTGCGGCGCACGGCTGCGGCGATTGCGCAACTCGACGTGCTGGTGAATTTTGCGCGCATTGCCGCTACGCGCAATTATACGCGGCCGGAATTCACGGATAAGGCGCTCGCGAAAAAAGGAAAACGCGGCCTCCTGATGATCGTCGGCGGGCGGCATCCGGTGATTGAGAAGCTTTTGGAGGAGCGCGGCGAGCGGTTCGTGCCCAACGATTTGTATCTGGATGACGAGTCACAATTCCTCCTGCTGATTACTGGGCCCAATATGGGCGGAAAATCCACGTATCTGCGGCAGGCCGCGCTCATTTCGATTTTGGCGCAGATGGGATCCTTTGTTCCGGCAACACAGACAAAATTGCCCTTGCTGGATCGGGTTTTTACTCGTATCGGCGCATCGGACAATCTGGCTCGCGGTCGGTCCACTTTCCTGGTGGAGATGAGCGAGGTGGCGGCAATTTTGAATACCGCCACGGCGGCGAGTTTGGTGCTGCTGGATGAAGTGGGGCGCGGGACGGCAACGTTTGATGGACTTTCCATCGCATGGGCAGTGGTGGAGGCGCTTCACTCCGGCGCGCGGCCGCGGACGCTCTTCGCGACCCACTATCACGAATTGACTGAGCTCGAACAATTGCTTCCCGGCGTCAAGAATATTCATGTGTCGGTGCAGGAGGCTGGCAGCGAGATCATTTTTCTGCGGCGCGTCGAGCCTGGAAGCGCGAATAAGAGTTACGGGATCGAGGTCGCGCGTCTGGCGGGTTTGCCGCATGACGTGATTGCGCGAGCGCGGGAAATTCTGCGGCGGCACGAACAGAGCGAAGAGAAGCTTACGCAAGAATTGTCGCCGGGGGCGGCGGGCGGCGCGCCGACGGCGCCGGGGCCGGTGCATCAGACCAGTTTTACTGCGATTGACGAATCTGTTTTGGACGCGATTCGCGGCGCGGATTTGAATAAGCTGACGCCGCTTGAGGCGATGAATTTGCTGGCGGCGCTGCAGAAGCAATTATCGTAAGGTTGTGCTTACGCACCTGTAGCGGCGTTTTTTGGACAGCTATCGTTCCTGTCGCAACACTGACAGAGGCCCAGGGCTCGACGTTGTGTAAACGCGTGGCTAATTCGTAGTTGTAAATTGCTGGGCGCGGCTTTTAGACTCATCTCACCGATGCTGGTACTGGGAATGATGTCTGGGACTTCCGCTGACGGCATTGATGCTGCGCTCGCGCGCATCTCCGGCGCGCCACCCTCCATTGCAGCGAAGCTCGAAGGCCATCATCACATCGCCTTTCCGTCGCGGGTGCGGCAGGCAATCTTGAGGCTGGCGAATGGAGGCGCGACTACCACTGCGGAAATCAGTCAGCTGAATTTTCTGCTCGGCGAGGAATTTGCGGGCGCCGCCATCCAAGCGTGCAAGCACTGGCGGTTGCCGGTGCCAAAGCTGTCGTTAATCGGCTCGCATGGGCAGACGATTTACCATCAGGGCGCGGCTTCACGGTTTCTCGGTTCGCGCCGCGTCGCTTCAACGCTGCAAATCGGTGAACCCAGCATCATCGCCGAGCGCACGGGTGTCACGACGATTGGCGATTTTCGTCCGGCGGATATGGCGGCGGGCGGCCAGGGCGCGCCGCTGGTGCCGTTCGTTGACTATTTGTTGTATCGCCACGGCAAGCTGGGCCGCGTGGCATTGAACATCGGCGGGATTGCCAACGTCACCTTGATTCCTGCTTTCGCACGTTTGGAAGACGTATTGGCGTTCGATACCGGTCCCGGCAACATGGTGATTGACGCGCTGGTGGAAAGTATCTCGGGAGGCCGGAAGTCTTACGACCAAGATGCCCGCATTGCACTCCGGGGCCGCGTGATTCGTCCATTGCTGGAAGAAATGCTGCGACATCCTTACCTGCGGCAGGTTCCACCTAAGACCGCGGGGCGTGAGCAGTTTGGACGGGAGTATGCTCGGCAATTATTCGCATGGGCGAAGAAACGCCGCGAGCGAACCGAAGACCTGGTGCGTACGGTGACGATTTTTACCGCGCTTTCCATTGCCGATGGATTCCGGCGCTTTATTTTTTCGCGCGCTCACGTGAATGAACTGATCGTCGCGGGAGGCGGCGCAAAAAACCCGCTGCTGATCGCGCAACTGAGAGCTGCATTGCCGGGAATTGAAATTTTGGGTTCGTCGAGTTTTGGCATTCCGGCGGAGGCCAAGGAGGCGTTTGCGTTTGCGATTTTGGCGTACGAATCGTTTCATGGACGGGCTAACAACTTGCCTTCGGCAACGGGAGCGAAGCATCCGGCAATTCTTGGAAAATTGGTGCATGGCTACGCGCGCTAGGGGCCAAGCTGTTGCGGCTAGTTGCGCGTTCGCCGCGACGCTTCTCGCCGGGGCGCTGCTTTTCACAGGTTGCGGCTCGTCCCAGACTTCCGCAGATTCCGGCACGGTGAATTTTCTAATCGAAGCTTCACCGACCAATCTCGACCCGCGTATTGGCGCGGACTATCGAAGCTTCACCGACCAATCTCGACCCGCGTATTGGCGCGGACTCGTATTCAGAACACATTGACGGTCTGATTTTCTCCAGTTTGGTGGCGCGCGACGCGCAGATGAAGGCGATCCCCGACCTTGCGGAGTCCTGGGAGACTCCTGATCCGCTCACGTATGTGTTTCATCTTCGGCGCGGTGTGAAATTTCACGACGGGCGGCCGCTGACGTCAGCCGACGTGAAATTCACGTTCGATTCGATCCTTTCGGGAGCAGTTAAAACACCCAAGCGCGGCTCGTTCAAGCTGGTGAGTTCCATCGAAGCGCCCGACGATGCCACGGTGATAATTCATTTGCGCGAGCCTTACGCTTCGCTGCTGTGGGATCTGACGGCACCAGCCATTGGCATCGTGCCGCGCGGCTCGGGTCCGGAAATGTCGCGGCATCCCGTTGGCACAGGGCCGTTTCGGTTTGTGAGCGCTACCACCGATGAAGAAATCGTGCTGGCTCGTAATGGCGGCTACTTCGGCGGCGCGCCAAAGATCGAGAATCTGCGCCTGCGTATCGTGCCGGACGCGCTTGTGCGCGCGCTTGAACTCCGAAAGGGTTCCGGGGATGCGACGATCAATTCTCTGACGCCGGATATGGTTGTCACGCTGGCCAGAGAGCGCGGCCTGGTTGCCGAGCAGCAGCCGGGGACGATGTTGGCTTATCTAGCGTTCAATTTTGATGACCCGATTCTTGCGAAGCGCAACGTGCGCCAGGCGTTGGCATACGCTACCGACCGGGCGACAATTATTCGATATTTGCTGCGCGGCCAGGCGCGGCCTGCTGCGAGCTTGCTGCCGCCGAATCACTGGGCGAATGAGCCGGCTGTGCAGCAATACGACTATGACCCTGCGCGTGCTGAACAACTGCTCGATGCCGCTGGCTTTGCGCGCGGGGCGGACGGCGTGCGTGTGCACCTGACGCTGAAAACCTCGACCGACGAGTCCACCCGGCTAGTGAGCGAAGCGATTGCGGACCAGTGGAAACGTGTCGGGGTCGCGCTGCAGCTTCGGCCCATGGAATTTGGGACCTTCTATTCCGACGTTACACGCGGAAGCTTTCAGATCTATTCACTGCGCTGGGTAGGCGGCAACAACGACCCGGACCTCTTTGAGTCTGCCTTTAGCTCGAAGAAGATGCCGCCTGACGGTTATAACCGCGGGCACTATCGCAATCTGCAGCTGGATGCCCTGCTCGATCAGGCTCGCGTGGAAATGGATCAGGGCAAGCGGAAAGTTTTGCTTTCGCAGATTCAGAAAATCGTTGCGGAGGACGAACCTTACATCAATCTTTGGTATGTGGATAACGTTTGCGTGCATCGCGATCGCCTGGCGGGAATTGCGCTGGAGCCTAGCGGAGATTACGATTTTCTGGATTCAGCGTCTCTGAAGTAGGAGGCGCAATTGCGCGCGATGGATATAGGCTTCACGACTGTAGGCGCCGCGCCGAACGGCGAAAGATTTAACACATCACAGAGCACAGAGAACGGCAAACCCGAGGGCACAGAGACAGACTGCAACTGGCAGTGCTAATTGCCGAGGGCTTTCTGGATTTCCTCTTCGGGGATTACGCCTTCGCGGATCAGCGTCCAGTTGTCGCCATCGATGCGCACGATCGTGGAAGCGAGCACTCCGCCTGTGTCGCCCGCATCCAAAATCAGCGGTAGCCTGTCTCCAAGTTGCTTCACGATTTGGCCGGCATTGGTGCAGGACGGAAAGCCCGAGAGATTGGCGCTGGTGCCCGTGACCGGGCCGCCGACTGCTTCGATTAACGCGGCAGGAACCTTAGAATTAGGTAGGCGCAACGCGACGCGTCCGGTATTGCCTGTGACTTTCAGCGGCAGGCGATGAGTGGCTTCAACAACGAGCGTGAGGCCGCCGGGCCAGAATTTATTGGCAAGAGCCAGGAAGCAGTCCGGCACATCGCGAACCAGCGTCACGGCTTGTTCGATGGAGTTCACCAAAATGGGAAGCGCTTTCGTTTCCGGCCGGCCCTTGGCGCGAAACACAGCTTCGATGGCCGCGAGATTAAAGGGATCGACTGAGAGGCCGTAAAACGTGTCGGTCGGAATGCCGACGACTTTGCCGCGCCTGACGAAACCCGCAGCATACTGCACCAATCGATCTTCCGGCGAATCGGCAGAAATTTTTAGTACTTCGACAGGCAAATGATCACTCTCGGCGGGTTGCGCCCCAGGTTCGCTTGGCAAGCTACCATAAGCTATAGGATAGGCGCAAGTTGCAGCATGAGTGTCAAAAACGGGCTTTAGTCTGGCCGATTCTGAAAAAACCCCAATGCAAAAACGCGAGTGATTATGTCTGCGAAGACGACTCCGATCATTAACAGGAGCCAGCGATGTTTCCGCCAGAGGTCGCGATAGCCAGACATTTGTGCAAAAACGTCAGCGACGTAAGCGGCGCAGTAGGCCACGTTTGCCAGGACCGCGAGAATAAATATTCCCTGGGCCCCATTCAGCGTGATTTCCGATCTCGAGCCTGGATAATACTTGAAGAAATAGCAAAGAACGATCGCGGCCAAGGCCGCGTTGTAAATGAGGCGACGAGGCTCCCAGTAGCGGATCGCGTCGGTTGCGTAGTCTTTCAGCGTCTGTGAATCGACGGCCGAGATCATACTGCCATTTTCGACAAAGCGCTCCCGAATACATGCGAACGTCGCGGAAGTTTAGCTGCCGGGGCGATGGAGCCGGTGTTGTGGCTGAGCACAACCTTCGCGACTCGACGGAGCGAGGAGCGTTTTGTTAGGCTTGCAGGATGGCGGAGCATCTGACTGCCGACTTGATTACCAGCCGCGACAATAAGTGGCTGAAGACGTTTCGAGCTGCTTTGCGCGGGACTGGGCCAGCGGACAACGATCCTATCGCCGTCGAAGGACGCAAGCTTGTCGAAGACTCCTTGCGCTCAGGGCTTGAGGCCGTGGCTTTGCTGGTAAGTGAGTCCGGCGAGCGCGAACTTGAATACGTCTTGCGGGCCGCGAGTGAAAGCGTCACGGGAATTCCGCGAGCGCGCGTGCTGCGCACGACCGACAAATTGTTCGAGAGCGTTGCGGGTACCGAGACTCCGCAGGGTGTGGCGGCTTTGGTTTGCCAGCCGGAATGGCGATTCGAGGACCTCTTGCGCGGCGCGGCGTCTTCGGATGGCGCCTTTCTCGGTCACGTTCCCCTTTTGCTGGTGATGGCTGGCGTACAGGATCCGGGAAACGTCGGCACGATCATACGGTCTGCGGAGGCCTTTGGCGCGACTGGCGCGATTACCACACGTGGAAGCGCTGATCCATGGTCGCCGAAGGCTATGCGTGCGTCGGCGGGGTCGGCGTTGCGGTTGCCGGTGCTGCGGGGCATGGCAGTTCCGGTATTGCTCGCGCAGCTTCGGGTGGCGGAAGTGAAGGTTATGGCCGCGAGTTCGCATGCGACGACTGAGCGGGACAACGAAGCGCAGGCGGTGGCGGATTTGCGCGATCCCGTCGCGATCTTCATTGGGAACGAAGGCGCGGGGCTGCCGCCAGAAGTTGAGCACGCAGCCGACGCGCGGATCGCGATTCCGATCACCGAGAGCGTGGAGTCACTGAACGCGGGCATCGCCGCATCTATTGTTTTGTACGAAGCCGCGAGACAAAGAAAAGGCACAACAGACGAACACTGATTCACACAAATGAAGGCAGGAAATAGATTAAGACAAGATACGAATCCAAATGCTGACAGTGGAGAGAACGCGCCCAGTACCTAAAATGATTTGCCCGTATCTGTGTTCATCTAGGCTCATCTGTGGTGATTTTGAACTGATCTAAGACAATGGGACTATTTCAAACCATTCAGCCGGAAGAAGAATCGCGCGCGGGCCGGCCGCTTGCTGATCGCATGCGTCCGCAGACGCTTGACGAATTCATCGGCCAGGAAGAACTGTTGGGACTGGGGAAACCTCTGCGCGTTCAGATCGAGCGCGACGATTTGACTTCCCTGTTGCTGTGGGGGCCTCCGGGCTGCGGGAAGACAACGCTCGCACGGATCATCGCGCGCATGACGAAATCGGAGTTCATTCCTTTCAGCGCGGTGCTTGCCGGCATCAAAGAAATCAAGGAGGTGATGGCTAAGGCGGAAGCGGTGCGACGTTACGGGCGGCGCACGATTGTGTTCGTGGACGAAGTCCATCGCTTCAATCGCGCGCAGCAGGACGCGTTTCTTCCGCATGTGGAGGCTGGGAACATATTGTTAATCGGAGCAACAACCGAAAATCCTTCGTTCGAGGTGATCGCACCACTGCTTTCGCGCATGAAAGTGTACGTGTTGAAGGCGCACACGCCGGAGCAAATCATGACGCTTTTGGAGCGCGCCCTCGCGGATCCGGTTCGCGGCCTCGGCCAAGAAAAAGTGGAGGCATCCACGGAGATTCTCGAGCGCATCGCAATCCTTGCCAATGGAGATGCGCGCGCTGCGTACAACACTCTGGAAGCGCTGGTGATGGGCACCGCGCCGAATGCCGAAGGGCGGCGCGTGTTAACGCAAGCGCTGCTGGAAGACGTGCTGCAGCGCAAGCTGCTGCCGTACGACAAATCCGGCGAAGAGCACTTCACCTAATTTCGGCGCTGCATAAGCCTAATTTCGGCGCTGCATAAGTCCGTGCGGAATTCCGATCCGGACGCGTCGCTCTACTGGTTAGCACGCATGCTCGAATCGGGCGAAGATCCTTTGTACATCGCGCGGCGGCTGGTGCGCATGGCTAGCGAAGACATTGGCCTCGCGGAGCCGCACGCCGTGGAAGCGACCATCGCCGCCATGCAAGCGTTCGAACTGCTCGGCCCGCCAGAGGGCCATCTGGCATTAGCGCAGGCTGCGGTGTATTTGTCGCTCGCGCCGAAATCGAACGCCGTGTATAAAGCGTATGGCGCGGTGCAGGATGATTTGCAGAGCACGATGGCCGAGCCTGTCCCTTTGCACATTCGCAATGCGGTGACCGGCTTGATGAGAAATATGGGCTACGGTAAAGGCTATCAATACGCGCACGATGCGGAAGAGAAAGTGACGGACATGACTTGCCTTCCAGAAAGCCTGGCGGGACGGATATATTACAATCCGACGGACCAGGGATTTGAAGCGCGGATTCGTCAGCGGCTCGAAGAGATACGCAGAATTCAGAAAAAGGCAGCCGGAACTTAAAAACACATTGATGATGCCGAAGACCAACCCAGTCCATTCGGTGCACCGTGACGCGCGCCATTTTCCCTTGGCATTTTTTGCAGCGCTGTCGCTGTTTGCGCTTCCGCTGATCGCGCTCGCTGACCTGAAGCCAGTTGCGACCTTCGACCAGGACGTTCAAGCGTTCGCCATCTCGCAGGACAATCACATCATTTACGCTGTGCAGCGCATGAAGCGGGTAAAGAAGATCATCGTGGAGCACGACGATTTCTGGGTGGGAGATATCGACGGCAAGCGCAAGAAGATTATTGACGGCGACAAGTTTAATCCCGCGCCTGGCTCCGAGGAGGACATGCCGCCCGCCGAACCAGCCGATGAACAAGACGACAAGGACAAAAAGGGCAAGAAGCACACGCCTATTCCGCCGCAACACAGCTATCAGGTGGATTCGCTGACCTGGTCGCCCGACAGCCGCCGCATCGTTGTGAAGATGGATACGTCCTTGATGGCGCAGCCGCAGGGCACCGTGGTGCAGCAGCTCGATGAACAGCAGACCGTGCGGCCCAACACGCTTCTTTACTTGATGGACACCGAAGGGCGCCAAATCCAGATTCAAGGGTCGAAAACGTCTACGCTTGCGGACGCGTTTAATGCCGACTGGCTGGCAGACGGGGCTACGCTGGTGTACCTGTCAAAAACAAGCGGCAATTTTTCGCAGATGAATGCTTTACGTCCATCGGACGGGAAAACACGAGTGCTTTTCGAGGGGCACACTTTCTCGGCGGTTTCGTGGGACACCAAGCGGAACCAGGCGTTTGCCATCGAGGAAAGCACGCAAGCGGTCGCGCCACCGAAAATCGTGCAGCTCGATTTGGCGAATGAGAAAAGGAAGGAACTCGCGCCGCTCGAGGAGTACGCAGGATTCCTGACGATCTCGCCGTCAGCGAGCAAGATCGCGTATTTCCGCAACGGAGACACGCTGGAAGTGCGAGAAGTGGCCAATCCAAGCAAAACAGTCCAGGTGCGCGTGGCGATTGGCCAATTTCAGTGGGATCGCAGCGAGCAGCGCGTGTTGCTGAAGCGCGGCGAACCGCAAAGATCGGGCGATTTGGTGTGGGTGGGGCTATACAACGGCCAGTTCGAGCCGTTTTTTCATGGCCTTGAGTTTCACAACTTCGCGATTGCGCCGGACGGCGGAACGGCGGCGGTCACCGAGCCGGGCAAGCGCGCGCTGGTGCTCTACAGATTCTAGCCGCGGGACAGATGGAAGCGCTTGATGTGTTCCTTCAAAATGCAGTAGTCCATGACGACAAATATGCCTGCGCGGCGCGCGCGTTCGGCGGCTTCGGGATGGATGACGCCTTCCTGCATCCAGATTGCACGCGCGCCGACGCGGATGGCTGATTCCACTATCTCCGGAACAAATTCAGAACGCCGGAAGACGTCCACGACGTCTATTTTCTCGGGGACATCCTCGAGCCGCGCATAGGATTTTTCGCCTAACACTTCACTTTCGTGCGGATTCACCGGAATGATGTGGTATCCCGCGGATTGTAAGTATTCGGCAACGCCGTGGCTCGGCCGGAACCTTCGGTTCGATAGGCCTACTACCGCAATCGTGCGGCTCGTTTTTAGAATTTCCGTGATCGGATCGTTGGCGGCACTAACGGCCTTCTGGGTTGATTCAGCAATGGGAGACCCGTCGGTCTGTTCAGCGTCTTGAGTCATTATATGTTTCGCGCATCTCCTTCCAGGAATTGTGCAACTTCCGCTTTTGGCGGGTGGGGCTCGGCCGTGCGTGCGGCATCGAGCGCTTTCAGGAACGTTTCGTTTTCTTCGTGCGTCCCGACGGATACGCGAATGGCCGTGGGCAAACCCATCCAGCGCATGGGCCTGACGATTACGCCGCGGCTGAGCAACTCTTCGCTGATCGGTTCGGCATCGCGGCCGAACTCCACGAGCACGAAATTAGCGAACGATGGCACAAACTGAATTCCCATCGCTTTGAGTCCCGCGTCGAGTTGCGCCAGCCCTGCGCAATTTGATTCCACCGAGCGGCGAACGTGTTCGACATCATCGAGCGCCGCGAGCGCGGCGGCCTGCGCCACACCGGAAGTATTGAAAGGGCCGCGCAGCTTGTTCATTTCCTCGAGCAAGTCCGCGGGACCAATGCCGAAGCCGATGCGCAACCCGGCCAAGCCATACACTTTGGAAAAAGTCCGCAGAACGATGACGTTGGGACGCTCGCGCGCCACGGCGATGGAACGTGAATAATCCGCGCGCTGCACGTATTCGAAGTAGGCTTCGTCAACTACAACCAAAACAGTTTGCGGCACGCGCGCGAGGAATGAATCGAGTTCATCCGCGGTGAACATCGTACCGGTGGGGTTGTTCGGATTTGCCAGGTATACAAGCTTCGCTTCCGGCGGAAGATTGCGGGCGATTGCGTCGAGGTCATACGCGTGTTCGCGCAGGGGAATTTCGAGCAGCCGTGCGCCGGCGGCGCGAATGGCGATGTAATAGAGCGGAAATGATCCGTGGGAAGTGACGCCGCAATCTCCCGACCGCAGCATGATGCGCGCGGCGAGGTCAATCAATTCCGTCGAGCCTGCGCCGAGAAGGATGTTCTCGGTAGGAACGCCATGCTTTTTCGAGAGCGCCTCGCGCACATAGAAGCCGCTGCCGTCGGGATAGCGGTTCGAATCGGTGAGCGCTTTTTGTGCTGCCGCCATTGCCAGGGGCGAAGGGCCGAGGGGGTTTTCGTTCGAGGCGAGCTTGATAGGATGCAAATTCAATTCGCGTTCGACCTCCTGAATGGGTTTGCCGGGGACGTAAGGAGCGAGTGCGCGAATATGAGGTGCGACAAGATCGTGGATCCGTTTCGTCATCCGGCGAGCGGCCTAGCTTCTTCCCTTCGACGGCCCTGTGAATCGCCCTCGATGTGGTTTACGGCCCGAAGCACCATCCCGTTTCGGCGCGCCCGATTTTAGTCCTGAAGGACGCCCTGGCGTGAATTTCTGTTTGGGTCGGCCGAAGGCGCCGGGCTCGCTAGGCCTCTGACCCGATTTCCATGGGGCGCCGGACTTTGCTCCTCGCGGCGCGCGGTTTTTCGAATTGAAATCGGGGCGGCCCAATGCGGCCGGGCGCGAATCTTTGTAGGGCTGTTGGAATGGCTTCGGACCTGGTGAACTTGGCCCGTCCGTCGTGAAATTTTGACGGGGCCGGAAGCTCTCGCTGCTAGCCGATTCGTGGTCAGGCCTTGCGACGTGGCCTGGTTTTGGTTTCGATTGGAATGGGCGGCGCTTCACAAACGGGCGCCGCGCTGCCATCACGGGAGCTAGGGTGCGGGCCTGTAGCGGGCTCCCCGCTGGCACACTCGCCGGCGTTGTGACTGCGGCGCTTTGCGTTGGACCTGGCTGAACTAAGCGGCGCAGCGTTGCTACATCGGCTTCTGACAGCGGACGATGATGACCCGTCGGAAGCGATTCCATCGCCAGGTTGCCGATTTTCACGCGCTTGATTTTTTCGACGGGATGGCCGGTCTGGAACAGTCGGTTACGCAACGCGTCGCGGCGAGCTTCGGAAAGCGTCACTTCATACCACGGCGCGTCCTTTCCTTTGATGCGGTTGATTTGCGCGCCCGTCGCACGCGACAGGCTTTCGATTTCCTCAAAGGTCAGCAGTGTTTTGAGCTTCAGCTGATACGTCTGTGGCAACTGGTGAGCTTTCAACATCAGATTCGCAAGCTCGCCGTCGTTCGTGAGGAAGACGAGCCCCATCGAGTGATATTCCAGACGGCCCACCGGGAACACGCGCTGCGACACACCGTAGAGAAGATCGGTGAGAGTACGGCGTCCCTCGGGATCAATCATGGTCGAGACCACTTCCGGAGGTTTATTCAGCAGCAGGTACACGCGCTCGGTTTGCGGCCGCAGGAGTTTGCCCTGCACCTTGATGTGATCGGTGGACTCGTCGGCTTTACTGCCGAGCTCGGTGATGGTCTGGCCGTTCACGGTCACGAGGCCGGACTTGATGAGTTCCTCCGCGTGTCTCCGCGAAGCAATGCCGGCGCGCGCGATTATCTTTTGCAGTCTTTCGAGCATGACTTTGCGGGATGTCCCAGTCGAGCACTTACAGCTTAACGGAAAATGCGTTTAGAGGCGAATTGAGAGACGTTCGTTGCACGGCATCCGGTTTTCGGCGGGAGCCTCAGGGGTTGAAGCCCCGTTCGTTTTGCCGGACTTTATGTCGCGGATCAGGCCGCAAGCCACAAGGCCTCAGACTTCTTCAATCGGCAGTTAGAAATTCAAGCGCCTGATTCCGGCGGGCGGGTGCCGCTGCTGGCTGCGGCGGCGCGGGTCTTATCGGATTCCTCGGCGGAATCATCGGCGTTCGTTCCGGAAGTCTGCGGCGAATCGGCGAAGGTTTCCGCTGCCACCTGAGCGGGCGTCTCCAAGTATTCCGATTCCGCTTCTTGCTCGCCGGACGTGTCGGCGATGGAATCTTTGGCGTCTTCGGGCGACGCATTCTCGTTCGGTGCGCTCGCTGCTGCTGACGCGTCGCCTTCATTACCGGCGGACCCTACGGGCTGGTCTAGCTGATCTTCTGGTTGCACCTCGGCGATGCCTTCATCGGACCCGAGGGCGGCTTGCGCGAGCGCTTCGAATTCTTTCAGGCTGGGCAGCTCGTCGAGGTCGGAGAGGCCGAAGCGCATCATGAACTGTTTCGAGGTGCGGTAGAGAATCGGGCGGCCGATCACTTCCTTGCGGCCCGCCGTGGTGATCAGTTTCTTCTCGAGGAGCGTCTTGATAACGCCGCCGACGTGGACGCCTCGGATTTCGTTGATCTCGGGGACCGTGACCGGCTGCTTGTAGGCGATCACGGCGAGCGTTTCGAGCGCGGGCATCGTGAGGCGCAGCGGCGGCTGCAAGCTCTTGATGAATTTGCGGACGACGTCGTGGTGCTGGGCCTTAGTGTAAAACTTCCAACCGCCCGCGACTTTGCGAACTTCGATGCCGCGATCTTCGGTTTGATACGTGGCCATCAGATGGTCGAGGGCTGCGCGCGTTTCGGCCTTTTCGATGCCGAGAGCCTTGGAGATTTGATCGAGTGTAGCGGGCTCGTCAGAGGCGTAAATGATGGCCTCGAGTCCGGCCTGGATTTCTTGTGGCGTCATTATAGGTATTGCTCCTCGATTTGCGACATCGCGTCGGGCCCCGCGAATACGGCGTCGAACATTTTGTGCTTGCGCAGGCGGATGTCTTCGAACAAGTCGGATTGCACCAGCAGCACCGCTTGCATGCGGACCATTTCCAGCACGGCAAGCAGCGCAACGATCATGGCGTTCTTGGTTTCGCAGGTTTCGAAGAACTCGATCAGCGAGATGGGCTCGTCGGTTACCAGGAGGCGCTGGCGCAGGCGGTCCATCATTTGCGCGATCGAGACTTGATCATGCTTCAGTTCGAATTTCGGGACTTCCTTGCGGCGCTCGAGCACTTGCTGAAAAGTCTTTACCAAATCCACTAGCGAGACGACCAGCTCCCCCTGCACTTCGTCGCCGCCGTAGAGCGATTTATCCGGGTGCGACCAGACGTGATCTTCCACCTGCTGTTTCTGATACAGAAGCTGGGCGGCGTTCTTGAATTTTTCGTGTTCGAGCAGGCGGTGGACCAATTCGTTGCGCGGGTCTTGCTGCTCTTCCCCGGCGAGAAGCGGGTCAACCGGCAGGAGCATTTTCGATTTGATGTGAATCAGCGTCGCGGCCATGTAGATGAAGTCGGCGGAGACGTCTATGTCGAGTTTTTCGATTTGATGGAGGTAATCGAGATATTGCTCGGTAATTTTAGCGATGGGGATGTTGTGGATGTCCATCTCCTGCTTGCGGATCAAGTCAAGCAGCAGATCGAGCGGGCCTTCGTACACCGGCAGATTGATGCGATAGGGTGATGCCATTCTGCGAATTAGCCTCCTGCAACCGGTGCCCTCATGGAAAAGCGGAACAGCGACCCCTCGCTACGCTCGGGATGACAATGTGCGTTTGTCGTCCGCATAGACATTACCTGACGCCCGAGGGCGCTTTGCGCGCTTCGTCCCATTGGAAGATGGCGTTGCGGACACGCTTCATGGTTTTGCGCGCGGCCTTCTGCGCCTTCTTCGAACCGGCATCGAGGATATCCCAAACTTGCTGCGGATGCGCCTCAAATTCTTTGCGGCGTGCCTGGATTGGCTCGATCCATTTGACGAGGTTGTCGGCCATGGCCTTCTTGCAATCCACGCAACCGATGCCGGCGGTGCGGCAACCCTGGTCGGCCCAGGCGATCACGTCGGGTGGCGAGAACAGCTTATGCCATGCGAAGACGGGGCAGACTTCGGGTCGGCCTGGGTCTGTGCGACGGACGCGTTGGGGGTCAGTCATCATGTTGCGGACTTTGGCGCGGATTTCGTCAGGCGGATCGCTTAGCCAGATTGCGTTGCCGTAGGATTTGGCCATGCGGCGACCGTCGAGACCTGGCAGGCGCGGCGTTTCGGTGGGAAGGTATGCAGGCTCACGCAATACCTCGACGAGGTTAAAGTAGCGTTTATGCTTGCCGACTCTCGTCAGGAAGTTTTGAACGCCGATTTCAGCAGCGACCCTTTTTAATTCTGTGCCTATGTAAGCGCGATTCTCCGCGTTGATATCGCCCACCGACGTCGGTGACGCCGGATGTCCACCGACGAATTCGGTCCAAATGGCTGTGAGGCTCTTGCGCGCGTCTTCACGAAACAGGTCGTCTTTGACTTCGAAGCCGTAGTGAGAATCAAACCGGCGGACGACTTCGCGCGTAAGCTCAACGTGAGGCGCTTGGTCTTCGCCCACGGGTACCAGCAAATCCTGGCTTGGTTCGCCATACATGACTATGTCAGCGGATTGCAGCAGTGGGTAGCCCAAAAAGCCATAGGTGCCCAGGTCGCGGCCTTTGAGGTTTTCCATTTGTTCTTTGTAGGTGGGGACGCGCTCGAGCCAGCTCAGCGGCGTGATCATCGAGAGCAGGACGTGCAGTTCGGCGTGCTCCAGAACCTGCGATTGGATGAAAAGCGTGGATTTGGAGGGATCGAGGCCCACGGCGAGCCAGTCTGTCGCGACCTGGCGCGTGTTTTCGGCGATGGATGCAGTGTCTTCGTAATGCGTGGTGAGGGCGTGCCAATCGGCCACGAAGTAAAAGCACTCGTATTCGTCCTGGAGCTTCAGCCAATTTTGCAGCGCGCCGAAATAGTGGCCTAGATGAAGGCGCCCGGTAGGGCGCATGCCGCTGAGAACTCGTTTCCGTTTAGCCACGCTGAAAATGATCTCCGAACCACGGAATATTTCGTGTCAGGCCTTCGTAACGGCGGTCTTTAAGACCGCCATCGCTGTCGCCGCAAGATCGATGGCGCACTAAAGCGCGCCGCTACAACGTCAAATGCCAAGAGCCTACCGGCACGCAGGGCGGCGGCATGAAGGCAATGGCCACGTCAACGGCACCAACGCAATACCGACTTGGCCTTTCACGCACGCAGCAAATCGCGCGCGATCACCATGCGTTGCATTTCGCTGGTGCCCTCGTAAATTGTTAGCACGCGGGCGTCGCGATAATAGCGCTCGACGTCTGTTTCGCGCGAATAGCCTACGCTGCCGTGGACCTGCACGGCTTTGTATGCAACGCGGTTAGCCATCTCGCTGGAATACAGCTTGGCGCGCGAAGAGTGTGGGCCTGAACGGCCGCTGCTATTATCGCGCATCCATGCGGCGTAATGCGTGAGGGCGCGGGCGGCTTCAATTTCCATTTGCATATCGGCCAGCATCCATTGGATGGCCTGATAGTCGGCGATGGGCTTGCCGAAAGTCTTGCGCTGCTTGGCGTAACGCACCGCAGATTCGAGCGCTCCTTGCGCTAGGCCGAGCGCTTGCGCGGCGATTCCGACGCGTCCGCCATCGAGCGATTCGAGCGCGATTCTTAGTCCCTGGCCCTCGTCGCCCAGACGGTTTTCGATTGGCACGCGACAATCCTGCAAGGAAATTTCCGCCGAGCGCGACAGCTTCAAACCCATTTTATCTTCATAGCGGCTGATGCGAAATCCGGCGAAGTCCGGCTCGACGAGAAACGCCGTCACGCCGTGGCTGCCCGCCGCCGGGTCCGTCTTGGCGAAAACGATATAGACACCCGAAACGCCTCCATTGGTAACCCACGCCTTGGTGCCATGGAGGACGTAGTGGTCGCCATTGCGCACCGCGCGCGCCTGAATTCCAGCGGCGTCGGAGCCTGCTTGCGGCTCGGTGAGGCAAAACGCACCCAGAATTTCTCCGCGCGAAAGCCGCGTGAGATATTTTTTCTTCTGCGCGTCGCTGCCGGCTTTCCAGATGGGAACGGCGACTACCGAATTCGTGACGCTCAACGCGACCGCGGTCGAGGCGTCCACGCGGGCGACTTCTTCGAGCATGAGCGCGTAGCTGACGGTGTCCGTGCCTGTCCCGCCCCATTCTTCGGGGACCAACATTCCGCAGCAGCCGAGTTCGCCTAGTTTTTTGAGCTGCTCCGCCGGGAATTTTTCCTCGCGCTCATATTCGCC
>Ga0210396_10000916_pt1 | contig 33866 bp, 27 predicted proteins | sample IncBWH17OmetaG_FD_155466 | JGI IMG/M metagenome (GOLD analysis project Ga0210396, IMG submission 155466) | Forest soil microbial communities from Barre Woods Harvard Forest LTER site, Petersham, Massachusetts, United States - Inc-BW-H-17-O ...
GTCGATGGTGCCGTGTATGCCGTAGGATTCCTTGCCGAGGGCCTGGCCTTCCTGGCCTTCGATGGCGATCCAGTAGCCGCCCAGGGGATTTTTGGGGTCGTCGGGGGCGAAGATGTCGCCGCCGTGAGGGGGGTAGTAGCGGGGGTTGCGGATTTTGTCGCCGTTCTTGCAGAGCCAGAGGCCCGTGGGGGTGGAGTTGTCCTTGCCGAGGCCGACGGGAAAGCTGGTGATGTAGAGGGAGCCGGGGCCGCCGGGGGCGCCGAGGTAGATTTCCATTTTGAAAAGGCCCTTGTAGACGACGGCGTGGAAGGGGCCTTTGAAGATTTTGATGTTCTGGCCGGAGCGGAGCCGGCGGGGAGTGACGCCATTTACGCGGGAGAGCAGTTCCCAGGTGACGGAGTTTCGGGCGGCGATGGTGGCGAGGCGTTCACCGCTGGCGACCTGGTAGACGCCGCCCCAGGGGTCGTTTGGAAAACGCTTGGCGGAGAAGACGAGGATTTTGTTGATGTCTTCGATCTGCTTTTTGGCGGCGTCGGCATCGGCATCGCTGAGCCGGCCGGTGACCAGGGCGTCGTTGAGAAGCTGGCGGGAGGCGATCAGGTCGCCGGCGTCCATTTTCGTCCTGGCGTCCTGAAGGGGCTGATTGGAGATTTCGCTGGGCGGCGCCGCCGGCGGCGGAGTGGTGGCGTTGGCTTTGGCCAGGAAATCGGAGGGGATCGTGTTGGTGTTGTCGGAATTGCTCGATGAGTCGGCGCTGCGGTTCGACAGATCCGGCAATTCGGCGCGGGCCTGTGCGGAGGGACTGAGGGCGGCGCCGCTGCCGCTGGGCTGTGTCGACGGGCGCGGGGACATGACGGTTGGCGTTTGCGTGACCAGGGCATCGCTGTCCGGCGCCGGCGCCTGGGCGACGATGTGCGAAGGTTCAACGACATGCGAAGGTTCGGTGGTCGGGGGCGCGGGCTTGGCGGCGACCAGCGGTGCAGGTGTAACCTGAGGCGGCGGAGCCGGCGGATCAACCGCCCGCGGCGCGGGCGTCGATTGCGCCGGCGCGGCGACCTTCGCCTCGGCAGCGGGCGCACTTTTCAATTTGTGGATCGTGAAGACAGCGCCCAGAATGATGACAACAGCCAGAACGGCGATCAGCGGGCGACTCACCCGGCGAGATGTGCGGCTCACGAGAACCTCCGTGTTCTCAGTTATCAGTAGGCAGTATGCGGTAGGCAGAAATGCTGCCTTTTCACCGCCTACTGCCTACAGCCTACTTGCTTTTAGCTTACGGCCTACTGCTTTCAATACAATGGGATGCGAAGCGGCGGATGCCTCGATCCGTCGCAAGCATACTCAATGGCACGTCATGTTCAAGGACCGGCAGCTCATCCACGATCTGCTCCTCGAATCCCAGGCCGCAGGAGACACCCAGGAACTCCGGCTGGGCGAGGAAGCGGTCGTAGAAGCCCATCCCGCGTCCGACGCGGTAGCCGGTCGGCGTGAAGCCCAGGCCGGGGACAACGACGAGGTCGATAAAATCGACCGGGATCGGCTTGCCGTCGAGCGGCTCGCGGACGCCCGGACCGCTGGTGGTCATGTTGGATTGGAGGCTGGTGATTTCGACCGGCAGCATCCGGCGCTGGTCCCAGCTCACTTTGGGGACGACGACGGTTTTCCCAGCTTGCCAGGATTTGAGGGCGAGGGAGGCGGTGTCGATTTCGTGGGGCATGCTGAGGAAGAGCATGACCACTCGGGCGGCGGCAAACTCGGGGCTGGCCGCCACCAGACTACACGCCGTCAGGCTTTTCTGGTGACGCTCGGTTTCACTCATCGCGGCGAGCACCTCGCGCAGGTGCTTGCGGACCGCCGGCTTGGACGACAACTTCATATCACTCATTACGTCGGTTCCTCTGGTCCGGTTTGATGGGAAGGAGACAGAGACACAAGCCAGGAGACAGAAGAAGAAGCCCGAAGCCTTCATTCCGTCTTCTGTCTGCTGTCTTCGGACTTCCCGCCTTCGTTTCCCTTCGCCCGGAGCTGTTTCAGACGCCGGGCGATTTCCGCCTCGTGGCCGCGTTCGGTTGGTTCATAGTATGTTTTATCGACACCGAGGTAGTCTTGTCGAACAAAACCTTCGGGAAAATCGTGGGAGTACCGATAACCTTCGCCGTGACCGAGGCGTTTGGCGCCCTTGTAGTGAGAGTCCTTTAGGTGCTTGGGGACGGGAAGCGTGCGTCCGTTTTTCACATCCGACATCGCGCCCCAGATCGCCAGCGCCGAGGCGTTGGACTTGGGGGCGGTCGCCATGTAAATGGCGGCTTGACCGAGGGTTAGCTGTGCCTCGGGCATGCCGATTCGCTCGACAATATCGTACGCCGCGGCGGCAACGACGATGGCTTGCGGGTCGGCATTTCCGATGTCTTCGCTGGCAAGGATGGCTATGCGGCGCGCAATAAACCGCGGATCTTCTCCAGCTTCCAGCATTCGGGCGACCCAGTAGACCGCCGCGTCGGGATCGCTGCCGCGCATGGATTTGATCAGGGCGCTGGCGGCGTCGTAATGCTCGTCGCCGGTGGCGTCGTAGACGATCGCCTTCCGCTGCATCGATTGCTCAGCGACGTCGAGGGTAATGTGGATTTCGGAAGACGCGGGGACGCGAGGACGCGGACAGGTGGCGAGGGATTCCGCACTTTTCTCCCTGTCTCCTTGTCTCCCTGTCTCCTTGTCTGCATCCCGCTCGGCTTGCAGCGACAGCACTGCGACCTCCAGCGCCATCAGCGCCCGCCGCGCGTCGCCGTCCGACATCGTCGCCCACAGATCCAGCGCCTTGGGATCGAGTCGGATCTTCAACTTGCCGAACCCGCGCTCCGGATCGGCGATCGCGCGGTTGACCAGCAACCGGATGTCGTCTTCGCTGATCGGGGAAAACTGAAAAATCTGGCTCCGGCTCACCAGCGGCGAGTTGATCGCAAAGAACGGATTCTCCGTCGTCGCCCCGACCAGAATGACATGCCCCGCCTCCACGTCCGGCAGCAGAATGTCCTGCTGAGCGCGATTGAAGCGGTGGATCTCATCCAGAAACAGGACCGTCCGCTGCCCGGAATTACCCAGCCGGTCACGTGCGGCGTCGAGGATGGCGCGGACTTCCTTGACCCCGACCCCCGCCGCGTTCACCTGCTCGAAATGGCTTTTGGTGTAGGTGGCGATGAGCTGGGCCAGCGTTGTCTTTCCCGTGCCCGGCGGCCCGTAGAAAATCACGCTGGTCAACCGATCCGCCTCGAGCATCCGCCGCAGCAGTTTGCCCGGCCCCAGAAAATGCTGCTGCCCCACAAACTCATCCAGCGTCCGCGGCCGCATCCGCACCGCCAGCGGCGCGGCCCGATCGAGGTTCTTTTGACGGGATTCGTGAAAGAGGTCCATGGCAAAACCGGCTCAGACCTGCGAACAAGCATAGGTGCAGAAGCTGGCGAGTTACAGCGGGCAAATCGTAACGATGGGAGACGTCGCGATTGCCGCAGCCTCCTCCAAGACCGCAACAAACGTTGCATTTCGTTGCAAAACGTTGCATGAGCCGGCATGTTTCGCCCGGCGATGGACGTGGGCCGCTTCCGTGGCACAAAAAACGTTCAGTTTTGTTCAAAACGTTCAGTTCTCCATCCGCCGGCAATAACCATTACGATGTTACGTAACGGTCGAAGACAATCGAGTCGTGTCTTCCGCCGAAGACGTAAAGTGGAAAGCAAACGGTCGCGTTTTTTTCATCGCGATCTAGAATCTGTTTCGGATTTCAGCTTTGAGATTTGCAGATTGGAAAGCAGAGAGCGAAGCGATGATCGATTTCCAAAGATACCGGGATCAGCTTTTGCGGTTCACCAATGACTGGGACGTGGAAGTGATGGAGTCGACCGATGAAGAGCTGCGCGAGGTTTACGAGGAGGTGTCGAGCCTGGTGAAGGGCGGGGAGGAAGGGCTGGGCGCGCGAGATTATTGCGAACTGCACGTGGCACAGATTCTGGAAGTGATGATTCGCTGGGAGTTGCGCCTTCGCAGCACGGGGGAGGAATTGCCGGGGGTGCCGTACGACCCGGCCCGAACCGCGGCGGAGGAACGACGGAACCAGGCCAGAAGACGGGCGTGGAGCGAGGCGAATTGAGCCTGAAGGGCGTGAGGATCAAGGGACCTGACTGCGGCGGGATGGAGATGCGTGCCGCCAATTCGGGGGGCTCCCCCAATCCGCTGTCCGTCGGCGCATCAGCGTGACGACAAGTGCGATCGTGTGTAGTCGTGACGTTAATCCCGCAGGCACGCAAAGCCGCGGCGATGTCCGGGTCCATGTGGTCGTCGAGATGAAACCGGATCGGCTTAGCCACGGCCGAGTTCTCGGAGTCGTTCCTGGAGGCGCGACGGGTTATCGCGCGTAAAAGCCTCGAAGTAGGCGTCATCGGCGACGATGTCGCCGTCGATTTGGGCCTTGTTGTCGAAGTAGCAGGCCATCGCGGCGTGGACGGCCGCCGGAGAGAGCTTGTATTTCCCTGCGATCTTGTTCGAGCGATTGACCCATGTGCAGGTGCATGATCACGATGTCGTGGACGGTAATTCGCGTTCCGGCGGTCCGCGGCTTGCCGCCGCGGACCGCCGGGTCCTGCTCGATGTGCCTGTCGAGAAGCGTCATACAAAAACCCGGTCCCAATTCACTTACGATCCGAAGGTTGTCGAAGCAAATCGTCCAGTGACGAGCCGTCGAGAATTGTCCCGTCACTGCGGAAGACTTCCGCTTCGACCGTACCATCATCAAGAAACTCGATCTCCCATCTTTCACCCGGCACCGCGACCTCCACCATGATCGCGTCGTCGCGGTATTGATCGAGGCGGTAAGGGATCCTTCGCGCGCGAAGTTGGCCAAGGAACGATAGTAGATCGGGCTTCTGAATCGTCATCGACCAAACCGCGCTCGCGCAAATCAGCCAGCCACTCTGCCCACTCGGCGCTGACGAATAAACTCAAATTGCACTTCCTGAGATAGCGCCTGAATCGCCGCATAAACATCAAATGAAAATTGCGGCGACGGGGAATCGTGAAGTTCAATCATTCCTCCGTCGGCGGTGTAGAAGTCGAAGCTGTCGCCGCCTGCGTGTGCAATTTTGACGACCGCCACTGGTGCATTGAGGATCGAGGAAAGTTCGGAGAGAAGCTCTTCGATTCGCCTTGCCGCGTCGGTCCCGTCACGCAGATAAACAGACTCCTTCTGCTCTTGCGAGACGTGCGGATCAGGGACGAAGTCAGCGACGTACGCTCTCAGAACGGGATCGTGAGCAAGAAAGTCAATGATCGGGGGGTAGACAATCCGCTGGGTGCCCGACAAATCCAATGGGATTGGCTCAGCCATCTTGGTCCTCATCCGGGAACGCATGCACGTAACGGCCACTCGCGAAGATGGTGATTGTACGCACGAGTTTCCCTTTCACGTACCCGACCGGCCGAGGCATCTGAAACCGCACCGCCGCCTGCACTCCCGGAGGAAAGCGCCACCCGCGCAACCGCACCTGCTGTTCTGTCCAGTCGGTTAGCTGCGCCAGCGTCCATTCCGCAAGAAACTTGCTCCCGCTTCGCGAGTCGGTGCAGTCTCTCAATTCCTCGTTTGACAAAGAGTCGAACGCGATCGGCTCGTGCTTGGTCGCACGTGTAATTTCCATGCCCGTATCGAGCCGGCGCAACGTCTCCCGGTTCCGAACCTTGTAAAGATCGGCCGACTCCCCAGCCATCGCCATGCTCCAACGACTTACCTACGCCAGCGTTCCCAGCTCCATCTCGTGCAGTCCTTTGCCGGAGGGAACCATGGGATACACGTGCTCGTTGGGTTCGACGACGAAATCGACGACGACGGGGCCGGGGTGGGCGAGCATTTGTTCGATGGTTTTGGTGACGTCTTCCTTGCGTTCGCACTTGATGCCGCGGACGCCGAACGCTTCGGCCATCTTGGCGAAGTCAGGGTTTTTCATCGCCGAGTGGGAGTAGCGGCGCTGGTAGAACAGGTCCTGCCACTGCTTGACCATGCCCTGGAAATCGTTGTTGAGAATGACCACCTTCACCGGGATGTTGTACTCGGCGACGGTGGCCAGCTCGTAGCAGGTCATGAGGAAGCTGGCATCGCCATCGATGTCGATGACGAGCTTGCCGGGCGAGCCGAGGGCGGCGCCCATGGCGCTGGGCAGACCGTAGCCCATGGTCCCGAGTCCGCCGGACGTGATCATCTGGCGGGGGAAGCGCCAGCGGTAGAACTGGGCGGCCCACATCTGGTGCTGGCCGACGCCGGTGGTGATGATCGCTTCGCCGTTGGTCAGGCGGTGCAATTCCTCGATCACGTACTGCGGCTTGGCTTTGTTGCTGTCGTCGAAATACTTGAACGGATATCGCTCCTTCCACGCCTTGATCTGAACGAACCATTCCCTGCGGTCGCGGTGCTCCATGTGCGGGAGCATCAATTCGAGGCTGTGGCGGGCGTCGCCGATCACGGCGACATCGACGTCGACGTTCTTGCTGATCGAGCTGGGGTCGATGTCGATGTGGATGATCTTGGCGTGCGGGGCGAAGGTGGCGAGGTTGCCGGTCACGCGGTCGTCGAAGCGGGCGCCGACGGCGATGAGGCAGTCGCATTCCTGGACGGCGTAGTTGGCGTAGGCGCTGCCGTGCATGCCGAGCATGTAGAGGCTTTTGGGATCGTGCTCGTCATACGCGCCCAGGCCCAGGAGCGTGGTGGTCACGGGGATGTTGGCGGTATTGGCGATTTTGCGCAGCGCGTCGTGGGCGCCGGCGATGATAGCGCCGCCGCCGACGTACAGGACCGGCTTTTCAGACTTGTTGATCAGCTCGGCGGCCTGCTCGGCCTGGTGGGCGTGCTGCGGATGAGTGAACAACTGCTTGCGACGATTGACGACGTGATCGCGCGGCTCGTCATTCACTTCCTCCGTACACACGGCGGTGGTCACGTCCTTGGGCAAATCAACGAGCACCGGCCCGGGCCGGCCGCTGGTGGCGATGGTGAAGGCCTCGTTGATGATCCGCGGCAGCTCGCGCACGTCCTTCACCAGGTAATTCCACTTGGTACACGGGCGGGTGATGCCGGTGACGTCGGCTTCCTGGAAGGCATCGTTGCCGATCACCTTGGTGGCGACCTGCCCGCTGAAAACGAGGATCGGCACCGAATCCATGAGGGCGGTGGCGAGCGGCGTGACGGTATTGGTGGCGCCGGGTCCGCTGGTGACGACGGCAACGCCGGGCTTGCCAGTGGCACGGGCGTAGCCATCGGCGCAGTGGCCGGAGCCCTGCTCGTGGCGGTTCAGGATGAACTTGGCCGGGGATTTGTAGAGCTGATCGAAGACCGGGAGGATCGCTCCGCCCGGATAACCGAACATCAACTCGACCTTATGCTGCTGAACGAGCATTTCATGGAAGATCTGCCCGCCGGTCTTCCCTTTGTATTTGGGCTTGGCCTTGTCGGCGGCGGGGGCAGTTGCGGACTTGGACTCGGTTTGAATGGTGGACATCGGTGTTGTTCCTGACTTAATGCCGGTCAATGTACAGGGGTGCCGGCGGGCCTTCAACGAATATCTGGTTATTGGGACGCGGGAGAAATTAGGGTCGCACGATGGGGTGGGCCGGTTCCCGAGGACCTCCGATCTCGGTGCCGAGATGGGAAATCACCGGGAGTTCCGGCCTATCGTACGACCACCGTAAGGACGATGGGCGAGGGTAGTGCCTTCGTCTCCATTGGACTCTTCAAACCAACCGCCCAATCGCGATGCGGCACTTATGCTGTTCCGATCGCACGCAGCTCAGACTGCGGCTGGTGCGCGGCCTGATGCACATGGGCAAGACTTTCATCGTAAATATCAAAATCCTCCCCGTCAAGGCTGGGAGGGATATAGCCGGGCTGTTTGCTGCGTTCCAGTTCGCGGTAATAGGCCTGGAAGACTGATTTTTCGATCTGCTGGCGGCATTCGGCGTTAATGGGGTGCGCGATATCCGCATGCAGCTTCAGGCGGTTTTGGCCATTGCCGCTGCGATGGTTCTGGTATCGATCTTCATTAAGCCGGCGGCCACAGTTGCTGCAATAGCGGGCGCGCAGGTGGTTCTTTTCCGAGCACCCCGGGCAATGGTCGCAGAGCTTACGCGAGGGCATTGCCAGGAAGAGCCCCTCATTGCCGTCGATCAACTTGACGTCCCGGACGACAAAGGTCCCGTCAAAAGTGAGAGAGCAGAAGGCCTTGAGACGGCTCCCCCGCCCCGTGCAGAGATTGATCCGAACTTCCGTCAGATGCATGGTGCACCTCCCGGTTGTGCGACAAAGGTGATATGTAAAACCCTGGAAGCGTTCGGCGAATTCCCGTCAGACGTGCGGCCGTATCGGCCGACGGGCCCGTCGCTTGCGTCAGGGGCACGTTATCTCAAACCAAAATCCTACGATACTCTGTACCGCGTCCATGTCCGCGGCTTCCCAATTCCCCTCGCGTAACACCACTTTTACTGGTCCGTCAATTCCGTGTTAAGGTCATCGTCGACTCGCGGCGCCACTTCGACAACGCAGACTTTCTCGCGCTCGTCACCGCCGACGCGCTGCGCCGCTTCACTGGCCTGCTCGCGATGATCGAACAGCGTAAACAGGCTGCTCCCGCTGCCGCTCATCCGCACCGGACGGCCAATTTTGTCTTCGATTCGGCCGCGCAACGATCCCAGCGCCGGCGCGATGTCGAATGCCGGTTGTTCCAGATCATTGACGAGGCAAGGCATGAGTTCCTCACTGTCCAGAAGCGCCCAGCGGTCCCATGGCGGTGGAACCTCAATGTCGGACTGGCGGCCGAGACCCATCTGGTCGAACCGGCGATAAACCTGAGGCGTCGGCATCGACAACTCGGGCAACACCAGCACGGCCCAACACGCCTTTGGTCGAGCGACCGGCGCGACTATTTCACCGCGTCCCTGGCAGACGCTGCTGGGGCCATGAAAAAAGAACGGCAGGTCGGATCCAAAACGGGCGGCGAATGCCGAGAGGTCATTCGCCGCCCTCGCCGTCCTCCACAGCCGGTTCAGGCCCATCAGTGCACGGGCGCCGTCCGAACTACCTCCTCCGAGCCCTGCTCCCATCGGGATCTGCTTCCGCAAATCGATCCACACCGGCGCCGTCGGCGCCAAGCCCATCTGTTCCTGCCATGCGCGGGCGATGCGCATCACCAGGTTCCGCTCGTCGCACGGCAGATCAGGGTTGTCACAGGCCAGCACAACCGGATCGGCCTGCGCCGCGGCCTCTTCCAGGACCAACGTGTCAAAGAGCCCAACCGTCGCCATCCACGACAGCAGCGGGTGAAAGCCATCCGCTCGCGGAGGACCGACGCGAAGATGAAGATTGATTTTCGCCGGCGCCAGCAACCTCATCGCCGCACTGTTCGGTTGAAGCACCGTGCTGTCAAGCACCGGCTGCCGCGCAAATATGTCTGACTCTCCGTCTTAGCTGTTGACCTCGAAATGCCCCCGAAACTGCACCGAAATGTAACGGCTTGAAGATACGACTTTGACGAGCGGCGGTCAATCGAAATCCGTGGAAGTCGCAGACCTGTGAAACCGGGAAAGCGGATCGGTTCATGCCTGATTTTCCGCAATCGCCGCGATTCGGGCCAAGCGAGCCGGGCCTGTCGCAAAATAAAAATGCCGGCCGTGGTGTGGGCACGGCCGGCATCGCCAGAAAGTGGGAAGGGGAGCGTCGCGTCAGGTCTCCTGCCGATCACCTCACAGTGCTCAACAGGACACGTTAACCTGACGCTCTTGATCTACGATTCAGCCGGGGTGGGGGCAAATGGAAAACAGTAGGCGGTAGGCAGAAGGCAGTAGATGATGCGGCAACGTCCTCGCTGCCCTTTCTGCCTACTGCCTACCACCCACTGCCTACCGGATCACGTTTTTACCCGGTCCAATAAAAACACGCTGATCGGGCCGAAAATGAAAATCGGCCCCCAGGCCATGAGCATCGCCCAGGTATTCGCCCCCGAAGGCCGCGAGTTGAGAATCGGAGGCACCTGCCCGGCCATTTGATGGAACAGGAAGACCGCGCCCATCGCGACGCCGATCAGCACCAGGGTCTTCGTCGCCGCGGTTTTGAGCGTGCCCGGTTCGCGGGTCAGCACACAGGGGATCGCCAGCAGCAGCAGCACGACGTTCATGAGCGGCTGGGTGAAGCGCCAATGCTTCACCCGAAGCAAATCGAGCTTGCCGTAGAGATTGGGGCGGTCCAGAAGCTGGTCGATGCGCGACGTCGGCAGCAGCTCGACGAAGTTTCCGCTGCGGTACAGCGCGATCTCTTCGGGCGTGACGTTGGTCTTGTAATTGGCCGTCGGCTGCGGGGCGGACACGCGGTCGCTGAGCAGCCCCGTGACGCGGCGCCCGTTGATCAGAACCCACTGCTGAGCCTCCGGGTCCCAGTGCGCTTCATCGGCCTGGAGGTGGCCGGTCGGGACCATCAGGGTCTGCGTCGCGCCGTCAACGACCCGGTCCTGCGGCTGGCGCTGGATCACGTCGAGGGCGAGCATGTAGGGTGATTTGTCCGTCGGATTGGGAAAGTAACGAGCGGCGTAGACCAGCCCGCCGGTCGCGTCCTGCATCGCTTCGATCGAATAATACGTCCGCGCCACCCGGTGTACTTCATCGTGCTCGCGGGTGAGCTTGGGAATCATCAGCGGGATCACCACTTCCTGATCGACCAGCAGGAGCCCGTTGAGCACGACCGCGACCAGGATAATCGGCGCCGCAACGCGCAGCAGCGGCATGCCGGCGGCGAGCATCGCCGTCAGCTCGTTGAACCGGCTCAGCCGCATCAGCGTGAACGCCGCCGCCACCACCGGAATCACGCCGGACAGGTGCACGAAGATCAGAAAGCACTGGTAAAAGTAGTAATCGAAAATGTCGTACAGCGCCGACAGCACCGAAGGCGTCGCCCCGCCCGTCCCCGTCTGCACGTCCACCAGGTGATTGAAGTTAAAGACCATGTCCATCACCACGTACATCCCCACCAGCACCACGAAGCTGATGACGTAGTTGCGCAGGAAGCTGAGGATGACGTAGCGGTCGATGATCCTCATTTCCGTTGCAACCTCCCCAACAGAATCACCGCCAGCACAAAGTTCACACAATTCCCCGCCCAGACCAAACCCAGGCCCAGCTTGAGCGGGCTGTTGATGTAGTGGGCGATATCGGTCTTCAGCTCGTCGGGGAGGTTTCCTGAGACGCGCTGGCCGGCGACGATGAGCGTGATCGTCATCAGGGCCGGGATGAAGCTGATGGCAAAGGCGCTGAGAAAGTTGCCGCTGCGGAACATCATGCCCAGCGCCGAGCCGACCATCACCAACACGAGGCAACTGATGGCAAAAGAGACGCGGCTGTTGCTCTCGGCCAGGATCTGGTTCGAGAGGATGACCACCTCGCGGCCGATGCGCCGGCGGTCGATGGGGTCGCGGTCGGTTCGGGCGTAGAAGCCCACATCGCGGTCGGCGACCTTGCGCGCCCCGGCGCCCAGCGGCACGTCCAGGTTCTCCGGCTCGCTGTTGCGGGCGAATTCATCCGAGCCGATCCGGCGCACCACGTCGAGCAGCTCGATGCTCACGCGGATCGTCTCGGGCTCACCGGTCTGGCGGATCTGGATTCGCGCCTCGCGGGCCCGGGTGAGGGTCGGCGGGGCGCTGCCTGCCTGATGCTCGAAGCTGATCGGATGCGAGTCCGACGCCTGCGCCATCGGCAGCACGAGCAGAGACGGCACGCCGCTGGATGCCGCCAGGGCGTCGGCCGACGCCTGTGCCGCAACCCATGCCGAAGCCTGCACGACCGGCGGGGCCGGCGGAATCACCACCCCGCCGCCGCGCGACAGCGCCAGCGGAGAGTTCACGTCCCGCTTGAGCAGGTCGGTCTCGCCGTCGGAAAGATGAAAGGCCACCTGTCCCGGGCCGTTGAGCTCGCCGGCGATCTGGTCGGCGATGTACGCCTGCTGATCGCGCCACACCAGGTCGCTCAGGATCTGCTTCACCTTGGCCCCCTGCGACGGATCGTGATAGAGCTTCTTGAGCCGCCAGACGTCCATGAACTTGGTGTCCTCGCGGATCGGGGAGTCCATTTCCATGGGACCATATTCGGTGTATTCGACCCCGGCTTCGACGCCGCTCTCGAACTCGCGCGGGAATTTCATCCCATCGATGAGGCGCACGGTCATGAAAACGCGGCCGGTGCCGCGCTGCTCGCCGCGCTCGCGCTGCTCGATATAGAGCACGGCTTCGCTGGCGGTGTAGAAATCCTTGGGGATGCGGTAAGTGCGGTCCTCCTTGATGGGCCGCACGATGGTTTCGATCGTCGGGCCCTTGAGCACGACGATCTGCTGCCCATGCTTTCCGCTTTCGGGGGGGATGTAGGCGTCCTGGGCGAAGATGGCGACGCCGGGCCCGAGGCTGATCTGGTGGGTGCGCTGAATGCTTCCGGCGATCAGCTTGGCCATATTCGAGTAAAGCGTCTGCTCGGCCTTGAGCGTGTAGACCGGCACCACAAAACAGAGGAACACGAGGCTGAGGATGGCAACCAGGATTCCCAGCACGAACGCCGGCAGTGTCACGCTAAGGTAGCTCAGGCCCCCGGCGCGGCAGGCGGTCAGTTCGTTGTCCGCCGAGAGCCTTCCATAGACCACGGTCGTCGCAAACAGCGCGGCGATCGGCAGCGAATAAGTCAGCATCGCCAGGTTGAAATACCCCAGCAGCTTGCCGACCTGCCCGGCGTCGAGCCCCTGATGCGTGAGCGGGCGCAAAAGCCCCCCGAAGCTCATGATCCCGGCCAACGCGCCGTTGGCCATCACGAAGATCTTCACCAGGTCTTTGAAGATGTACCAGAAAAGCGTACGGCCCATTATGACGTCGAGCTGGATTTGTCCCCGTCCAGCAGTTGCTTTACCACCGATGCCAGCCGCTCGATCCCCGGCTCGATCTGCTCGGGCGCCACCTGGCCGTAGCTCAGGCGCAGCTGGTTTTCGGGCACGAACCCGTTTTCATCCGCCTGGAAGCAGTATTCGCCAGGCACGTAAAGCACGCCCCGGTCGACGCACATCCCGAACATGGCGCCGACCCGCGAGGTGTTGATCGACCGAGGCAGCGTGACCCAGACATACAACCCGCCGCCCGGGTGCGTCCAGTGAATCTCGGGATGCCGCGGCATGAAACGCGAGAGCGCCGACAGCACCGTGTCGCGTTTGGTGCGGTAGCGCCCGCACAGCAGTTCCACCTGCTTCTCGTAGCTGCCGTCGCGAAACGCTTCCAGCGCCACGTGCTGCGTCAAACTCGACGAGCCAAAATCGTGACTGCCCTTCTGATGCAGGACTGCGTGCAGCAGATCGACCGGCATCACGCTGTATCCCACCTTCAATCCGGGCGCGAACGGCTTGCTCAAGGTCTGGCTGAGAACTGTGTACAGGTTTTCCGGATCGTACGATTTGATCGAGCGGTGCGCCGGCCCGTCGTAGCGAAGCTCGCGATACGCCGCGTCTTCCAGGACCAGAATGCGGTGATCGCGGCTGAAGTGTTTGACGATCTCCAGCAGCCTGGGCCGGCGTTCCGCCGAGAGCGTCAGGCCGGTCGGGTTCTGGTAATAGCTCGTGCAGTAAATGAACTTTACCCGTCCGAGCTTCCCCTCATGCTCGAGCGTCCCCAGAAGTCGCGCGACCGCCTCGACGTCCATGCCGTCGTCGTCCATCGGCACGCTCAGGATCGTCGCGCCCAGCGAATCCAGCGCGCCGGTGAAGACGAAATAGCTCGGGCGGGCGGCAATGACGATGTCGCCGGGATCGACCAGCACGTCGCCGACGAGGTACAGGGCCTGCTGCGAGCCGGTGGTGACGACGATCTGGTCGGCGGTGAAGCCCATCGAACCGGCGGGCTGCCCCTCGAGCTTTTCGATCCGTCGCAGCGCCTCGCGCCGAAGCTCCGCCAGTCCGAGCGTCGTGTCATATTGCAACGCGGCCCGGCCGCGACCGCTATCGGACAGAATCCGGCTTGTGATCTGTTTGCACGCTTCCACCGGAAGCGTGAGCGGGTCCACCAGCCCCGCCGCCAGATTGATCAGCCCCGGATCGCGCATCGCCATCGCGATCAGGTAGCTGATCGGCGCTTCCTTCGTGCGGCGTGCCTTGGCCGACAACGGCAGCCCCCGATGTTTCGACTCGACCGACGCGCGCATTGGAAGCCATGATCGTATCGGCAATCTGGGCCGCTTCAAAGGATCGACATGGATCGGGTCCCGCGAAAACAGGGCCATCGCAGTTGGGAGGGCGAGGCACCTGCCGAGCCGAGGCTTGCGGACGCGGAAACATGCGGCTTGGCCCGAGCCTCGCCCTCCCGAATGATGGCTTACTCGCGAGTCTGCAATTGCACCGCTGGCGGGAAAATTATGCAAATCGTTCTTCGCGTAGACCGCGGACCGCCGCGCGGGCATAATCTGCCGGATGGTCGAGTCGCCCTACCTCGTCAAACCCGGCAAGAAAATCAAGCTCTCCGAATTCCCCACCGACGACACCGCCGATTTCAAGGAGAAGGACGAAGCTCGTAAACCGACGCGTGCGCACCTCGAGACGCTGGTCAAGCTCCAGGACGTGCTCTACGCCCAGGGGCAGTACGCCGTGCTGATCGTCTTGCAGGCGATGGACGCCGGCGGAAAAGACGGCGCCATCAAGCACGTCTTCAGCGGCGTCAACCCGCAGGGTTGCTCCGTCACCAGCTTCAAGGTCCCGACGCCGCAGGAGCTGGCACACGATTTTCTCTGGCGCGTCCACAAGGCCACACCAGCCAAGGGGATGATCGGAATCTTCAACCGCTCACAGTACGAAAGCGTTCTGGTCGAGCGCGTAAGGGATCTCGTGCCCGAAAAAGTCTGGCACAAGCGGTACAATCACATCAATCACTTCGAGAAGTGTCTGGCCGACGAGAACACCGTCATCATCAAATTCTTCCTGCATATTTCCTACGACGAGCAGAAACGTCGCATGGAGAAGCGGCTCGACGATCCATCCAAAAACTGGAAGTTCAGCCCCAGCGACCTCAAAGAACGCAAACGCTGGGACGATTACATGGAAGCCTATGAGGATGCGCTCAGCCGCTGCTCGACCGATTATGCCCCGTGGTATGTCGTCCCGTCCGATCACAAGTGGTATCGCAACTACGTCATCTCCGACACGATCGTCCGCCACCTCCAGAAGCTCGACCTGAAATATCCCCCACCGATGAAGAATCTCGACAAGGTGAAAGTGGTGTGACGGGTGCAGGCTTTCCTCTCTCCCGGAGGGAGAGGGTTGGGGGGGTTGGGGTGAGGGCCGTAGGGGAGGCGCCTCCGATTTCCCCTCACCCCAGCCCTCTACCGGAGGGAGAGGGGGGAAAGGCCGCACCTCGATAGGCTCCGTCCAGCCAAAGAATCGTCGAGCGGATTTGCTAACGATCGACAGACGCTTTTCGCCTCACGCCACCTCGCCGCTGGGTTCCCATGACTGCTCCGCGCCAGCTCGCCGAAACCTCAAAGTCCTTGGGCGAGCGCTCCCCGCGGGTGGCGATCGCGATCTGTTCCAGCGGGAACTTGGGCGTGCGATCCATGTAAAGCAAACCGTTGGCCTCCTGATACGTGTCGGCAAACTGCGTGTAGCAGAAACCGCCCAGCAACGTCGACGATCTCACCGCGCTGCATAGCCGGTAGTACATCCCGGCGAACTCCCGGGCATTTTCCACGCGGCTGTATCCCCAGGTGCGCGACCGGTCCCTGGAGAACGCGATCCCGCCAAACTCCGACAGCACGATCGGCTGGTTGGCATATTGGAATTCGGACAGGGTGAGGAGTTTGTGCCCCGGCCGCTCGTCGCGCAACAGGTTTGCCACGCTGTCGCCGCTGCCGGCGTAACGCCGGGCCAGCCGCTCGGGGTCGGAATCATAGTCGTGGATCGTGACGACGTCGGTCGACACCGCCTCCCACCCATCATTGCCAATGACTGCACGCGTCGGGTCCAGGGTTTTTGTCAGATGATACAACGCCTGAACGAGATTCCGTTGCGCCTGGCTGTCCGGCAGATCGGGAACCCCCCACGATTCGTTGAACGGCACCCACGCCATGATGCAGGGATGACTGATGTCCCGTTCGATGGCCTCCGTCCATTGCCGCGTCAGGCACCGCACCGTTTGGCGGCTAAACCGATAGGCGCTGGGCATCTCTTCCCACACCAGTAAGCCCAATCGATCGGCCCAATAGAGAAATCGCGGGTTCTCGATTTTCTGGTGCATGCGGACGCCGTTGAAACCCATCGCCTTGGCCAGCTCGACATCGCGTCGAAAGGCGTCGTCATCCGGCGCGGTCATGCCGCCGTCCGCCCAATAGCCCTGATCGAGGGCAAAGTAGAGCCGGTAGGGTTTGCCGTTGAGCACGAAGCGATCGCCCAGAAGCGCCATCGACCGGATGGCGGTGTAGCTGGTGACGCGGTCCACGACGTTGCCCTGAGCGTCCTTCAGCTCGATCAGTGCATCGATCAGTTTCGGAGATTCCGGCGACCAGAGCATCTGATTGCGATAGTCGTCGATGCCCGGATCTGCAATGGTGATCCGCCGGGCCACCTCGTCGGAGTTGAATGAGTAGTTGTCGTCCGCCAGCACGCGATTGTCCTGCGAAAGCTTCACGTGCAACGACAAGTCGTGCCGGCCGCGTCCGCCGAGCCGGGCCTCGAGCCCGATTTCCCAGCGCCGAGAGTCCGGGTCCCATCGAATGCCTGAGAGATAGGTCTCCGGCACGATCTCGAGCCAGACCGTCTGCCAGATTCCGGTCGTGCGGTAATACCAGATGGAGTGCGGGTCGGCCTGCCAATCCTGTTTGCCGCGCGGCTTGGCCAGGTCCTCAGGATCGTCCTGGGCACGAACCACCAGAAGCTGCGGATTTGACTCGTTCAGGAGATCGGTCACATCGGCAAAGAACGGTGTGTATCCGCCCTCGTGTCGCACGGCCAGCTTGCCGTTCAGCCAGACAGTCGCCTCGTAATCCACCGCGCCAAAGTGCAGGAGTAATCGCTGACCAGGCTCACGCGGAGGCGTTTTAAACTGCCGCCGATACCATACCGCCTTGTACAGCCCGGTTTCCCCGACGCCGCTGAGCGGCGTTTCGGGTGCGAACGGAACCTGAATCGTCCGATCCCACTTCACGTCCTCGAACTGATCGATTTGGTCCGCCGCGTCTATCGCGAAATCCCACGCCCCATTCAGCGAGATCCATTGCTCGCGCTGCATTTGCGGCCGCGGATAAGCGTGGTCCCGCGGCGCCGGCGCCCTCTTCTTCCCATTTTTCATGCCATCTCCATCCCCCCGCGTGGTCGCTTCAGCGACCATGTCCTGATCCCCGGTGGCAAAGACATGGTCGCTCAAGCGACCACCGCCAGAATCTAGCCCCACGGCACGTGCGTGTGAACGTCGTTTCTGCACGAGGCATTGCGGTGGACCCAAGCGCGCCTCGCCAATGCCCTCACCCCAAACCCCTCCTCTTCGAGCCTGTCTTCGACTCTGGGGCTGATCCTCGAGCTCAGACCCGAAGGGAGCCTCAGAGCCGAAGGCCGGAGGGAGAGGGGGAGAGACTGCGAGCCTGTTGATAAATCCGTTCCAGCGCCTGGACCATCACCTGCGCATCAAATCTCGACAGCGCGAACTCCCGCCCCGCCTCGCCCATGCGCTGCCGCAGGGCGGGATCGGCCAGCAATTTCTCGATCGCCGCGGCCAGCCGCTGTTTGTCGAATGCCGGCACGGCGAATCCCGTCTTGCCCTCGATCAGCGCCTCGCGATTCCCGTCGACGTCGTAAGTCACAACCGGCTTGCCCGCCAGCGATCCCTGCGGCAGCGCCCGCGCCAGGCCTTCGCGTCGCGACGGATGAACCAGGATGTCCATGGCGCCGGTCAATTCCGGAATTCGACCCGGCGGCACCACCCCGGTCAGCACGAACCGCTCGCGCAGTCCCATCTGTTTCATTCGCTCCTCGAACTGTTCGCGCAGCAGCCCGTCGCCCACCCAGAGAAACCGCACGTCCGCGAATCGCCGGCGAAGCTCAGGGGCCAGCTCCAGCAAGTCGTCGTGGCCCTTGAGATAAAACAACCGCGCGATCGCGCCGATCACGATGTCGTTTTCGCGCAGCCCCAGTTGCCGCCGGACCTCGGCTCGTGCCACGGGCGGATCGAGAAACGGCTTGGTCTCCATCCCGCTGTAAACCGTGACGTACTGCTCGGGCCGGCCGATGCCCGCCGCCAATGACTGCTCGCGCATCGCGTCGGCGACGCAGACGATTCGCGTCGTCCTGGGCGCCGTCCATCGCTCCATCAGCTTGTAAAATCCGTTGACCAGCGTCGAGGTGGACGCGGTAAATGCAAGCCCATGGATCGTGTGCACGATGACCGGAACACCGGCTTGTGCCGCCGCCCACCGGCCGATGATCCCCGCCTTGCTGCTGTGCGTGTGAACGACGTCCGGCTTCAGTTCCCTGAACCGCCGCACGAGCGTCCGGTAGGTGACATAGTCCCTGCCCGGCAAGATCGCCCGCCGCATCGAATCCAGCACTTCGACGCGATATCCGTAGGAGTTCGCCCGCTCCAGGAGCGAACCCTCCGGCCCCATGGGCGGCCCGGTGATCAGCGTCACTTCATGCCCGCGGTCGTGCTGCCCCTCGCAAGAGATCAGCGTGTTCTCCTGCGCCCCGCCCACGATCAGCCGCGTGATCACGTGCACGATTTTCATCGTGGCTGCGGATTCTCAATTTACCTGATGCGATTGCAAACGTTCACTCTCACGCAGAGACGCTGAGAACAATGAATTGCGGCCCTGCTTGTCCAAAGGAGTCCTTCTTTACCCCGAATCTCCGCGCCTCTGCGGCTCTGCGTGAGATTCCCCCGATGAGTAATCGGGCTAGAACAGCATCCCCAGCCGCCGGAAAAACGCCCTTAGCCTCCCCGGTTTCTTCGGCGCTTCCAGCACGCCCGGAAGCGGTGCGCTTTTCTCGGGCGACAGCTTTTCCTGATCGTGGCGGACCTGAAGGGCCAGATCGACGTGCGGATCGCGGGCCCGCCTTCGCCGCACGGCGTCGATGAGCGGCGACTGCGGCGCCTCCGCCTGGCCGCGCTTGGCCTCCTCATAGATCGAATCCCATGAGCTGGAAACCAGCTCCGTCACCAGCCCGCGCACTTCCTTGCTCTCGAAGCTGGCCGGCTCCTGCGGGCCGGGCTTGGGCGTGGGAAGCTTGTCGGTCTTGCGGATCGGCCCCCGCGGCTGAAACTCGAAGGCGCTGACCGTCCCCGACAGCGCCTCGAACGGATCGGCCGGCCGTTGCGACGCCGGCTTGGGCTTGGCCGTCGCCGGCACGAACGCGCCCTGGAAAAAGCGGAGCGTGCTCTTGCCCATCCGCACCACGTCCCCCTCCTGGAGCACGTGGCGTGTAATCACGTTTCCCGCGATGCGTGTCCCGTTCTTGCTGCCCAGGTCGGAAAGGGCCCAACCGCCCTCATCGGCTGGCTCGATCTGGCAATGCACCCGGCTCAGCAGCACATCCCGGATCGAAACCGAACACTCGGGCGACCGCCCCACCAGCACCGGCCCTTCCAGCTTCAGCCGGCCCACTTCCTCGTCTTTGTAATGGTAAATAATGTAGGCCATGGTGGGATGAGCCGCTCCGCCTCCATTATATCGTGCTCCGTCGCGACCAACATTCTAAAAACGCCGCTCGAATGATGCCGCCGGCCCCCATCATTTGCAATCAAAAATCATCTCGACGTATGTCGCCGATTTGATTCAAGCAACCGCCGGACCGCGACGGAGACTTCGGGTAAGCATTTTTTTGGTTTGGTTCCCGCCGGCTTCGACGACCCCTCCGAACGCGCCGAGCTTCGCGCCCTGGCCGCCAATCACCTGGCGGCGCGGCGGGAAAGGCGCTTCGAGGAAGCCTTGCGATACTTCCACGCGGGACTGGGGTTTGAGCGGGAGCTTCGCACCGGCGACCGCGCCCTGGCGCTGGCGATCCACAACATCGCCGTCGCCTGTGACAAGCTGCCAATGCATGCAGCAGCTATCGCGCTCAGCGAGAATGGCTTCGGCCCAGCCCATCTCTCTGGGGCTGGAAATCAGTTCTCCGGGCCGAAAGGATCCCAGACCACGACCGCGGGGTCGTTGTAATCCAGCACCGGCGTCGTCTTGTAGGGCGTTTCCAATTGCGCCACGGTGAACCACTCGACATGTCCGTCGATGAAGCAGATGAACCCGCCATTGCGGTGACGGCCGGCAAAACGCTTCCATTCCGCCTTCAACTGGCCCAGCGACTTGGTGTAGTTGGAGTCGGTCGTGGGGATCTCGTTGGCCGCCATCCGCTTCTCGACAATGAGCGCGGTCTGATTGAACGTGAACTGCGAGAGCCTCTGGACCGGGTGCGTGGCGTTCAACTTGGAATTGATGACGTAGCAGCAGTAGGTCGGAAGAACCTGGTCGCCATGGCCAGCGCCGCCAGACGGCGCCCCGTGAAGCATGAAGAAGCCGTCAGGCGTGGTCACGCCGGCGCCAATGTCTGACTGCGTAGCGATACCCTGCGTAGCAGTGGGGCAAACCATCAACCCGTTGCCGCCCGGTCCGGGCAACGAGTTATTGATTTGTTGTTCGTACATAGTGGGCGAGCCGGCATAGAAGAGGCAGGCGTTCCACCACATGCCGGGATTGTCCCACGTGCCAAACCCGTTGCCGCCGGTTCCGGTGGTGTACTCCGTGACCGGCTGCGCTGTCGTGCCGTTGCCCCCGTCCAGGGGAACCAGCCCCTTATTGGCATCACAGTACTGGATGAAGCCCAGTCCAAGCTGCCGCATATTGCTCTGGCACTTGACTTCCTGTGCATGGAGCCGGGCCCGTTGCAGCGCCGGCAGAAGGATTGAGATCAACAGTGTGATAATTCCGATAACGACCAACAACTCGACCAGGGTGAAACCCTGGCCCCGATTCCGTTCCGTTTTCATGTTTGCCCGTCTCCCAGATCAGATGTGGAGCCCTTCCACAAGTGAAGCAATATCCTGCGGATCAACATGAAGAGATAAACTAGGATGCGCTAAGTTTAAAAAAACTTCCGGTTAAGATCGCGCCCGTAAATCAGCACGGCCCTCGTTGATACCAAGCCAGCGGCCCGGCACTGTTAACGATTGGCCAGCGAACTCTTCATTCAGAGTTAATACGGCTGGCGAGAATCCCCCGCACTCGGGCAGGGATGGGAGACCCCTCTCGTACTGGCGAGTGTTGGGAAGGGAGAGTCGGCGCAGGGCTGGTTTTCACCTCAACTCTATTCCCACAAACACGTGTTCCGGCCCGTCAGAATTCAGAATAATGTCCGGGCCAAATGGAAGGGAGATTTGCAACATGAAGAAGCGTAAGCTTTTGGTCGCTGCCGGTGTCGCCGTCGCCGCTCTCGGAGTACATTTCACTTCGCAGCAAGCCGCCGCGCAGGTCATCGCCGGCTGGAACTTTGAGAATAACACGGTCGCCGGTAACAATAGCCCGGCTCCATCCACCGGCGTTGGCACCGCAAGCTCCATCGGGATGAACATCTACGCCACGCCGAACGTCGGCGTCACCACAGATGACGTGCTCGTGGGCAAAACATCAGACACGGGCAACAACACCGTGGCCAATACTACCAACATCTGGCGGGTTCGCGCTCAGGCCGGAACCAATGGCGCTGCAAACGGCTGGTCCAGTTCGGCGCCGATTGGAACACAAGGCGCCGTCTTTACCACCAGCACGGTTGGATACAATGCGATCAATGTCAGCTTCGACTGGTACGCAACCACTCAGGGTGAAGGAAACCTTCAACTCGAGTACACCACGGATGGCACGACTTGGAAAAACACACCCATTACGCTTTCGGGTTCCGATGCCGGGCTGGTCGTCCTGACCAACAGCACCTCGCCAAATACGGTAATGGGCTCGTATGTCAGCAACAATCTCCTGACCAACGCTATGGCGGGTCAGGACTGGTTTACCGGCCTGACCGCTCAAATTACCGATCCAGCCGCCGCTAATGATCCGAACTTCGGCATTGAAATGGTAAACGCCTCAACTGGCGCAGATTGCCTCAGCACCCAAGGCACGGCCCTGAACAATAACTCTGGAAACTGGCGTTTTGACAACGTGGTTATCAATGGCACCGCCGTGGCTACCCCGGAGCCCGGTTCCGCTGCCGTTGTTGGGCTGGTCGGCCTGGTATTGCTGAGCCGACGCCGGAACCGGAACGCCGGGCAGGTTCTGTAGGCCTATTAAACTCCGTATTTGACAGACAAAGGCCGGCCGGCGAAGTTATCGTCGGCCGTCTTTTTTGCATTGCACGAAATGAGGAAGCGATGCGGTTCAGCATTCTGCTGGCATCGGTGGCCGCGGTTCTCTCGAGCTCGAATTTCTGCTGGTCAAACCCCACATCCAGCGAGCTGCGACTCCTGACCCTCGGCGACTGGGGCATCGACTCGCCGGCGCGAAAGCAGGTGGGTGAGGCGATGGCGAAGTTTGCGGCCGAGCCGGGGCAACGGCCTGATGCCGTACTGCTGCTGGGCGATAATTTCTACGTGAAGCTCAGTGGCGTCGCGGACGGGCAGATCCAGAGCTTCTTCGAGCAGACCTACGACCCGGCGAGGCTGAACGTGCCGTTCTATGCGGTCATGGGCAATCACGACTATAGCAACGGCGACGTGAAGATCGAAATGGAATATACCCGCAGCCGGGATACCCGGCTGAAGATTCCGTCGCGCTGGTATCGATTGGACCTGCCGGTCGAGAAACCGCTGGTGACGGTGCTGATGCTCGACAGCGACGCCCCGCCGAACTTGATGACTCAGCAGGACTGGGCTGCCGAGAACAGGTGGCTCGGCGAGGAGCTGAGCAAGCCGCACGCGCCGTGGCTGATCTGCTGCGCTCATCACGACGTCTTCGGTAACGGCAACCACGGGGACAACGGCGTGCTCATGACCACCTGGGGCCCGCTGTTCATGCACGCCGGCGTCGACTTCTACGTCTGCGGCCACGAGCACACGCTCCAGCACCTGGAAATCCCCAAGTGGCCGATCTCATTCGTCGTGGCAGGTGGAGGCGGCGCCGGAAACAAGCCGATGCTCCGCGACAACCGCGGCCCATTCTCCCGATCGACGCACGGCTTTGCCTCGTTCCGCTTCACGCCGGATGTTGCAACCGTGCAACTGATCGGCGCCGACGGCGCGATCGTTCACGAATTTTCCCGCAGCCGCGAAGGCAAAGTAACCGTGACCCTCAACTCCCAAAGCGACCCCGCGACCAAGCACAAGCTGAAAGCGATCAACGGGATTGATGACAAATGAGCAAAGGGACCGAGCGACGAGGGACCGAGCTACAAAGTGAAGGACACTCGGGCGGGCGACCCTGAGGTTGAGCCTCAGGCTCGGCTCGACCGAGCTCGCCGAAGTCAGACCAGAAGGGGAAGCCTCGCCACACTTGCCACCGGAAAGCTCATCGCGTTCAATCCGATTCCCGCGACATCTCGACTTCGCGGCGGCGCCGCTCGGTGGCCTTGCGCAGGGCCCGGCGTTCCCGCCAGCTCAGGCTCTGCATCCCGTGCGCCGAAACCTTGGCCAGGATGGCGTCGATCCGCCCCTGCTCGGCCTCCTCGGCCTGCGCCTGCCGCCGCAGCTTGCGCACCGCCCGGCGGCTCAGCCGCCTGCGCTTCTTCCGCGGACTCTCCTCATCGTCGTCCGGATGCCACATCGCGGCGCTATAGTCCGCATTCTCCTCCTCAAACGCCCACGGCCCTTCCGCCTTGAGCTGCGCACGCTGCTGGAAGCACGTCACAAAGCAACTCGCCCCCAGGAATATCAGGATCAGCCCGAACCAGGCGCCGAAGTGGAAGATGCCGTAAACCACCATCAGCGCCGAGCCGACCATCCCGACCATGCAGGTGATCATCGTCGCCCGGTAGAAGCCGATTTTCACCCACAGCAGTGTCTGGAGCAGACGTCCGCCGTCCATCGGAAAGATCGGCAGCAGGTTGAACAGAAACAAGCCCCAACTGATCGCGAACGTCCACCACAGGTAGTAGTTGAGGGTGAAGAGGGCCGGAATCCTCGGCTCGTACGTAAGCGGGTTCACCAGAATGTGCGCGTTGCTCCAACCGATCGCGTAGGCGATTGATCCTGTGACGGCGCAAATGATGAGGTTGACCGCGGGACCGCCGGCCACGGTGACAAACTGCGGCCAGGGCCGCCGCGGCGCGTCCGCAAACGCCAGCCCCCCCAGCGGCCACAGCAAAATCTCGTTCGCATCTCCTCCCACCCAGCGGGCGGCAAAGCAATGCCCGAACTCGTGCAGCAGCACGATGCCGAACAAAAGGCACCAGAACGTCAAGGTGTAGGGAAGGAACACTCCCCGAAGAAACAGGCCCCACACCACGTCGATGACGATCAGCACCAGCATCGACGCGTGCATGCGCACGCGGATGCCGAACGCCGTGAACAATGGCACCGACCCGGTAAACAGCCAAATCAGCGGATTACGCGGTGAGGGCCCCTGATCTCGGTAATAAGGGCGATCCTGCCAACCCATACCGGTCACTGCTCCTGCTGCGCGGCGGGTGAACCCGTGTTCCGGTAAAAGCGATCATACATCAGAAGCGTGGCGATCGTCTTGCCGTCTGCGATTCTACCGTCGCGGATCATCTGGAGGGCCTCGTCGAAGGAAGTCGGTTCCACCTCAATCTCCTCTCCCTCTTCCAGCGCCGGCTTCTGCTTCTGTAAATCGTAGGCCGCAAAGGCGTACATCTTCTCGCTAAGGATTCCCGGCGAGGTGAAGAACCTGCCGATCGGTTTGAGCCGCCCGGCCAGGTAACCCGTTTCTTCCAGCAACTCGCGGCCGGCACAGTTCATCGGGGCCTCGTTCTTCTCCAGCGTGCCGGCGGGCAGCTCGATCAGAATCTGCCCCACCGCATACCGCCGGTTGCGGATCAGCAGCACGTTCCCGTCGGCAAGCAACCCCAGAATCGTCACGGCGCCGGGATGCACCACGACCTCGCGCTTGTAGCGCCGACCCGTCTCTTCATTTTCCAGGTGATGCAGCTCGAGGCGAACTTTCGAGCCGTCGTAGATGACTTGTTTTTCAACGAGCTTGCTGTTGGACATTGCCTCTCCAGCGGCAGATTATATACGGTAGATTGAACTGTACGACGGGAATGCAAAGATGCCTACTTTCAGTGTTGCCATCCTGACCGCGGCCCCAATGGGCCAGGCCGCCGAGGCCGGCGGGGCGTTCGTCAAAATCGACGGCCGCGAGGCCCTGCTCCGCTGCGTCGAGTTGTTTCTCAACCGCGAGCCGATCAAGCAAATTCAGGTGATCGTCCTCCCCGACGACCTCGAGGAAGCCAAACGGAAGTACGGCCCGCACCTGAGCTTTTCCGGCGTCAAACTGATTGCCGGCGGGCCCAAATGGTCCGACCAGATTGCCGCCGTGTCGCAAAAGCTCGCGCCCGAAACGACCCACGTCCTGCTGCACGACGGCGCCCGGCCGCTGGTGCCTTACTCCGACATCGACGCGCTGATCGAAGCCGCTCAGACCGAAGCGGTGGCCGTCCTCACAACGCCAGTGCGTTCCGAGCTGATCCAGGTCGACGACAGCGGCAACCCGATGCACCGCTGGCGCGCCGATGAGTTCGTCCACCTGCTCACGCCTCAGGTTTTCACCAAGGAACGATTTGTCGCCCTGGGCAGCAAAGGCGAGGGTTTTTCCCTTTCGCACGTGAAGCTCATCAAGGGTTCTCCGCTCAACCAGCGAATCCGCGGCGCCGGCGACGCCGGCATGGCCAAGGCCATCATGAACCTGCTTCCCAAGCCCAAAATCAAGCCCCCCTCCAGCCCGTTCGAAGAAGCGCAGTGGTGAGCGGTTTTCCTCGCCGCTTATGTGGCACAGCCGCCCTCGGGTGACTTCGACGAGCTCAGTCGAGTCATGTTCGACGGCAGGTCGAAGATTGAACCTTAGAATTGCTAATTGCTCTTCCGCCTCCGGCGGAACACAGCCGGGGCGGCTGTGCCACAAGGTTGCTAACATTTCATCATGCCGCTGGTCTCCGTCATCATCCCTTGCTTCAACGGCGCCGGATTCATCGAGCGCGCCGCCCGCAGCGCTCTCGAGCAGGATGTGCCGACAGAGGTGATTGTCGTTGACGACGGCTCGATGGATGATTCGGCGCGGCGCGCGCAAGACGAGATGCGCGCCAATCCCGATCGCGTCCGCGTGATCTTGCAACCGAACCAGGGTCCTGCCGCAGCCCGCAACGCCGGCTTGCGCCTGGCCGGCGGCCAGTTCATTTGCTTCCTCGACGTGGACGACGAGATGGCCCGCGGGTTTCTCGAGCCCGCGTTGAGGCTGTTCGACCCGGGGCCTTCGGTTGTCGCGGTGCAGGGCCGGGTCCTGCTCATCGACCTGCACCGAAAAGTCGAGCCATGGCAGCAGGACGTGATGGAATCGACCATGCCCGGCAACCTGCTCATGCGGACCGAGACCGCTCGCCAGATCGGCGGATTCCCGGTCGACCCCCGCTTTCGCGGCCAGGTCGCCGGGGAAGACGGCACGTTCCGCACCGAGCTAGCGCGCTTCGGACAGGTGCTCAAGCTCGACCTGCCGTTCATCCGGCACCGCCTCCGCCCCGGCGGGCACGCCGATCTGTTCCTCGACCGCGCCGTCTTCCAGGGTGGCCGCGTCGCCTTCAAATACCTCCTGCCCGAAGAACGCGACGGCACCTTGAACCAGGCGATCGCCGACTACCGCCGCCAGGTGGCCGATCGCATGATCGAGCGGCTCGTGGAAAACCTCAAAACGCAGATTTCCGGCGTCGATGCCTTCCAGTTGCCATACGAAACGATGCGCCATTTTCCCTCCGTGCTGCATCCTGCCGAAGGTTTCGCGCTGTATGCCCTTGCCAGGACCTGGCCCGCGCGGGGAGGCATCGTGAAGCTCGGCGCGGACGCCCCGGCGGCCCTCGGCTGGCTCGCCGCCGGTTGCAGGGATTCCAAACGCGGCAGCGTCGCGTGGGTCGTCCCTCCAGATGCCGCGCCGGATCAGAATTCGCTTCGAGAATCGGGCTTGCCCCCGTTCGTGCAGATCAACCCGCTGAATGACCAGCCCTGGCGCGAGCCGATCCGGCTGCTCGTGATCACGCCCGACGGTCTCTCCAAATCAACGCCCCCGCCGCTCGATCCCTGGCTCGCATCGCTCGCCAAAGACGGTCTGTTCGCCGTCCTCGGGAATTCCAGCTCCAAAGAATTCGTGCCTCTTCGCCCGGCCCTTTCCGATGGCAATCGTTGGCAGCAAGCCCTGAGCGTCCAAATGCTCACCGTTTTCCGCAACCTGCCGACGTGATCCGCCCATCGGGTCGATGATATCGAGCATGAGCGTTACCATCCCAGCATGCTTCGCCGCCGGTGAATGGCACCGCCCGGACCGGAAAATAGCTCCCGACCCTATTTTTCTTCCCAACGTTACTGCACCGGCACCTCATCGTTCAGGATTCTCGTGCCCGACAGCTCCTTGAGGCCGACGCGCACTTTTGTGCCGTCCGTGCGCGGCGCGTTTTCAAAACGATACCGGCGGATGGTCGAGGCGCCGGGGGCGAGCTCGGTGATCAGCCGCTCCTGGCGGGCTCGCTGCGGATAAATCGCAAAGGCGTTGTAGCTGATCGGGGCGTCGCCATAGTTGGTGATGGTTTGCTGGACGAACACATCCGCGCCGTCGCGCATGGCGATCGTCTGCATTCCCACATCGGACAAACCCAGGCGCAGCGCCAGCGGCACAGTGAATTGCGAATTGTTCTGGCCCTCCAGATAGAACTCGCAATCCAGCGTCTTGGCCCCGGCGACGCTGTTGTAGGGGAACTGAAGCGTCAGCTCGCGCTCGAAGGTTTCGCCGGGGTTGAGGGCGAAGTTGAAGGTGGGCGGGTTGATGGTCCAGCCGGTCGGAGCTTTGAGATGCAGCGCGCCGCTGAGCGCCTGCGAATAGGTGTTGGTGAAGCGGATACGGCGGGTGTGGGGCTTGAAGCTGGATTCGATCGCCGGTCGGTCGATCGCGACGCTGGCGCGGAGCTGCGCCTGCGGGCCGTCGATGTCGACCAGGAAGATCGGCATCGATCCGATGCCCACGTCGACGCGCCCCCGTCGATCGCCCGGCGGCCGCGGTAGCGGCGCGACGTTGCCCCACAAGTCGAGGCTCACCGGCCGCTCGCCCAGGTTCAGCGCGAGCTGTTTCTTCTCGGTTGTGTCCGCACGGTTCCAGAGCACGAGGATTCCGCGGCCGGCCTGATCGAACAGGAACGCTTCGATCCCTTCGGCGATCGACACGCGCCCCTTGAACTGCGCCCCGCTGAGCGTCGCGATGAGCGTGCGCATGACCAGGAGCAGTTCCTGCGGCTCGAGGATGACGCCGCTCTGGTCTTCGGAGGCCGTGAACGGCAGCGGCAGGTCGATCCGCCCGGCGCCCGCCGCCATGGCGTAAATCAGCCGCTGCGCCAGGTCGCGAATCTGCACTGTCCGGCCGTATCGGGCTCGGTCCGGAAGCTCCAGGGTGAGCGAAAGGTTGTGATCCGAACGATCGCGGATCTCGCGGATATAGAGCGGCAGTTGCTCGGGCAAAATCGAGGGCGGCACATCGAGGGCGATCGTCGCCGGGAGCTGTCCCGAAAGCTCGTACCACGCCGGCCACGGCATCGCCAGGTCCGGCTTCTCGATCAGTTGCGAGAATTCGCTCAACACGCGCCGGTAGACCTCGCGCATCTTCGGATCGGTCACGAACGCTGAGCTGCCGTCGGCGCCGAGCTGCCAGCGGTCCAGGTGATTGGCGTGGCGCGATACCAAAAAGGCCAGGTCCGACCGCCAGCTTTCGGGCGGGACCCGGAGAATCTGCTTCCAGTCATTCTTCCCCAGCCGGTCGGCGACCGCGGGCGGAAGTTGCGTCAGGCATGCGGTCGGCGTGATGCCGATCTGCGAGAAACGGTCGAGCAGCCGGTCGAAGGCGGCGCTGTCGATCTGCTCGACGTCGCCGCGTTCGCTCCACACCGCCAGCTTCACGCGCCCCGCTGATAACATCGGCAGCACCTGCGGAAGCTGCTCCCACGCCTGGAACGGCAGGTCGGTTGCGATGAACCCGAAACGCCCATCCGGCGGCGCCGAGGCGAGACTGTCGGGCAACACCACAAACGCCAGCGATTGCGAACCCAGCGACCGCGCTTCGCCGCTGATGCTCAGCCGTGCCTGATACCATCCGGGCGGAAGCGCCGGCAACTCCAGCACCATTCCCCGTGGCCCGGCGTCGCCTTCGGTCGGCCTCACGTCGGGACGTCCGGTCCGCTGATAGACCTCGCGATCCTCCGCATCCCGCACCGAAAGCTGCGCAACCAGGTCGTCGGTCGAGCGGTCGCTGACGAACACCCCCAGCCGCAGCGGATCGTTGCGGCCAAATACATTTCCCGGCCGGCCCGTCCGCATGGAAACCTGCGGCACCTGCGAGATCGTGACATCATCCCACCAGGCGCTGCCGTGAATGTCCTGCTCAAAGAGCGGCGTCGGCCCCGGCTTGGGAACGACGTACAACTCGGGCTGAATCAACTGAAGTTCAAGCACCAGCGACGCCGCCGCGGAGGAATCAACGGTCACTTCCACGCTGAGCTTCTTCCACGCATCGGGGTTGTCCTGCGTCGCGGCGTACAGCTCGGAATGCTGCGTCGTATTGGGAATCCGGTGCCCATCCGCATCGGCCAGGAACGCCGACAGCCGGGCCCGGGCATGTGCGAGCGGCGTAGTCTGGCACCAGGCGTCGATCCGGTAATGGGCCCCCGTTTGCACGGAGACTTGGCCGGGAGCGTAGCGATAAATGAGGCTGCCGCCGTTCAGGTCAAAGCGAAAGGAATATTCGCCGCTGCGATGCCGGTCGGTGGCAAGCTGCCCGTTGACATAGTGCGGCAACCCCGGCCCCTGAAGCTTCACCCAATGCATCGGCAGCGATTCATTGTTGCCGAGCCGCCGCTCCTCGAAGTCCAGGGTCTTGAGGACGCGGCTGACTTCCGCCGCGTGCAGGAAGGTCGAGCCGCAGATGAGGTACAGGATGAGATAGCGGCATCGCTTCATGGTCCGATAACCACGTTATCGGCACCATCGCGCCCCGACCCCCAAAAAAAAGGACTAACTACAGAGAACACAGAGGACACGGAGAACAAACAAGGAACCACAGGAGATATCGATCCACAGATTTCGCAGATTCCGCAGATTTCTTTTTTCCTAATCCGCGTAATCTGCGAAATCTGTGCATCAACACGCATTTCTCTCTGTGTGCTCAGTGGTCTCTGTGGTTACTTCCTCCTATTCGTGCGGTCCGCGAAATCACCGTGCCGCCCTACCAGTCCTCGGCTTCATCGGAATCGGAAGCATCGATGTCGGTGGCGACGAGGTTTTTCCACTCCCCCAAAGCGCGCTGGTCGGCGTGATTCGCCTTCAGGCGATCCAGCACGGGCCCGGCTTCCGTTTTGAGTTGAGGGCACGCCAGGAGCAGAACCTTCAGATCACGCCGGTCGGTATCGCCCTTGGGCTGGGCGCCGCGGCGCGAGGCGCTGATCACCTTCTGGGCGATGAGTTCCTCGGGAACCGGAACGCGTATCTCGGCAACAATGCGGGTTGGCGGAAGCTCGTCCACCTGCCGGAGGTCCACCAGGTGCCGGTTCTTCGGTTGCCGGAGTTGGAAGATCCTGAAGCCGCGGCCGGAGGCCACGTCGCGTATCCGAACCGCAATCCCAAACGTGTCAGCCAGATGAGTGCGAAGCTCCTGCGCCAATTCCGTCGCCCGTGTCGAAAGGATGTCGACGTCCTGGGTCATACGCGGCTCGTCCACATAAGCGTTAACCGCCTGCGCGCCGAACAGGACCGCATCCTCGCGACGGCGCAGAAACGCCAACACCACTTCCTGAATTCGGGCCAAAGGAAGAGGTTCCTTCATCGCAAACTCCCGGAGGGTGAGCGAGCCGTCGCCAAACATTGCGTGAATTATAGCAACAAATCCCGGCTGCCGCTGGCCCAGGGGATCAATGTACGATGGCTCAAAGAGGACTAACCACAGAGAGCACAGAGGACATGGAGGAAACACAAAGGACGACAGGAGATATCGATCCACAGATTTCGCAGATTAAGAGAAAAACAAATCTGCGTAATCTGCTTAATCTGTCCTGAAAATAGCCGCCGTCGTTCGAGAAAAGTTAGCCGGCGTCCGGTCATTTTCATTCTCTCGGGTGTCGCGCAGCGACATGAGGGACTGTGGATCAACATGCATTTCTCTCTGTGTGCTCTGTGGTCTCTGTGGTTAGTTCCTCCTATTCGCGCGCGGTCCGCGAAATCACCCGGATAGCACCGCCTCCGCCATTGCCTCGACGAGCTGCTTCCCGAAATCCAGGCGGTCTTGCGTCGTCGGCCGCCGGCCCAGCTTCTTGCTCGTCGAGATCCGTTGCTCCATCAGCAGGACCGGGATCTGCCGCTGTCCCCAGAGGCTGTTGGTGTCGTCGGGGGCGAGCTGGCGCACGGTGAGCGGCGTCGAGCGGTCGAAGCTCGTCTTTTCCGCCAGCAGCGCGTCGAAACGGCGCATCCGTTTGAGCGTGTCGGCATCCGTCGCTTCGGTGTCGAGATACTCGGCGGTCTCGGTGTTGTGCATGTTCACCAGCAGATCGATCCCGTGCCCGCCGCGGGAGTCGGCACAGGCGAGAATCGCCTTTTTGGTGTACCAGATCTCCGGCATGAGCCGCAGAAACTCGGGCCTTCGCAGGTCCACTTCCCGCCAATGCATGTTGACGTCGTAGCCGTTGGCGTTGCAGCGAACCTGGCCATTGGCGCACCCGTCCAGATCGACCATCGGCGTGAACTTGAAGATCGTCTTGTCGCGCAGCGCCCGCGCCGCCGGATCATCGGATGTGATGAACCGCAGCGCCCCTTCCATCACGTACGAAGTCCCCGCCTCCCACGCGTGCTGGCGGGCCTGGAGCCAAAGGACCTTCTTGCCGGCATCGGGAACCTCCGGATTCGTCACCGTCACCATCGGAATGTCGCGCCCCTGAACTGTCTTACCGATCACCTCGACCACCGCGGCGGGATTGTCCCGAAGCTCCCCCAGAAGCCGCGAAAGATCGCCCGGCGTATAAGGCGGCACGTGCGAAATCCAGATCGTGTCGCGCTCGGGCCGGAACCGCAGCGTCGTCTCCTTCTTCTGCTCGTCAAACTCGACAGATGGGAAATGCTGCCAGGTGTGACCATCGTTGCTGAAGACGGGAACGATGTCCGGCCCCATGGGGCAGACGCCGGGCTTGTCATGGTATTCGCCGATGAAATCGGTGAGCGTCAGCGTGATCGCCTTGCCCGCGACGTGATCCATGCGGAAGTAATACCAGGTGGCTTGTCGATTCCGCCCGCGCTGGTCCTCCTGGCCCAGCACGTGGCAGCGAAACGTCGTCTCATCCACCCGCTCAATCCGGCCAAGCGATGCGCCCTCGAAGTTGAGGTTGAAGGTGATGGCGTTATCCGCAAGCGCGGCAGAGGCGCACGCGAGCATCGTGAGGACAGCGACGGCGCCGCAAAGTCGCCAAAGGTGAATGGGCATCAGGTTCTCCAACAGAACGCGAAACGCTCCGCACGCTGTGCATTATCCTGAGCCATCAACAGCCAATGTCCAGAGGATGGAAGCTGAATGACTTGTCAGCGCGGCCCTGCTTCGGTCAGCGCCGCGCTCCGAGAATCCGGGGCGGCGCTGGCGCTGTGCCCCCGGCGTGGGGTGCGCGCGGCGCCGAATGCTTCGTTCCACGTCAAGCCAACTGCACGAAAAGTTCCGCAAGCCTTCCTGATACTGGGGCACTGGCCGCGCTCGAACGGACCCCACGCCTGTCCTGAGCCTGTCGAAGGGCCGCGGTAGAGCGAAGTCCCGGCGCGCCGGGACGCAGCGCCGCCGCGGATTCTCGATGCGCACCTGCGGGGACCATCGTGGTTTCCCGCTGAGGACCGACGCCATGGGCTCAAGACGGACAAAGCGGTCGATCCACAGATTCACGCGGATTCCGCAGATTAGAAATGCGGTCGGCTTCGCGAGACACGTGTGCAGCGCGGGCAGGAGAAATCTGCGGAATCTGCGCGAGTCTGTGGATCATCCTCTCCAAGCGTAGCGGGGAAGTGGAAAGTAACGGAAAGGTGACAAGAAACGGGCCGCGGATTGGATTCCCGCCGGGGACGGATCGAGACTCGCTCAGCCGGCTTTCTTTGCGACCGCCTCAAGTGGCGTCGGCATAGCGACGCGTACAATCCGCCGTGACGATTGAATTCCCGTCAGATGGCAGTCCGGATTGTCCGCTGATCCGCATGTTCCAGTATTCCAATCAGGAGGTCGACGCCCTGCGCGCGGCTTGCCGGCACTTGGCCGACGGTCAAAGGAAGCAATTTGCCCTGCACGAGCAGCCATGGGTAAAGGCGATGGGCGGCTGCGCCTTCATCTGGCAATCGGCTCCGGCCGATGTTGGCGTGCGAATGCCAAGGCCCGGCGATCCGTTCTTCCTCGCCCTCTCCGATGAAGGCTGGCGCGAAGTCGAGGGCAAGCTGCTTCCGTTCGCCCAAGGTGGCGACGGTTTCAACTGGCTGACGATGGGCGGGGACGTTGAAGTTCTGATCTCAGGGACTGGGAGTTGGTGAAGCACGTGCTGGCGGCGACGGAGACCGGAAAAATGAGATCCATCGTTCTAAAAAGCTGAACGTTACATGTGCACTTCC
>Ga0210396_10000917_pt1 | contig 33811 bp, 35 predicted proteins | sample IncBWH17OmetaG_FD_155466 | JGI IMG/M metagenome (GOLD analysis project Ga0210396, IMG submission 155466) | Forest soil microbial communities from Barre Woods Harvard Forest LTER site, Petersham, Massachusetts, United States - Inc-BW-H-17-O ...
CTGGAAGGTCCCCTTGGCGGTGTAGATCTCGGCATCGATGGTCGCACCATCCGCTAAGGTATAGAGGACCTGCCCAGTCGGGAGCACCAGCAGCCGGCCCAGGTAGGAGGTATTAAGATTGCCCGTTTGCTTGGGCGAAGGGGCGCTGACGAACTTGGTTCCATTGAACTCGTAGAACATAACGGGGGATTGGAAGACGAGCGGGCTGGTCTCGACCAGAATGTTTCCATCCGGCAGAACAGCCGCAGGAGCATCTGCCATATCGTTTCCGTTCGGGAAATCAGGGCCAGCCGCCCACTTGCTTGTCTTCGTGTTAAAGATCGCAGTGTGTCCGGCGCCATCGCCGTTCGCTCCCATCACAAAAACCGTTCCATCAGGCCGCAACAAAGCGGGCCCGGTTTCCTCCCCAGCGTCGATCGAGAGATCCACGATCGTGCTTCCGGCGCTGGTCCAGGTGTTTGTCTTGGGATTGAACATTTCCGAGTTTGGCGTAGTCTGCGTGTCGACCAGCAAGACCTTGCCGTTGGGCAGCAACTCCATGCCTTCCTCAGCATAGTCGTCGGATTTGCCTGATCCTTTGATGGTCCAGCCTAAGGTCTTGATGTTGAACAGCGCGCTTTCGGTCGTGAAGTTCTGGCCTAAAAGGAGAGTACCGTTGGGCAAAACGATCGAAGGAGAATCGCCGATTTCACTCCAGCCACCCGGCGGGTTCACTTTTATCCACTGATTATTTATTGGTTCGTAGATTGCGCCCAGATTGGTCTCGTCCTGGCTCAGGAAGTTGTATTCTCCACCCTCAACCAGTACTCGACCACCGGGCAGCACTTGGGAAGCAAAGTAAAGCGGCGCATAATCGGAGGGCATGGAAGCCAGTTGCTTCCACGTTCCGTTCACATAACTGCCAGTTTGATCAGGTGTGAGCGCCCACCAGTTCGGGCTGTTGTATTCGTGCACCATCACCCTGCCGTCAGTGAGCAGTAAAGCTGTATCGGTTTGAAAGGTGGGTGGGTGCTTCAGCGATTGCCACTTCTGTGCGTTGGCAAAACCAGCCAAGGCCAGGCAGGCGACGAGTGCGATTCCTAACATTTTCAACGTCTTCATCTCTTGTCCTCTTGCAGGTTCCCTCTACTGGCATTGCGGTAAATGCTGTTGAATCCGTGAAGGCTTAGCCACTGGGGTAACAGAATCGAGTCTTTCAGCAACCTGCAAAAAAGGCGGCTGGAGAAACGCAGCCACAGCACATTTGCCGCCACAAATGGGTTTGGCAAATCGAAGAAACAACTTGCGGCACAAACTTTAGCCCGAAGCTTAATCAAAGTCAACGCCGCATTTGTAAAAGACTTGTGTCCTGAGAATAGAAAAATCCATTCGCCTTGGCCCCGACCATCGGAAAAAGACGAGTGGACGAAGTGTCATCAACTGTTTTGTTACTAGTTTAGGTTTAGAACGGCCGAGGTGGAAAAGCTCCAATCGACAACAAACCCGGACTGTTTGGGTCAGAGACAGGCGAGTGGGAAGATTCCGTCAACGTGCACTTTCCCCCCGCCGATTTCACGTCAATGACCCCGATGGAGGATGGAGCGCCATACTCGGCCACATACACCACTCCGCCCGTTCCGGTCGTTTGATCCAGGGCCAAAGACGCGACATAGGACCAGTCAGTGTCGAAGCCTTTGAGGGGCCGGGAGACGCACCCTTTTGAAAGTTTACCCGTGCTCTTGTTAAAAAAAGCAGCGGTGACTGTGCCCGATTGATTGTTGCTTATGTAGAGCAGGCTCTCATCCGGGCTCAGCAGGATGTTACTGGAATTGAGCTCGTTTCCCAAGTGGTAGACAACCGTCGGTGTCAACTTGCCAGAGGAAATGTCCGAGACTTCCACGATCGTGAACGGGGACGTATCGCCAAAGATGGCGAAGTGTCCATCTTGACTAATATCGACGCCGCTGGGATAGGTATTGCCAATGCGCGAACCATTGGAATTCTGTTCATCGCCGTTGGAGGCCGGCACCCCGCCTGAAATATTGAAGGATTCGATGGAGTTGTCTCCATAGGTGACCACCATGATGTTTCCGTGGATCACCATTCCGTCGATCACGCCGCCTTGCAGGCCCTTAACAGAAATGTCGCCAACAAACTTTATGCTGCAGCCCGGCTGCACTCGAAAAGTTCCGATGTTGCTTGAGTCGGTGAAGCTGGCATATAGGTATTTTGCGTTCATTGCCAAGCCGATGCCGTTCGAGGCGCCGGTGTCCTTGCTGGAGCCAACCGCATGGCCACCAACTTCTAAAGTCTTGACCCCGATTCCCGCGATCTCGCCGCTTAAAGCCTGGGAAGCGTAGACGCACTCCGCATTCCCGCTGTTAAGCACGCTCACCCGGTTCGCCGCAAAGTAACCTCCCGCGATGCCGCCTCGACCCGTTAAGACTTTTGCTTTCATGGCCAGCAGGCCGTCTGTCTCTACGGTGTAGAAAGTGACGCTAGTATTGAGGGCCGGCGGCACGTCGTCATTCGTCACCAGGTAGTGGGGTTTGCCGGCACCAAGCGCAGACCGATTGGCGCCAATCACTAGCAGCACACTTCCCAAACAATTTAACCAAGGTTTGACCGGAATCTTCATTAGTTCAGTTCTTCCTACAACGTGCCCAAGAACGGGTCTGATTACGTTTTTCAGCGAGACATTTGAGACATTCACGATCTTCCGAGGCCTGATCGTCGTGAAGCAAGTGATTTTGACCATAAGGAAGTCCACTCGCCTTTGCTCCGGCGCTAGGCCGGAACAAGACGAGTGGATTGCAGTGTCACTTAATTGTTTGTAAACCGTACTAGTGGACGGTCACCGAGCTCGGAGCCGACGGGATCCCGTTTGTGACCACTTCCAGAGTGCTTGCGCCAGTCTCGATACTGGCCGGTACCTTGAAGTTGGTCGATTCCGCTGCGGTGCCGGACTGGACTGCGTAGCTGCTCGGATTGGTCGTCCTTGCGTAGACAACGTGTCCGCTAGCAGTGTTGGTGATACGCACTAGAGCATAGTTGGTGGAGTCTTGGAAATCATCGCCGTACGCAGCTCCATTGGTGAAGCCGCTGAACTGCGTTCCTTTGACCACATAGGTTTTCCCTTTAGTGACGCTGGTGGGCGCGGAGGTGATCTTTGGCTGCCAGGCTGCCTTGTAGGTTCCTTTCGGAGTGAACACTTCGACCTGATTGCTGAAATCCGTGAACAGCAACTGCCCGGTCGGCAGCTCGAGGAAGTGTCCGTAGTAGGCCCCGTCGCTAGATGCATCGGGCGGTCCGGGGATCTTCGTCAGTTTCTTCCCGTCCCACTCAAAGAAGACAGCACCCGTGCCAAAGACCGGCGGACCCGTCATTACGATGACGTTGCCGTTAATTTCCACCGCTGAGGGAGCGTCGTCACAGGCCAGAGCTACACCGTTAACCCTTGGGAAGTCCGGACCCGCTTTCCACGTCTTCGTCTTGGTGTTGTAGATCGCAGTGTGGCCCGGAGTGCCGGCGGGCGATGCTCCGGCTGCGAAGACCGTTCCGTCAGGCCGCAACACGAGCGGTCCAACCTCTTGGGAGCCGGGATCTTCCAGGCGGACCTTCGTGCTTCCGGCGCTCGTCCACTTCTTCGTCGCTGGATTGAAGACCTCGGAGTGGGGGGCATCGATTGCGTCCACGGTCAGCACGTCCCCGTTGGGCAGCAGGCCCCATCCTTCCTCGTCAAAGCGGTCAACCTTGCCTGTGTTCGTGAGGTTCGTCCAGGTAAGATTCTTGGGATTGAAGTAGGCCTGGTTCACACTTTCGCAGCAATCGGCCTGCGTGTAAGTTCCATCGGCCAAAAGAATGGCCTGAGCGTCGCCGATCGAACTCCAGCCAGGAGGAGGGTTGACGGACGTCCATTTGTTTTTCACCGGATCGTAGATTGCGCCCATGTTAGTCCAGCACCCGTTTTGTCCGCAGGTGGGCGGGTTGTATTCTCCGCCTTCAACGATGTATCTGCCGTCAGGCAAAACGACGGAGCCGAAATAGACGGGGCCGTAGTCGGGGGGCATGGTTGCGACCTTGGTCCACTTCCCAGTGGTGTAGCGGCCATTGATGTCGGGTGTTAGCGTCCACCAGTTGCCCGCTGTGCCCGTGTTACCGCTTTCGTCATGTACGAGGACCCGGCCATCGGTGAGCAGCGCCACGGCGCCGGCTCCGATGTTGGGCACCTTTGCGACTGGTTGCCATTTCTGCGCGCTCGCAATACCGGCCAAGGCTAGTAAGGCGAGCAGTGAAATCCCGAGCTCTTTCAACCTCTTCATGATTTGTCCTCTCCTGGGTTTGGGGTCCTCTATGGGCGGGTTCGAACGTGGGAGCTTCAGGACGTTGCCGCCGAAGATAAGACTTGTGAATCAATCAAAATATGCGCCGCAGAAATCTACCCGGAGACGGCAGTGAAGTCAATGTGGCCTTTCTTCTCCTAACCAGTGCACCCAATGGAGCCTCTGGTGTCGTCGCCCGTGCGGGACAAATTCGAAATCTGCCGGCTTCCTGACGAGCGGCCCTTTGAGAAAAAGGGTAGAATGCCTGCATGATTTCTCAGGATCTACTCGACATCCTGGTCTGCCCCCTGTGTAAGAAGCCAATGCAGCATCGGCAAGAACCGGGAGAAAGCCTGAAGTGTACCGAGTGCCGCCGCGTCTACCCGGTTCGCGACAACATCCCGATTCTGCTGGTGGACGAAGCCGTCATCGACGCCTCATAACTTCTGCCTTCCCGCAGCCCGGTCGCAGCCCGTTGACGGGTCCGGCCTATGACGACCCGCTCTCGGCGCCTTTCGCCCTTTTCTGTGCCAGAATGACACCTTGTGTCAACGTGTCCAGACCGAGATACCCCTCATCGATTAGCATTTTGCCCCTTCCCTTCACCGCAACTTATTGCAGCAAAATGCGTTTAACTAGATACAGGCTTCTGGTGCACGGTATTCTCAAAGCCGGCTACGTTGCGGCAACAAAATTGCATGCAACGTAAGCAGCACTAACGGAGTCTAATAGATTAAGAGTGGGGCAGGGTCGGAGGTGAGACGGCCATGAATGAACGATTTAAGGAAAGATTTTCCGTTAACGAGCTGACGGCTTTACGGAACGATCTACTGCAGGGCGGTTTGATCGATTCCCGCGAGGCCGCCGAACTCTTGCAAGTATTCCTCATGGGAAGGGGTTACGGCGTTTCGCCGCAAGCGGCTTTCGATGCCGCTGGTCGCGTGGAAATGTCCGGCTGCTCCATCCCAGTATTGCAAACCGAACTCGAGAACCTCGCATTGGTCATGTAACGCAGGCGATACAACGTTTCCCAGCGTGCATGAGTCCAAACAGGTGAGAGTGAAGTTAAGAGTGAGGCGAGAAATCTGAGGGGAGTCTCAAAACCAAGTCAATCCCCACAGGGTGACAAAGAGAAAAGCCGGGCTAACCCGCCCGGCTTTACTTTTTTGGACAATGGTGCGACGGGCGTCCCGCCAGTCCGCCAAGCGAAATGATTCGTGATACCCTTTGCTCGCTAACTGTTAAGCCAGCGTCGCCAAGCGCGCAATGATTAGCGCTTTACAGCTTGCGGAAAAACTCTTGCCGTTGGATTTTTGAAAGGACACGGCTTCCCAGCCGTGCCATAAGTCTTTCAAGACGATGTACGGCGCAGCTTGAAATGTGTGCGCGAGAACTCGTTTTCAGGAAACTCGGTGTGACAAAATGCGCGAGAATCTAGCCTCGGAGAGCAACTAATTTAGCTTAGCCCAGCGCGACAGCGCTGGGGAAAAGTGGAAGTAATGATTCGAGTCCCGGCAGGGACGACCCAGTTCTCACGCACAAACTTGAAGCCGCGCCCCTTCAAGAGTCCAGCCGCTGATTTCGACGATTTTCCGCAAGCTGTTTAGGCTTCATCCCGGGACAACGCAACAAGGTCATGCAAAAGATCACCATCAGAACCCGCAAGAGACGCGAAGTCCTGGACATCACCAACACCATCGAATCCCTGCTCGAGAAGAACGACTCTCAGGCAACCGGAATCTGCAACCTGTTCATACTCCACACCACGGCCGCGCTGACTACAGCCGACCTCGATCCCGGCACCGACCTGGATATGCTCGACGCCTTCGAAGCCATGATTCCCAAGCTCCGCTACCGCCATCCGCACAACCCAGCCCATGTCCCCGACCACATCCTCTCCACCCTGATCGGCGCATCGGTAGCGCTACCATTCGAACGCGGCAAGCTAGTGCTGGGCACCTGGCAGCGAATCGTCCTGATCGAACTCGACGGCCCGCGGCAACGCGATTTAGTCGTGACCGTGACATCAGAAACCTAGACGGCGGATGCCTTCGCTGTTATCGAGAGCCACCCTTCCTTGCTGTCATCCTGAGCGCAGCAAGATCGTTCGGGCGCGAACGATCTCGCGGAGTCGAAGGACCCCCGTGTCCGTTTGCACCACCACGGATGCTCCAGGAATTTCCAGTACGCATACAGGTTCGGTAAGGTGGCCCACCTATTCCGCGTTCTTTGCGGAAAGGGTGGGCGCCGCGGGACCTGTCTCAATATCACGTTCGGGGGCTGCCCCAGAATTCCCAAATTGGCCTCTAAATACCTTAAGAACCATAGATCTAGGAGGCAAGAAAATTCTCGGTCTTTTGTTTTCTAGATTTTAGGCCGAAACGAGAGTTTTTGACCCAGATTCTGCACCAGAATATGTGCAGGCGCAGGGAGCCCAGGACCATGTCAGGGTTTGGTCGGTGGGGCAGTTGGGGCCGGCGGGGCGCTGGATGCCGGCGGAGCCGCTTGTTCGGGAACCAGCGGCGTTGGACGGTAGAGCGCGGTCTTCACCGAGTCTGGCAGTTTATTCGCGTGCGCCAGCAGCAGGCTGACCTGCCACATTTGGGTCTGCGATAGAGACTCGCTGAAACCAGGCATCCCCGTAAGCCGGATGCCGTTCGCAACCTTCCAATAGGTTTCGCCGGGCTCGTCGTCGGTCACGCCCGTACCTTCGAGCAGCTTCGGTGGCTTGGGAAACATTCCCCTCGCAACCGCAGTCGGCGTGGCCCCAGGCAAACCGTGGCATACCGCGCAGTTTTCCCGGTAAACCTGCGCCCCGGCTGCAAAGTTGGTTTCGTCCGCGGGAACTGGAACGGACTTGGGCATCTCTTTTGCGATGTGCGCATTCAGCGCGCCGTGCGCCAGCATGTTCTCAAACGGGATGTCCGGTCCAGCCGTAGCGACCGGCGCACTTCCCGTGACGAAGTAGACGTACACGCAAAGCGGCACCAGGATCAAACCGATGATCAGGCCGATTAAGAACGTTTTCAAAAAGATTCTCCTTAGGCTGAATCTGGCAGTATACACATTCAAACGACTGTAGAGACGTAGCTAGCTACGTCTCTACAGCAATGCTCACGGCAAAAAGAAACGCCGCCCGGATTGGAGGGCAGCGTTGGTAAGAAATCAGATCGGGCTTAGCGTCCGTGGCCTCCCTGCGAACTCGAGTGCCCACCACCGGAGCTGGCATGGTAACCGGAACTCCCATGCGATCCGCCACCCCCGTGATAGCCACCAAACGATCCTGAGCTATGCGACGAAGGCGCCGAATAGCTGCGTCCTCCACCATGCGATCCGCCGTAAGAAGGTGCGCTGGATCCGCGATACCCGCCGTAGTTGCCGTACCCGCTGCCGCTATACGAACGGGCCGAGTAGCTTCCGCGGCTCTGGGGTGCGGAATAGCTGCGCTGCGCGGGTGCGATTTGTCCCGTGGGCCGCGGCGCGCTGCCGGGCGTGCCGCGTCCGAAGTACGGAGTTGAGTACGAACGCGACGCTGACGTATTCGGAACGGTGTTGTGCGCACTCATCGTAGCTGGCCGGCTGATGCTGCCTTCAGGCGGACGAGGCACGGACCGCATGGGAGAAGTGGAAGCCATCGTTGTTCCTCCCGATCTCGCGGTTGTGGCGGTCGCAGGCTCTGACAGCGATCTTACCCCACTCTGCGGGGGGCGCGGCACGAAGCGTCCAGCGGGCGCAGGCATCGACCTAGCGCTGGTCGATGGCCCTTCGGGCGCGCGGCTCGGCGCTGGGGTTGCGGTGTTGTGAGCGGGCGCAGGCATCGTGCTCGGCCTCGCGGAGCTAGCCGGCGGGGTTATTCTGCTGACCGTTGGCCGCGATGCTACTGCGGCAGATGGTCTTGCGGCAGGCAAACCCGCTTTCGGTCCAAGCATGCTCTCCCGCGTTGGCGAGACATTTGGCCGGCTGATGCTGGCACTCGACAAGTTTCGCAAAGCACTAGGCGAGGTTCGAGCCGCATTTGCGGCAACCGGCAGTCCGCGCTCAAGAGTATTTCGCGAAACTGCCGTCAGCCCACCAGTCCTGGCATAACGCGGCATCCCGATGCCGTTCCTTCCGTAAAGCCCGCTGCCGTTTCTGTTGTTGTAATAATTATTCGTGATGTTGTTGATATTGGTGATGTGCGTGTTGCTGATGTTAACGTTGCGGAAATACCCCCGGCTCGCGCCGTACCACGGAAAGAATGGCTCACCCCAACCAAGCGGGCACCAGCCAAACCCACCACCGAACCCAAACCCAATACCAAAGCCGGGGCCACCAAACCAGGCCACGAGCGCTGGCGCGTAATAAGGCCGCGCATAGTAAGGTCCAGGCGCCCAACCCCAATAACCACCAAACGATACCCAGCGTCCGTAGTGGAAGGGAGCAAATCCCCATGGCGCAGCATCTACCCAGGTCCATCCCCAGGGATTCTGCCAGATCCACTGTCCGTTACTATAAGGCGCCCAACCAGGCGTCACCGCAGTGGGAACCCAGAGCGGTCCGTAGTCGGGGGTTTGACGCCAGGCTCCGTACTCGTCGAGATCTCCGGCTCCAACCACGCCCGGGGCAACGTAGCGTGCCGAGACGGAATTGTCTTCACGCTTGTCGCGAACCTGGCACCAGTCGTCGAAGCCGTCTTTTCTCGGAGCATCGCTGATTTGGTGCGCCAAAGAATTTCCATTGGTGAAGCGGCCTTGCTGGCCTTCATGCAGACGAACCGCGGGCCCCTGCCCGGTCGCTTCGCCCTCGCCCTTCCAAACCGTCACCACGGTCGAGTCGCCGGCAGGGTCGACGTCGAAGCGGTAGTCGCCGGACTTGGTCACGGTGAAAGCCTGATTCGGGGTATCGATCTCGTAGACTTCTCCGCCGTAGAGTTTGTGGACATGCACGTTGAGAGTGCCCTGGTGCAATTGCACCTGCGCAACGTCATTCGTGACGTTGGTCAAAGTCAAACTGGTTTCGGAGCTGATTCGCATCACGCCCGTGCCCAGATTCAACTCGGCGCGAGAATCTTTATCGGCCCAGACGTTGTCGCCGATGGTCAGCGGACGGTTCAGCGAGCCTTCGACCCAATCGCCGGTCCCTTGGGGTTGGACCGAAACCGATCCGGTCATGTATCCCAAACGGGCTGCCCGGCCCGGAGGATCAACTTGCTGCCCTCCAGTCGAAGGCATGGTCTGACCTGCGAGAGGAGGTGGCGCTTGCTGCGCAGGATAGTTTGACTGATCATTAGCCGAAGCCGTTGGCTGGTCGGCCGGAGATGACGGAGCCTGATCCGCCGGGTAAGTGGATTGCTGATCCGGAGGCGAAGGCGCGTCCTGGCCTGCCGCGGAAATTGTTGCCGTGGTTGCGGCTAACAGCGCTACGAAAAAACTGATTCTAAAAAAGCGCCCGAGATTTTTCATGACCCGACTCCCCCGGAACACCGCCAGCTACTGCCGTGTTCCTTCAGCCACTTACGCCGACCCTGCTGAAAGCTGTGGCGGAGGTGCCTGAATACCGCTGCCTCTATGGATTAGAACACCGATTTGGAGGAAGAGTTGCAGGAAACATTACCGAGGTGCGGCGACGCGGACCGATGTCTCTTAAAAGGTTCATTTTGCGCCGGCTTAGTACGGGGAACGCTGTTCACTTTTTCGTTAGCTGGTACCTCCTCCCCCCTGATCTTTTGCAATCATGGGATTAGGGGTGCACTCCCAATCCAGATCTTTGAGTTAGAAGGACTTATCTGCAAAATCTTCCGGGCAAAGGAGTTAGCGGCTCTTGTCATTATCTTTAAGCTAATTGTACAGTCACATAATTAAATTTAATTCGCCACGAGAGTCAACCGAGAAAGCGGGAGAAAGTGAGATAAATCGAGCGGCATTTCCCATTTCGGAAGGCCCGTCCGGTCAGTCGAACGGCGCAAAATTTCGGGGACAGCTTGAGATGGGCTTCTTCCAGCGGAGCTCCAGTTGATTCTGCGAGCGCACTTTGTCGCAGGTCTGCTGGTAACTTCTGCGCGTGACGGTGCGCCACAGACGTTGTTCGGTATCAGGCACAAAGCTGAGGGTCAATTCATTGGCTACCAACCGCTTCACCAGCCGTTCGGCGTCGGGGAAGTCCCGCTTGGCGCCCTCGCCGCTCCGCGATTGGACTGCGCCAGCGCCAGATGCAACGTTCCTAACATGGGGAGCACCTTCCCGTCCTCCTCGCAACATCCTGTGGTTGTTTGTGAATCTCTGGGATGAAGAAAGAAGTTCGGAGCCCCTTAATCGAATGAGAGTCAGGTCGACCTCGTGGCCGGTCAAAATGCGTTCTCCAGTCGCGCACAGGCTCTGACAAACCCTGTTATCGACGAAAACACAATGGTTTTGGTCAGGCCGACTTCCTTTGTCGTGAATCAAACGGTATCACTTTCGCCTGTTGTTTCGGCGCGATCCACTTGGTTGCCCTTTTCCTGAAGCTCCTAGTTACGTAGAACTCAATGATTTTCGCCATAAATCCCCCTTGTAAGAGCGAGCAATCGGAAGGACTTCGAAATCGTTGCCATCCATTTCTCTAGCCCCTCACTTCCTATAGTGCCAGCTGGGTTCGAAAAGTCTCATTCAAGCGAATATCTTCAGATCAGTTCAGACCGCTTCAGGCTGGCTCTATGGACGTTTCCAGAGATCAGGAGCATGATCGCATTCACTTGCGGGATTTGCTCACCTGCTCCGCAACGAGCCGGGTGAGCCCGGTAAGGGGGTCGGAAAGCGGAGGATTTTCCGCTCCCCCAAAATACCAATGAGGGTTTGGGCACGTCATTCACTGCAATTCAGAGATACGCCATTCAAAAAAACTTCGCCAGCCTGCCTCAAGCCTACCAAGCACACCCAAACCCTCTTCCGCCCGCCCCACGGCTTCGCGGAATGCAAAAGCTGACTCTCCCTAGTTCCGAGGTTGCCACAGCGATCCCGCTTACGGCGGCTCGCGTCGTCCCCGGAGAGAAGGCGCCTCCAACCCTCCAGAGCTGAATATGCTTTGTCCCACCTTCAGCCTCAAGACATCCGAGTCGTAACGACCCCACCATGGGGGTGAAACTGTGAGACTTGCGAGATAACTTACGTATCAGGCCATAGCACTCCCTCGAAAATTTTCCGCTAAATTGCATTCCGTTCTCGGGGATAGCAGGGTTTATGGTGTGATTGTGACTTCGTACCCAAGCTTACGAAGGGCTCGCGCCAGCATCGGAGCGCGTTTCTTCTTGGCCCGGGGATCCGGTTGGCGGCCTTGCTCGATAAATCGCACCCCTCATGCAAGATCTTTCCAGACCACGCGGCAGAGCCGATGAGCGACGGCCCAAATAGCGGACTGATAGCCCAGCCGCGGCAGCAGACGCCGGAACACTGCCTGAAAATAACTACCGTTCTTCTTCCTTGGTTACCTTCGTCACCGGCGGAACCCGGCGTTACGAATGAGTTCTAGCGACGCTGTGCTAGCTTTTTCTTTGGCCCGACTCGGAATCAAGTGCGGCAGCAGTGCGCTGGCGCTGGAAGTGTACTCAAGGAGCCGGTGGGGGATGCATTGGAAGCTGGGACGGCGGTTCGGCGCGAGATCCACGGCATTAAATTCATCGTTGCCAGTGGCTCGATGCAGCGCTTCATGGCCATGGTCGAGCGTGTGGCGAGGCACACCGAGACTGTCCTGATTACCGGTGAAACCGGCACGGGCAAGGAACTTATTGCTTGCAGCGTTCACGAATTCTCTTACCGCAACAGCAAACCCTGGATCGACATCAACTGCGCGGCTCTGCCGGAGCACTTGGTCGAGAGCGAACTGTTTGGCTATGAAAAGGGAGCCTTCAGCGGCGCTGATACCTCCAAGCCGGGACTTTTCGAACTGGCCGACAAGGGAACTCTCTTCCTGGATGAAATCGGCGAGCTTCCATCTCATATTCAGGTAAAGCTGTTGCGCGTGCTGGACGGGGCTGCGTATTACCGTTTGGGCGGGCATCGCAAGATCACGGTGGATGTGCGGATCGTCGCGGCTACCAATCAGGATCTGGAAACAGCCGTGCGCGAAGGCCGCTTTCGCAAGGATCTTTTCCATCGCCTGAGCCAGTTTGAGCTGCGGGTTCCGGCGTTACGCGAGCGTCCGGAAGATGTGGTCGCGTTGGCTGAACATTTTCTGCGCCTGAAGTCAGAGGAAACGCACTTTACGTCAGAGGCTTTGCATACTCTTCAGTCTCACTCGTGGCCGGGAAATGTTCGTGAGCTGCGGAACATTGTTGCCAAAGTCGCGATGTCGGCAACGGGCACAGAAATTGGCGCGGCTGAGGTGCTGGGTGAACTTTCCGCGGAGCAGCAAAAGACTGCTATCCCGGTGCCCTCCGGGGATCTCCAGGAGATGGAGAGACGGATGGTGTTGAAGGCGCTCGAAAACACCGGAGGCCACCGCGCAAAGGCAGCCGAGCAACTGGGAATCTCGCGCAGAACTTTGAGCCGGAAGCTGGGCGAATACAAGATCACGGCGGCGACCACCGACAAGAGCCGGGCTCTGGGTGCTCTCAGCCTGAAGCAAAAGAAGTTTTTCCGAGCAAAGGTGAAGCTTCCTGTCATGCTCAAGAACAGCCAGGGACAGGAGACTCTGGTCACAGCGGTTAATTTGAGCGTGGGTGGCATGGGCTTGGAAGGGCTGCCGGATCCGCGGCGCTCGGAAGGGCTGATGGATATCAGCTTTGTCCTGCCGGAGAGTCAGACCCGCATCGAGGCAAAAGTGCAGGTGGTCTGGGCGGATCTGGAAGGTCGCGCGGGAGCGACATTCGTGGTCATCGATCCGGTGGTTTATAAAGAATTGCAGGAGTGGACCAATCAGCGGATGAAAGAAGAAGGTTGGGAGCTGCCTTTGTAGGTAAACGACGTCTCACGCCGGAACCCTCGATCCCCACTATTCTTAACCCGATCAATTGTGGCGTTGAAATCCTACCCATCGCCGCTCAGCCACCCGGACGGGGGCATCCTGGGCTACGCGTGCGTTGCCAACCGGGTCAGACTGGCTCATCCTCGAGTCGGGGACAATTTGGCCCGCTTTGTCCCTGACGGGATTCGCCTAAGTCTTTGCTGGACAAATGTTCCTGGCTTCCTTCCCGGTGGTTACAGCCTTGCAGCCAATAGCTCGCACGCTAGAGGTGCATCCGGGCGTGACGAGCGGTGAAGGTTTATGGCGGGAGTTACCAAGGTCACTTCGAAAGTTCGTCGCCTGGCATTCTGGTGCGTGATCCTGAGTGCAACCTTCGCCTTTGCCGCGCCGCGGAAGATTTCCAAGGATCTGCAGAAGCAATCCTCACAACCGTGGGTGAACATCATTGTGCAGTATCGGATTCCGCCTAGCCAGAGGCATTTCGCCAAGGTTGCTGCCAAGGGCGGCACGCTCCAACAGAACTTGCCCTTAATCAACAGCGCCGCCTTTACGGTAAGAGGCAGTTCCCTGGCTGCGCTCGCGAAAGATTCCAACGTGACGTACATTTCGCCCGATCGTACGGTTTGGGCAACGGCAACCGTTACTGACCTCTATGACCAAGCGGTGCTGGCTCCGTACGCGTGGTCGAAGGACTTGACTGGAAGTGGGATCGGGGTCGCAGTCATCGATAGCGGAATCACTGTGGGCCGGGATTTCACGCTTGCGAACGGCACGGGTTCGCGCATTGTGTACAACCAGAACTTTGCCGGTGGCCCAAATACTGCCTCCGACTTGTACGGACACGGCACGCATGTTGCCGGCATCCTGGCGGGCAATGGCATGAACTCGCGGGGCGCAAACTTTCGCAAGAGGTTCATAGGGATTGCGGACAATGCGAGCCTGATCAATCTGCGAGTGCTCGATCAGAACGGAGCTGGTCGCGACAGTGCGGTGATTGCGGCGATTGAGAAGCGATTAGCTTGGAGAGCAAGTACAACATCCGCGTGATCAACCTCTCGCTTGGCCGGGCGGTTTACGAAAGCTATAAGCTTGATCCACTCTGCCAGGCGGTCGAGGCGGCGTGGAAGGCAGGGATTGTCGTGGTGATCGCAGCCGGGAATGAAGGGCGCAATGACTCGGCTCACACCGACGGATACGGAACCATCGCAGCACCCGGGAACGATCCTTTTGCGATCACTGTGGGCGCCATAAACCGATGGGCACTCTGACGCGCGCAGATGATCTGATTGCCAGTTACAGCTCGAAGGGACCGACCTTGCTCGACCACATTGTGAAGCCAGATATTGTTGCGCCAGGCAACCTGATGATTTCCGTGTTGGCCTCTTCGGGCGCGACTTTGGTGAAAGCTTCGCCTAAGAACGTTGTTGCGGTGAGTTCCTATACCGCGAACGGGAAGAGTACTGCTTCTTACTTCACATTGAGCGGCACTAGCATGGCTACACCGGTTGTGAGCGGAGCCGTGGCGCTGCTGCTTCAGAAAAACGGATCGCTGACGCCGGACCAGGTGAAGGCGCGACTGATGAAGAGCGCGTACAAGACTTTTCCGCGGTCGAGCACCGCTAAGGATCCCACCACGGGTAAGAGCTACACTAGCCAGTACGACATTTTCACCGTAGGCGCGGGATATTTGGACATCCAGGCGGCACTGTCGAGCACGGATCTGGCGCCATTGACTTGTGGAATTGCGAAGTCCCCAGCCGTGGCGCGCGACAGCAGTGGAAACATCTATCTGGTCACCGGGTCTTCAGTGCTCTGGGGTGGCTCGATCTTGTGGGGAACTTCCGTGGTCTGGGGTTCATCGGTACTGTGGGGGACGAGCACGAGGGGCGAGTTGGTCCTGTGGGGATCGTCGGCTCCGTGGGGCTCGAGCGGTGACTACGGCTACAGCGTGCTGTGGGGAACGTCGGTGGTTTGGGGTACATCGAACGAAAACGAGAACGAAGCGATTCCGATCGAGATTGAAGGGGAAAAATAGAAGTTTGCGCGCCTTCGGCTGAGATCTTTCGCCCATCCCGATTGCGTTACTTAAGTTTGCGACTTCCACCGCAAGTGATTGCCCTCGCGTAAGTTAGCTGATATCTCTATTCTCAACTCAGTTTGAAATCCCCGCCCGGGAAGTGGTGTACAGAAGGGTTTGGCCCAGCCCACGATCGTCTGGAAATTTCCCACTGGGGGTATCGACACGCTATCCGCATTGCCAAAACTCGCGGCCAAGATTCTGATCACTGTCCTGATTGGCGGATTTTTGGGCGCGACTCTGGTTCGTCTAGCGCCCGGATTCGGCGTGGACGAAGGGGAATTGGACGCGCGACTCAGCGACCGGAGTATCCAGGCGCTGCGGGAAACAAGAGCTAACGAACCCAACCTTTTCCTTTTCTATTTTCGTTATTTGAGCCGGTTACTTCATGGCGACCTGGGAACTTCGCGAACTTTGCAGCGACCGGTGCTGCAACTGGTCGATGAGCGCTTGCCCGAGACTTTGAAGTCGGTGGCTTTGGGCCTCGCTCTGGGCTGGATCGCCGGTTTCCTGCTGGCAGTCGCAGTCGTGATGTCGAGGGCCTGGCTTCTCGACTTGCTGGGCAGTTTGTTGGTAGGAGTGTTGCTCTGCCTGCCCGCGGCCGTGCTGGCAATGTTGTTTGTGTTGGCGCAAGCGCCGGCGCGCCTGCTGCTCGGCTTGGTTGTCTTCCCGAAAATCTTCCGCTATTCGCGAAACCTGTTGGCACGAAGTTCAGCGTTGCCTCATGTCCTGACTGCGAGAGCCAAAGGCTTGGGCAACATGCGCGTGCTGGTTTGGCACGTCCTGCCGACAGCCGCGCCGCAGTTTCTGGCTCTTCTGGGAGTCACCGTGAGTGTTGCGTTCACGGCTGCCATCCCCATGGAAGCCTTGTGCGACATTCCTGGCATTGGCCAACTGGCGTGGAAAGCTGCTCTCGGCCGCGATGCAGCCTTGTTGGTCAATCTGACCATGATCGTCACTCTGGTGACGCTGGTGGCCAATTCTGCTTCCGACATGATGGGCAAAACTTTTCGCGCGAGTGAACCATGAAGTGGGCGCGCACAACGGCGATTGTTTTTCTGTTGGCGGTCTCCGCCGCATGCTTACTGGCGAACGTCATTGCGCCAGCTTCGTACGCGCACCAATTCCGGGAGGAGCCTAACGTTTCGCCTTCCCGGCAGCATCTGTTGGGCACCGACGATTTAGGGCGGGACCGCTTTTCGCGCGTGCTGTACGGCACGCGGGTTTCGCTGCTGCTGGCCCCGGCCGCCGCTTTGCTCTCAAGCTTGTTGGCAGCTTTCGTCGGCGGCATCGCAGGATTTGCCGGAGGCCGCCTTGAACGGTGCGTGATGGCGGGCACGGATCTTTTTCTTTCCCTGCCCTGGCTTTTCTTGCTGATCACGGTTCGCGCGCTCTTGCCTCTCAATGTGTCTCCAATGGTTTCCGTGCTGATCACATTTGCGATGCTGGGGTGCCTGGGCTGGGCGGGCGCGGCTCGCATCATCTGCGCCGATGCACGGGCGCTGGCGCAATCGGATTTTATCCTTCTCGCGCGCGCTTCCGGCAGCACCGGGTTTCGACTGTTGTGGCGCCATCTTGTGCCCAACCTGAAGCCAGTGCTCTATGCGCAATTCTGGATTTCGGTTCCGGTTTTTATTTTGACCGAAGCCAATTTAGGGATTCTCGGCCTGGGAGTCGCGGAGCCACTGCCTTCGTGGGGTAGTCTGCTGCGGGAACTGGAAGGTTTTGCGGGTATCTCTGGCCAGCCGTGGCAGCTGGTTCCACTCATTCTGTTCATCCTGGTGGTGAGCAGCTTTCATCTTGTCCTGACTAAAGAGGAGTTGCCGGTATGAAAAAGGCTTTAGCAAGTTTTGTTCTTTTGACGCTGATCGCACTCGGTTCCAATCGTCTGTTGGCGCAGTCTGGCGGCGAATTACGTTTCTGCTTACGGTCGGAGCCCAAGACACTAAACCCGTTGCTTGCGGCAGACGACGCTTCGGAAACTGTGCGCTACCTTACCGGCGGCGTGTTGGTACGCGTGAACCGGCTCACGCAGGAACTCGAGGCGGAGCTGGCTACTTCGTGGAAGGTGACGAACGCCGGAAAAACAATCACCTTCCAGTTGCGCAACGGGCTACGCTTCTCCGATGGAACTCCCTTTTCCGCCGACGACGTGGCTTACACCATGCAACAGCTCATGGATCCCGCATTGCACTCGCCGACCGGAGATGCATTCCGTTCATCGGAAGGGAAAGTTGAAACCGAAGTTCTGCCGAAGGGCCGTGTCCGCATTACTTTCCCCGCGCCCATCGCTGGCCTCGAGAGACTTTTTGACCAGGTAGCGATTATGTCTGCCAAATCGCCACAAAAAGAGTTGGCAGTGCTGGGACCCTATTTCGTCGGCGAAAACAAGGCCGGGTCGTATTTGATCCTGAAACGCAATCCGAACTACTGGGAAAAAGATCCTTCTGGACGCCCGCTGCCATACATCGAATCGGTGCGGCTCGATGTTCAGCAAAATCGCGACATCGAGATGCTGCGATTGACACGCGGAGAAATTCATTTCATCAACTCGCTCGATGCCGAATATTTCGACAAAGTAGTTGCTCAGGATCCATCCATGGCGCACGATGCGGGTGCCTCGCTCGATTCCGAGGAGATGTGGTTCAATCAAGTCGCCAGTTCTCCGCTGCCGTCTTATAAGAAAGCCTGGTTCACTTCGACGAACTTCCGGCAAGCGATTTCGGAATCCATCAACCGGGAAGATATAGCCCGAATCGTATTCCGCGGACACGCGCGTCCGGCGGTGGGGCCGGTATCTCCGGCCAACAAGTTATGGTTCAACGCCAAGCTGCAGGCGCGTCCCTTTGACCAGAAATCTGCGCTACAGCGACTGGCCCAAGATGGATTCCATCTGCAAGATGGCGTCTTGCGGGATCGCGCCGGACACGCGGTCGAGTTCTCGGTCATCACCAATGCTGGGAACAAATATCGTGAACACATGGCGACGATGATCCAGCAGGATCTGTCCGGCATCGGAATTAAATTGAATGTTGTGACTCTGGATTTCCCCTCGCTCATTGAGCGCATCACCGATACTTTTGACTACGAGGCTTGCCTGCTCGGGTTGGTCAACGACGAGCTTGATCCTAACGCGCAGATGACTGTGTGGCTCAGCTCCGCCGACAGCCACCAGTGGAATCCGAGCCAGAAGACGCCAGCGACTGCGTGGGAAGCGGAGATCGACAAGTTGATGCGCGCGCAAGCCTCCACTTTAGACCCGAAGAAGCGTAAGGCAGATTTCGACAAGGTTCAGGAAATTGCGTGGCAGCAGGAGCCATTCATTTATCTGGTGAATAAGAACGCGCTGTCGGCGGTATCGCCGGCAGTGCACAATGCGCATCCGGTGGTGCTACGGCCACAAGTTTACTGGAACATCGATCAGCTTTCACTGACCAGCGAGGTCGCCAGGAATCGCTGATGGAAGCGCAGCCGCTGCTGTCAGTGCGACTCTCGGTCGATTACCCTGGAAAACCCCAGGTGTTGCGCAACCTTTCGCTGGACCTCGGCAAGCAGGAAATCCTTGGGCTGGTCGGGCAAAGTGGTTGCGGCAAAAGCACGCTGGCGTTGGCCATTCTGAAACTTCTTTATCTAAAAAAAGCCGAGGCTCGCGGTTCGATTCACTTCAACGGCCGCGACCTGATGGCTTTGAGTGAGCGAGAAGTTCGATCGCTTCGCGGCAAAGAAATTGGCCTCATCCTGCAGAGTCCCATGTCTTCGCTGAATCCCGCGCTCCGTATCGGCACGCAACTGGAAGAAGCCTGGAAAGTCCACCGGCGCAGCTCGCGAGACGATTGCCGGGCGGCTCTGCGTGCGGCTTTGGAGAATGTCAGCCTGCCCGGCGAGCCAGATTTCCTGCGACGGTATCCATCGCAATTGAGTGTGGGTCAGGCCCAGCGGGTCTTGATTGCGATGGCGGTTTTGCATCGTCCCGGGTTGCTCATTGCCGACGAGCCGACCAGCGCTCTCGACCTGATCACGCAAGCTGAAATTCTGCAGTTATTTGTCACGCTGAGCGACAAGTTCGGAATCAGCATTCTTTATATTTCTCACGACTTGCTGTCGGTGGCGACCATTGCAAATCGCGTTGCGGTGATGCATCAGGGCGAAATCGTTGAGTGCCGCAGAACAGCTGAACTGTTTCAGGCGCCCGAACATCCATACACTCGCCAACTGATTCGAGCTCTTCCTGTGATACCGCGGCTTTCAGCCGCGAGCGCGGCTGCTCGCTGAGCTGGTCGGTTTTTCTTTATGTACCTTCGTGCCCTTTGCGGTGATTGGTTTGTGTAGAAAAGGCGATTACCACACAAGGACACGAGGGTACACAAAAGAAAACCAGACTCTAGCTTCGGTCACTTGCCGGCTTTGACGGGTATCGCTACAGGCGCTACAATTTCCACCGCGTCCGGTGTGCTCCAGGTGGCCTTCCCGTCGGCCAGTTCCACGCGCTCCATGGTGATTTTCATTTTGCCGCGATCAACCTCAACCAGCAAGTAGTGGTAATTCACGGCCTTGCCGAACAAGGGGTCTCCGGGCTGCCGCGTGATGAAGTACGGATGCGCTCCTCCGCCGCCGGTGACGAAGTATGTGACCCCGCTGTGCTCGTGCCTCTCATAGTTGTGAACGTGTCCGGCGATGACTACAAAACGCGCGCGGGTATGTGGCTGCCGCTCCTCCAGCGCCTGGGCCAGCGCCTGCTCGGGAGTCCGCGCCGAGTGCCCACCACCGACAGTCTGGTCGGTGGAATCGGTGTAAGGCGGGTGATGGAGAACGAGGCCGACAAAGTCGACATCGGCGGGCAGCTTATCCAGTTCGTGAGCCAGCCATTCACCCTGGGGTCCTGAAGTCTCATCGAGCGAGCTGTCGAGCACCAGCAGAAGCGTGTTGGCCGCACGCACAGAGTAATAACGGTTGGTCCGTATATCCGGGAATCGCTGAAAGTAGTTTGCGAGCGCGACACGCTGATCGCCAAAGAGATCGTGGTTTCCCAGCGCTGGATGGACTGGAATCTTCTTGTCGCGCCACACCGCGGTTTCCTTGTCCCAGATCTTCCAGTCATTTACGTCATCGCCTCTATAGGCAATATCGCCGCCGATGGAGATGAACGCCGGATGGGCGTCGGCAATGGCTTGTACGAGCATCTGGCGAACGACAGGATTGGAGGCGTCGGTGTTCTTGGGATCGGTAAACCGGGTGTCGCCGTAGGCGACGAAACGAAACGGCAAACCAATCTGTGTCATCAGCTGTACCGGCTGCGTTTGGCCGGGCAAGACCGACGCCGTGCCGGCGATCAGAAGAAAGTATGAGAGAAGTTTGTGGAGTGTCATGTTCAGTCGCTCGAGTGTAGGCGCGAGCGTCCTCGCTCGTGCGGTACTATTTTGCTGCCGTTCACGGATTGATAGACATATAGGACTTTCATCCGGGGGCCGCACGGGCGAGGACGCCCGCGCCCACATTCGTTTTAGCTGTCCTCGCCTACTTTTAGAACCGCGAGGAACGCCTCCTGAGGGATGTCCACTCGCCCGATGCGCTTCATGCGCTTCTTGCCTTCTTTTTGTTTTTCGAGCAGTTTTCGTTTGCGGGTGATGTCGCCGCCGTAGCATTTGGCGAGAACGTTTTTGCGAATGGCGTGCACGGTTTCACGGGCAATGATCTTGGCTCCGATCGAGGCCTGAATGGCCACTTCGAACATCTGCCGCGGTATCAGTTCTCGCATTTTGGAGACCAGCGCCTTGCCGCGTTCGTAAGCGAAGTCGCGGTGCACGATAATGGAAAGCGCATCCACTGGCTCGCCCGCGACCAGGATATCCATTTTGACCATGGGCGATTCCCAATAATCAGCCAGATGGTAATCGAGCGAAGCGTAGCCGCGCGACACGGACTTCAAGCGATCGTAGAAATCAAGAACGATTTCGTTCAGAGGTAGTTCGTAATGCAGCATCACGCGCGAGGAGCTGACGTATTCGAAGGTTTTTTGTTTACCTCGCTTCTCTTCCACCAGTTTCAGGATTCCGCCAACGTATTCTTCGTTAGTCAGAATCGTGGCTAGAATCACCGGCTCTTCGATTTTCGCAATCTCGCTCGGCGGCAGCCAGCGCGACGGATTATCGACTTCGACCATTTCGCCGTTGGTCTTGTAGATCTTGTAGCGGACGCCCGGTGCGGTCGTAATCAGCTCCAGGTTGAATTCGCGCTCCAGCCGCTCCTGAATGATCTCCATATGCAACAGGCCGAGGAAGCCACAGCGGAACCCGAATCCGAGCGCGACCGAACTTTCCGGCTCAAAAAAGAATGACGAATCGTTCAGGCGCAGTTTCTCGAGCGCCTCACGAAGTTGGGTGTGCTCGTGGGCATCCACGGTATAGAGTCCGGCGAAGACCATTGGTTTGATTTCTTCAAACCCGGGCAACGGTTCGATGGCGGGATTGTTTTCTTCCGTGATGGTGTCGCCGATCTTTGTGTCGGCGACGTTCTTGATATTGGCGATCAGGAAGCCGACCTCGCCAGCCCGCAGCTCGTCGATCTCAACCGGCTTGGGAGTCAACACGCCCAGCGTTTCTACATCCAGGACGCGGCCGTTCCACATCAGGCGGATCTTTTGTCCTTTGCGGAGGGTGCCCTGGAAGACGCGCGTGAGCACGACCACGCCGCGGTAGGGATCGAACCAGGAGTCGAAGATCAACGCCTGCAGCCGCTTTTCGGGATCTCCTTTTGGCGGTGGAACGCGTTTGACGATGGCCTCCAACACGTCAGGAACGCCCTGGCCGGTCTTAGCGCTGATCAGAACTGCGTCCGATGCATCCAGGCCGACGGCGCCTTCGATCATTTCTTTGGTGCGGACAATGTCAGCACTGGGCAAGTCGATCTTGTTGATGACTGGAATAATTTCGAGGCCGTGATTGATGGCGAGATATGCATTCGCCAAGGTCTGGGCTTCGACTCCTTGAGAAGCGTCCACGATCAGCAATGCGCCTTCGCACGACGCCAACGCGCGCGAGACTTCATAGGAAAAATCGACGTGGCCGGGGGTGTCAATCAGATTGAGCTGGTAGATCTGGCCATCCTGCGCGGTATACATCATGCGTACGGCGTGAGCTTTGATGGTGATTCCACGCTCGCGCTCCAGATCCATGGAGTCGAGCACCTGGGCCTGCATCTCGCGAGCGGTGAGCGATCCGGTCAGCTCCAGCAGGCGGTCGGCCAGCGTGGACTTCCCATGATCAATGTGCGCAATAATGGCAAAATTGCGGATAAAAGCGGCGTCCATGGCTGCAGGGGTCAAGATGTGATTTTAGCAGGCGTCGCAGACTCCCTTCAGGTGGCGGACGATTCGACTAAGCGATAAACAGCTTCCACTTGGCCAGAGTAAAATTCAGCTTATGCGTTATTTAGTCAGGGCGCGAGTGAAACGCGGTTGCGAACAGAGCCTCCTGAAAGCGATCGAGGATGGAACCTTGGGGCGAGGTTCGGTTGCCGAAGGCGAGTACTTGCGAAACATGCAGCAGGCCAGACTTTGCCAGGACGAGACGGCCCGCTGGGTCGAGGTTTGCTATTGCCCAACTCCTCTGCAAGAAGAGCGCGCCTATTGGGAGCAGTACTTTGAGTTGACGCGGGTGCAGGACGCGCATGATCGCCGTAATTGCCGGGATCAGAACGGCGCTGAGCCTTGGGCTTGCGGCAATTGTGATTGCACTGAACGCCTGGAGCGAAAACTAGAAGCGTCGGGGAAGCCGTTTCTCGAATCGCTCCGCCACGCGGTGATCAACTTACCCTCGCTACGAGCTCCGGGTAAGGACTGAACCTTTTCGTGCCGGTGGCTACCTTCACGACTATCGATCGCATGCAATTCAGCTAGAATCAGACCTCGATGCTCGTCCTCGCCTCCGCATCTCCGCGCCGTCAGGAGCTTTTGCGCAACGCGAGCATTCCGTTCGAAGTGCAGCCAACTAATATCCCTGAAGTTCCCCAACCGGGAGAAGCACCGCGAGCGTTTGCCGAACGCATGGCGCGGGAAAAAGCTTTGGCCGTGTTTCGCCTGCTGCCGAATGACTTTGTTCTCGGCGCTGACACCATCGTAATTGTGGATGCAGAAATCCTCGGCAAGCCCCGCGACAGGGCGGATGCCGTTCGTATGTTGCGCTTGCTCTCGGGACGCAAGCATCAGGTTACAACCGGAGTCTGCCTGCTCGGCCTGCGTCCGAGAGATGAGAACGGGAAAATCGGTTTTGAGGACGTCAAGTCGGAAACCACACTCGTCACCATGGACCCTCTTGGCGAAGAGGATATTCACGGCTACGTTTCCACCGGCGAACCCATGGACAAGGCTGGCGCCTATGGCATTCAAGGCAGAGCTTCGCGCTGGATTTCGCGCATTGAGGGAGATTACTTCAACGTGGTGGGATTACCCGTATCGTTGGTCTACAAAATGTTGCGGGAGCACGGCACGATCGAAAGCAAGACGTAGCAAGCTACGTCTCTACAGCGGCCGGCGGTTTACGACTTTTTGTCTTTTTCTTCTTCCCCGTCTTTCACGGCTGATTTGAAATTCTTAATGCCTTCGCCTAACCCCTTGCCCAGATCCGCCAGCTTGCTGGGACCGAAGATCAGCAGCGCGATGGCCAGGATCAACAGAATCTCAGGCAAACCCAATTTGCCGACCATAGTGAAGTCCTCCTTGCGGGGCTTGCCGGTTCGGGTCGAAAGGTACGCCAACACCCCTGTGGAAAGTCTAGGCTTCCCAACCTATGGAGTCAAAAGAACGGTTCAATGCGACAAACTACTCGGCTCCGATACCCTTCAAGGTGTGGACGACGCCGGTCAGCGAACTGTTGTATCCCGCGCACCACACCTGGAATTTGGTGCCCACGGGCTTGCTGTCGCAGGCGTCCATTTCCGCGCCGGTGTTCGCGTCGAGCGACCAGGTCTTACCGCCATTGCGGCTGAAGTACATGCCACCAACTTTGGAATAGATATTCCCGCCTGCGGCCCCGCCGATATTCGGGGTAACGAAACGAACCTCACGGATCGGCCAAGGATCATCCAGAGTACGGCCGCTCCAAGTTTTCGCACCGTCGGCGGTGCGATGCACCCAGCCCTCGACTTTCGTGAAATCTCACCTCCGCCAGATTGGGCAGCCGGCTGAATGCCAGGCCGAACGAGCCAGCATTGGGGTTCGATACGAGGTTGGTCCAGTCCGCTGCGGTTCCGCCACCGTCGGTGCTGTACTGGGCAGAGTTCGTAGAGCCGTCAACCAAGTCCATAATCAGGGCATCCTTGCGGCTAGCGAAGCGGACGCGCTGCACCCATCCGGTCGAAGTCAGAACAATATCATTCGTCCAAGTGGAACCTCCGTCGTGGCTCCCGCGGATGATGCCTTCAAAGGTCAATACCACGGATAACTCAAGTTCAGGACTTCCTTCCAATGTGCGCCGCCATCAGTTGTTTTCCAGACCTGACCGGCCTCGACGGCAGCATAGCCAATCTTTGCGTTCAGAAAAGAGATGTCGTGGATGACCGCTCTCGGGGAGAGTGGCCTGGAGCTTCCACCGATTGACTTTGGAATTGACGTGGCCGATTCCGGGCTCACTATTCGACTTCGTCGGTCGGTCCGCGCTCGCGGCCGAGACCCCGCACCGGGATTCGTCCGGCAACGTGTCGCACAGTCGCGCCATCGGCCCGGGCAGATGTTGCACTCGGGGTTAAGCACGCTGCTAGTGCAATGGCAGTGATCAGGAGAAGAGATAGACGGGAAGGCTTCATGTTGGGGAAATCCTCCGGGCTGGAAAACCGCGCCGGGTGAGGATTTTAGCACGGCGGAGGTTTAGATACTCGCGATCAGTTCCGCAAGTAGTGCCGCGCGCCGAGGCAACTCTGAGATCAGAATTGATTCGTGAGTTGCGTGCGCGCCTTCGCCGACTCCGCCCAATCCATCCAGCGTCGGAATGCCTAGCCCGGCCGTGAAGTTTCCGTCGGACCCGCCCCCAACGGCTGCCTCCTCCAATTTCCAGCCCAACCGCTGGGCGATCTCGGCAGCCTTTTTGTAGAGCGCAACCACGGTTGGAGTCCGTTCCATGGGCGGACGATTTATTCCTCCGCTGATCTCGAGTTTGCACTTGCGATTAGAGGGCTTCAGCGAACGAAGTTTACGGTGGATGCTGGCGGCGTCTTGCTTCCGGGCAACTCGCACATCAAGCACCGCACTGGCCTCAGCGGGGATGACATTTACTCGCGTTCCACCCTGCACCGTGCCTACGTTGAGCGTCAGGCCGCGTTTGAGGTCGATCAGCTTCGAGATCGCGATGATCTGCCGGGCCAATTCGAGAATCGCACTCTGCCCTTTTTCGAAATCCAGTCCCGAGTGCGCCGCTTTCCCGGTGACCTTCAGCAAATATTCTCCGATTCCCTTGCGCGCGGTTTTCACTGCGCCTTTTGGTCCGTGAGAAGGCTCGAGCACCAGCACCGCCGCGGATTTCGTCGCCAGATTTTCTGTAATCTGCCGTGAGGTTTCACTGCCTACCTCTTCATCCGAAACCAGCAATATGGTCACCGGACGCGGCAGAGTGTTCTCGTGCCAGGCTCGCAGGGCGTCAAGCGCATGCCACATCAATGCAATTCCCGATTTCATATCGAAGCTACCTGGCCCCGATATACGTCCGTCGGCTACGCGGCAAGGCATGGTCGCTAAGGTGCCCATGGGATACACCGTGTCCAGGTGCCCCAGCAGCAGCACCGGTTTGCCGGCGGGGGCGCCCGCGAAATCCACCTGCAAGTGATCGCCGAAATCGGGTACGCGATGAAACTTCGCGTGTCCGCCGAGCCCCTCAAATCGGCTGGCCAGCAGCGCCCCCAAATTGTCCACCGCCGCCTTGTTATCGCTGGGCGACTCGGTCTCGACCAGTTGGCGGATGGTCTGGACCATCTGTTCGTGGCGTTCTTGGAAATAGGCCAGCCGCTTCGCAATCTCGCTGTGGCTTTCGTTCGGGACTGTTTTCAAAGCTTTCTTCGGCATGCAATCCTTCTCTGGAAGGGTTTGACGGCGCGCGGTACAGTATAATCTTCGCTCTTCATATTTCGCCTTTTACCTTGACGAGAAACAGAATGACTGACACTGTTCAACCTGCAACCGAAGCCCCCGCGGCGGCCAAGACCATGCTGGACGTCAACGATATCCAGCACATCCTGCCGCACCGTTTTCCTTTCTTGCTGATCGACGAGTGGTTGACCTTACGCGCCGGGAGCGCATCGTCGCGATCAAGAATGTCACGATCAATGAGCCGTTCTTTGCCGGACACTTTCCCAATCAGCCTATTATGCCGGGCGTACTCATCGTGGAAGCCATCGCTCAGGCTGGGGGAGCGTTACTGCTCACCGAGGTGGAAGATCGCAGCCAGAAACTGATGGTGTTTACCAGCATTGAGAAGGCACGCTTCCGCCGCCCGGTGGTTCCGGGTGATCAGCTACGGCTCGAAGTTGAAGTAAAGTCCTGGCACTCGACACCGCGCGTGCTTGCGGTGCGTATGGAAGGTGCGGCTTATGTGGGCGACACGCGCGTGGCCCAAGCCACGGTGACTTGCCAACTCGTGGACAAGGCCCGAGTTCGCGGCACATCCGAGGACAGTGCCAGTTCTTGACCTTCCATGACAGTCCACCCTACCGCCATCGTTGACCCGGGCGCGAAAGTCCATCGTAGTTGCAAAATCGGCCCTTATTGTGTGATCGGGCCAGAGGTGGAACTCGGAGAACGGTGCCATCTGGTTTCGCACGTGGCCATCGAGGGACCCACGAAAATTGGAGCGGATAACGCTTTCTTTCCGTTTTGCTCGATAGGGATGGCGCCACAGGATCTTACCTACGCCGGCGAAGCGACCCGTCTCAAAATTGGCGATCATAATAGTATTCGCGAGTTCGTTACCATTAATCGCGGCACCGTAAAAGGTGGCGCACTAACCCGCGTGGGCAACCACATCCTGGTCATGGCTTACACTCACATCGCTCACGATTGCGCGATCGGCGACCACGTCATTCTGGCTAACGCAGCGACTCTCGGCGGCCACGTTACGGTTGAGGAGTGGGCAACGGTAGGCGCGCTATGTCCGGTACACCATTTTATTCGCATTGGCGCACACTCGTTTATTGGCGGCGGAACGACTATTACCCGCGATGTTCTTCCCTTTTCCAAAACCTCCGCCTCTCGCGATGTTCAGGCTTACGGCCTGAATGCGATCGGACTCGAGCGCCGGGGTTTCAGCAAGGAACGTATTCGCAAAATCCACCACGCCTACAAAGTCCTGTTGGCATCGAAGCTCAACACTTCGCAAGCCTTGGAAAAATTGAGGTCGGAGCCCGACCGTGGAGAAGACGTGGAGATGCTCATCAGGTTCATCGAACAATCGGAGCGAGGGGTCATTAAGTAGCCGGAAGGATTTCACGAAGCTAGCAGAGTGCCAGAGTCCGGGACACAGCTTTCGCGCATACAGCGCAGCAAACATGCTCGATTGTGAAGAAGCTGCGACGCAGGATCGCGGCGCGATTTCTTCGCCTATGATCATTGGGACCAATTTTTCTATGTTCGTTTCGGCTTCTTTGATTCGCTCTCGAAACTCGTATAAGCCGACCTTGTACACCTCAAGGCCAGATTTTAACTGTTCTTTGAGACCTGCTTCCCACCGGGGCGAAAAGCGGAACTTTGGTTTGGCTGCCATCGTGACCGGCACTTCCCACATGTACGGTGCGGGGTCCCTCGTAAGCGCCGGTTGCAGCTTCATGAGAGTGCTTCCGCATGCGGAAGGCCGGCTTGCGAAGATCAAGTAAGATGGTCACCGTTGGATAGCATAATCAAGTGCTTTGCAATCGCGTCGACCGATTGCAATTCGGTGGAGTCCCATTTTGACATCTTGTGAGCGCATCGGTCTGATCGCGGGCAACGGTCGCTTTCCTTTTCTTGTGCTCGACGCCGCCCGTGCCCAGGGCTATGAAGTCATTGTCGCCGCCATCAGGGAAGAGGCTTTCCCCGAGATCGAAGCCCATGGCGCGACCGCCGTCCATTGGCTCTCGCTCGGAGAACTATCGAGGCTGATCGAAACTTTCAAGCGCGCAGGCGTGCACCGTGCGATCATGGCGGGACAGGTAAAACATAAGCAGATATTTTCCAGCATTCGGCCCGACTGGCGTTTGGCCAAGCTTCTTCTCTCGTTGGGTACACGCAACACTGATTCTCTGCTGGGAGCGGTCGCGCAGGTCCTGGCCGACGAAGGCATTGTTCTGGAAAACTCGACTTCGCTTCTTGACCCTCTGCTGGCGAAACCCGGCGTCCTCACCAAGCGTGCGCCATCCGAGCAGGAAAAGAAGAATGTTACTTACGGACGGGCCGTCGCTCGGCATTTGGCGCAATATGATATTGGCCAGACTGTGGTCGTCGCCGAAACTGCCTGCGTCGCCGTCGAAGCCATGGAAGGCACCGATGCGACCATCGAACGCGCAGGCCAGATCATGGCGTCGCTCGAATCGGACCCATCCACGTTGAGTCGCGCGCTGACCGTTATAAAGATCGCGAAACCGAATCAGGATATGCGTTTCGACGTGCCCGTCATCGGAGTAAGAACGATTGAAGTACTGCAAAGGTCAGGCGCAACCTGTCTAGCATTGGACGCAGGCAAATGCCTGCTGCTCGATGGCGACGCGATTATTACGGAGGCGGATGCGGCAGGAATCACCATGGTGGCAGACTAAGCCAGGCGTGTGCCAGCTATTCTTTCGCGCGCGGACCGGGAACGGTTCCGGGAGGCTGTCGCAGGTCGTTTTCGCAGCTCGGCACGCACCCGGGTGAGATCATATGCGGTCTGAAGATTCATCCAGAACTCCGCCGAATTTTGAAAATACTCCGACAGAAGAAGGGCAGTTTCCGGCGTCATGCCACGCTTGCCTCGAATTAGCTCGTTGACGCGATTTTGAGGAATGTTAATCGCGCTCGCCAGCTTCACTTGCGTTAGCCCCAGCGGTTCAAGGAATTCCTTGAGCAATATCTGTCCAGGATGCGTTGAAACTCCGTGGAGTGGCAGCATAACTCTCCTTAGTTTATCACTGATAGTCGGTGTACCGTACATCCCGGCAGTTACCCGCTTCGAAGCGGAAGACAAGCCGGTACTGCTGATTCACTCGAATGCTGTGAAAACCATCCAGATCCCCCCTTAGCCTTTCAAGGCGGTTAGCCGGCAGAGTCCGCAGATCCTGAAGCGATACCGTGGCGTTCACAAGATCCAGCTTGACCTGGATTCTCTCCCATAAGCTCCTCGACATTTTTCGGCCCGCCTTGGTGTCCCGGCCGTGGTAAATGTCCTCTGTCGTTTTGTCCCCGAACGAGAGAATCAATGAGTATTATTATACATGGATACCGTGTATTAAGGTATACTAGGTTTTGGGGGCTGACTTATGGGAGCGATGTTGCATGTCTGAAACTGCCCGTCTTGCCGATCAAATGCGCCGTGCCTTTGATGGAGATGCCTGGCATGGCGACTCCGTGCTCGAACTCCTCGATGGGGTTGATGCCAAGGTGGCAGCCGCCCATCCGATCAAGAACGCGCACAGCATCTGGGAACTTGTGCTGCATATTGCTGCCTGGGATGGCGCAATTATTAGACGCATCGGAGGCGCAGCGGTAGAACTGCACGACGAAAAGAATTTCCCTCCCGTAAAGGACACCAGCGAGGCTGCCTGGCGCAAGGCGATCGAGGACGCTAAGCATACTCACACCGAACTGGTGAAGGCGGTTGCAGCCTTTCCCGATTCGCGGCTGCAGGAGCGAGTTCTGGGCAAGACCGAAAGCTATCACGACTTTTTCTATACGTTCAGTGGAATCGTCCAGCACGAGCTTTACCACGCGGGCCAGATCGCGTTGCTGAAAAAAATGCAGTCTCGATGATTCGGTTTCCGAGCCAAGCATCGCCCGATCAGATCGCTTGCTGACCAATCGGTAGTTTTTTGTGGTTAAATCAACAGGTCTTCTGGCAACCGGCCAACTCAGAACGGAAAACTGACTGACAACCTCATCAACGTTGCCGTAATCGGAGTGGGCACCTTTGGCCGCAACCACGCCCGCGTTTACCACCAGCTTGCGCAGGAGGGCATGCCAGTGCGGCTGGTCGGAGTCGTGGATCCGGATACGGCGCAGGCTGATAAAGTCGCGCGCGAATTCGGTTGCCGCAGTTTTGGTTCTATCGACCAATTGATTACAACGCACAGCGAAGTCCAGGCTGCCTCGGTGGCGGTGCCGACCCGCCATCACCTGAGTACCGCCCAGCAACTGATGGAGGCATCCATCGACGTGCTGATCGAAAAGCCGTTGGCTACGTCGCTAGGGGAAGCCGACGAACTCATCCGGCTAGCGAAGCGACTGGATCGTATCGCTCAAGTCGGACACCTGGAGCGCTTTAATCCCGCGGTTCGCGCCACTCTTCCCGTGATTACGCGTCCGATGTTTTTTGAAGTACATCGGCTTAGCGTATTCACACCGCGCTCGCTGGACGTGGATGTCGTGCTGGATCTGATGATTCACGACCTCGACATTGTGCTCTCGTTCGTGAATTCGCCGGTCCGGGAAATCCGGGCAGTCGGGTTGCCCATTCTTTCTGCTAAGGTGGACATCGCGAACGTACGGCTCGAATTCGAGTCCGGGTGCGTGGCTAACTTTACCGCCAGCCGCGTCTCCACCGAGCGTGTCCGCAAACTGCGTTTTTTTCAACCCAAGCAGTACGTGTCTCTGGACTACGGGCGGCAGGATGTGCTCGTATTCAGCGTCGGCCAGGACGATCCTTCGGGAACTCCTTCGGTGAATCCACAAATCCAGATGACAAAACCTCCGACCACCGAAGAAGAGCCTCTGCACACAGAGCTGAAATCGTTTCTCGAATCGGTGCGACGGCATTTGCCGCCGATGGTGACTCTCGACGACGGACGCCGCGCGTTGGCCGTCGCCCTCGACATCGTCGCGGCCATCAACGAGCACGGACGAAAAGTCGATTTGGAACGTCTGCACGCCTGATTTTGCCTTCCGAGTGTCAAGTTTTGTAAACGAAGAACAGGCAAATTGATGATCTGGATGCAAATCCCCAGGTACTTTCACTTTCAGCCTTCGCGGATTCGCCAGAAGATGCGAAAATAAAGACACTGGGCCACGGACGGCTGCAAATTCGTGACAGGATGCTTGCACCAATCAGGCACGGGGAGCATTTCGTGTCCTTACAACTAATGTGTTGCGGCTCGTGTCTAACCAGCAGGTAAAAGCGGTTCGATGTCAACTACGCAAATCCCGCCAGCCAATCCGGCTCCTTCGACGCCTCCGGCGCGACCTCCCGAGGGCGGAGATTTGTACGATGCGCGGTACTGGGAATCTGCTTATCGCGAAATAGTGGAAGCGCCAGCTCTGATCATCAAGCTGCAGGATGATCTCTCGCAGGCTCGCCGGCGCGAAGCTTTCTGGATTTCGGTATGCGTGCACTTGGTGGTTGTTCTGCTCCTGTGGAACTCGCAGAAACTGGCAGGGTTCATGCCGCGACAAGCGGTGGTGGTCGTCAGCCCCGAATCGAACCAGAAGGACCTCACCTACCTCGAATTGCCGCCTGACGAACAGAAGGTGGCTAAGCGGCCGGACACAAACATTATTTCCGACAAGGACCGCAAAGCTACGTCGCGTACTCCGCAGCTGGATCGTCAGGAACTCAAGAAGATTCTTGACGCGTCGCGCCCCGGCAGACCGGGTCCGAGCGGACCGCCGAATCCGCAACCAAATTCAGCGCCTCCGACTGCGGCAGCCGCGCAGAATCCGACGCCACAGCCGTCCGCGCCACCACCTCCTGCTCCGCCCCAGATTGCAAAACTGCAGACGCAACCGCCAGCTGAGTCCGCCAAGGCGGCCTTTGGCGGAGGGGCATTGTCCGCGGGTTCAGCCATCGAGCAGGCCGCGCGTGCGGCGGCGGCGAATCGCGGAGGATACGGCGGTGACGGAGGAAACTATGGACTCGGTATGGGCAAAAAGCCCACGGCCGCGATGGGACCGCTGGAGGTCCTCACCGATACCATGGGCGTGGATTTCGGCCCCTATCTGCAACGAGTCCTGCACGATGTGCGAGTCAATTGGTACAACCTGATTCCTGAATCGGCGCGGGCGCCGCTGATGAAGAAGGGCAAAGTGACCATCGAATTTGCCATTCTCAAAGATGGCACGGTGGCTGGAATGAGATTGGTCTCGACCTCGGGCGATGTGGCCCTCGACCGTGGTGCTTGGGGCGGCATCACCGCTTCTAATCCGTTTCCACCCTTGCCCACCGAGTTCGGCGGTCAGTTCCTCGGATTGCGATTCGCTTTTTATTACAACCCCGACAGGTCGGACCTGCAGTAGTCGGCTTCACGACTTCTGCAGCCGTATCGAACCGTCTCCAGTGTGAACGGTCAGCAGATTCCCGCCGCCGTTGATCTTTCCATGAATGTTTTTCTCGCCCAGACGTCCTTCGACGGCCACCGGAATGTCGGCTTCAATGTGCCCATCACTGGTATGAAGATCTACATCGGCGGCTAAGTTGGCGGGCAATTGGAGGGTGACACTTCCATCGCCGGTACGAACATTCCAACTCGACGTCATGGTCGAACCCGAGAGCGCGCGAGCCTCGATGCGCCCGTCCCCGGTAGTGAGTTCCAGCGCGTCGAATCTTCCGGCAGCAGTGATGTGACCGTCTCCTGCGCGCGCCCGCAACCTGCCATCGACTGACTCGATCTCCTGATGACCGTCTCCAGTCTGCAGGTCCATCTGCCCTTTGAAATTCGCCAGCCGGATTGCGCCATCTCCGGTATGCAGGTTCACTCGTCCTTCGCGCGGCATATGGATTTCGACCTCGACCCGGTAGTTGCGCATGTTGAAAGCAATGATGTGGACATCGTGCGGAAAATGGACTTGGAGTTCAACCGAGTCTCCGGACTGGTGTTCCTCAATCTTGAGGCCGTGCTCGCCAATTTTGTAATGCTCGGACGTCACCCGAGCTTCAATGGTCTTCTGGTCCCAGGTATCCACGTGAATGTTGGCGTCGGACGTTTCGACGCGAAGGTCGGGTGTTCCTGTAATGGTGTACGTCTTCGACCACTGATCCGCACGGGCCAGTGGAGCGACTGCCAGACAGATCCCCAATGCAATCAAGGCAAAACGTTTCATAGATTTTCTCTCGGGGGCCGAGTGGACATACTCTCACCGCGGCATTAAACGTTGATACGCGGCGCTGGTCACCAAAGTTCCGTGAAACTCAGAAGCTGCAAAGGCGTCAAAATCTTTTTGGGAAACGCCTTCCTATCCGGCGCTACAATGGTGCTATGCCTGGGTCGGCTCCAAAACGACAGCCGGACACCCATTTGCCGGAACACCTCTCATCAGGACACCATCGCACACCGCAAATCTACACCTTGGAAGCGACCGGCCTACTGGTGATCGCGATGCTGA
>Ga0210396_10000918_pt1 | contig 33805 bp, 27 predicted proteins | sample IncBWH17OmetaG_FD_155466 | JGI IMG/M metagenome (GOLD analysis project Ga0210396, IMG submission 155466) | Forest soil microbial communities from Barre Woods Harvard Forest LTER site, Petersham, Massachusetts, United States - Inc-BW-H-17-O ...
GCCTGCTCGCGGGCCTTGTTCAAGGCCGGCAGCAGGATCGAGATCAACAGCGCGATGATCCCGATCACCACCAGTAGTTCGACGAGGGTAAACCCATTCTTTCTTTGACTGATGTTTTTCATGGAAAGCTCCAAATTCTGTTACGTTGACGCGATGTGAACATGCCCATGGAAGGATGCGGTGGCTTGGTCAAGGCGGTTTTCGCCAAGGCGGTTCCAAGCCCCGCCCATGATGTCCCGCGAAGACGACCTGACGCATGACGTCTCCTTGTGAAAATGACTGCCGATGTGTGCATTTGCGGCCGGGCGGCAAGGCGCCCAATCGCTCGACCAATGTCCTTTCTGTAATTATTTATGCATATAGATGTCAATGAATAATTGTGCGCCGCCTGGGGGCATCCCCAAAAAATCTGCGTTATTGTCGTAAAAACCACGATTTTTCGGTTATCGCCACCGCGCGACGGTGATGTGAGAGCCAGGCCCGTTTGCGCAGTTAAGAGAAATTAAAGAGTAAGTTTGCGGCGAGTTTTTGTCGATTATTTGCTCAAACTGGTGCCCTGCGCGTTATTTCGCCGCGTCAGGGCCTTCAATTGTCCGCCCCAATCCCGATGCTAAACTACGCCCCCATTTTTCCAGAAAGAAGTCCATGATCGATCGCATCTTTAAGGCCTATGACGTCCGCGCTACCTACCCCACTCCTCTCAATGAAGAAACGGCATGGAAGGTCGGCCATGCAACCGCGCAATTCCTGAAGCGAAACCGACAAAATCTCAGTGTCGAGCAACGCGTGGCGCGTGAGGACACGATGGTCGTCGGCCGGGATATGCGGCCCAGCTCGCCCGACCTGGCCAGAGCGCTCATCGACGGCCTGCGCTCCGTGGGCATGAACGTCATCGACATCGGCATGATCGACACCTCGATGATCTATTACGCCATCAACCATCTGGAGACGGTGGGTGGAATTCAAGTGACGGCGTCCCACAACCCGGTCCAGTACAACGGCTTCAAAATCAGCGGCCCCAAAGCCAAGCCGATCGGCGCCGCCAGCGGGCTGGACGACATCAAGCGCATCGCCACGACGCTCCGCGTCGGCCAGACGGGTTTGCACGGGAAACTCGAGCAAATGGATTTGTGGCCGGGCTATCGCGAGCACGTGCTCAAGTTCCTCAGCCTCGGCCGCAAGGTTCGCGTCGTCGTCGACGCCAGCAACGGGATGGCCGGGAAAATGGTGCCGGCCGTCTTCGACAATGTTCCCGATCTGGAAATCGTCCCGATCCTCTTCGACCTCACCGGAAGCTTCGTCCATGAGCCCAACCCGTTGGTCGAATCCAATCTGGAAACGGTCAAGCAGGCGATTCGCGAGCGCCGGCCTGACCTGGGCGTCTGTTTCGACGGGGACGCCGACCGGTGCATTTTCCTGGACGAAAATGCCACCACCATCGGCTGCGACATGACCACCGCGCTGCTCGCCCGCGACTTTCTTCAGGACCCAGAAAACCGCGGCTCGACGATCGTCTACGACCTTCGCTCCAGCCACGTGGTTGCCGACGAAGTGAAGGCCGCGGGTGGCGAGCCGCGGCGCGAACGCGTCGGTCACGCGTTCATCAAAAAAACCATGGCCGATTCCAAGGCCGTGTTTGGGGGCGAACTGTCGGGGCACTTCTACTTCCGCGACAATTTTTTTGCCGATTCCGGCGCGATCGCATTTGCCCGGGTACTCTCGGTCCTGTCGAATCAGCCGCGGGCCCTGAGCGCGCTGATCGCGCCGCTGCTCCGCTACAGCCAGAGCGGCGAGATCAATTTCCAGGTCGAGGACAAGGACGCCAAGATTCGCGAGCTGGCCGATGCGTACAAGAAAAAAGAGGCGCAGGTCGATTACCTGGACGGGATCACCCTCGATCTGGGCCCGTGGTGGTTCAACGTCCGCAAGAGCAACACCGAGCCGCTGCTACGCCTCAACCTCGAGGCCAAAACCGCGGAGTTGTTGCAGGAAAAGCTTAAGGAATTGTGCCGCATCCTCGGGGAGCCATTGGCCGGGCACTGACGTTTTCCCTTGAGAGGGAAACCCACGCCTCAGAGTTTCACGTGCCTCCATCCGCCGTGCCAGAAACGCATATAGACCGCCAGCCCTCGGATGTTCAGCTCCGTGGCCAGGACGATCCAGATGGGGATGAGCCCCAGGTGCAGCAGCCATCCCACAGCCAACGCCGCGGGCAGGCGGACGCCAAGGATGCTCGCAAGGTTCAGGACCATCACCCAAAAGGTGTCGCCCGCGCCGCGGAGCGCGCCGGCGAAGATCATGGCGGCGGCAAAGCCGGGCTGTGCGAAGGCGGTGATGAACAGGCACCCCGCCGCCAGGTCCGCAATCGCTTTGCCGTCGGACATGAAGCCAGTGAGAATGCGACCGAAGCAGATGAAGACGACCCCGCCCAGTGCCATCGCGCCGCCGCCGACGGCATAGCAAAGGTATGCGGCTTGGCGGGCGCGGGGCTCGTCCCGCCTCCCCAGCGCCTGCCCCACCAGCGTCGCCGCCGCCGTGGCAACCGCGTATCCGACCAGATAGCTCAACGCCTCGACCCGCACGGCGATGATGTGCGCCGCGGCCATCACATTCGTCGGATCGGCGCGGTTGATCACGATGATGATCAGAAACTGCGCCATCCAAGCCAGCAGCGATTCCGTGCCACTCGGAATGCCGATGCGGAAAATGCGCTTGAGCGTCAGCCAGTGCGGACGCAGGCGATGTGTATATAAACGAAGCCGGCCTCGCCCTCGCAGGAGCACGACAAACAGCAGCACGCCCCCCACGAAGTATGCAATCACCGTCCCGATCGCGATCCCGCGAAAGCCCAGCGCCGGGAATCCCCACCAGCCGCGGGACAGCGCCGTGCTGAAGCCCATGTTCACCACGTCGACGACGATCATGGAAATCGCAGGCGTGAGAGAGTCGCCCGCGCCGCGGAGGGCGGCGCTGGCGGCGTACATCAGGATGCTAAAGGGCAGCGACAGGCCCAGAATGCGAATGTAAAACAGCGCGTAGCTGTACGCGTCTCCGCCCAGGCCGGTCAATAGCGCGCAAGGCTGCGCGAACAAAAGAAAGAAGATCGAGAGAAGGGCTCCGGTGAGGATCGCGGCCGTCACAGATTGCCCGCAGACGCTGTTGGCCAGCGATTGGTGTTTTGCGCCGATGGCGCGGGCGATGATCGCGGTGCTGCCGGTGCCGATCGCACCGGCAATCAGTCCGATGAGCCAGAGTACGTAGCTGATCGACCCGACAGCCGCAGTGGCCGGGGCGGCATGGGTGGGCAGGTGGCTGGCAAGATAAACATCCGTCAGCCCCACCAACATGTGCAGGATGTTCTCCGCCACCATCGGCAGCGCCAGCAACAGCAATTCTGCAAGCAACGTGCGCCGCGCAAGTGTCGCGGGCGTACCGATGCCTTGTGACACGAGTTTGTAACCCGTGCTGGCGCTATCCGGCTGCAATCCGTCCTTCAATTGCCGAAGTCCTGAAGGTGATTTTCCGCTTGTAGGGGTTGAACCCGCGTTACAGGAAGCTCACTTCCTTCCCATCAGATTCTTCACGATGAAACGCTCCAGTCCCTCGTAATCGCGCGCATCGACGTAGCCCTGCCAGGCACTGCGGTCGATTGAATGCACCAAGTCGACTAGATCGAGGAAAATCTCCTTCGAATTCTTCAGATGCAGGAACGATTTCTCCGCCGGTTGGGTGCGCATCGCCTTAACATCAAGGCCGATGACTTCGCCGCGTTTCCCATAACCGTGGCGGACCAGCACGTCGACCTGATTGAACGCGCGGCGCAGATCGACCGATCCAAACGCCTTGTCCTGGTCGTATTTCAAACCATTCTGGTCATTGAGGTGGACGCCCCAGAGCTTGCCGTGGAACAGAGCATTCGCGAATTCGTCGCTGGGGTCCAGGCCCGCCAGAATGCAGTGAGCCGTCTCGATCAACACGCCGACGCGGGTGGGATCTTTCGACTTGTACGCCAGCGAAAGAAAATGTCCCGGCGTCGGCAGGTACATCAAGTCCATCGGCTCATTCGGCTTCATCTCGCCCAGAATCCGGATGCTCTTGTCGTAATCGAGCATCGCGTTGACGAACTCGAGCATGCGGTTCAGGCTCGTGACTGCGTCCTTGGCTTCGCGAATGTAGGTTCCCTCGCGCGCGGGCCACCAGACAAACCGCTCGGTGCCCAGCTCGCGGGCCACGTCGATGCAGCGCTTGCCGCGGTCGATCGCCCACTGCCGATCGGATGCGTTGTTGCAGGTGACCGGCCCGTCGATCCCGTGCGAATGCTCCCAGTGGCGCGGGGCGCAGATCTCGGCCTTGAGGCCGTGATCGTCGAGAAGCTTCCTGACCTCCCGCGCCTTTTTCTGCCGGTCGGCGGGCGAAAACTCATCGGGCACGGCGTCGTCGTCGTGAAACTGTACGTACTCGAAGCCCAGGTCCTTGAAGATTCTGAGCTTCTCGGCAAACGCCCGCTCGGCCCGCACCGGCGGCCCGAACGGGTCGGCCCCCGGATGCAGATTCCACGGACCGGCGGAAAATTTGAAATCCTGCTTCGTGCTCCATTGCGGGTTGGCCATCGGTGAATCTCCCTCTAAACGAGCTCAAATCAATCTACGACGATGCGCCTTGCCTCGCCAGTCGACAGACCGGTGGTCATTTTTCCACCGCTAGCGACGCAAGCACGTCAACCTGAAGAAACGAACTTTCCTGCGGCGAGTGATACACGCGCTCGGTCGCCTTTTGAAAGTCCCCCGCCCCGGCGTGGTAGATGTCGCAGAATTTCTGCGGGTTGCGGTCCACCAGCGGGAACCACGTGCTCTGCACCTGCACCATGATCCGGTGGCCCTTGCGGAACGTGTGATCGACATCGGGCATGACGTACTCGATTTTTGCTAACTTCCCCGGCTCGAACGGCTCGGGATTGGCAAAGCTGTTGCGGAATTTGCCGCGAAACGCCTCGCCGCGCACCAGTTGCTGATAGCCGCCCATTTCGGCTCCCGTGGGATTGGGATCGGGATTGGGATAATCACCCGGGTAAACATCGATTAGCTTCACGACAAAGTCGGAGTCGGTGCCACTGGTCGATATCTCCAGATGCGGGCTCAACGGACCGGCGATCGTCATGTCCTGGTCCAACAAGTCGGTCTGGTACACGAGTACGTCCGGCCGCGAGGCGGCAAACCGTTGGTCGTCGAGCATGTGCTCGCGGGTCATGCCGATCGCGATATTGGGAACGTATGGAACAGGCTTGGCCGGATCGCTGACGTACTCATCAAACGCGGCGTCCTCGCCGGACGGCGCGTCAAACGAGAGCTTGCCGCCGGCACGAAGGTAGAGCGCCCGCTGCCGGGCGCCCTTGGGCGGCCACGAACCATATCGACGCCACTGATCCGTGCCGGTCTCAAACACATATGCCTTGGGCATGTCGAATTTCGTGTCGCCCTTGAGGAAACGCCTGAGAAACGGCAGCTCGATGTTTTGGCGATAGAATTCCGAAGTTTTGGAGAAGAAGTTGACGTTACCCAGGTGATCTCCGTCGCCGCGCGACCACCCGCCGTGAAACCACGGCCCCATGACCAGCATGTTCTGCGCGCCCGGATCGTTCTTCTCGACCGATCGAAACACCGCCAGCGCGCCAAAGAGGTCCTCCGCGTCGAACCATCCGCCGACCGTCATCACCGCGGCCTTGACGTTGCGAATGTGCGGGCGAAGGTTGCGTGCCTGCCAGAAATCGTCGTAGCTGCCGTGCTCCATCAGATCGTCCCAGAACTCGATCTTGCCGTGGAAGTAGAGCTTGTCGGCGTTGGCCAGGGGTCCGAGGTTCAGATAGAACTCGTAGCCGTTGGGGGTTTTGTAATCGAAAGCACTGGGCGTCTGCCGCGTCGGATCGTCCAGTTTCTGCCCGAAGCCCGAGAGAAACCCGAATGCGTGCGGCAGATAGAAAGTGCCGTTGTGGTGGAAATCGTCGCCGATGAACCAGTCGGTGACCGGCGCCTGCGGAGAGGCGCACTTGAGGGCCGGGTGGGAATCGATCATCCCCGCGGCGGTGTAGAAGCCCGGATACGAAATCCCCATCATTCCAACCTTGCCGTTGTTGTTCGGGACGTTCTTGACGAGCCAATCGATCGTGTCCCATGTGTCGGTGCTCTCGTCAATGTCGTTGGGGCCGTTTTTCACGTCCTTCTGCGGGCGCATGTGCACGAACCGGCCTTCCGACGCGTAGCGGCCACGAACGTCCTGGAAAACGAAGATGAATCTTTCCCTGGCGTAATAATCCAACGGTCCGGCCGGCTCCGGGTACAGGTCCTCTCCGTACGGCTTGCATCCGTAAGGGGTGCGCGTCAGCAGGATGGGATAGGTCTGCGAGTTGTCCTTGGGAGCGTAGACCGCGACGAACAGCTTCACGCCATCGCGCATCGGAATCCTGTACTCGTACTTCGTATAGTTCTCCCGCAGGTAAGCCTGGGCCGGTGTGATCACGTTGCGGGGAAGCGTGTTTCCCGGCGGACGGGGACGAGTCGTTTGCGCATGGCTGAGCGCGCATAGGGTCAACGCGAGAAATAAACTCCGCCCGCTTAGAACGCTTCTTGGCTTCATGTGCTTCTCATGGTCGGGTCGTACTCAGACGAGTGTCGTCTGCACGGGCTGAAAGCCGGTGCCACAACTCCGGTCTTCGCGAGGAGAGGACGCGCTCTGCCCGTTGGATGACCATCTCGGCGGTCACCTCGCGCATGCAGGCGTGGTTGTATCGGCATTGGCGGAGCTGTCGGAGATAGCAGGGCGAGCACGCCACGCCGGCGCGCACGACCGCGTCCAGTTGCTCGTACGGGCCGACCCACACCGGATCGGTCGGGCCGAAGATCGCGACCAGCGGCGTTCCCAGCGCCGCCGCCAGGTGCAATGGTCCCGAGTCGTTGGCGATGCAGAGTTCGGCCCGGCGCATCAGCGCTGCCAGGTCGGACAACGAAGTCAGCCCGCACAGGTCCACGGCGCTTTCACACTGAACCGCGACCTCGCGGCATGCCTCCCGGTCCCTGGGCGAGCCCGCCAGCACGACCGTCCAGCCCGACTCGATGAAGTGTCGTCCCACATCCGCAAACCCGCCGGCACGCCATCGCTTGGTTTCCCATACAGAGCCCGGCGTCAGCACCGCCACGGGTTTGCCCTCAACCGCATGCTCCGCCAGCAGCTGGTCAATCCGATTCTGCGCCTCGAACGACACCGGCAGATCGAACCTGGGCGCGCCCGTGGGCAAATCGAGCATTTCGCCGACCCACAGATACCGGTCGATCGCGTGCGCATCCAGAGTCGGAATCGGGATGCGATGGGTATAGGCCATCCAGGACAGCTCGCGCGCGCCCTGCCAGGCGTGGTCGAAAGCGCCCTCGGGCAGCGCCCGCCCGGCGCGGCGCACGCGGCGGCGCGGGCGATCGAAACCGATCCGCGTGTGCGCCCCCGTCGCCAGCGCGAAACACGCGGAGCGAAACTGGCCGTGGAGGTCGATCACCAAGTCGTATTGCGTTTGGCGCAGGCCCGTGAGCATGCGCAGGAGGTCTGACGGGCTCGACCAGTCCTTCCATATCCGGCCGTACGCCTGGCGCTCGAAAAGAACAACGTTTGACAGCGCCGGATGCCCGCGGATCAGCTCGGCGTTCTGCGGCGTCAGCATCCAGTCGATCCGCGCCGACGGGTAACGCCGGCGCAGCTTCTCCAGGACCGGCAGGGTGTGAATCACGTCCCCCACCGCCGACGGCTTGATCAGCAAAACGCGGCGGAATTCCTGTTTGCGAAGGTCGGTAATGCGCAAGTTCTCGTCTGCCTTCGTTGCAAACCTCCCAAAATACAGTCGAAACACCCGCGACTCAATCCGGCGTCAATCGCGGCGCAAAGCGGGCTTGAGGGTCCATGCCTGAAGGCGGGCCTGCTCGACCACCTTAGGGGCGCGAAAGCCTTGCTTGTGAATGATCCAGCCGCCGAACAAGCCCGGCGTGTCTGGGGCGACGTGCCGCATGGTCAGAACCTCGATGCCCGACGGCAGTGCCACCGACTGCGGCGTCTGATGCGACTCTAGCATCGCCACGTACGCCGCTGCCATCGCGGGCACGAAATCGGCCGGTGGAATCGAATCGGCGCCGATAAAGACGCGAGCCGGGATCCGCTGGGAATTCTGCAAAAAGTCTCGCACGTCCCGCGTCGCATCCCGGAACGCCGGCCAGGGTATGACGCGGGCAACGGTCGGCGCCGGGGCGACAGAATCGGGGCCTAGAAGACCGGGCCGAACTCGAACTACTCCCGTGGCCCCAGGAGAATCGATGCCGCGGGCGACGGCAAATGCCAGCAGGGCAAACTGATCAGCGGGCGAGAAGATCTCCGAGCCAATCCGCTGGTCGTCCAAGCCTTTTGAGTCCGGAGCGAGGATTCGACCGGCCAATTCCAGGAGCTGCGCTTCGGATGCGCCGTCTGATCGCAAAGGATCGGGATAAAGCTCGGGCAAGTCGCGGGCGGTGACGAACCGAATGCCGGGACGCACGCGCATGAAATCGACGTATTGCGCAAACCGGGCAAATGCCAGGTCCGTCTCTTCCATCGGCCTTTGGGGCGGCGGACGCCACTGCTCACGAGGAGGGTTGGCGCCCCGGCGAAAATTCACGCCGTCCCAAAACTCCTGATGCACCCACTCGCAGGGATGGTAAAAGATGCTGATCAAACCTCCGCCTTCGGTGGCAAGCCGATCGGCAATCGAGGCGAAGGATTTTTCACCGCGTTCCAGCCCATCCTCGGCCCACAGGTCCATCCGCGTTTCGTTTTTCCCCATGTCGTAGACGTTGAGGGCGCCGGCGTACCAGAACGGCCGGTCCCCAAAGCCGACGTGATGGCCGGAATCGAGATAACATGGGACAGCAGAGTATCCAATGCCGCACGCACCCAAAGCGGCTATTGCCTGCGGCGCCCAGGAGGAGCCCGGCTGCCCGTAGCAGACCAGCGTCGGCACGTCGAAGATGCGGCGCACGTCCGCCGCCCCCGGACCTTCCCGGCGGACAAACTCCTCCATCCCGTCCAGCAGCCCGCAATCGGCCAGGTATTCGGTCGGGGTCGGATGCACCGAATGAAAGTTGGCGTGGTAGCCGATCTCGTGCTCTTTGAGCGCCGCGATAACGTCGTGCCGCCCGCGCCGCTCCAGCACGCGCGCCTTCTCGCCCACCACCTTGAAGGTCGCGCGGATGTGGCGCTGCGACAGCAGCTCGGCAAGCCTCTTGGCAGCGTCGTCGTCTGCCGGCAACAGATAATCCTCGGTGTCAAACCAGAGGATGACATCGATTTCCGCCGGCCGCGTCGTTTGCGCCGGGGAAACCCGTACAAAAACCCCCAGCAGGATCGCTACGCAGCTCAGCAGCGCAGCCCGAGCCGTTGCCGTTCGCATTGACTCAGGTTAACGCGCGGCAGCCGCTTTGACGATTGGCCGGACGTTTAATGGCCTTCGGCCTTGTCCTTGATCTTCTTGGCCAACTCAGCGCCATAGGCCGGATCGCCCAAAGTGCCCACCGTGACGGAGACCTGGCTGCCGGTGTCGGTCTTGTTGATGGCGACGTGGACACCAGTGCCGTCCGCCTTCTTCGCGTCCGCCATGCCGTCGACGCCGGTCGATGAGGCCTTGACATCCTTGAGGCTTTCACCTTCGAGGACGGCCTTGGCGGCGTCGGTGGTGGTCTTCGTGTCGGCGGCGACGTTCGTCCACTGCGCGTGGTACGAACTGGTCACGCCCTCCTCGTGGTGCGACTGACAAGAAGCCGATCCGATGTACAACATCGTTGCGACCAGCACGGAAATTGCACCTTTCATGGAAACGCTCCTTCCCTTCGGCGTCAAAACCTCATTTACTTACTGGTGATCGATTTTCCCAACTCTTTTGCTTTGTCCGTCGCCTGAGTGGTGGCCTGCTTCGTCTTGTCCATCGCCTCGTTGGCGATCTCTTTGCTTTTGTCCTCGGCCTTCTGAAGCGTTGGAGCCATTTTATCGCTGGCCTCCTTTGCGGCCTCCTTCGTTTTGTCGACCGCGTTCTGTGTCGCCTGCTCGGTCTTCTGCTCCGTGCTCTTGACGTCTTCCTTATTGCATCCGGCAACAATTCCCACGCCCGGCACAACGACGCAGAGCGCCAATCCGATGAACGGCCTCATATGCGTCTCCTTTGGCAAACTGTCAGTTTACCCATTTCGATTTGAAAGCCGCAACGCCTTCTCAAGCATGTCCGGTTCGGGCATGGCGCCGTTGGGTGTGAGCTGGTCGACCAGATAAGGCAGCAGCGCCGCCAGCCCGGTAACGCCGAAAGGATTTTACCTGGTTCCGCGCGGAGCGTCATCGCGGAAATTTGCATGACGGGCGAAGAACCATGGGTTGAACGGACGGGTCCGGTCGCCCGGCTTACTTTGCCGCGGCGGTCGCGGTTTTGGGTTGGACGGCGACAGAAATCTCGTGCACCTCGATTTTGCCCGTGCCGACGGAGTTGACGGTCGCCGTCCCTCCGCCAACCAGTCCCACCTGCACCGGCCCGGATGCCTCGACCTCACCCTTGAGGTCCATTCGGGCGACGCGGCCGCTCTGAAGATCGACCATCGCCGTCCCTTCCGCCTGGAGTTCCATGTGAATGTTCTTCGCTTTGCGGAGCGTGCCGACGACCGCCATGCTCACCATAACCTGCGCGAACGGCCGGCCGTAAATCGTCTGGACAGCGACCAGTTTGCCAAACGCGATCGTCTGCTGGTCGTCGCCCAGGAGAAACGCGTGCCCCATCGAACGGCTCAGGTCCCATTTCTCCTTCAGCTTGACGGGGTGATTGGGATAGAGATCGTCGTCGCGGCCAAGCCACATCGTCAGCTCGCTGCGTGCCCGCGGATCGTCGTAGCCGTCGATTTTAAACGTAGTAAAGTCGCCGGGCTGTCGCGTCACGTCCACCGTCTTGCCCGCCAGCTTCACATATTCCTGCGACGGGACCTGACCGCTGAACTGGTAGAATTCCCCGCTGGACTTATCGACGGCGATCCGCTGCGAGATCGGGATTCCGTCGGCGGTCTGCAAAATCGTGATGAGGCCTTTCTGTTGAAGTGCATCCGCCAGCCTCGCCCGGTCGATGACGGTCCCGCGATAGCTGCGCTCGAAGTCGATGTTGACGTTGGAGCTGTAAAGGCAATTGTAGGACTGGCCTTCGATGTAACGCTGCCGAAACGTGTAAGTCTGCTGCTCGGCGGCAAAGCTCGCACAGGCAACCGACGCGACAATCAGTGCAGAGAAAACAATTGATCTCCCCACCAGCGCAACCTCCTGGCCGGCCAACAAATGCCGGGACATTGACACATCGTCATCCGCCCGCCGGCCCGTGAGGTGCAAATGAACGGGGACGCATACGTCATCCAGAATTGAGTGTCCGTTTAATCCGGCTGTGCGGGGATCGGCCACAAAACGGCTGTCAACGGCAATTAGAATTGTCGATGGGCCAGCCAATAATCGCGAAAGGCAATCAGCCGGGGAAGCCCCTCACGATCCTTGACGCGATTGGCCGCCTCCTTGCTGGCGATGATGTCATCGGGGTGACAAACGGGGAATCCTTCCACATCGACGCGGCGCCTCCAGGCATCCTCAAAACGCTCGATGCCATCAGGCGCGAAAACCAGATCGAGATCAAATGGCCCATTTTTGAGCTGTATGAAATCCTTGCCGCGGCGGATGTCATTCGATTGATCATCCGTCAAGATAAAGCCCAGTTCGACCAGTGCGTCGACGAGCGCGTTTGCATTCGAAGGGGCCCGGTCAACAAACAGATCTGCATCCTGAGTTGTATCTGGGAAGCCAAGAAGGATGGCGCCAGATTTACCAATGAACAGGTATCGCACGCCGTGTCGTTTCAGCGCTTCGCGGATTTCCTGCGCCTGCCGATATTCAAACGCGGCCATAGCCGAGCCAACTGGGAAGATTGTCCTCGCACCATTGCCGGTACGATTCCATCGAATCGAATGACCGGTAGCTGGCGTCGTCCAGGACCGGCTTGTACGTGCGGATGAACGCGTACTTGAACCGCTGTTCGAGCGGTCGGCGTGCGGCCGCTTCGAATTCCTCGATCCAGGAGGGATCAACGCGGGTATCTGCGGGTCGCACCATCGCATGAATGTTATGGCCAACCCGATGGTCGGACAATAATCGCCTGGGGCTACGTCTCGGGTGACGCGGATGTTGTAGCGAGCGGAAGGCGTTCCGAAGTATGGAGGAAAAGCGTGAAGGATTTGGAATAGTCACGCCAAATGCGGTCACGGCCGGCGAGATCGCGACGGGCTACGCCGCAATCGTACCCCGGCGGTAGGTTTCGGTCGCTGACTTATTGTTCATCATCACGACCGTTTCCCACAAATCGATGCTTTCGAGTTTGTAGCGGTAGTCGATTTCGGCGCCGGTCTGGCGAATCAGGTCCTGGAGGACCAGGTCGCTTCGCCAACCGAGCTTGGTGCAGAGCGGGCAAAGCCATTTCTCGAACAGGGCGATGAAGCGGTTGGTGGATTGAAAGTGGTTGACGATGACGATCCGCGAGCCGGGCTTGGCTACGCGCTGAGCTTCCTCGACGAGCCGGCATGGATCGCTCACGACGCTGATCACGTGGCTGATGAACACGTGGTCGAAGGAGTTGTCAGCGAACGGCAATCTCATCGCGTCGGCCTGAAAAACCGAGGCGTTCTGGCGCCCCTGCTCGCGAATCTTCTTCCGCGCCTCGCGGAGCATTCCGCTGGACAGATCGACCCCCACGATTCGGCCGCGATCGAGCGGATAAAAATTGAGCGACATGCCCGTCCCGATGCCCAGATCCAGGACCCGGTCATCGGAGGCGATGTTCATGTGCGAGATCGCCCGCGCCACCCGGCGGGCCACGAGCCGTCCAAACGTCGCATCATAAAACATCGAGTGGATGTCGTAGATTCGTTTGGTGCTCGCTTCCTGCATCGTCCGCTGCCTTCCCGTCTGGCTGCCATTTCTTCCCGCTCGACCGATCGCGGGGAAACGGGCGGCGATTACTTTAGTGGGCCTAAAGCCGATTGCCAAGCCGGTTTTCAACCCTGGCGCATACAATGCCCATGTGCATCCCCCCGAATTCACGGCACAGCCTTCACCGCCGCTTCCCGGATGGGAGCTTGCGCATCTGCCACCCGCGCCGATCGAGGGATTGTACGTGCACGTTCCGTTCTGTGTTCACAAGTGCCATTACTGCGATTTTTACAGCATTACAAGGCAGGCACCGCAACGAATGGGCCGGTTTGTCGACCTGCTCCTGTCAGAGACCGAGCAGTGGCACGAATCACGGTCCAGCGAATTGCTGAAGCCGCAGACGGTTTTCTTCGGAGGCGGCACGCCGAGTCTCTTGCCGCTCGAATCGATGGATCGGCTCCTGAAGGGGCTGAAAGAACGGATCGATCTGTCCGGCGTCCAGGAATGGACGGTCGAGGTCAATCCTGCCACCGCGAATCTGGAATATTGTCAGATGCTCCGCGGGCACGGCGTCGACCGTCTCAGCTTCGGGGCCCAAAGCTTCAACTTGGGCGAGCTGGCAACGCTGGAGCGCAGGCATGATCCCGCCGACGTTCCGCGAAGCATCGAGCTGGCCGGTCGCGCCGGGTTTGGCCGGCTGAATCTCGATCTGATCTACGCCGTGCCGGGCCAGAGCCTGGAGAGCTGGTCCGATTCTCTCGAGCAGGCACTGTCGCTGGGCACGTCCCATTTATCGTGCTACGGCCTGACCTACGAGCCGAACACGCCGATGGCAGTCAAGAAACGACTCGGGCTGGTCCGACCAGCGGATGAAACGCTCGAGCTGGAGATGATGCATCACACGCGCCACCGCTTGGCCCGCGCCGGAATGCCGGCGTACGAAATCAGCAACTTTGCCCTTCCCGGTGACCAGTGCCGGCATAACCTGGTTTACTGGACCGGTGGCAACTACCTGGGCCTGGGTCCCTCCGCCGCATCACATCTCGAAGGACGGCGCTGGCGCAATCGCCCGCACCTGGGCGAGTGGGAGGCGGCGATCGCATCCAACCGCCTGCCCGCGACGGACGTCGAGCAACTTTCGCCGGTGATGCGGGCCGGGGAACTGGCCATGCTCATGCTCCGCCTGGCCTCGGGGTTAAACTTTGAGACGTTTTCCGCCCGCATCGGTCTTGATGCAAGCGCGCTGTTCCCGGAGCCAATCGAGCGGCTCACGCGGCTTGGTCTGGTCCGCGATGATGGGCAGGCGGTCGTGCTCACCGACGCCGGTCTCAATGTTGCCGACGCGGTATCGGCCGAATTCTTGGACGCGAGCGAATCGGACTGAATCCGAGAATCGCCCATCTCTCCTAAGCGCGCCCTTCCGCGCCACCGATAGAACCCAAGGCATCTTGAAGTTTTTAGCCAAAGTGGGTTTCGGAGGCCCGGATGCGATACTTTGTCCAGAGCTGGTTCAGCACGCCGTCCAGTCCGATCGGGGTGGACTTCGGCAGTGACTGCCTTCGCCTGGCGCAGGTGGAACCGGTGGACGGTGAATACCGGCTGGTCGCCGCCGCCAGCGCCGGGGTCCCGCCGCACGTCCGGAACGAGCCGATTTCCCGATTCAACTTCTTCGTCGACAACGTGCGGGAGTTGCTGGCGCAAGGGAATTTTCGCGGGCGCCGGGTCGCGTTGAACATGCCGGCGTCGATGATGCACATCCAGCACCTGCGCCTGCCCAAGATGGACGAGGAGGGGCTCAAGAAGGCGCTGCCGTGGGAGATTCGCGGCAAGGTGCCGTTCGACCCCACGCAGGCCGTGCTCCGCCACATCATCGCCGGGGAGATTTTTCACGATCAGGAACCGAAATTCGAAGTGATCGTGATGGCGGCGCGGAAAGACCTGGTCGAGCAGTTGATCGCTTCCGCCGCCAAGGCCCGCCTCGACGTTGCCGGGATCAACGTTGAACCCAAGGCGGTGCTCGACTGCTTTTCGAGAATCTACCGCCGCAAAGCCGATTTCGACACCGCAACGCTGTTCGCGGACATCGGCTGCACGGCCACCCGCGCGATCATCACTCAGGGAGGCCGCATCCGTTTCGCCCGCGCCGTTCCGATCGGGGGCGAGCATTTCAGCCGGGCGGTCGCATCCGCGATGCAGATTCCCCTGGAACAGGCCAGAGTGATGCGGGCAAAACTCGCCGAAGAGGAAGAGGTCGTAGCCCAGGAGAGTCCGCAGCCAGCCCCTGCCGGAGTGCCCGCGGTTCCTCGCGACGACAACAGCTTTGCGCTGCTGAGCGCCGCCGTCGCGGCGGCGGAAAAAAGCCACGCGCCCGTGTCGCCGGCTGGCGAAGTCCGGCCAACCGCGGCCCCGGCCGCCGCCGCCCAGCCCGAAAACGCCTCGCAGCTTGTTCCCACAGAGGAACGTCAACGGGTCGAACTGTCCTGCCACGAACCGGTGACCCGGCTCGTCGAGGAATTGTCGCTGTGCCGGCGTTATTACGAAACGACTTTCCCCAATCAGCCGGTGCAACGGATGGTGTTCATCGGCGGAGAAGCCAACCAGCGCGGACTTTGCCAGCAGATCGCCCGAAGCCTCGGGATCGCAGCCCAAATCGGGGACCCGATGACGCGAATCAACAAGGATAGCGACGTGGGGATCGAGGCCGGCATCGACCGTCGGCGCCCGCAGCCCGCCTGGGCAATCGCCATCGGCCTGAGCATGGGGCCGATGGCCGAGGTACCGGCCAACTGAGAAATCATCACCCCAGAACAGAGGACGTCCCATGACTGCACCGAATGAACTCAGCTTCCTGCCCGAAGACTACATCGAGAAGAAATACACTCGACGGGCAAACGTCGTGTGCGCGGCGCTGCTGCTGCTTGCCGGAGGCGGCATCGCCTGTGCGTTCACTTTGCTTCGCGGCGCCAACGCCCGGGTCGAGGCGGCCTTCTCCGAAGTCGACAACAAGTACCTCGACGCCGCCCGCAAGATCGAGCAGGTCAAGCGGATGCACGAGAAGCAGCGCGAAGTCGTCCATCACGCCGAGCTGGCCGCCTCGCTGGTCGAGAAGATCCCCAGGAGCAACGTCCTGGCGGAAATCACCAACTCGCTGCCGACCGGCGTCTCGCTGCTGGACGTGATCATGCACTCGTCGTTGCACCAGGACACCGGCGCCGCCCCGCAAAGCTCCTTCGCGCAGCACAAGGCCGCCCAGGAACAGGACGCCAACGCCGTCGCGGCGCCCCGCTACGACGTCAAGCTCACCATCACCGGAATTGCCAACGACGACGTCCAGGTTGCGCAGCTGATGACCCATCTGAGCCATAGCACGCTGTTCTCCAGCGTCAACCTGGTCATCAGCGACGTTTACCAGCCGCAGCAGAGCGATCGGCCCAAGGACGAAAAGGCGCCGCAGCTTCGCAAGTGGCAGATTGAAATGATGCTCAACCCGCAAGCGGAGGTCCACGACGACAAGACCGCGGCGGTCGAGCTGGGCAAATAACTGAACGCAACCACGGCAGCCATTAAGAGGACACGGCCATGGGCATGAAAGTCTTACTGAGAATCGGGATCTGTGTGCTGGTTATCGCCGGCGGAGGAGCGGGCTTCTACTTTATGTGGGCCCAGCCGATCATGAACCACGACGCCGAGCTGGTCCGCGAAATCGAGGACCGCCAGCGGGCGCTGGCGGACCTGGAGCGCTCTACCGCCGGCATCGACGACATCAACCGCAAGATCAAGGAGCTTCAGGACGCCGTCCAGTTCTTCGAGTCCAAGCTCCCCCAGGAGAAGGAAGTCGAGACCATCCTGGCCCAGGTCTGGAAAATGGCCGAGGCCAACTCTCTCCAGGCCAAGACGATCAAGAGCGGGAAGACCGAGCGAACCGCCAACTACAGCGAGCAGACGATCGAGATGAGCCTGGCCGGCGACTTCACCGGGTTCTACCTCTTCATGCAGCAGCTGGAGAAGCTGCCGCGTTTGATGCGGGTGACCGACATGACGCTCACCAAAATCTCGGAGCATGACGGGCAGATGCAGGCGACCCTCAGCCTCAACATCTTCTTCGAGCCCGCCGACGGCGGCGCGACCGCCAGCTCGATGTAGCACGCGGGTAAAACGGGCGAGCGGTAATACCACTGACCACAAGGCGACCGACACGGAGCCGTTATGAGCTACGATGATACACAAGACACGACCTCCAGCGAGCACGCCGACGACGGCGCCGGTGTGCCCGCCCTCGGTGGCGGTGACGAGTTCGATCCCACGCTCGTCGCCGGCGATCTGCCAAAATCCAACAACAGGAGCCTGGCCATCCTGGGCGGCCTTCTCACCGTCGCCGCCATCGTCATCTGGTTTGTCTACTTCCGCGGGGCGCCGGAATCCGCCCAGGGAGCCATGGCGCCCAACGACGGCGGCAGCCAGATCAAGCAGTTCCTGGACAGCGGCAACATCAACATCATGAAGCAGACCCTCAAGGAGACGGAGAAGATCGTCAAGCAGTTCCGCTCTTATCCGGGCCGTACCCAGATCCCTCTTGCGTCGCTGCGCTCCAATCCGTTCCGCGAGCTTGCCCCCAAGGCCGACCAGCCGGTCACCGCCAACTCCTCCAAGGACGACGAGAAGGAGCAGGAGCTGCACAAGCAGGCCGCCGACGCCGTCGCCGAAATCAAGGTGCAATCGATCATCCGCGGCTCCAAGTACCGCGCCTGCATGATCAACAACACCCTCTACAAGGAAGGCCAGCAGATCGGAATCCTCAGGATCGACCGCATCACCGCCAATGCGATCGTCGTCTCCAGCGGAAAGTATCGATTCGAAGTGCCGATGGAGAAGTGAAGTCCGTGCCGTAGATGCAAAGTCACGGGGCGGGCGACATGCCCGGGCCGAAGGGAAGAGAGAGAACGCATGTTCGGACGTAAGACCGCAACCCAACCCGATCCGAGTTTTGCCCGCAGGACCACCGACGCCAGCGCCTGCGATCCCACCGCGGATTTCCAGTCCCTCTGGGAGCCCAAGACCGCGCTGAGCAAAAAGAGCGTCGAAGCCCTGCTTCTGGAGCGCGGGCACATCACCGAGGAGCAGCTGGACCAGGCCCGCAAGGTAGCCGCCCAGACGCCCGGCAAGACCCTCCCCCAGATCCTGCTGACCATGAACGCCGCCACCGAGGGGCAGATCCTCTCGGCCCTGGCCGAGACGCTGGGCATGCCCTACGAGGTCCCGGAGAAGGCGCAGATCAACACAGAAGCGTTTGGCTTGCTCCCGCTGGACGACATCCGCAAGAACCTCGTGCTTCCGATGCGGTTCGAGGGAAACACGCTGGTGCTGGGCATGGCCGACCCGGCCAACATATTCATGCTCGACGAGGTCCGCCGCAAGACCCGCCGCGAAGTCCGCGCCGTCGCCGTTGCCGGCCTCGATATCGGCCGCATCGTCGAGCAGCTCACCGCGGCAAACACCGATATCAAAGTCGACGAGATCATCAAGGACATGTCCGAGGACGAGGTCCAGCTCGTCAAGGAAGTCACCGACGAGGTCACCGACCTCGAGAAGATTGGAAACGAGTCTCCGGTCATCCGCTTCGTCAACTACCTGCTGTTCGACGCGCTCAAGCAGGGTGCCAGCGACATCCACATTGAACCCAAGGAAAAGGCGCTGAAGATTCGCTACCGCATTGACGGCGTTCTCTTCGAGGCGATGGCCCCGCCCCACGCGATGCAGGCTTCCGTGATCTCCCGCATCAAGATCATGTCCAACCTGGACATCGCCGAGCGCCGCCTGCCCCAGGACGGCCGCATCCGCGCCATGATCCACGGGCGAAAGATCGACCTCCGCGTCAGCACCCTCCCCACGCCCTACGGCGAAAAGTGCGTGATGCGTATCCTGGACAATAAGTCCATCAGCGTCGAGCTCAACGACCTTGGCTTCAGCGAGAACGCGCTGACGATCTGGAAAAAGCAGATCGACCAGCCGCACGGAATCCTGCTGGTCACCGGCCCGACCGGCTCGGGCAAGACCACCACGCTCTACTCCTCGCTCCGCCAGATGGACGGCAACAAGCTGAACATCAGCACCGTCGAAGACCCGATCGAATACCACCTCGCCGTCGCTACGCAGGTTCAGGTGCACGAGAAGATCGGCATGACCTTCTCCGCCGCCCTGCGCAGTCTGCTTCGTCAGGACCCCGACGTCGTGATGCTCGGCGAAATTCGCGACATGGAGACGGCCAACATCGCCGTGCAGGCGTCGCTCACCGGCCACCTGGTGCTCAGCACCCTGCACACCAACGACGCCCCGGCGTCGATCACGCGACTCATCAACATCGGCGTCGAGCCCTACCTGATCAGCTCCGCCGTCAACGCCATCCTCGCCCAGCGCCTGGTCCGCAAGATCTGCACGCAGTGCAAGGACGAGTATCAGCAGCGACGAGATGCGCGAGTTCCTCACGCTCCAGGGCTTCAGGGCGGAAAAGATGTTCAACGGCAAGGGATGCGACCGCTGCCGAAAGACCGGATATACCGGCCGACTTGGCATCTATGAAATGCTCGTCATGGACGACTCGCTCCGCGACATGGTGACACGAAACCCCGATGTAAACCATCTGCGCAAACTTTGCCGCGAACGCGGCCTGGTTACGTTGCGGGAAGATGGGTTCGATAAGGTAATCAAGGGCCTTACGACGGTCGATGAAATCCTGCGGGTGACGGAGAACGCGATGTAACGCGCGTCACGCGGTAGGGCGGGCATGGCCCGCCGAATGTTGGATCGGCGGGCCGTGCCCGCCCTACAGAGACGAGAATTATGAGCCTCATCAACGACATTCTTCGCAACGCCGTTCAGGCCAAGGCGTCGGATATCCACGTGATGGTCGGATCGCCCCCGCTGTTCCGCATTCACACGGTGGTCCAACCCAGCGACTTCCCCATCGTCACCCCCGAAGGCTCGATGCGAATCTGCAAAGAGCTTCTGGGCGACAAGCGCTGGGCCGAATTCGAGGTCAAGCGCGACGCCGACTTTTCCTACGAGATTCCCGGACTGTGCCGCTTCCGCGTCAACGCTCACTGGCAGCGAAACAGCATCGCCATGGCCTTTCGTACCATCAACGATAAGGTGCGTCCCATCGACCAGCTTCTGCTGCCGGAGATCTGCAACCGTCTGACTTATCTCCCCCGCGGGCTGATCCTCGTGACCGGGCCGACCGGCTCGGGCAAAAGCACGACGCTGGCGGCCATGGTCGACGCGGTCAACCGTCGCGAACAAGGCCACATTATCACACTGGAAGACCCGATCGAATATGCGTTCGTCAGCAACAAATGCGCCATCGAGCAGCGCGAGGTCGGCGCCGACGTGCCCGACTTTGCCAGCGGCCTTCGCCACGTGCTGCGTCAGGACCCGGACACCATCCTGGTCGGCGAAATGCGCGACTTGGAGACCGTCAGCGCCGCCATCACCGCCGCCGAAACCGGCCACCTGGTCTTCAGCACGCTCCACACCGTCAACGCCCCGCAGACGATCGAGCGTATCATCGACGTCTATCCCGCCGACGAGCAGAACCAGATCCGCTCGATGCTGGCCAATACGCTCCAGGCGGTCATCAGCCAGACGCTGTTCAAACGCGCCGACCAGCCGGGCATGGTGCCCGCCGTCGAGATCATGCTCTGCACCCCCGCCGTGCGAAACTGCATACGCGAAAATCGAATCTTCGAGATTTCCAACGTCATCGAAACCAGCCGCGCCCTGGGAATGCAGACGCTGGACAGCTCGATCAAGCAACTGTTCGTGAACGGATTTGTTACCCGCGAGGACGCCATCGCCCAGGCCGCGCACCCCGAGAAGCTGGAGCGCGCTTTGGCAGCGTGACGGAGGAATTGCTGATTGCTGACTGCTGATTGCTGATTGGAAGACCTGAATCAGCAATCAGAAATCAGCAATCAGCAATTGGAGACTTATGCCTACTTATCGCTACGAGGCCAGTGGAGCGAACGGCAAGGTGACTGCCGGCCATATTCAGGCCGCCGACCTCAAGTCGGCCTCCGAGCAGCTCCGCGCCCGTGGCGAGTACATTCTCTCGCTCACCCCTGTCGAGTCCGTCGGCCGCAAGGGACGCGTCAATTTCTCCGTCAACTTCGGCCCCAGCGCCAAGGAAGTGCAGAACTTCACCAGCCAGCTCGCCGTCATGATCCGCGCCGGCATCAGCATCCGCGCCGCCATCGAAGGCATCTCCGACCAGATCCCCAACCCCAAGTTTCGGGCCATGCTCGTGCAGATGAAAAAGGACGTCGAGAGCGGCAAGCAGTTCTCCGACGCCTTGATGCGGTATCCCAAGACGTTCTCGCCGCTCTACATCAACATGGTGAAGGCGTCGGAATTGTCCGGCGGCTTCAGTCGCATGCTCGACCGCGTCGCCGGCTATCTCGCCCAGCAGATCGAAACCCGCAGCATGGTGGTCGGCGCGATGATCTATCCCTTGATCATCGGTTTCATGGCCACCGGCACCACCATCTTCCTGCTCGTCTTCGTGCTCCCGCGATTTATGGTGCTGTTCCAGGGTAAGGAAGAAGCCCTGCCGGCGCCGACCAAGTTCCTGCTGTTCCTCTCGGCGTTCCTGATCGGGTACTGGTACCTGATCGTCTTCGGCGTCGTCGCGGCGGCGTGGGGCTTCTACCTCATGCTCAAGACCGATTGGGGACGGCTCTGGTTCGACAAAGTCAAGCTCACCGTCCCGATCTTCAAGCGAATGTTCCGTGCCCTCTACATCAGCCGCAGTCTTCACACGATGGGCCAGCTCGTGAATGCCGGCGTCCCCATCCTCGATACCATCGCCATTACCGCCGACATCAGCGGCAATGCGCTGTACCGCCGCATGTGGCGCGCCGTCTTCTCCGCCGTCAAGCAGGGCAAGAAGATCTCCATGCCCCTGGCCAAAAGCCCCCTGCTCCCCCGCGCCGTCGTCCAGATGATCGGGGCCGGCGAAGAATCCGGTAAGCTCGGCGAAGTCCTCGACCAGGTCTCCGAGTTCTACGCCAAGGAACTCAAATCCGTCATCAAGACCGTCACCGCGATGATCGAACCGATGATGATCGTGCTCATGGGCGGCATCGTCGGCTTCATCGCCATGAGCATCATCCTCCCCATCTTCAAGCTCAGTCAGCTTGTGAAGTAAGTCGGCGAGCGGAGCCTCAACCCGGCGCCGACTTCCCGGCGGCCGCCGCCGGGGTGTGGGCGGGCGAAGCATCGCCGTCGGTGCCATGGGCGGCGGGCTCGGAATTGCCGTGGCCCTCGCGTCCTGCGGCCGGTTCGGGCTTCAGAACGAACTTGCCCGTCAGCCGGCGAATCGTCACGTAGAAAACGGGCGTGAGAAAAAGTCCGAAAAACGTCACCCCGAGCATGCCGAAGAAAACCACCGTTCCCAGCGCCTGACGCATTTCCGAGCCGGCGCCGGTGGCGCGAACCAGCGGAACGACGCCGAGGATGAAGGCGAAGCTGGTCATGAGGATCGGGCGCAGACGCAGCCGGGCGGCCTCGATCGCCGCGTCGCGCGCGTTGAGCCCGCGCTCCTGCTGCTGCTTGGCAAACTCGACGATCAACACCGCGTTCTTGGCCGACAGCCCGGCGAGCACGACAAACCCGATCTGGGTGAAAATATTGTTGTCCATGTGTCGCAGCGCCACCCCGGCAATCCCGCACAACAGGCACATGGGAACAATGAGAATGATCGCCGACGAAAGCGCATAGCTCTCGTATTCCGCCGAGTGCGTCAGGAAAACGAACAGGATGCACAACGGGAAAATGAACAGCGCCGTGTTTCCCGCCGCCTTTTCCTGAAACGCAAGCTCCGTCCACTCGTAGTTGTAGCCCCGGGGAAGGAACTGGGCGGCCAGCGCCTCCATGCTCTGGATCGCCTGCCCCGTGCTGACGCCGGGCAGGGCGGCGCCGTTGATCTCGGCGGACTGGTACAGGTTGTAGCGGTTGATCCGGTCCGGCCCGGTCGTGTCCTTCACGTCCACCACCGCCCCCAGCGGCAGCATCTTGCCCGCCCGGTTTCGCGTCTTGAGCACCGTGATGTCCTGCGCCCGCGCCCGATCTGAAGCATCCGCCTGCGCCATCACCCGGTACGTCCGGCCCAGGAAATTGAAGTCGTTGACATACAGGCTGCCGAGATAAACCTGCAACGTGTTGAAGACGTCGGTGATGCTGACGTCGGCCGATTTCACCTTGGTTCGATCGACGTTCACGTAGAGCTGCGGAACGTTGGCGCGAAAGCTGGTGAAGAGCTGCTGGAGCTGGGGGTTTTTCCGCGCCTCGCCGATCAATTTGTCGGTGATGCTCTGAAGTTCCTGCGGGGTCGCCAGCCCCGTGCGGTCCTGCACCTGCATCTTGAACCCGCCCGCCGTTCCGATTCCCCGCACCGGAGGCGGTGGGAAAACCAGGGCGAATCCGTCCTGCACCTGGCTGTATGCTCCCATCAGCTTGCCCGTGATCACGTTGGCCGAGCGCTCAGGATGTCCGACGCGATCTTTGAAGTCGTTGAGCACGACGAACATCGCCGCGGCGTTGGACTGGTTGGTGCCGGTCAGGATCGAGTAACCGGTAATCGCAAACGTGTCGCGGACGCCATCGGTTTTATTGGCGATCTCGGCCAGCCGTCGGATGACCCGGTCGGTGCGGTCGAACGACGCCGCGTCGGGCATCTGGAGATTGACGATCAGATAGCCCGTGTCCTGCGTCGGAATGAAGCCCGTCGGGACCGCTTTGAATCCACGGTAAGTCACGTACAGCAGCCCGACGTAGATCAGCAATGCCACGATGGCGACTCGCAGTACGCCGCGTTCGAATGTCGCATAACCGGCGGTCGCCCACCCCAACGCGCGGTTGAACCCGCGGAAAAACCAGCCGAGCAACGTGTTCAGCACCCGGGTAAACAGATCGGGTTTGGCGTCTCGCGGCCGCAGCAGCAGCGCGCCCATCGCAGGGCTGAGCGTCAGCGAATTAAACGCCGACAGCAGGGTCGAAACGGCGATCGTCAGCGCGAACTGGCGGTAGAATTGCCCGGTGATTCCGCTCACGAATGCCACCGGCACGAATACCGCCGTCAGCCCGAACGCGATCGCGATCACCGCGCCGGTCACTTCGTCCATCGCCTTGTACGCCGCCTCCCGCGGCGAATAGCCGCGCTCGATCCACCGCTCGATGTTCTCCACCACCACGATCGCGTCGTCCACCACGATCCCGATCGCCAGCACCATCCCGAAAAGCGAAAGATTATTCAGCGAGAAACCCATCGCTTTCATCACCGCGCATGTGCCGATCAACGACACCGGAATCGCCAGCATCGGGATGATCGTCGCGCGCCAGCTCTGAAGGAATACGAGCACCACCAGCACGACCAGCAAGACCGCCTCGAATAGCGTCTTGACCACGTCCCGGACCGACTCGCGGACGAATACCGTCGTGTCGTAGGGGATCGCGTACTCGAGCCCCGGCGGGAAATCCGCCTTCAGCTCCTTCATCTTCGCGTAGACCGCGTTGGCGGTCTCGATCGCGTTGGAGCCGGGCAGTTGGAAGATTGGGATCGCCACCGCAGGGCGGCCGTTCAGGTAGGCGCTGACGCTGTAGTCAGCCGCGCCCAACTCGACGCGGGCCACGTCGCGCACGCGGGTAATGCGTCCGCCCTGTCCGGTCTTGACGATGATCTCGGAGAACTCGCTTGGCTCGGTCAGCCGGCCCTGCGCGTTGACGGTGAGTTGGAAGTCGGTCGTCCCCGGCGGCAGCGGCTCGGCCCCGACAATCCCCGCCGCCACCTGCACATTCTGCTCCTGGACCGCCTGAACCAGGTCGCCGGTCGTGATGTTGCGGGCGGCCAGCTTTTGCGGGTCCAGCCACAGCCGCATCGAGTAATCCCGCGCGCCGAACAGGAAAATGTCCCCCACGCCCGGCAGCCGCGCCAGCGGGTCGCGCACCTGGAGCAGCGCGTAGTTGCTGATGTACAGCGGATCGTAGCGATTGTCCGGCGAGTAGAGTTGCACCACCAGCGTGATGTCGGGCGAACTCTTTTTGACGCTCAGCCCCAGCCGCCGCACGTCCTCGGGAAGCTGCGGCTCCGCGATCGCCACGCGGTTTTGCACCTGCACCTGTGCGATGTCCAGGTTCGCGCCCGGCTCGAAGGTGATCGTCAGCCTCAGGTTGCCGTCGTTGGTCGACTGGCTCGACATGTACAGCATCTTTTCGACGCCGTTGATCTGTTCTTCGATCGGCGTCGCGACCGTTTGGGCGACGACAATGGCGTTGGCCCCGGGGTAGCTGGCGGTCACCACGACGGTCGGCGGCGCGATCTCCGGATACTGCGCGATCGGCAGCGTGAACATCGCGATCGTGCCCACAATCACGATGACGATCGAAATGACCCCGGCAAAGACCGGACGGTCGATAAAGAAGCGGGCGAAGTTCACTGCGCCGCCCTTTCCGGAGGCCCGCTCGTCGGGACCGTCGTGGCAGGCAAGGCACGCGTCGTCGGCGAGCCCGGCGCCGTCATCATGTAAGCCGAATCCGGGATCTGCGATACCTGCACCGTCACTTGAGATCCCGGCCGGGCGCGCTGAATTCCGTTGATGATGACCCGGTCATCCACGCTGATTCCCTCGACCGCGCGCAGCCGGCCGAACAGGGCTCCGAGCTTGACCGGCCGCATCTCGACCGTGTCGTTCGCTGTGGCCAGCATCACGAATTTCAAGTCCTGGTCGGTGCCGACCGCGGCGTCGGGGATGAGCATCGCCTGATATCGACCGCTGCCCGCCACACGCACGCGGCCGAACGACCCCGGCGTCAGCGTCTTGTCGGGATTGGGAAACACGCCCCTGGCGCGCAACGTTCCCGTGGTCGGATCGAATTTGTTGTCCACGAAATCGACCACCCCTTCGTGCGGGAAGCCGGTTTCGTTTCCCAACTGCATGAATACCGGGATGCGGGCGTCGCGGGCGCTGATGCGCTTCTTCTGCCGGGCCAACTCCTGGTATTTGAGGATCGAGTGCTCGTCGACGTCGACGTAACAGTACATCGGGTCGATCGAGACGATCGTGGTGAGCAATGTGGCCTGGCCGACGCCGCCGTTGATCAGATTGCCCGGCGTGACTTCCATGCGACTGACCCGGCCTGTGATCGGCGCCACCACCCGTGTCCATTCCAGGTTCAGCCGCGACACTTCCGCCGCCGCCTTGGCGCTAGCAAGCACCGACAGGCACTGATCGTACGACGCCTTGGCCGTGTCGTAATCTTCCTCGGAAATCGCCTTGGTTCCGTGGACCTTCTCGAAGCGATTGAGGTGAATCAGCGCCAGGTCCGCTTGCGACTGCGCCTTGGCCACGTCGGCCACTTTGCTGTTCAAGTCCGCCTTGAACTGGCGGTCGTCAATCACGAACAGTACGTCATCTTTTTTGACGATCGCGCCTTCCTGGAAGTGCGACTCTTCGATGAACCCGCTGACCCGGGCCGCCACGTTGACCGATTCCGGCGCTTCCAGGTGCCCGGTGTATTCGTCCCACTCGATGACCTCGCGATAGAGAGGATGGCTGACGGTGACCGCAGACGGCGGAGGCGTCGGGGCCGCGTCCGTCCGTCCGCATCCCCCGTTCATCAGTGCACCAAGGCCCGCCAGCCCCACCGCCACCACCGTCCACCCGCGCGGAACGTGTCGGCAAGGCATTGGCGATTACTCCCTTCCCACCTCGTTGTTCAGTCCGTTCGGCCAACCATAGGCGCGATCAACACCGCCAGTCTAATCCGTGGAGGCGATAACGGCGACCTCTACACCTTGAGCGTCGTCGACAGACCATTCTGGGAAGTGTTTAAGGAACTCAACCGGCAGCACGAAATCAGCCTCGTGTATTCGCGCCCAGGAGTGCGCGGCGCGGATAAACGTGCGGCAATGAGGGTTTAGTGCTTCCCCGGTTGGTTAAGAGAGCGCGGAATTCGCAAAGAACGCTTCGGCGCCGCACGGACCCCACGCCGGGTGCAGAGCGCAGCGCCGCCCGGATTCTCGCTCCGCCCTTTTAGCCCATCTTCGTCGTCGCCAATATGCCCACCCGCGAGCCGGGGTAGAATGATCGCGTGATCCGCCGCCGAGTGTTCACCTTCACATCCGCGATTTCGCTGCTGCTTTGTCTGGCAACGGCGGCGTTGTGGGTGCGAAGTTATTGGCGCGGAGACTCGCTCGGGTTTCTGCGACGAAGTGGAGGCTATCGTGTAGTGCAATATCACATTTACAGCGGAAATGGACTGCTAATGCTATGGAGCGTCGCGAACGTATTTGGCACGCCCGAGCAGGCGGCACGGTTCGTGCCGCGAACCGGATTTTTACGCGAGAGCATCAACCCGGCCAATGTTATCCTGGATGGCCGAGGTCATCTCGCCGCCCGATTCGGGACCGACGGAAATGGGGCGGTCTTCGCCATCGTTCCGATCTGGTGGATTATGTTAGCGTCGCTCGCATCATTGGGGGTCTGGAGTGTAAGACTTCTCCGGTCTGGTCGACGTCGATCGCGACGAGAATGTACGGCTTGCTCCTACAATCTGACGGGCAACACCAGCGGCGTCTGCCCCGAATGCGGCACGCCGGTCCCGCAGAAGTCGGACGCCACGGCCTGACCCGCCGCCGATTGTTCGCAATGGCCATCGCGATCTCCCTACTGCGTTGTCCGACGCCGGCGGGGTTGTTGATCCGGGACTATCGGTCGCTCGATGAGCTCGAGGGACGGTGCAGCGGCAAATTCTCGGATAACTAACCGGCTTACGGGAGGATAAACTCATGAAAGAGCGCACGATTCGTGAACTTGGTGGTGAGATCTTCGCGGAGTTGTTTGTACGGCAGCGGGACTCGAAAGAACCCCTGGCGCAGTTGGATTGGCGCCTCGCGCAGGATTTAATCACATCGTGATGGGTGTTCTAGCCAGGCACGCCGGAGCTGTCCTCGTCAATGACGAAGATGTTCCGGTTGTCCCGTTGGCGCCGAAGAAATCTTAGTAGGTGTCAGATATCACCTGAAATGCGACGACTGATCATCGGCGAATCAAATGCCACCACGGCCCCAGCCGAATGTCCACCCTGCGGCTGCTCAGTGACTAAAAGACGAAAGATTATCCTCAGCTCCCTTGTCGCCGCGCTGGTGACATTTGCCCTGGCGGCTCCCTGGATTTTGCGAACCGCATCGCTTTATTGGGCCAAATCCTCAGCAAGGCGAACGATCAGTAAGTGGACGCCTGAAGAGCGGCAGTTCCTGAACGCTACGTCGGCGTCGATCGAACTAGCGCCGACGAAGTTTGACTCGGGGCTGTTCGAGACGGTGCAAATCGCGGGCTACGACTTTCGAGTTCCGCGGCCTATGAAGTCAGGTTTGTGAGAGGCGCGAGACTACCCCGTGGGGTCCACGAGTCAGGGTGCGCTGATCGGTTCGATGCATCCGGGGTCGTCGAACTTGGGGCTGCTTACCCTGGGAGAGACGGGGACGGCTTCCATCAGTTCCGCGGGGTAGGGCTTGAGCAGGTCCTGCGGCGGCTCGCCGGTGAGCCATCGGCGGTAGCCGTCGGGCGGGACGATCACCGGCATGCGGTCGTGAATCCCCTTCATCAGCTCATTGGGCGCGGTCGTTAGAATGGTAAAGGTGTCCGTCGGCTCTCCCGCCGGCGGATACCACCGCTCCCACAACCCGGCGAACGCGAATAGCCCGTGATCGCGCAGGCGGATCAGGTACGGCTGCTTCGGGGGCTTGGCGCCTTTCCATTCGTAGAACCCGTCCGCCGGCACCAGGCAGCGCCGCTCGGCAAACGCCCGGCGGAACAGGCCGCTCTGGCCCACCGTTTCGGAGCGCGCGTTGATCGGCTGGGTCCTGGGTTTCTCCTTCGTCCAGGAAGCAACGAATCCCCACTTGGCGTCGCGGAGGACCGTCTGTCCATGGGATTCAACGACGATCGGCAACACCTGCGACGGCGCCACGTTGAACCGCGACTGCCGCTCGAGCACCTCGGCGGGGACCTGAAGCCACGGAATCAGCTTCAGCAAATCCGCCAGCTTCATCAGCGTATAGCGACCGCACATTGGACCGGGAAATCATAGCCAGCAGGCTTGCTGCAAGTCGCGGTTCATTGCGCCGGCGCAGTTGCGGGTGCGGCGGCGGGCTCGGTCGTGGGTGTGGTATCACCGCTCGGCTGGCTCGCAGGCTGGCTCGTCGCCGGTGCCTCCGCCAGTTCCGGCGGAAGCGCGGTGGGCAGCAGGCCCTTGCCGGTTTCCGACAGCGCCTTGCGGGCGGCGATGGCGTTGGCCAGACGCTGATCCCCCTTGACGCCTTCCAGGCCGGCAAGCTGATACCAGCCGTAGTTGTTCACCATCCGCGCCAGCTGCGCGAGGTTGGCGCGGAGCTGGGCCAGCTCGCCCTGAAGGTTCGAGCCGGCAACTTCATTCAAAACGCCGTCAGCCCGAACGTAGTAGAAATCGGCCCGCGCCGAGGCGATCAACTGCTGGTCGCTCAGAGATGTGTTGGCGCCGGCGAGCTTGTCCAGATCGTCCCGCGCCGAGTCGAACTCTGTGAACTCCGTCTTGACCATGTCCCCGGTGATCTTCTGGACCGGCTCACGAACCGCCGCAGAGGGCGCCCCTCCGTTCCCCAGAGCGACAAGCTCCTTGGGCGGCTCCTCGATGCGTGCGGAATCGATCAGCCGGGCGATGGAATTGCGCTGTGCCAGCTCGGTAAATTGCTGCCCATACAAACGGGCGAAGCGAGCGTAGATGGAAGCGTCGCGGAGTTTGAAGGAGGCCTGGTCGTAGAGTTCAATCATGTCCTGCCAGGCCCGCCGCTCGGGAAGCTTGGCCGTGTCCTGGCTGGTGACGCGCTTTTTCAGGTCGGTAACCAGCGCGGTGGCGGCCTTGCTGGCGTCGGAATTGGCCGACAGCGCCTTGTTCAGCAGGTCCACGATCTGCCCCCGCAGCTCCTGCGCGGCTTTCACATGGTCGTCGAGCTCGGAGGCGAGCGACTGGAGCGTCTGCGGCTTGCCGGAAACGTCCGCCGGCCCAGTCGTCGCGGCGCCGACGGCGGGCGTGGCGCCGGCGGGAATCGCGCCCTTGCCGTCCACCAGATATGTCGTGAACCCCTTGAGCTGCGCGACCTGGTCCTTCACCGCCTCCCAGCCCGAGTTGAGCTTTGCGAGCTGGTCATCTGTCGATTTCACCGACGCCTCAATCGACTCCCGCTGCTGCTGCACGACGGCAAGCTGCTGCTGGAGGGGCAGAAGCTGCGTGTCCAGGTCGCGCATGTGGATTTCGTCGTCGGTGGCTTCCTTGCGCTGGTTGGAGGCCTGGATGGTGGCGGCGGTGACCTGCGTGCCGATCGAGGCGTCGGCCTGACGGTCGAACTTCGCCGCCTGTTCCAGTGCCAGCGCCCGCTTGGCCGCAAGATCAGTGCGCTGTTTGGTCAGATCGTCAATCTGCTTCTTGAGTGCGTCCTCGTTTTTCGTGACGCCGTCAAGCGAAGGAATGGGCGGCGAGCCCTTGACCCACGCCGCGCCGTCGCCGCTCTTGGCGGCGGTCTGCGCCTGTTGGATCGCATCCGTTCCCTGTTTGGGATCTAGGGCCTGGAAACCCGTCACGTTTGCGTTGTTGTTGTGGACCTGCGAGCCGAGGCGCTCGATCTCGATGAGGATGGTCGTGATTTGCGATTCTTCCTGATCGAGCTTCCGGGCTAGAAGATCGGCGGCATCGGAATTCGCCTGCGACATCAAGACGTTGGATTGGATTTGCGATGCGGGCGATGCGGTCTTGACGCTGGCGCCGGCCTTGGTCAGCTCGGCGCTGGCGAGATCGGGCTTGCCGGCCTGGAGATTCTGTCTTGCGGCGTCTACGCTGGCGCTCACCTGCTCGTCCGCCTTGTCGACGTCGGATTTGCATCCCCCGGCAAAGGGGATGAGGGAAAACGTGCACGTGGCAAGGGCGAGGGCCGCCGCTCGTTTCAAGGATGCGCGCATTGGGGTCTCCACGTGGGGTGCTGGTGCGTTGGATGCCGTTCTGCGGCGGATTTTGCCAGTCGGTCAGGGGAAAGTCAAAATTGCCCAACGGCTGTGGCAGGCTGGCTCAGACAATCGCAAACGCACGGGCGGCGCTCTTGCTCGGGAGGGCGAGGCGGGCGAGGCTCCGGCCGAGCCGAGCTTTGCACACGCGGAAAACTGAGGCTCGGCAGGAGCCTCGCCCTCCCATTTGCCATTGCCGGGCGGGCTAGGCTAGGCTATGGGACCGACGCCTCCTGAACGCCGAAGGTCTGCTTCAGCTCCTCATAAAGCTTCACGTACTGTTGCTGAAGCTCGTCGGCCATGGCTTGCCTCGCGGCTCGTCGATCCAGGTTCCGTCGCGGCTCGATGGGGCGGTCGGCAAAGGCCACCCACAGCTTCGCTCGTCTGGGCGGCAGCCAGGGCGAGACGCAGTTGAGCTTGTCGGCGCCGATGATGACGACCGGGAGCACGGGAATGCCGGTCCGGTACGAGATCAGGCAAACCCCCTTCTTGATCGGCCCGCCGCGGATGCAGGAGTTTTTGCCGTTGGCGACACCGCCTTCGGGGCAGATTCCCACGATCCGCCCTTGCCGCAGGCGCTGGATCGCCGTGCGGATCGTGCTGACGGGCACGCCGTAGCGCCGCACCTCGATCGCCGAGAACCCCCGAAGCACCCAGGCCATAATGTGATAGCGGTAGAACTCGATTCGGGTGATCCAGTCGATCTGCCGCGGCACCAGTACCGCCAGCAAAAACGGCTCCAAGTGGCTGAGGTGCGTGCAGGCGATCAGGTACGGCCCCTTCCGCCGCGCCGCCTCCGGGCGGATCAGATGCAGCCGCATCGTGCAGAAGAACACGAAGCGCCCCCCGAGGTAGCCCAGACGATATGGCCATTCCATCGAGAGAAGGTTGTATTGGCAGAATGCGGGGACAACAAGACACGCAGGTGCGGAATGACGAAACTCGAATGACGAATGACGAATCAAATTCAAATGACCGAAGGATTGAATGACGAAACCCAGACCACGCCTATCCGCAGTTTCGAGCTTTAGTCGTCTGAATTTCGGATTTGATTCGTCATTCGTCATTCGAGTTTCGTCATTCTCATTCTCCCAAGCTCCTCGGCCACGCGCGCAACCGGCCCGCGCCAGTCGCCCAGCGCCGTCTGGCGAAAGAGCCGCATCGTGGGATACCAGGGCGAATCCTCACGGTCCATGAACCACCGCCAGTCCGCGACGAACGGCAGCAGCACCCATGTCGGCTTGCCCATCGCCGCGGCCAGGTGGGCGACGCTCGTGTCGACGGTGATGATCAGATCGAGAGCCGCGATCAACGCGGCGGTGTCGGCAAAATCGTTCAGCTCATCGGACCAATCGATCAACCTCATGCCGGCGGGCGGGGTCTTGGCTTCGAGGGCCGCCGCGCCTTTTTGCAAGCTGTAGAACGAGACTCGCGGCAAAGCCCCAAGCGGCAACAGCGTCGCCAGCGCCATCGTTCGCTTGCGGTTGTGAATCGGATGCATGTTACCCGCCCACACCAATCCGACTTTCAATACCGCCGAATCCTGCGCCAGCCGCTTTCGCCACGGCTCGACCCATTTTGGATCGGCAGCCATATAAGGCACGCCGGCGGGAATCGTCTCCATCGTCGTGCCGAATACCTTCGGGAGGCTCATCAGCGGGCAATGCGTGTCGAACTCTGGACGCGGCTGGCCATCCGCGATCCACTGCTCGACGCTCAGTTCTTGGACGCTCATCAGCCGGTGAACGTCGGGAGAGCAGAGCACGAACACGCGTCCGCCGCGAGCGGCGACGAGCGGCGCGTAGCGGATGAAGTTGAACGTGTCGCCTACGCCCTGCTCGGTGTGGAGGAGGATTCGCCGGCCGTGCAGATCGCTTCCATCCCACATGGGGCCCTGGATGCGCCGGTTCGGAAAATTCTTTACCCGCAGCCGGGCCTCGAACGCGGGCAAACCTTCGCCCAAATTCCCCTGCGCCAGCAGCACGAAGGCCAGGTTCCATTCGGCCTCGGCGTAGTCGGGTCGGATCGCCAGCGCCCGCCGCAGCGCCGCCGCGGCCTGGTCGTACCGCGCCGTCTCGCGCATCGCCCCGCCCAGGTTGTTCAGCGTCTCGGCGCTGCTGGGGCGAATCGACAGCGCCCGCTGAAATGCCGGGATCGCCTCGTCAAACTGCCCCAGCGTCGACAACAGCATCGCCAGGTTGCCATGGTAATCCGCCACGTTCGGATCGGCGGCGACCGCGCCGCGCATCAGCTCCAGCGCCTCGGGCACTCTGCCGCTCTGGTAGCAGATCTCCGCCAGCCGTTGGTACACATCGTGCCGGGCCGGTGCCTGGGCCAGGATCTGCCGGTAGATCGCCTCGGCCTCCGCGGGCCGCTGCGCCCGCTGATGCTCCTGGGCCAGGTCGATCGCCTGCTGAACGGTAAACTGTGTCATCGGAGCGAATCTTACTTTGAACCCGCGCCCGCCTGCGAGACGCTGCTCCCAAACCGCGAGGCGGGCATACCGGCAGCCGCGACGTCACACCCGTCACGCCTCCGGCCTCGCCGGCGCAAATGTCCCACATGTCCCAGAATGTCCCACTTTTCGAGCAAAATGGGACATTTCCCAGACCGCCGCCAGCGCCATGACTCGGCGAGAATTCACGAAAGCGCCTCGAAGCACGCTTCACCGGCGTGGCACGACTTTGGCACAAAAAATCACTGCCAAATGTGACAAATGTCGCACT
>Ga0210396_10000920_pt1 | contig 33802 bp, 22 predicted proteins | sample IncBWH17OmetaG_FD_155466 | JGI IMG/M metagenome (GOLD analysis project Ga0210396, IMG submission 155466) | Forest soil microbial communities from Barre Woods Harvard Forest LTER site, Petersham, Massachusetts, United States - Inc-BW-H-17-O ...
ATCCAGCTGATATTTTTTTTGCTCATCGGCATCGCTGCTCACCGGATCTCCCGTGTTGTTCAACGATTTCCCCGGTCGCGGAACGGACAGGCTCCATCCCTCCCAACGGGCAATCACCTCGTTGAGCTTCTGCGCCCCGCTGGAATCGTTCGAATCCTGCGTAAGTGATAATTGGATGCAGCCTTCATCGACAAAGGGAGAGGCGGGCAACGAGACCGGCTGCGCCGTCCCATGCAGCGGCGCGTATGCATATTGGTTGATCCGCTGATGAAGCGAATACCACGTACCCTGGACGGTATCATAGGCAATATCGATGCGGTAACCCCTTACCAGATCATCCGCATACAAGGTATCCGATGGCAATGGGATATTTTTTGAATTCAGCACAACCGACCGGAGCTCCTGCAACCGCGCCGGAGCCGCCTCGCGCGCATTGGCGCCTGCCGCGGGAGCCACCGCCGCCCGGGCGCTCCCCCCAACGTGATTATACAATACCGTGCTATTCAATGCCGCCTCCGGCTTCACCAGGTTCTTATACAACCCGCTCATCCGCGTGAATTTCCCCGCCAGCTCCGCCGCCAACCCATTGCGAATGATGCCGATGCCCGCACTCCGCAATGCCGGCAAACCCTGGTCGCTGCCGTCATCTTCCGGCGCAGCCGCCGCAGGCGCCTCCTGTCCATTAGCATTCATCAATTTCGGCAGCGGCCGTCCATTCACTTTTTTTTCGGCGACCACGGGCGACGCGACCTTGGGCGACGCGACCTTGGATGACGCGACGTTGGATGACGCGACGTTGGATGACGCGACCATGGGCGACAACGCCGTTTTGTTGAACGTCTTCACGGAAGTCTGCGCCACGGAGAAGTACACACTGTCCGTGTGGCCCGTGAGCTTGAGCGCCGATCCTTCCGTATCGATCTCCACCACGGAAAAATTAGGGCTGTTCAGCAACAGCACCCCCTTGTCGATGGTGCTCCCGCTCTTCGCAGCCATATAAAACCCCGCGGAGGTAGCCTCATAAGCCGTAGGCGGGGTGCTCAACGCCAGATCGTTCTGGAACGAAAGATTGGTGGGGATGAGCCGCACGAACCCGCTTGTCGCCGGGGGCGGACCCGGCAGCTCGAAATCCAGCACCAGCCCGAGCTTCCGCTGGATGATGGGATAGTCCATGATGATGGACAGGATATCATGGTATTCCAACGCCGGCTTGGGCGGCGCAGGCGGCGGGTGCAGCCCCGCATTCAGACCCGCATCAAAATAATTGTGGAACTGGCCGAAATCGAGCGACGGGTTTGCCTGCGAGGAAAACGGTATCACCTTATTCCGGCTGAGCTGCTGGGCAGCCTGCACCTTACCCGGATGACCGGTGGTCACCATATCTCTAAGCACAAGCGGACCATGGGCGGCCTGTGGCTTCGCTACCAATTGTACTTTGGAGATGTCCGCCAGTTTTTTGTACTGATTCACATAGAACCCCGCCGTGGGCAGTGTCGCCGGTGTCAGGTTTCCTACTTCATTGTAGGTATTCAGGATAAAGTCCCGGATATGCCCCATCGGATAGGATTTGAGCGAAATGCCCGAAACGTTGAGCAGCTGAAAAGGCTTGACCACCAGGCTGGGTGAAAAGAGGTTCTGGTATAGCGTAGCATCCCAGTAGGTATTCGTGACCGTGATATCCTGCGGTTTGTCATTGTTCCATTGGACAAAGAAGACGGCGCCCTGCAACCGGTCCAGCCAGTGCAGGATATCAGGGTATGCCGACAAATTTGCCCCTGCAGCGGCATCCAGCTGAATGCTGATGGAAGCGGAAAGCATCCATTTGTTCCCGGTATAATCTTTCCAGGGAAGGGTGCTGACGATAATTTTCTGTGACATGATATTCGGTTAATGTAGTAGCCCAGGCCCTTTATGCCGCAAACGCGCCGCAATAGGTTTGCCAGTCATCGAGACTCACCATCTGCTCAAACGTCGGATCGGCATCGGCCCCCGCAAACTCCCGCTCCACCTGCAGTTGAACGGATGTCGAGAACATGAACACCGACACCTGTATCGTCAACGTCGCCTCCCCCCATACCCGCGTCACCTTATTTCCGCTGAGGTCGGCCGCCAGTGTCAGATCGAATTCCACCGAAGCCGTGATCAACCCGAGCACCGACAGCGACCCGTTCATTTTCACATACCCGCTGAGTTCCGAGGTCTGTACCCCGTTGTTCAGGGTCATGCCATAATAGACACCCCCCATCACGCTCACCGAGCCGCTGGCCACCCCCAGGTCAAGAGAGGCCGCTGCCCCAAATTCCAACGCCGCCTCCAACGATAACAGGCCATGCATGTCGAAGGCAACGGCAAAGAACCCGCCACCACCCAGCAAGGATATCGTCAACGTAAAAGGCTGCTGCTTCTGGCAGAAATTGAACTTCACGGACATCGGGTCGCCGGTAAACGGCAGATCGACGATCGCCCCGAAACTAACGTTGCTCAATGTAAATGCCCCAAGCTGGATATTGGGAAGGGCTAGTGTATAGCCCGTCTCCACCCCCGTATCGCTGACGTCCAGGTAGGGCGGATCGCTGAACCCGTTAGATGGAATGAATTGCTGCAAGGCGTTCACGAAGGTCAGGGCGCCCATGAACTTCACCGGCGGCTGCTGCAGGTCGATGGTGACATCCACTTTCGCATTGCTCCCCGTGGTAAACCCTACCCTGTTAAAAGACACGGCCGCCAATCCGGCGATCGTGACCGAAAAATCATCGAGATAGGAGTTGATCACCAGGGTGTCGGGCTGAGACGCGTTCTTATACCGGTATATGCTGGTCTCCACCACCAATTTTCCCGGCGCATTGCTCGCCGGCACGAACTGTACAAAGCCAAAATCGTGGGTGGTCAGCGTGGCCGCATTCCAGGTATATTGCGTGATCAACGCATCCGCCGTCTCGATGGTCTTCAATGCGGGGATAGGCGAGTTCACCGTCGTACCGGTGAGCGTAGCCGCTGCATTGCTCACCTTTCCGACAATCTGACCAAGGTCGATGACGCCGAATAGCTTCGCCGTCGAATCGAAAAAGGCCGTGGGATCGAAATTCAGGTTCTTGGCCTGGTTGACATCCCCGCCGATGGCGCCATGTAGTTTAGAAAGGGCCGTAACGGAGAAATTTGGTGAAAGGCTCCCGCCCGTTTTATTGCTGTTGCCATTGAAACTGACGCCGGAGGCCGTCACCAGCGAGGCAAATACCGTCCCCGAATTCCGGGGGTCTTCCAGCACGATCTTTTGTGCGGTATTGACCCCGGTGATCGCCTGTACTGCATGGATGAAAACCTCCATGCCCGAAACCAGCGGCCGGAATCCCGGCGCGGAACCCGGCACACCCGCTGCATGGAAGGTAGCAGACTGCGCCTCGAACCGCGTATCTCCCGGCGTCTGGCTCCTGGTCAATGCCATCTTCTGGCTGCGAAGGTCGATATAGGTAGGAATGTTTTTCTGACCGGGATCATTATACAACTGGATGATCGCGTTGATATTGCCCATATTCGTGTTCCCGTGGCTATCCACCGTGATATCCGTACTGAGGAATATCAACGGCATTTCCAGATCGACCTCGGCGCCCTCCAGGTCATACGCGACGATCCGGAACAGGAACGGCACCCCGCCCACCTTGGGAATGAACTGATGGTCGTCCTGTTTATCAGCGATCGTATTACAAAAGTGCTGCGGCGGCGTCAGCGGCGGCGTGATCGTGGTGGCGAACCGGATGGTGGAGAATGGGAACGAATTGAATTTGTTGTTGCCGTCGACCGGGTTGTATTTCAGTTCTGTCTCGTTGATCACGATGAAGAACTCCTGCTCGTTATACGCGTAGTTCTGCTTGGCAACGCGCTGCGTGATCCGCACCAGCGATGCCTCATGGCCAAAGGGGAACATATTGCCTGCGTACACCACTTCCACATAATGATCCCTCGCCAGATTCGCCAGATGTTTCCATTTCAGGAGGTTCAGGCTGCCGATGATGTTGGCATTTGCGAGCGCGGTCCTGCTCACCTGCAGAACCCCGTCCAGCCACCCGCCCAGCGGGGTGAGCATCAGCTGCTCGATCTGCACGGCCTGCGGCGTGAAGTTAGCGATCCCCCAATTACTGCTTTCGTGGACGATACAATGGCGGTCGTCGTTATACAGGGCTGTGACGAAAGCGTCTTCCCGCGCCGGCTTTTTATTGTAGGTGCCGTTGATGTCTACCCCCCAAAGCGCCCTGACAGTCATATATGCGCTATTCGAGGCCGTGAGCCGGTTATGCCACAACTCACAGGTCTGGAAGGCCCCGGCAGCCGAGAGTCCGGTCCACTTGAGCTTTCCCTCGTGGTACCAGGTCCCGAACTGGTTGGGGGAAATGAAAAGGCGGTAAGGCAACTCGATGGAGGTCTCGGAAGGGTCCAGCGGGCGTGGTGTCTTCCCCGGCGTGATCCGGCGGATAATGCCGGTAAGGGCCGGCTGGCCTTTTTTCGGGGTCTTACCGACGAGACCAGGGCTCAATTGCTGATTTTGGACGCTCCGCGCATTCATCTGCTGCTGCTCGTCCCTGGTAGCAGCCCGCAGCGCCTTTTTCGATGGCCCCTTGACAGGCTCGGCAGGCGCCGCGGCGAGCACATTCAGGTAGTCGGGGACGTTATCCCTGCCCGTAAAGACCGGCAAGATCGCTTCGGCCGTAGCCCGGGAGTTGATCACCGGACTCAGCTGTCCCCAGTCCAGCAATGCATCGGCGGTCAGTGGTATGCTGCTGATGGAAGCGGGGATATCGAAGACCAGTCGGCTTCGGTCCGAAGCATAGGTTATAGCGGGTAAGTTAAGACCATCATTGGGGATCGAGGTTTCATTAAGCTGTATCGCCGCGTCGGCATCGAAATTGGCGGTGCCTCCGCCGCCGCCGGATTCCCGGTAAGCCGTCTCCGCCAAATGCTGCGGTTGGAAATAGACCGCCAGCAATGCGGAAGATGAACTGCGAACCAGGCTCTTATTATCGCCGGAGATCTTGAACCCCGAGAAGGTCAGATCTATCTGCAGGAGGTCCTGGTAGCGGTACAACGACACATTGACCTGGTCATCGAAATAGCGGGAAGCCTCGATGAGCACTCCGGGAAGGTCCTTTTGTCGCCCGGCCCATGCCCGGCCTATGGGTAACGCGGTGCCCCAGCCGATCGCCTGCAGGAACGACCTGCGGGAGGGGTCCTCTTGAACGGGGCTCTTCCTGTTCAGCCCGGAAAGAAAATAATTCCGTAACCGGCGGAGGAAACTCATAGTAGAAATTTCTGTAATAAATGTATTGGAAATAATTGGATTTCTCCAAGAATAGTTTTACCCATAACCGACGGCCGGCTGTTAGTTACCGGGGAGCCGGACGACGTCGAACCAGAAATCTTCAATGTATGCCACTACCTTGTCAAAGGATTCGAATCCAAACGGCTTATTCACGAAACAATTGGCATGCAGCTTATAACATTGGATGATATCTTTTTCGGCCTGCGAAGTCGTAAGGACGATCACCGGTATGACTTTCAATTCCTCGTCGTTTTTAAGGTCCGCCAATACTTCGGAACCGCTTTTTGTCGGCAGATTCAGATCCAGCAGGATCAGGTCAGGAGTAGGGGCGTCCGTGAACCTTCCCTTCTTATACAGGAACTCCAATGCTTCCTCGCCGTCCATGGCCACCTGCAGGTCGACGGCAAATTTGCGTTTGCCAAACGCCACCCTGGCAAGCAGGACATCGCCGGGGTTATCTTCCACCAAAAGGATGGTCATCGGTTTGACTCGCGTCATTTGTTTATGGGGTATAAAGTGAAGTAAAAGGTCGTTCCTTCTCCGGGCACCGATTCAAACCAGATGTTTCCGCCATGCTTTTCGACAATTTTTTTTGCAATGGCCAGGCCAATGCCTGTTCCTTCGAAACGCACCTTGTTGTGCAGTTTCTTGAAGATGACGAATACCTTTTCCGAATACTGTTGCTCGATGCCTATTCCATTGTCTTCCACAGAGAACAGCCAATGCGTATCGTATTTAACGGCGCCAATTTTTATAATGGGCGACCGTCCGTCCTTCCTGAATTTGATGGCATTGGCGATAAGGTTTTGGAACAGCTGGAGCATTTGAGCCGGATCTGCCTCCAGTACGGGCATATTCTCAAAACTGATCATCGCACCGCTCTCGTTTATACTGGTCGTCAGGTTTTTCAGCGCCTCCCGGATGATATCCCCGAGATCTATGTGCTCTATGACCCATTCCCGGTTAGTCCGTGAATAATTAAGGAGGTCTCCAATCAATCGTTTCATCCGGGCGGCGCCGTCAACGGCATAGTGGATGTATTCGTTGGCCACCTCGTCCAGTTTATCCTGGTATTTCCGCTGCAGCAGTTGCAGGAAGCTTCCTACCATGCGAAGCGGTTCCTGCAGATCATGTGAAGCAATATAGGCGAACTCCTCCAACTCCCTGTTCGATCGCTCCAGTTCACGGGCATAATTTCCCAGCCTTTCCTCCTGGTCTTTTTTCTCCCTGAATTCCTGGCTCTCCTTTAGCGCCCTGCCGACTTTGGTGACCACGGTGAACAATTTATCCTTGAGCACGTAATCCGTAACCCCGGCTTTGATCAGATCCACCGCATTCTCCTCCCCGATAGTCCCGGAGACAATAATGAACGGGGTATCCGGAGCCATCTCTTTCTTGATATAAAAGGCAGCAGCGCCATCAAAATCCGGCAGGGCATAATCGGAGAGCACGATATCCGGTTTGAAATCCCTGAGCGCCTGCTCATACGTTCCGCGCTCCTGTACGACCACCGACGAATACTGTAACCCGCCCTTTTTGAGTTCATATTGCAGCAAGGCGATGTCATCCGGATCATGTTCCAGGATCAATATTTTGACGGGATGGTTCAATTCAGGGTTCATGGTATTCGATCCTTGTTCTTGCGGTTACCGGTCGGGGCAATGAAAAGAAAAATGTCGCGCCTTCACCCGGTTGCCCCTCCGCCCATACCCTTCCGCCGTGTTTTACCACGATCCGCTGAACGATGGCCAGGCCGACACCCGTACCTTCGAACTCGTCGTTGCTGTGCAACCGTTGAAATACACCGAACAACTTATGCGCATAGGCCATATTGAACCCCGTCCCGTTGTCCTTGACAAAATAAATATATTCCTCCTCGTTTTCCCGGGAACCGATCTCGATCTCCGGCACTGGCTTCTTTCCCGAATATTTGATCGCATTGGAGACCAGGTTGATCAAAACCTGATAGAGCAATATCGGATCTCCCTCCGCTAAGGGCAAATTTCCGATGTGTATCCTGGCCTTGTTCCTTTGACTCTCATCCAGGTCTTGCAGGACCTTTTGCAGCAGCTCCGCGAGATCCACGGGGATCTTCGCCACCCTGCGCCGTCCCAACCTAGAGAACTCGAGGAGGTTATCTATGAGGACCCCCATCCTGCCCGCATTCCGCTCTATGTTTCCCAACAAGCGTTGCATTTCCTCATTTCCCTGAGGAAAATGGTCTTCCAGGATTATCCGCGTATAGCCGTTGATGCTCCTCAGGGGAGACCGCAGATCGTGGGACACGGAATAAGAAAAAGACTCCAGTTCTTTATTTGTCGCTTCCAGCTGGACAATGTTCGCTTTAAGATCGGCATTTAGTTGGCGGATATCCCGATCCGCCTTCTTCTGTGCGGTAATATCCCTTTCCGTAATGGCGACCGATTTCAGGCTGCCGCTGAAGTCGGTAATAACGGAGGCGGAAAAAAGCACATCGATAATCTTGCCGTATTTGGTAATGCGTTGCATTTCCTGAACAAGGATCTTCTTCCCGCTGATGATATCGCCTATTACGGCCTGCATCCCGGCCAGCAGCTGTTCCGGAACGATATTCCATATCTTCATGTTGATCGCTTCCGTTTCCGAAAACCCATACATTTTTTCGGCCCCATGATTCCAGGAAATGATCTTCCCCTCCGGGTCATGGAGGTAGATGGCATCGCTGGACTGTTTTACAACGATCGACAGGTAATTCTTTATCTCTTCCGCCTCTTTTATCCCGGTGATATCCCGCGCGTTGGCAAACCACAGACCGTCTTTGTTCACGACATTCCAGTTAAGCCACTTTATCGATCTGTCCTTACCATATAAGCGTACCTCGAATGAAAATCTTTCTTTACCGTCTTTGACCAGCTTTTGAACGGCGGGGCGGTCTTCTCTATCGAGATAAAACAGGACGGACGTGTTCCTTACTTCTTCCACCGTATAGCCGAGCATGGGACCTACTGCCTGGTTGATCTCCTCGAACTTCAATGTCCGGGCATTGATGATGCAGATCAGGTCCGCGGAATTATTAATTAAGAGGGCGTATTTTTCCAATATAATGTTCTTGCTAACCAGTTCTTTTTTTTGAAGATGGAGCTGGAGAAGCACCGACACTTTTGCTTCCGTTATGGCGGGGTCCAATGGTTTGTACAGATAATCGACCGCGCCCTCTTCAAATCCCTTGATCATGAACCGGTGCTCCTTTTTTTCAGCGGATGCAAAGATGATGGGAATATCTTTTGTTCTTTTGTGGGATTTCAATATCTGGGCTACTTCGAAGCCATCCATATCAGGCATCTGCACATCGAGGATGATCAGGTCGATCTCCTTGTTCAAAACGGTCTTTAATGCATCCTGTCCGTTGATCGCCCTTATAAAGTTCCTGCCCGGCCCGGATAATACCTGTTCAAGCGCAAAGATGTTCTGTGCTTTGTCATCGACGATCAGGATATTTACTTTTTCGCTCTTAGACATGAGAAGATGTTTTTTTTCCTGCCTCCAGTAAAAAATGCCCGATCTCATCAGGGGTCAGAACAGCTTGCACCCTACCCGTATCTATGGCTGCCCGGGGCATGACCGGAAAGGGCGCATTTACGGGGTCCTGCGCTATGGTAAATCCACCCCGCATGCTTATCGCCTGTATGCCCGCCGCCCCGTCCCGGCTTGCACCCGTAAGAATGATCCCCACCAGTTTATTTCTATATACCTCGGAGGCCGTCTCAAATAGCAGATCGATGGACGGCCTGCTGAAATTTACCGGCGCATCGCAGTTCAGGGAAAAGGAGCGGTCCTTTTCAATAAGCAGGTGGTAATCGGCAGGGGCGAAATAAGCCACCCCACCTGTTATATTTTCCTTCTCGTCGGCCTGCTTGATCCTGATCATACATTTAGCCTGTAATACTTCTTCCAGCAATGTCCGTTCGTCCTTCGACCGGTGCTGGATGACAATGAGGGGAAGCGCGAAATCCGCCGGCAACCCTTTTAAGATCGCGGACAAGGCCGTAAGCCCTCCTGCAGACACTCCGATGACCACTGCTTCATAGTGCATATTCCCTGCTTTTTTACCCGGTTTTCATAAAGATCCTTTCTTTCCGGTCGACCTCCTCAAAACGTCCCCTGCATTCAGCAAAAAGAAGCGATTCCTTATTCCCCAATGCCAGGAACCCCAATGGGCATAAACTTTCGTGGAAAAGGGTGATGACCTTGTTCTGTAATTGCTGGTTAAAATAGATCAGCACATTCCGGCATAAGATCAATTGAAACTCATTGAACGACCTGTCGACGGCCAGGTTGTGCACCGAAAAAACAATACTTTGTTTTAGCGATCTGTCCAGGAGAGCGGAATCGTATTGGGCCACATAATAATCGGAAAAGGCATGTTTCCCGCCGGCCTTTATATAATTGGACGTATAGCCCTTCATGTCCTTTATATGATAAATACCTTCTCTACCGATGCGCAATGCCTTCTGATTAATATCGGTGGCATAGATGACGGACCTTTCCAGCAGTCCGTTCTCCTTGAGGAAGATGGCCACGGAATAGACTTCTTCGCCGGTGGAGGACCCCGCTATCCAGATTTTTATAAACGGATAGGTAGCCAGACGCGGGATAATATTTTTCTGCAAGCTCCTGTAAAAAGTGGGGTCCCGGAACATCTCCGTAACATTGACGGTCACCTCCTGGATGAACTGCTCAAACATAGCGTCGTCTTTAAGGAGCGTCTTCTCCAGGTCCCTGGTGGAGGTAAATTTGTTGGTGTTCATAAAATGGTGCACCCGTCTTTTCATGGATGCCTCCGCGTATTCCGTGAAATCATAGCCGTAGGTAGTTCGGATAGATTCCAGCAATTCCCTGAGTTCTTCGTTATCTGCCATAGCTTCATACCGGGTTAAGTAAATTCGCCATCTTCTCCAGGAGATCCCGCATATTGACGGGCTTGGAGATATATTCGGAAGCTCCTGCACTCAGACATTTTTCCCTGTCGCCTTTCATGGCTTTGGCGGTGAGGGCGATGATGGGGATGTCGCTATCCGTCGCCCCGCTCCTGATGCGGCCGATAGTCTCATAACCATCCATCTCCGGCATCATCATATCCATGAGGACCAGTTCTATGCCGGTGCTGGTCTCCAGCAATTCTATGGCCCGGTAGCCATCCCCGGCGGTATGAATTTTCAAATCAAAACCTTCCAGGTAACTAACCAGCGCGAATGTATTCCGGGGATCGTCATCCACGATAAGAATGCTTCTTCCCCGGAGCTTATCTTCTATAGTACTCATCCTTTTTTGAATTTCGACCGGGCTCCGCCCGGTTTCGGTATTAGCGGTATAACCAAACCCGCATGAGCGATAACAACTGATCGATATTTACGGGTTTTGCAATATAATCGGACATGCCTGCCTCCAGGCATTTTTCCCGGTCCCCCTTCATGGCCTTTGCCGTAAGCGCGATAACGGGCAGTTTACTGAATTTACTCATTTTCCTGATCTCCTGTGTAGCTTCGTACCCGTCCATTTCCGGCATCATCACGTCCATTAGTACAATATCCGTGTCGGCGTGCTCCTTGAGCAGGCCGACGGCAGCCCGCCCATTTTCCGCCGTAATGCATCGCAGCCCTTCTTCCTCCAGTGCATTGGTCAACGAATAGATGTTCCGCATGTCGTCATCCACGATGAGCACTTTCCTGTTCTTCAGCACTTCATCCGTCCTGTGGAGCTTCCGAATGATCTGCTGTTTCTCTTTAGGGAGGTTGGATTCCACGCGATGCAGGAAAAGGATGGTCTCATCCAGCAGGCGTTCCCGGGAATTTGCCGTTTTCAGCACTACGGTATTGGCCAGTTTGTTCAACCGGGCGGCTTCTTCTTTATTCAGGTCCTTCCCCGTATATACAATGATGGGTATCCTGTTCAATTCGTTGTTCGCCTTGATCTTTTCCAGCAGCTCGATGCCGCTCATATCCGGAAGACCCAGATCGATGATAACGCAATCGAATTTTTCCTTTTGCATGATCTCGAAGGCCTCCAGTCCCGCATAGGCGGAAAATGATTTTACGTCCCCGTTGCCGATGAGTTCGCGGATAGCATTGTTCTGTTGCCTGTTGTCTTCGACGATCAGCAGCTTTTTCAGTTTTTTCCGGATGAAATCCTCCACCTTATCAAAGGCATCCTGCATCGCCGGTCTTGTGACGGGTTTTTTTATGAAATCGAAAGCGCCCAGCTCCAGGCATTCCATGCGTCTGTCATAGCCGGAGAAGATCTGTACGGGGATATGCCGCAGGTCGGGATCGTTCTTCAGCTGTCTGAGCACTTCCGAGCCATCCATCACCGGCAATTGCATGTCCAGGACAATGGCATCCGGCCGGTAATATCGCGCGAGGCTAAGCCCGGCATTGCCCTGATGAGCGATGATCCCCTTATATTTCCTTTCCCTGAAAAATTCCAGGAGTATGCCTGCAAAAGACACATCGTCTTCGATGATGAGGATGATCCTGTCGTTTTCCTGGATACTGTACCTGTCGTCGATAGCGTTGTCCCTCGAGCCCGCCTGACCGGCCTCACCTGCCGGCGGGATGGAACGTTTTCCGCGTGGTTTTCTCATTTGCGTTTGATCGCTGTGCGCATCTGCCGGATGCTGCGGGTCGGTCCGGTGCTGGGGGTCCGCCGTAGAAGGATCAAATTTCAAAGGAATATACAGCGTGAACCTGCTGCCCTTACCTTCCTCGCTTTGCAGGTGTATCTCGCCGCCCAGGGCATGCGCCAGTTCCCGGCTGATGGAAAGCCCCAGGCCGGTGCCGCCGTATTTTCGTTTTGTCGAACCGTCCGCCTGCTGAAAGGCCTGGAAAATAATTCCCTGCTTGCTTTCCGGTATACCGATGCCCGTATCTGTCACGGAAAAGGAGACCATCTTATCCCCCGACAGGTCTATCTCTGTGATCACCTTGCCATTCCTGCCGGTGAATTTAAACGCATTGGAAAGAAGGTTTCTCAGGATCTGCTCCAGCCGCTGGCTATCCGTATACAGGGGATCGGTGAATTTTTCTTCCGGATAAATGATCTCAAAGGTGATCGACTTGTTATTCGCTATTTCGCCGAAGAGGGCGCGGAGATTGCGGATGATGTGTCCGATGTCGGTTTCGGCCATCTCCAGCTCTATTTTTCCAGCTTCCACTTTTGAAAGATCCAGGATCTCATTGATGAGGTTCAGGAGATCGGTGCCGGAGCTATATACGTTCTTCGCATAGCTCACTTCCTTTTCTCCCAGCATTTTGTTTTTATTTTCAGCCAGGAGCTGAGCCAGTATCAGGATGCTGTTGAGGGGGGTCCGCAGTTCATGGGACATATTGGCCAGGAATTCCGACTTGTATTTGCTGGTCAGTTCCAGTTCCCTGGCCTTGGTCTCTACTTCCATTTTCGCCACTTCCAGCTTTTCCTTTTGTTCTTCCAGCAAATTGGCCTTTTCTTCCAGTTCTTCGTTGGTCTGCTGCAGTTCTTCCTGCTGTGCTTTTAGTTCGGCCTCCGACCGCTCCAGCAGCTCCGTTTTTTCGTGCAGCTCTTCGTTGGTTTGTTTCAGCTCTTCCTGCTGGGCCTCCAGCTCTTCGGCCTGCCGCTGTGTCTCTTCCAGCAATTCCTTGGTTTTTTCCCGTACCTGCGAAGAAGAGATGGCAACGGCAATAGTATCCATTACGACCGCGAGGTATTGTTGCTGAAGCACCGGAAAGCCGTGGATGCTACCCAGTTCGATAACGGCGATAACCGCGTTTTCAAAGATCACCGGCAGGACTATGATATGCCCCGGCACCATTTCCCCGAAACTGGAGCTGATGTTGAACTGTCCGGGAGGGATATGCGTGACCAGGATGGTCCTTTTCTCCGCTGCACACTGACCCGCCAGCCCCTGCCCGATCGCAATTACCGGGAGGTCATTTTTCCTTTTCGCCATGGCGTAAGCGCCTGCCATCTTCAGATGCCTGCCATCTTCCTCGACGATATATATTGCGCCTGCCTGTGCATCCAGCCAGCCGGCCAGGTGGTTGATGATGGTTTCTGCCAGCTCCGTCACCTGTTTATTTCCCTGCATGTCTTTGATCAGCTCACCGCTTCCCGTCAATGTCCAATTCTTTTGAGCGGTGTCCTGCTCGGCCTTTTTCAGCGCCTTCAGGTTGTTGGTGATAATGATATAGACGCCGATCAAAACTACCGCGATGACGAAGAGTAAAACAATAAAGACGAGGGTGAAGTTGCGCGAGTCGGCTTCGCTGGCTTGTTTCCTTTGCGCGAGTAAGGTTTGTTCCACCTGCTCGGCATTATTAACTTCCTTCCTTATCAGATCTAATAGTCTTTTCCCTTCTCCTGTGGCAACCAGGGCCCTTGTCTTCTCCAAATCCTGCGTTTTCCGGACGCCGATACAAAGCTCCAGATGCTTCATCAAGGTGTCAGCGAGCGTTTTGATCCGGCCGATATTTTCCTGCTGGAGGGGATTGTCCTTTGTCAGCTCCCGTACCTTATCCAGGTATTCCGACAGCGCCGCTTTGGCTTGATCGAAGGGTTCCAGGTAGATGTCATCGCCGGTAATGATATAGCCCCTTTCCCCCGTCTCCGCGTTAAGGGTGCTGACCAGCACCTGATCGAATTCATATAACACCTCGTGGGTGTGGTTCACCCACTGGTTGGAGCTCGTCAGGTTTTCGCTGTTCCTGAAAGAAATTACGGCCACAAGGGCGAGGATAAGCGAACATAGAACGAATCCTCCCAATATTTTTTTCCCCAGTGAAAGTTTCATGCTAATCAACCGATTACGTTAATAAAGAGGAAGGTCGTAACAATCTGAGAATCGAAACGATGGCTACTAATCAGTCGTATTGGAGAGCTTTTCTATAGGATTGGATATAGTAAAAAAACTACAAACTTTTACAATGTACGAATTTTTATTGAACCTGGTTTGCAGCGATGAAGAGGCGTTGGACGGTCCCGGGGTCCGCAAACACACCGGGCGCGTCGATGCCTTTTCCGGTCATCCAGTGGTTGTCGTAGATCCATACGCCGTTGCCGTGTTCTACTTTGATGGCGCCCCTCATCTTTTCGATGGTGGGGGCCTTTTGCGTGTTTGCGATCCTATTGTTGCGAAAAACGAGGTCCTGGAAGGCTGATGCCTCGATGACCGGTCCCGTGGTTTCCTGGAAGGTGTTCCCCTCAAAAAGGAAGCCGGTGAGAAAAGGATAATACACGGGGCTTCCGTTACAGGAGGCGCCGATGGCTACCGCCGCCCCATCGCCCGTCCCTATGCAGTTAGACGAATCGAAAAGGTTGTTGCGGATGACGACGTTCCTTGCGCCGAAGCCCTCGCTCCAACTCGATCCGACGTCTGCGACCAGGAGCATGGCCGAGTGCTGGTTGTGGTAAAAATGGTTCCCTTCCACCAGCCAGTCGGCAGTATTGCAAAGGACACCCCGGGCGCGGTTCTCGTGGAAATAGCAATTCCGGATGATCACGTTGTGCGAGCCGTACCGGTGGTTGAAGAGGATGGCGTCGGCCGCGAGATGGGCAGGCAACGATTCGCTGAAGACGAGGGTCACCGTATTCTTTTTATAGTCCGGTGTCACGGACGTCAGCTTCCCGGTAAAACCCGCCGGCGAGAAATCCTTATTCCGGATCTCCACCGGGTCTCCGGGTCTGAACGGACACCGCCAGGGCACGAGGTCCACCGCCAGCAGCGTATGGGCATCGATGCGTACTATCCCCGAGTGCACATTGTCGTGGATGTTCACGCAGTCGTCACCCATATAGCCGAAGTCGCAGTCCTCGAGCCGGAGAAAACCCTGCGATTCATCGATATGAAACCCATCCGCGGTAGTGGTGATGGGGCGGCGTTCGCCGGGGGGGAAAGTTATGCTACAGTGCAGGAGCTCCACGTGGTCCATGTCGCTCCCGCCTATAAATCCTTCGCCCGGGAAGGAGTAGATGTTTACGTTTTGCAGCGACAGGTGGGTATTGCTGGCCAGGATGACCGCCATTTTTTCATAGACATAATGCCGGAGCAGGTAAAGCTGCCCCGCTTTTGCCGGCACCGGCCAGGTGGTCCAGACCCGGACGGTCTGGTCGTCTAGTTTGTCGATTTTTTTAGGGCCGAAATTCCCAAATTCATTTCCGGCGCCCGGGACCCGTAGTTTTTCGTCCAGTGGATTCATCGTAGGCCATTTTTGGGGATCGAGGGGCGCCTTCCCTTCGAAATGCATCTCGAAAAAAGCACCTTTTCCATCCACCTTCGTCACCCGGCCTATCGAAGCCAGTGGGTCGATCGACCAGTCCCAGTCGATATTGAAGTGGCTCATCACCACGCGATGGCAATGGTTGATCAACATCCCATGACCGCCTTTGATCAGGTGGAAGAGAAAGGTGGAGCCGCCCCCGTCGAACACGAAATCCTGGAGGCTGTCGAAGACGATGGTCTGGCCGGAGGAGATGCGATAGGTCCCTTTTGGCACAATGAGTTTGGAGGCCTTTACCTCCCGGCAACGCTTGAGCGCGGCTTTGAATGCGGCGAGGTTCCGGTCCGGTCCGGCTTGTGGCGGGGCATTGCCATCCGCCACCGCGCCAAAATCCGCCAGGTTCAGCACCGGGCCGGTGGTGTTTTGGGGCGGGTCGACTTTAAACTCCTGTGCGCCGGAGGGCGTTACCGGGGACGGATTTGCATTTGCGCCGTTTGGTCCGCCGGCGCCGTTTGCTCCGTTTGCGCCTCCCAGAGGCATCGAGTTCCATCCATCCCCCTGGCTCACCCGCATATTCCTTATCCGGATGGCAGCCTGGCGGTGTATTCCCAGCACGATATAAAAATCCGCGGTCTTTAGCGCAGACACCCGGAGCTTTGCCGTACTCACCGTCCCGGGGTTGTCGTTCCACCGCTGCCATTGGTCGGCTCCTATGCCCAGGCGGTCGCAGCGGACAAAAACGTAGAAGTAGTTGTCGGGACCGTTTCGGTCGACCACCTCGTAATCGATGGCGATCGTATACTCCTTGCCGGCCTTCAAAAGTCCGGCAGGTATGACGAGGCAGGAATTCCATTCGTCTGCGCTCTTACGGGTATCGGCGCTCAATACCCGATCCCCCCGGGGTGTGGTAAAAGGGATCGTAAAAGTCGTAGAGCAATTGGGTGGATTCATGCTGAGCTGCCAGACGGGCGTGTTTTGCGCGGCTGCGTAGGACATGGATAGTAAGAAGACCAATGCGGCGGTGAGGATATGCTTCATTTTTGGGAGGATTCCTACGAATGTAAGAAATGGTCCGATATCATCAGTTAAAAGATCTTCTGAATTGCAATGGCGAAAGGCTGGTCTTTGTCTTGAACAACTTACTGAAAGACTGCGGATGCTCAAAGCCCAGTTCGTAGGCAATTTCACTGATAGACAAGCTGGTTGTAGCTATCTTTTCCTTGGCTTTTTCTATTAGTTTATGGTGTATGTGTTGCTGTGCATTTTGCCCGGTAAGAGAGCGTAGCATATCACTTAAATAACCCGGGGAAATATTTACCTGTTCCGAAAGATATTGAACGGTCGGTATTCCCTGGCTCAACGCCTTTTCATTGTTGAAATATTCGTCCAGGATGTCATCCAACTTTTGTAACAGATCGTTGCTTACGGCTTTTCGGGTAATGAATTGACGTTTGTAAAACCGATTAGAGTAATTCAACAATAACTCAATCTGGGAGATAATGACGTCCTGGCTAAATTCGTCTATCCTGCTGTTCAACTCGGCTTCGATTATTTTAAAAATGGAGATGATCGTAGCCTTTTCGCTATCGGATAAATGCAATGCCTCGTTAGCTGAATAGGAAAAGAAACCATACTGCCTGATCTTTTTTGCCAGCGGATAGTTCCGGAAAAAATCCGGATGGATCAGCAACGTATAGCCAGCGGAACATTCGGCGGTGTCGTTATGGCTGCCAATGATCTGGTTAGGCGCGGCGAACAACAAACCGCCTTCATCAAAGTCATAATAGCCCTGACCATATTTCAATTTTCCGCTGAGCTTTGTTCTATACGATATTTTATAAAAGTTCAGCACATGGGGACCAGGTGATCTATTTGCCATGAGCGGGTGGATCGTATTATCTATGAGGGTTATCAACGGATGCAGCGGCTTAGGTAACCCGAGGGCCTGATGGGCGTCGGATAATGACTCAAATTTATGATGGATATCTTCTCGTTTCATTTCCTTTATTTTGATCAGCCCTGGGCTGCATTCGAGACCGATTCCCACGCTTCCCAGGTTGCCAGCCGATCCGCATAGGCGGCGCGTATCCAAGGCAGGTTTTGGCTACCGAGAAAGAACCGTAGCGGAGGATGCTCCGCATCGACTATTTTAAAGATGCCTTCCGGCGTTGCCTCCGGATCGCCTCTTTCCGAGTTTTTTAACCGCCCGAAAAACTGCGTTTTAAAATCCGCGTAAATATCGAGCCCTGCTGCAAACTTCAACGACTCCTGGCTTCCAAATTCGGTGGCGTAGGCGCCGGGCTCTATGATCGTCACGTTGATCCCAAAGCCTTTAATCTCTGCGGCCAGGCTTTCGTGGATCGCCTCGAACGCCCATTTTGAGGAACAGTAATAGCCGATCACCGGCATCGTCACATGACCAAGGCCGCTCGACACACCGAGAATATGCCCCCCACCCTGCTTTCGCAGCAAGGGCAAGGCCGCCTGAATGACCGCCAGTGTGCCGAAGATATTCGTCTCATAAAGCGCCCGGACATCGTCTGCGCTGGCTTCCTCAATGGTGCCAACAAGTGAGTAGCCCGCATTGTTGAGAATAATATCGAGTCTTCCGAAGTGATCGTAAGCTTGCGTCACGGCCGTCTTCACCTGGTCGGGTTTCGTCACGTCGAGTTCTAAAGTTAACACGTTTGCGCCGTACTTTTCCTTGAGACCGGCAATGCTTGCCAACTTGCGTGCTGTAGCTGCGACCTTGTCGCCACGCTTTAGCGCGGCATCGGCCCAAACGCGTCCAAAACCCCGGGACGCGCCCGTAATGAACCAAACTTTATTAGCGGCTGACCTTTCCATTTGATGTGCCATCTTTATATTTTAAATGATCGATACGGCAAAGGTCTGCCGATGGCATTTGGCGCTTGTAGTCTAATCGGGGGGATTTGTAGTCGAAATGAGAAAGTCTTCAAGATTTCCGGGGGAGATTGCAGCGGTTTTTGCCGCAGAGTAATTCTCAATAAATGTTTGTGAAAACCGGACACGTTCTTTTGGATTCCATTTTATTTCATAGGCAGTCATATCGCCCTCCATCTCTTCAATAAGATCAATTTCCTGTTGTTGCGTTGTGCGCCAAAAATACTGTTTGGCATCCTTGCCCTGATAACGCAAAAACTTCATCCGTTCGGCAATGACAAAATTCTCCCATAAAGCACCTACGTCCGTCCTGTTCTGTAATGGTCCGAAATTGTTGACGACAGCGTTGCGAATGCCACAGTCATAAAAATAGACTTTCTTCCCCTTTTTGATCTCATTGCGGACATTCCGGTTCAAGGCCGGCAAGCGAAATACAACAAAGGCCTTCTCCAGAAGGTCAATATAACGATCAACGGTTTTACCATCCGTGCCAATCGTTTGCGCCAATTCGTGATAATTCACTTCACTGCCTACTTGCAGTGCCAGCGCCTTGAGCAGTTTCTCGAGTAATACTGGTTTTTTGATTTGCTCCAATATCAGCAAGTCCTTATACAAATAGCTTTCGGCCAATAGTTTCAGCAGTTCTTTTTCTTCCCCTTGTTTCGTAACGATCTCCGGGTAATATCCATAGAGTAACCGATGCTCAATTAGTCGTTTTTCGGTGAGCAAACCGTGATGTTGTACCATTTCACCGAAGCTCAACGGAAAAAGCATGTATTGGTACTTGCGACCCGTTAACGGCTCGTTGACCTGGCTGGATAGCTCGAAAGCCGAAGAGCCGGTCGCGATTACCTGAACGTCTTTTAATTGATCTGTGAAAAGTTTCAGCGTTAAGCCGATATTCGGGATACGTTGCGCCTCGTCAATAAAAACTACTTTCTTATTCCCAACAATGGCTTTCAGTTTAGTCGATGTTGTATTGGAGAGCGTTTCTCTTACATCAGCTTCGTCCCCGTTCATATAATAATGATCCATATTCCCCAGCATTGTTTCCACTAAAGTGGATTTGCCGCACTGACGTGGGCCGAAAAGTAGAATGGCCTTTCCCTTAAAGAGCCTCTTTTGCAGAGTGATTTGCAAGGTTCGGACTATCATATTTTGGGTTTTATCTCCGGTAAAAGTATAATTATTTAGGATTATAAACCTATAATATTATAATTACTTAGAGAAAATTGGAGAAAACATAAATCTAATTAGCTGAAAATAAAGCATTTAATAATTTATGAAGCTATAAACTCATTTGCCATTTCTCCTAATAGTCATGATAGTATCAAATAGCACAGAAGATGTAATCGATATCGATTCTTCTTTTATTATTTCATACCTGTCTCCTGGTTGATGATAGTTTTCAAAAATTGGAGACTGCGCTAATATCTTCAATAAAAATGCTGAATCTATTCCCGCTTCGGCTGCTTTATAATATTGATTGGCCACTTCTATGTCTTTATCGGAAATGCAGGTAATAGTAAACGCATCTGTAAGTCCCGCCCTGCGAAATGACAAATGATCTGCTGTATTGGTCACAATTTTATCAAAACGCCTTGTTTCCACCTTTGCGGATTTCGAGCTCTGTTCAAAAGTTTCAAGAAGGTAACCAGAGGAAAGCTGATTGACCGGCCAAATGGCGAATTTATCTCCGATACCTACCAATTCGAGGTTTATAAGGCCAATCATATCTTTCATCCCAAATTGTTTTGTATAGGCACAGCGATCGCAGAACCATTATCATTGGCGCCTGGATCTTCTGGGACTCTGTCAAAATGAGAGCTTATGCCGATCCTATGATCGCCAGTCCCCAGATCAACTATTATGTTGATGCCTGTTGCATATTCCTGCGTTCTACACCCAACGTTAAATTCCTTTAAACACTCTATAATAATCTCCCTCCTTTTGCCATTTGACTGATTATCAAGTTGTTTAATTAGGTTAATACAGTTCATAAAAATTTAAATTAAATCATGGGGTATTTTCAGCCATGCCAGCATGCGGCAGCAAAGCGCTTATTTAAAAAAAATTGATGGTGGAAATTAGCAAAGGAGGGATACAAAAATAGGTATTAATCCGCTATGGGCAACAAGAAAGTAAATGTAGTGCCGGCGTCGACGGCGCTTTCGAACCATATTCTGCCTTTATTCAATTCGATCATTTCCTTACAGAGTGACAACCCAAGTCCGCTACCCTTTTCCTGGGACGTACCGGCGGTTGTGAAAGAAACGGTGTTGAATATTTTGCTCTGATCTCCGGCGGGTATTCCCTTCCCCGTGTCGGAAACGCTTACCTCGATCCCTTCCCGGGCAATGACCGCCGACAGCGAAACGGTGTCTCCTTCCCCGGAAAATTTAAGCGCATTATCCAGGAGATTGCGGATCACCAGATCGACCATCGCCTCATCCGCGAAAGCCATCACGGGTTCCGGTGGCGCTTCCAACGAAAGCAGGATCTTTTTCTTTAGCGCGCGACCCGCTATCAACTGTGCGTTTTGTTTCAGCACCGGAACAATATCGAATGTCTGGGCATGGACCTGTAATCCGTCCATCTGGCTCTTAGCCCAAAATAAAAGGTTGTCCAGTAAACTGGAGGTGTTGAGGAGGCTTTCACTCATCAGGGCCCCGAAATGCCGGATCTGGTCCGGAGAAAGGCTGGGGTTCTTTAGTATATCGACGAACCCCGTCAAGGTGGCGATGGGGCTTCGCAAATCGTGACCTATTATGGAAAAAAGCTTGTTTTTCACCTCGTTAAGGGCAGCGAGTTCTTCATTCCGCTGGACGATCTCCTTATTATGGTCCGAGAGCAGGCGATTGATCCGCTTTCTTTGCCGGTTGCTTCGCCAGAGGAAGAAAGCCCAGATGATCAGCGATGCGGTACAGCCGACAATAACATATAACCTGATCCTGCTCCTTTGCAATTCTGCCACTTGTCTGAGGCTCTCATTTTGCAAGAGGACTACCTGGTGTTGTTTTTCCTGCAATTCGTAATCGGACTGCAATAATTTGATCTGTTTTTCTTTTTCCAGGGTATAGAGGCTATCATTTATCGCAACTTCGAGATTCCGGTAGTCCAAAGCCCTGGCGTAATTCCCGACTGCCAGATAGTCGGCGTACAGGATGTGATACGAAGTCTTGATCGTTTCCGGGGCATGAATGGCAAGGGCCCCCTGCAGGCTGTTTTGGGCGAAAGCAATACTTTTTTGAGGTTGTCCCAGTAGGCGATAAGCTTCTGCCAGCGAACCATAGGTATAGGCTACCCCGTCCGCATCATGAATGTCTTTTGAGATCTCCAGGCTGCGGTTCAGGTAGGCCACCGCTTGTAAAGGTTGCAATTCCTTGTTGTAAATATCCCCGAGATTGGATAAACTCACAGATAGTATTGGTGAATCCCGCGCTTGCTCCGAAAGATCCAGCGCCTTCCGGGTATAAGTGATGGCGGAATCCAGGTCCATCGCTTTTGTATAGACATCGCCTATGTTCAGGTAAGCCGTGGCCACCCCATTGTCATGCGGAAACTCCCGGGCTATTTGCAAGGAACGACGGAAATAATCCAGGGCGTTCGGATAGTCCCGCATATTGGTGTAAATGATGGCAATATTGGTATAGTCATTCCCAATGAGTCCGCGCATTCCCAGCTTTTCGCTGAGCCGCAAGGCCTTGAGGTGATAGTCGAGGGATTGGGGATACATGCCTTTCATGCCATACCCTACACCAATGGTCAGGTTACACAGCGCCATTCCCTTCTCAAATCGTACCGCAGTGGCGAGCTGGAGCCCTTTAAGCCCCATAACCACCACACTATCAGCATTTTTGTCCCAATAGAACCGGGAGATGGAATAGTAGGTATTCACCCTATCGGTGTCGGCTTGACTGGTCTGAAGTTTACCGAGGAGGACGGGAAGGCTTTCCGGCTGACCAAGGACGGTGAGACAGGTATTGGAGAAGATAATTAGTAGGAATGGCAGGGTGGCAATTGTTCTCACATGCAACGATTATAAGGATAAATATAATCTATGTTTGTATTATGCATGTAATATTTGGAGCCGGAGGAACTACGGCCAATGCACTTACCCGTGAATTGTTGAACAACCATCACACGATTCGCCTGGTCAGCCGTAGACCTGTAACTACGACAGGTACGAATATCAGTTGGCTCAAAGCAGATCTGATGGTCTATGAAGAGGTGGTCAATGCCGCAAAGGGGGCCTCGGTGATCTATCTATGTAATGGGGTGGGTTATAAAAAACAGGATTGGAAAGAGCGTTGGCCCGTCATTATGCAGAATGCCCTCGATGTCGCAAAAAAAACGGGGGCAAGACTGCTGTTCTTTGACAACACCTACATGTATGGCAGGGTCATCGGGCCTATGACAGAATCCACTCCTTATAATCCTTGTAGCGTTGGCGGTGAGGTCAGGGCAAGGATTGCTACCCAATTTATGCAGGAAGTAAAAAGCGGAAATATAGCGGGGGCGATTGCCCGTGCACCGACATTTTATGGTACCGACTCCAGGCAAAGTATCGTCGACAAACTCGTGATCGAGCGATTTGCCGGCCACCAAAAAGCACGCTGGTTCGGAGATCCCCGATACATACACAACTTCGGGTATCTACCCGATATGGGCAAAGGGCTGTATTTGCTTGGGCAGGATCCACGGGCGGACGGCCAGGTCTGGCACTTACCGACTGCGCCGCCGATCACCGGCCGGAAGTTCATCGAATTAGCTGCCGAAATTTATGGGACGGAACCTGCCTTCTTTCGCATAAATAAGCCGCTGCTCCGTGTAGCGAGTCTGTTCAATGAGGCCGCCGCAAGCCAGCTCGAAATGTTCTATAACTGGGAGCAGGACTATAATTTTGTATCGTCAAAATTTGAGCAATATTTCAACGTTCAGCCCACTTCTTATGCAGAAGGCATAAGGCAGCTGTCGGAAGGTTTGTATAAAAAGGATTCCTAGCTCAGGGAGTCGGCATGGATATTGAATGGGCTTCGGCATGCTTGTCCTCAAAACATCCCTCCTCGAGATCTCCTACCGCGATGAAGGGCCGCGGCAGGGGCCCGTGGTTTTTCTTTTGCACGGCTGGCCCGATGATATCCGGGCATGGAATGGCGTCGCGCCGCTGCTGAACGCAGCGGGCTTCCGCACCATCATACCGTATTTGCGCGGCTTTGGTCTCACCCGGTTCCTGTCGAAGGAGACGGTCCGCGATGGCCGGGGGGTCGCACTGGCACAGGACGTCATCGACCACGCCGATGCGCTGGGGATAAATAATTTTTTTGTGGCGGGGCACGACTGGGGCGCACGTGCCGCCTATTTGCTTGCCGCCCTTTTTCCCTCGCGGGCCGGCAAGATCGCGGCGATTTCACTCGCTTTTCAGCCAAGGGGAGAATTCCCCATCCCTTCTTTCCCCCAGGCCCGGCTGTTCTGGTACCAGTGGTTTATGTGCACCGATGGCGGCGCAGCGGCCGTCAAAAGAGACCCCGCCGGCTTCTCCAAGATCCAATGGGACACCTGGAGCCCCAAAGGGTGGTACAAAGAGGAGGAATTTTTGGAAACGGCCACGAGTTTCGATAATCCTGACTGGCCTTCCATCACCCTGCACGGCTATAGAAGCCGCTTTCTTCCGGAACAGATGGATCATCGCTATGATGAACTGCAACATCGGATGCGCGGCATCGCCCAACTGAAGACGCCCACGCTGGTCATCAGCGGCGGGGCAGACGGGTGCGACCTGCCTTCCTCTTTCGAAGAAATGGACAATCACTTCACCGGCCCCTATGAGCTGCTGACACTGGATGATGTCGGACACTTTCCGCCACGGGAGGCACCCGATAAGGTTGGAAAGGCGCTGGTCCGGCATTTCCGATAATATTGGTCATGCTGCTTTGATAAAATTAGTTGCGCTTCATGGTTGAAGCAGGGCTTTTACGTTGTTTGGTTTTAGCTGGTAGAGGACAAAAGCGCCTTTGGCGTCGTATTGTGTCGCGGGGTGTTGGGTGTCGGAGCCCTGGGTCACGGTGACGTGTTGCCATGCCGCGGGGACGTAGGTCTTGAGTGTAAGTGGGAGGTCGTATGCGGTGGTGTCCAGCGAATGGGTGAGGGTGACGATGATACCGTCGGCTGTACCTTTGGCGTTGGTGGAGGCGTGTTCGCGTTCGCGCATGTATTTGGTCACATCGCCGAAGGTGGCGATCCACAATTTGTTGTCCTTTTGCTTGATGTAGTTGAAATACTCTTCGAGTTTGGGTATGGGGGTCCACTCCCATCCGAGGCTATCGATCCCGTGGAAGACGAGCACCAGCCAGGTATCTTTGTTTTGCGCAGCGGTGTCGACCCAGGACTCCATAAGCGAGAGCGGGGTTGCGTGAAGCGGTCCGCGTTGCCATTGAATGTAGTCTTTGTCGGTGGGGTGCGGTAGGGTCTTACTGGCCCTGTCGATCTCTTTGAGAAACGGCTCGGGCATGCGATTGCGCAGGGCCGGGTATATCTTATAGGCGATCCGCATGACCCGCTCGTCCTCGTAGCCGTAGGGGACTTCGGCGGAGAAGGTGTATTTAAAGCCCAGTTTGTTCTTTATCTCTTCCCTGCTTTTTTCGAGCTCGTACCAGATATTGGCTTCGTCGAGACCGGGCATGGTTGCGTGAGTGATGGAATGGCTGGCGATCTCATAGCCTTCGGCAGCGTATTTGCGGAAGTCGTCCCAGCTGGAGCCGACGGCCTCTTTGTATTCGGGGCAGGGCTCGTAGCCGGGTTTGAAATCACCGTGACGCACTTTCGCGTACAGGCTGTCCATGAGCTGATAAGCCTGTTGCTTTTTTTCCGATGAGTAAAGACTGCCGGCGCGGGTGTGGTAGGAGATCGTCCCTTCGTAGCCGAGGTAGCCCGCAGCGGAACAACGTTCCAGGAAATTGTGCTCGTCGGTGGGTGTTGTGGCCGATTCGTGGATTATTTCTGTTACGGACCGGCCTACGAACTTCCCCTGATACTGCGACCCCGTGATGGGGCCGGTGATGACGAAGAAGGTGGCCGGGAGCTTTAAGCGTTCCATGAGCGGCAACGCGCGGGTGAACTGGTGGCGGGAGGCGTCGTCGTAGGTGATGGAGAGGGCGCCGTTTTTGGCAAACTGCCACGTGGTAATAGTAGTAATCTGGGCGTTGCAGAGACTAATGGACAGGCATAACAGCAAGGTTGACAAGCAGCGGTTCATAACCAAATATAACGGAAAAGCCCCGGACTTTGTCCAGGGCTTTTAGGGTCGCCGGGTCTTTAGCTGGCTATACATCTTTTCATATATCGGGGTGGGGGTAGACGTTTGTTGGCCCAGGCGAATGACGTCACCGGTGAGCTCTTCGAGCTCGGTGTTGCCGCCTTTTTGGAAATCGGCGTACATGGAGGAGGTAGCATCGGGAGCGAGGCCCGCGATCCGCTGCTCAATGGTCGCGATGATATTTGGCGGGAGGCTGACGCCGGTTGCCGTGGCTACCCGGTCCAATTCGTCCAGCATTTTGCCGAGGCTGGCGTTTTTTTCGGGATCGTTGCGGATATCGCCGATGGCCGAATTGTAATAAGACGTTGCGGTAGCCATCACCGAGATAAAGAGAAATTTTCGCCACATCTCCGCTTCGATGTTATCGGGAACGGTGGTCTTTATGCCAGCCTGATCGAATAGCGTCTTTACTTGTCGGAGCTCGTCTTTCGATGCGGCCGGGGAGCCGAAAAAGAGATCGACCCCACCCGCCACTTTGATCACGCCTTTTTCCAACTGGCGGGCGATAATATAGATACAACCTTCCCAGACCCGGACACCGGGGAGGAACTTTTTGATCTTGGCGTCGATGCCGATGCCGTTGAGGAACGGCAATATCACGGAGTCGTTTGTAAGACACGATCGATAGGGCAGAAGACTGTTTTCCAGATCATACCCTTTCACCGAGCAGATCAGCAGATCGAGATGTCCGATCTCGTTGGGGTCATCGCTCACGAGGTGCGGTCTGACGACCTTTGTGGTGTCGTTGACGATGAGCGTAAGCCCTTTCTCCTTGATGGTATCCTTGGTTTGGGTACGGGCAATAAAGATGATGGCTGTGTCTTTGATCGCGGCGGCGGCCAACATTCCGCCGAGATAGCCGCCGACACCGCCCATGCCCAGGATCGCGATCCGATATGTTGCCATGGTCTTTTTGGGTCATAATACAACGGGGGATGCGATTTTGTTTGGCGGCGGCCGGCTCATCGATTTTTTCGATGACAATATCAAAAACATCGATAACCCCGTGGAGAAAAACTTCGATACCTTTGGTTGTATTCCAATAGTTAACACGATAAAATTTTGCCCATCATGGAAAATAACACGCTCCACTATTCTACCGAGCATCATCCGCATTCAGAGACCAAGTGCCCTTTTACCGGCGGGCTTATGAAACAAAGCGCAGGCGGAGGGACGAGGAACCGGGATTGGTGGCCCGAACAGTTAAATCTACACATCTTACGGCTGCATTCTACTCTATCCGATCCGATGGATAAGGGGTTTAACTATGCTGAAGAGTTCAAAAAGCTCGATCTGAAACAAGTTAAAGCAGACATTGTGAAAGTGCTGACCACGTCGCAGGACTGGTGGCCGGCGGATTTTGGTCATTATGGTCCGTTGATGATACGGATGGCCTGGCATAGCGCGGGTACTTATCGTATCCAGGACGGACGTGGTGGCGGGGGCCGGGGGCAGCAGCGGTTTGCGCCGCTGAACAGTTGGCCGGACAATGCCAACCTGGATAAAGCGCGCCGGCTGCTTTGGCCGGTGAAACAGAAATATGGCAAGAAACTTTCCTGGGCCGATCTGATGATCCTCACTGGCAATTGTGCGCTGGAATCGATGGGTTTCAAGACCTTTGGTTTTGGCGGCGGACGCGCGGATGTTTGGGAAGCCAGTGAAGATACGTACTGGGGTTCGGAGGCAGAGTGGCTGGGGAACAAACGTTATGAGGGAGACAGACAGTTGGAGAATCCGCTGGCAGCGGTGCAGATGGGGTTGATCTATGTCAATCCCGAAGGTCCCGATGGAAAACCGGACCCGCTGGCGTCGGCGCGGGATATCCGCGAGACCTTTGGCCGGATGGCGATGAATGATTATGAGACCGTCGCGTTGATCGCGGGTGGACATAGCTTTGGCAAGACGCATGGTGCTGCCGATGCCGGAAAACACGTCGGTAAAGAGCCGGCAGCCGCCGGAATGGAAGAGCAAGGGCTGGGCTGGAACAATACGTATGGCAGCGGCAATGCCGGTCATACCATCACCAGCGGGCTTGAAGGCATCTGGACGACGACGCCGACGAAATGGAGCAATAATTTCTTCGAGAACCTTTTCGGCTATGAGTGGGAGCTGACCAAGAGCCCTGCGGGTGCTCACCAATGGACGCCGAAAAACGGCGCGGGGGCAGGAACGGTTCCCGATGCATTCGATGCGAACAAACGACATGCGCCGACGATGCTGACGACCGATCTCGCGTTGCGGATCGATCCGGCATACGAGAAGATCTCGCGGCATTTTTATGAGAACCCGGCCGAGTTTGCCGATGCCTTTGCACGGGCGTGGTTCAAGTTGACGCATCGGGATATGGGTCCCCGCGTTCGGTATCTCGGATCGGAAGTGCCCGCCGAAGAGCTGATCTGGCAGGACCCGCTTCCGAAGGTGACGCATCCGCTGATCGACGAAAAAGATGTTGCGGCGTTGAAAGACCAGCTGCTGAAGAGCGGATTGTCGGTCTCGCAACTCGTGACCACGGCCTGGGCTTCTGCCTCTACTTTCCGCGGTTCCGATAAGCGCGGCGGCGCGAATGGGGCGCGGATCAGACTCGCACCACAAAAGGACTGGGAGGTGAACAATCCCGCGGAACTGGCCAAGGTGTTGGAAACGCTCGAGAAGGTGCGGGCCGCTTTTAACAGCGGAGTAAAGAGCGGTAAAGCCGTGTCGCTGGCCGATGTGATCGTACTGGGCGGTTGCGTGGGTGTCGAGCAAGGGGCGAAGAATGCCGGCTTTACGGTTACGGTGCCTTTTTCGCCGGGTCGGGTGGATGCGACGCAGGAGCAAACCGATGTCGAATCTTTTGATGCGCTCGAGCCTGCGGCGGATGGTTTCCGGAACTATGTGCAGAAGCCCTATGCAGGCAGATCGGAGGTCTTTTTAGTCGACAAGGCCGAGCTGTTGATGCTCACCGCGCCCGAGATGACGGTATTGGTAGGCGGACTGCGGATGCTGGGAACAAATTTTGACCATTCAAAATACGGAGTTTTTACCAACAAGACCGAAACGTTGAGCACCGACTTTTTTGTCAATCTGCTGGACATGGGCACCAAGTGGGCTCCCGCCGGCAACGGCGACGGGCATCTGGAAGGGCGTGACCGGGTGAGCGGAGCCATCAAATGGACGGCCACCCGCGTCGATCTCGTCTTTGGCTCCAATGCCGAGCTTCGCGCGATCGCCGAAGTCTATGCCTGCGACGACGCGAAAGAAAAGTTTGTGCGTGATTTTGTGTTGGCATGGGCCAAGGTCATGAACCTGGACCGGTTCGATCTCGCCTGATCGTTCTACTACACATTCCGTTTATAGCATAGAAGCCCCGGATCTTCCGGGGTTTTTATTTTATGCGTTTCCGGATCGCCCCCCGGCGGGCATGGACCACCCAAAAAGCCAGAGGGATGGCAAAATAGAACATTCCCGATATGCCCGCCTCCCGGGATGGGAGGACAATGGCCAGGATCACCGAGCACACCCCCACGGTCACGAGGATGAGCTGGGAATACATCTTAGTTCGTGTGTCGAAGATCTCGAGATGGGTGAGCTGTAGCTCATGCCTTTTTCGAAGGGCGTGCCAATACAGCAGGAAGAAGATGGAATAAATGGCAATATAGCCGAGGCCATAAATGATCATGAGTTGCGGAACCTGGTCCTCTCTGATCGAAAAAGGATTTTTATCATGCCCGTAAATTCGGTCGCTGAAGAGCAGCGAGAAAAGGAATTTCAACGGATAGACATAAAACAGGATGATGAAGAGCAGGGCAGCGTTGAGGAACAGCGACAGCTTGTCGTCAAGCGCGTAGCGTCTAAAGTACACATGCTGTTCATGCCAGACGAACATCAGCAGGGCGAAGCAAAGTGCGAAGGCGACAAAACCGCGCATGGAGGTCAGCAGTTCTTCGAAAGTCCTGGGTACTTCCAGGGAGACGATCAGCAACGTTACCGCCAATGCGAATACCGCATCGCTAAACGTTTCGATCCGCTTTATATCCTGTCCCCGGAGACGGAAACCATCACGGGAATGGTGGCTTTCCGGGGTTTTGAATATGGTTTCCCTGATCATACCGGAATATACGGATTTTGCATGATTTTTTGGCACGGTGAAGACGGTCGGCTTTTGCGATAAATCCTCCTACCTTTGCCAAAACATCTGATCATGATTAACTGGAACGATGTCCTGAATTTTGCCAGCAAGGGCAATCTGGCGCCTGACCACCGGGTGGAGAAGACCGATGCCGAATGGAAGGCGTTACTTACACCGGAGCAATATCGCATCACGCGCAAAAAGGGGACCGAGGCGAGATTTAGCGGTGAACTTTGCAGCCGCTATGATCCGGGGAAATATAAATGCGTCTGTTGCGATACCGAGCTCTTCGATTCCGGCATCAAATTCGACTCGCGTACCGGCTGGCCGAGCTTTACGCAGCCTATTAAGGACAATGTGATCAACTATATCAAGGATTCCTCTTGGGGGATGACGCGGATAGAGGTGGAATGCAGCGTATGCGACTCTCACCTGGGTCATGTCTTCCCCGACGGGCCCGAGCCCAGCGGGTTGCGGTATTGCATCAATTCCGAGTCGCTGAAGCTCGCGACGGCGGATGCCGCTGCGGCTAAATAAAGGAAAAGTGGTGGTAATTGCATGCGGGTTGTTAAAAAAGCTTAAATTGAAGCGGAAGACATTCCTTTTTTAACAATATGACGCTGCGAAGGTCGTTATAAGGTAGTGATTAGTATGCGAGCCATCCCCTTTTGTTGTCTTTTTTTAAGGCTCATCACTTTTGATTCCGGCGCTAACGACTGGACGCTGAAAGATCAAAAGGATGGTATATTCGTTTATAGCCGCCATTCGGCACTCTCCAAGTTCAATGATATTGAAGTAGAAATGGACCTCCCGGGGACAGTAACCCAGCTGACATCCATTTTGTTCGATGTCGAAAAATATCCACAGTGGGCCTATTGTACCAAATCAGCTGTCCCCGTCAAAAGAGTCGGCGCCAACGAACTCATTTATTATTCCGAGATCAACGTTCCCTGGCCATTAAGCAACCGGGATTTTTGCGCCGATGCGGTACTTTCCTATGACAGTGCAAGGCATACCACCTGTCTGGTATGCAAGGGGTTGAAAGATTACCTGCCGGAGAAAAAGGGCCTCGTGCGTATCCCGAGATCGAACGCCGCCTGGTGCATCACTCAAAAATCGGACAGAGTCGTCCATGTGCAATATATTTTGCAAATAGATCCCGGCGGTTGTCTGCCGGCCTGGATCGCCAATATGTTCGCGTCGAAGGGGCCTATGGAGTCGTTTGGTAATCTGAAGAAGAAGATGGAGGCCCTGAATCCCTGACTTTTTTGAGGTTCATCGCAGAGTTTTCCGGATTGCCCGCAAGTTCAAAAATGGGGGCTGAGAGCGTTTTAGTTTTGTAGCATGAAAAAGCTACAACTACTCCTCGTTATGTTCCTGGCCATCGGCCAGCTTTTTGCGCAAGGTCCTCCCCCGGCCGGTTCGGGCGGGCCTGGCGGCCCTGGTGGACAGGGTGGTCCTGGTGGACCTGGTGGGCCTGGCGGCGCTGCCAATGGTCATCTTTATGGCAAGCTGGTCGACTCGTCCGGCCATGGCGTCGGCAAGGCTTCCGTGCTGATCCTCAAGATCGTAACCGACAAGGCCACGGGCAAGAAGAAGGAGACGCTGCTCAAAGGGCTCAGCTCCCAAAACAACGGGGATTTCTCGGCTGAGGACCTGCCTGTGGGTATTCCGCTCAAGGTGAGTGTATCGGCAGTGGGCTATACGGCCTACGACCAGACGGTGGTGCTGACCCCGCAGGCTTCCGACAAAGACCTGGGGAAATTATCGCTTGCGGCCGCGTCTACGGAGTTGCAGCAGGTGGTAGTCACGGCCTCCAAGCCTTCCATCACCTTAGACCAGGAAAAGAAGGTTTTCAACGTATCCAAAGACATCGTGAGTGTGGGCGGTACCGGACTGGACATCATGAAAAATGTTCCCAGTGTCAACGTGGATATCGACGGCAACGTCACCATCCGGGGCGGGTCGCCGCAGCTTTTTGTAGACGGCAAGCCCACGACGCTGACCCTGGACGAGATACCTTCCGACGCCATCGAAAGTGTTGAGGTCATCACCAACCCTTCCGCCAGATATGATGCATCGGGCGGCGGAGCAGGGATATTGAATATTGTTTTAAAGAAGAACCGCAAAACGGGGTATAACGGGAGCGTCCGTGCAGGTGGAGACACCTATGGCGGGCTCAACGGCGGCGCCAGTCTCAATGTCCGGGAAGGCAAGCTCAATGTCTCGGCCGATGTCAACGCGCGGATGCTGCGGGACCGCGTCACCGGTTCGCTCACGCGGCAGGACTTCAGCACGTCGCCCTACACCAATCTGTTTGAGCGGGAACTCGATACCACCAAGGGCGGAATTGCCTTTGAACGGTTTGGTCTGGATTATTTTATCACCAACAAGTCAACGCTGTCGCTCACGGGTTTTGCGATGCAACACAAAGGAGGGCCGCAGACCTCGAATCTCGAGGTGGCCACGGATAGCTTGTATACCGCTGGTACTACTCCGGGATACTACCAGGAGGAGATCAACTCCAGTCATACGTTTAACGGCAGGGGCGGCACGCTGGGGTTCAAGCAGCTCTTCGCCAAGGATAAAGAAGAATGGACGGCCGACGCCAGCTATTTTTCCGGCAATGCCACCAATAACTCGTTGTATACGACCAATTATTATACGGGTGCGGAAGGTTCTGCTTTGGGCAGCACCGAGCTGCAAAAGATCGTAGGCGGGGGCAATGACCACAACGTGATCCTGCAAACGGATTTCTCCGATCCCCTGACACCGAAGACGACATTGGAGACGGGAGTACGGGCTGCTTTACAGAGCCGGCTGAACATCAATAACAACTACACCTATAATACGGATTCGGCCGCTTATATCCTGATACCTTCCGCGGCCAGCAACTATAAGAGTCAGAACAATGTGTATGCGGCGTATGTAACGCTGGGGAGCACGTTGGGCAATTTCAGCTATAAGGCCGGGGTGAGGGCGGAAAGTTCCAACTATCACGGCACACTTTTGAACTCGGGAGAGACGTTCAGCAACCAATACCCCGTGAGTTTATTCCCTTCGTTGTTCCTGGGTGAGAAGTTGGGGAACGGCGGGGAACTCCAGCTGAGCTATACCCGCCGGGTGAACCGGCCGAACTTCAATCAACTGGTGCCTTATACCGATTCCTCCAACAAACTGAACATTACGCAGGGCAATCCCAACCTGGTACCGGAGTTTACGCAGTCGCTGGAATTATCGTATATCAAGACTTTCCCGGGCAACAATACGCTGATGGGTTCCGTGTACTACAAACATACGGATCACCTGATCACGGGCTATATCAAATCAGACACCAACTCCGCCGGTACGGTCGAGCTGATCAACACCTATATCAATGCGGAGACCAGCGATAACATGGGTGCGGAATTGACGGCGCAGCTCTCGCTGACGAAATGGTGGGACTTCACGGCCAATGTCAACCTCTATCATTCGAAGATCAACGTGGGTTCGGTAGACGCGACCGAAGAGACGGCGTTGTGGAGCTGGTTTGGCAAAGCGAACACCAATTTCAAGCTGCCCGCGGGTTTCACCATCCAGCTGTCCGGTCTGTACCAGTCCAAGAGCAACCTGCCGGTGAACACGAACAGCAATCAGCCTGGCCCGCCCAATATGCAGGCATCGAGTGCGTCACAAGGGTATATCAAGGCTTTTTATGGCGTCGATATGGCGGTCAAAAAGACTTTTATGCAGGGCAAATTTGCTGTCTCCGCGAGCTGGAACGACATCTTCCGCAGCAGGATCCAGAGCCAATATAGCTATAGCACCTATTTTACGCAGGACTATAGCCGGCTTCGGGACCCGCAGCTGCTGAGGTTGAATGTCTCCTGGAATTTCGGGAAGATCGATGCAAGCCTCTTTAAACGTAAGAACAACAATGTACAGGCAGAGGACCAATA
>Ga0210396_10000921_pt1 | contig 33790 bp, 51 predicted proteins | sample IncBWH17OmetaG_FD_155466 | JGI IMG/M metagenome (GOLD analysis project Ga0210396, IMG submission 155466) | Forest soil microbial communities from Barre Woods Harvard Forest LTER site, Petersham, Massachusetts, United States - Inc-BW-H-17-O ...
ATCGACGATTCGAATCCGGAGCGACTTGCCGGCTACTTCGTTGAAGGGAAATTCCAGTTCGGAGGGTAGCGGCATGAAGAAACAACGTCGCGTGTCCCACAGACCGGCGGAAGCGCCGGCGGAACATACGGAGGGAAAGGAAATGCCAGAGCACAACGAAATCAGCGAAGGCACTCGAGTGCGATTCACACAGACGCATGACAAATCGCACAGCTTCACCGGCACCGTGTTGCGAGTGCACGACGACGCAAATCTTGTGGATATCTCGGTTGAACCAGACGGGAAAGCCATCGAAGTCGAAACCGTGATGACCGCAAACAAGGCGGACGTTGTCCCGGTCGACGAAGCAGCTTAAACGACTTTAAGCCGCATGGAGGTTTGAAACATGCCACAAGTGCGGATCTTTAATCCCAGTTACACACCGCGAAGCTTCTTCACGGGAGAGGGATTGGAAAGGAGAACAACCCAAATGGCGAAACACTACAGAAGGCGGCATCACCATCGCGGCCGTCGACGCAATCCGTTCGGACTATCGAGCGGGGTTGTGGTCGACGCGGGATGGAATGCGGCCGGTGCTCTCGGTTCACTGTATGTCTCAGGCCTCGTCTCGAGTTTACAGGGATGGGCAGGAGTGGCAGCAACCGGAGCCGCGGCGGTAGCAATGGGCTTTGCCGGCAAGATGGTTGGAGGCGCAAAAGCGAGTGAAGAACTCGTGAAAGGCGGCCTTGTGGCAACCATCATCAAGGCACTGCACCAACTCGGTGTTGCGCAATCGATCGGACTTGGACTCTACGCACCGTCCTATTTCGCGGTACCGACGTCATCCAGTCAGTACCTACAAACGGGCATGCCTGGCGGTTCATTTAACCGCGGAGCGGGATCGATCTTCTTTCCCGGCCCCGGTGGAGCGATTGCATTGCCAGCAGCGGGCGGAACTGCCGTACATCCGGCAGCCGTCGCCGCAAAGATGGCGGGAATGGGCTTCCATCGTTTCCGCAGCCGTTACGCAGGGAACTACTAGGATTCCGTCCGGCAGCTTCTTGGGATCACCGGGAAGCCTCGACGACGCAAAGGGAGTGGATAGTTCGTCTCACTCACCGGACGGAACTCTAGGAGAGAAACGAATCTGACCCGAAAGGAGGCGGAAAAGAAATGGTCAAAACAAATTTGAAATCTCGTTACACGTCGCGCTTTGATCGCTGCAACGCCATAGAAGAGAGAGAGATCGGCCGGCCAAAACTCAAGATGCTGCGCAACAACCCCATTGTGGCAGGGCAACTCGAGTACTTGGTTCAGCCGCTCTATGACTTCTACGGCGTCGCAGTGGCAACGGCGGTAACGAAACAGCAGTTGTTCGCACAGCCGATCGGTGCATCTTACACGCCCTCGGGCGGATCCGCGTTCACAAAGACCCTCTATCACACGAACTTGGTCCAACCCGGCATGCTCGATGCTCCCAAGAAATTCCTGGTGAAAGCGGTAGCAGTTGTACTTCGTTCTGACGTTGGACCGCAGGACCTCAACTCGTTCATCGGTCAGACCTTGGCGCAACTCACGATCAGCGGCAAAGACTATTGGACTGCGCTTGTGTCCAAGTGTCCTGCCGGCGCCGGTGGTTTCTGGAGTGGTGTCTCTCCGACCGCAGCAACCCTCGGAAGCACCGCGTCGAACGGTTGGCCCACAGCGCAGAACGTCGCCACCATCACCGATCCGATGCCCCAGATTCCCGGGCTCGATCCGATGGAACCGATCCTCGGTCAATTGATTGAACAGAACCAGAATTTTTCGGTTGTGCTCGATCCAACGATCACCGGATCTTCGGCGTTCACCACGCTGGCAGCATCACCCACGACAATCTTCGTCGGTACCGGCATTAACTTGCACGTGTATCTCGAGGGAGTATTGGCGCGAGCGATCCTGTAAACCACAGGGACTCGAGACGAATCGGGGTTGTTTCCGGAGCGGGGACAAATCCCGGTTCGATCCGGGTGCCGAATTTTCAGGGAAAGGAGGTTTAGCCATGTACGGAGACGGAACAACGCAAGCGCAACCAGCGCAGCAACAGAATCAGGATGACCAGTTTGAGCGGCAGTTTTTTCAATACGTGCTTGATCGCGCGGTGCCGGCGAACGCAACCCAGGATCCGAACCAGTTACAGATTTTGAGTGATGCAGATTTTGAATGGTGGTGGGTGGAAGCTTCGCGCACATCGAACTTGCTCAAAGTGCTGATGAAGGAGCAAGCCACCGGGCGCGATTTCATTGGTACGACCGCAAGCGCAACATCGGGCGCGACCACGTTCAACGGCATCAATATCGACCTCTGGGCGGGAACCGCACAGGCAGCCGCGGCCTTCCCCCTGGCGGTGCCCTACATCATGCCGGCCACACGTGTGTACTCGCTTCTGTTTACAGACACGAGCGGTTCAACGAACACCGTGGAAGTAGTTTTCAACGGTTTCAAACTGTGGCCTAGGCCCAAAGTCAACTAAGGCGGGTGAACTAAGTGCCAGGAGTCAAACCATACACGTTGCGGCATACGCTCACGCATCCACTCGCCCGGATGCTGCCCCTATTCCGCTATCAGGTTCAGGTGTACCGCATGGGAGAGAAGCATCCCCCATGCGGTGACCTGAAAGGCATGGGTCCCGATTGGGAAGCCGTGAATTTCGTGCTCGCCGCACGTGACACACAACAGGCGCGCGTGAACCTGCAACGCCATTTCACACTGCTCGCAATCGGTACAACCTCGACATCGAATGTAAACGGTGGATTCCGAGCGCAGTTCTACGACACCAAAAAACAACTCCGCTTTGCCGATCGCGGCGTGATGCGCGCCAACATCGGCGGTGATAACGGAGGCGGACTCCGATCTCCGTTTTTCTTGCGCGAGCCGTATCCCTTCGATGAACCCGACTCGCAGTTGCTTGTGGTGGTGCAGAACTTTGAAACCGTGACCAACACCATCGAAATGATGTTCTACGGTCTAGCCATGCGATTCAACGAACCGCGGCCAGGTGTGCCGGATTTCCCCGGCGGCCCGGTTCTGAGCATAGGAGAGTAAGTGTTACAGAGCTCGAGAAGCGTACGCCGGATGTATCCACCCACGCCCGAGATGGCGGGAACGGGCTTGCCTCTGTGGATCTATCCGCCGATCAATTGGGAAAACATCGATCAGATCGCTTACGTCACACTGCCCGCGATCAATGCAGAGGCAACGATTTTAAAGTTCACTGTCCCGATCGGCCGGAACGGTGTGATCAACAAAGTCGCGAATAACTTTGTCGGTGGTGGATGGACCGAAGGAACCGGAGACATTCTCTGGCGGATCCTAGTCGACGGAGCACCACCGCCGGCCGCGAATAGTTATGCCGCAATTCCGGCCTCACTCGGTTCGCCGGCCAACCCGACCGAGATTTCCGGATTTCGCATTTTCGAAAATCAAGTGATCTCGGTCACGATCTTTAACAACCCTGCCGGCCCGAACGGGGGAATCGTAGTTGCCGGCCAGCTTGCCGGCGCGCGGTTGTGTGGCTATCTCTACCCGCGCGAACTCGAAGATTCAAACATCTGGACTTAGAGGGTTAAATTTTCATGGGTGCGTCAAGATTTTCGCAGGGTGTAAAGATATTTACAGCAATGTCGGTGCTCGCACTGGCATCCCTGGCGAACGCGCAATTCATCGGCTACGTTGCACCGCAAACCGAACAGCAGACGCTTGCGACCGCGACCGCGTGCACCGGATCGGCGCAGACCTTTCCCATCCAAAATCTAGGGCAGACACAGCACTATGCGAGTTTTACCGCGGTCACCGGCGCGACCAAGTTTCAAGCCGTGATCGATGGAGTCGACCGGTCCGGCAACATAGTACAGATCTCAGACGTGCTCGAGCCCTCGGGCGCCGGATTCCTGTTTACTTCCGGAACGCTGAAAGGAACCGGCTACTATCCCAAGGCGCAAATCGTTGTGACCTGCAGCCCGAACACCGCGACTTTCACACTGTCTTATAGCGGCGCGTGGGCAACTTTCAACGAGGACAATGGTTCGTATCTCGCCGGCCAGATCGACAAAGTAGAGTACAACGGCGCCGATGCGACGGTGAACGAAACCGACACCTTTCAGACTCCGTTCGGCTCGAGCGCCGGCACTTACTTTTTCAAATACGGCACCGCGATCGCCGGCGGAACCCTCACCATCACTTGCTCGACCGTGACCGGGTTCGGAGGAACGTTCTCGACCGCGGGAACACAACCCCTTAACGTCACACTCGCCAATAGCTCGAGCGGCCAGGCCTTTCAAATTCCCGATACCGCCTGTCCTTTCGCTACCGTCGCCTATACGGCGCCAGGCGGGGGAACCACGATCACCGGTGAATACGTGTTCGCGGTGCCAGGCCTTTCAAACCATGCGGTCAACGATCCTTGTCAGTCCGGATCTTTGCCGAAGCAAAGTGTCGCAGTCACAGCCGCGGCCGCGGGAACAACGCAGATCATCGCAGCGCAAACCCTGAATTCGATTTATGTGTGCGGTTACCAGCTATCGCAGATTGCGACCGCCGGAACGTTGCAGTGGGTGTACGGCACGGGTTCTAGTTGCGGGACAGGTACAACCAACCTCACCGGCGCAATGGGAGTGACCGCAAGCCAGCCGTTTTCCTATTCGGTCGGTGTGGGCTACGTGATGAAGGTACCGACCGCGAACGCATTGTGTCTGACCACAACCGGCGCCGGCGGAACCGCGGCCGGCATCGTGACCTATGTGCAATCACCATAGAAAGGGGAACACCGAATGATTGTGACCATCTTGCTTGTCTTTGCCTTCGTGTTCTTCGTGCTTTCGTGCTTTTTCCCGACGACGCAACCGCCCGGCGGAAGTCGGTACAACCTGCTCAGCATCGGCCTAGCCGCTTGGGTGCTGTCAGAGATTTTTCAGCGTAGTGGATTGCTTGGACGATGACAGCGGAGGAGATGCGCATCGAGCTCGCATACCTCGAGCGGGTGTTGAACAGCATCCAGAGTTGGTTTTTAAGAAAGTCGGCAGAAGCACGCATCCGGATCTTACGGGAAGAACTGAAACGGCTTGGAGCCATGAAACCTTGAACAAAAGCGAGATTCTCAATATTTCCGTGTTTGTTCTGGGTTGGGTTCTCTTCGTCCTGGCGCAAGCGCAGAACTCGGTGAAATCGAAAACCAACGGCCTCAGTAGCCTGAAAGCTTGGTTTTCCATGCACGCGGTCAACCTGGCAACGCGCGCGTTTTTCTCCGCACTCGGTTACGGGTTCATCATTCACACCGTCGCGGGAAAAGTTGCCGACGTCGGCCTGCCGATCACTTCAACCGCGATCGCTGGAATCGGCGGTTACAGCGCGAATGCGCTCCTTTACCAGTTCTTTGGCTACCTACCTTGGTTGCGGGTCGAAGTCGCGGACCTAGCCCCGCCAGCGCAGCCGCTTACCCCATCCGGTAAGACGCCCGATCCTCCAACACCGGCGGTGCAGTGATGCCGTACGCGCTCGAAGTCTCGATCATCGACGCCGGTGATAACACAATCAAGGTCGTTCACACCTTTTACGGTGTGACAGAAGAGGAAGTCAGGACGTACTACCGCGAACACACCCATTCCTGCGAGTACTTCAAATCCGCGGTGAAAGACGGGCGGGTGATTGAGGAGCTCGACGAGATTGACGACGACGAATTGCCCGAAGTTGAAGAGTTCGAAGAAGAGGAAATCTAGCTTGCATGAATCTCGATTTCATTCCGACTTGGGCAAACGCGATTGCGCAGTTTGAAGGCACAGCACCCGGCACGGTTGCCAGCCGGAACAACAATCCCGGCAATCTGAAGTATGCAGGACAAGCGGGAGCGATCGGAAAAGACGCATCCGGCTTTGCGATCTTCCCCGATCCGGCAACCGGATTTCAGGCCCTTTACAGTCAACTCGCGAAGTACGTTTCCGACTACCCGAACGACACCATTTTAGATATCACCGCGCACTATCTCGGACAAAGCACACCGACCGCGGACAGCCAGGGCAACGCATACACATACGCCGCTTACGTGGCGAGTGCTCTGGGTACGGATATGTCGACGACTCTCGGCCAACTCGCCGCAGATCCGCCGGCCGGTGTGCCGGTACCGCCAGGACTCACCGATGCGACCGATCCGACAACTAGCATCGATGTTGCGAGTCTTGCGCCCTCGAGCGGAGTCTCTATCGGCACGATCGCAGCGCTGGCGGCCATCGGCTTAGTTGCTTATCTGTGGTTCGTGGACTGATTTCGGAACTCAGGGCGGGCATGATCTCAGCAAAGCTTTTACACATGGTGAACAACCGGCTGCAACGGATTCTTGGTTACAACGAACTCATCGAGATCGAAACCGATGCGGAGAAACGCGCCAAGCTTTTCGAGAAGGTACGCAAAGAAGTTCGGAACCTCGAAGATCTTTTGAAAGCAAAGGTTCAACGATGAAGCTACTCAGACTTTTTGCACTCTTATTTGTGCCGGCGCTCTCCTTTGCGCAGTTCACCACCGTGACCGGAACGGTGGTCGACCCGAACGGGATTCCTTACGCGAATGGAACCATCGTCCCGACCCTGAGCACCAGTGCATCCCCCACGTTGAACGGTGGTCCTTACACTCCCCCCTCGCAACCCGTCGGCCTCGATATCAATGGCAAGTTCACTTTGCAGCTTGCCGACAACACCGTACTTCTGCCGGCGTCGACGAAATGGAATTTCACGGTGTGTTCGGGTGCGGGAACGGTGAACCCGGCAATCGGTACCGGCTCGCAGTGTTTCTCGCTCGCCGCGCCTATCACGATCTCTGGATCCTCGCAGAGTATTTCTACTCAACTCAACGCGGTTGCACTCGCTCTCACCCTCACCCCTGGCGGAAGTAAGGTTTCATCCGTTTCCGGCGTCTCGCCCATCGTTGCAACTCCGAACCCGATCACCGGAACCGGTTCGATCTCTTGCCCCACGTGTTCAGTCACGCTCAACCTGCAAACGCAATACAACATGAGCTGTTCGGCGGTGAACGGCTCGAGCGCGAACACAACGACGAACGGCACGGTTGCACCTGGCACAAGTGTCTTACTCACCAGCGCAACCGGGTTTGCGCCAGGGCAGGGAATCTATATCGCTGGCGCCGGCTCGGCGGGTGGTGTTTATAACGGAGTCGTCCAAACGGTTGTCTCGAGCACGGTCACGGTTTCCCCGGCGACGTCGACCAGCGTCACAAATGCGGTGGTCGCAAACTATTCCTGGCCTTCCCAGACAACGACCAACGGAACGGTTGCACCCGGAACGAGTGTCCCGGTTGTCAGTGCAGCTACGTTTCTACCGAATCAGGGGATCTATATCGCCGGCGCCGGCGCCGCGGCAGCCAACTACGTTGGAACGATTTCGACCGTAGTCGGCAACACGATCACGGTGAGCCCGGCCACATCGACCAGCGTCACAAACGCCACAGTTCAGCACGACGAATCGGCATCGCTCAACAGCGCGATTTCCGATCTCGCCGCGGGTGCGATAAACGGAACCCTCAGATTTCCCGCTGGAATTTGTTTGTTCAACGGTCCGCTTCTGCAAACCAGCGGAGCAAACGCAATCGTCCCGATGCCGATCATCCCTTACAACCCGAACAACAATTTCACTGGCGCGAACGGTCCGACGCTGCGAGTCGCGATCGAAGGAGCGGCACCGCCGGCATTTTCGAATTACAACATCGTGGGTTGGTACGGAATACCTTCCACCACCGGAACGGTGATTCAGACTTCGGGAACTTCAGGAAATCTTTTCGGCGCTTCGAACCCGAACGAGACGGATAGCTTCACCGCGGTGCAACTCTACCTGAGAAACGTCACCTTGCGCGCACCGGATAACCCGGCCATCACTATGGTGAACGGAACCAACATGGTCGGCCTCAACGTCGAAAACATGTCCTGTGACACGCTCGCACTCGGTGCGCAGTCGACGCCATCCCAGCCGACCCACACCAACGGTCAATGTCTGGTTTATTCCCAGGGGAACGACGACGCAGAGGAGCTCGGGCGGAACCTTCACATCCAGGGATTCTATTCGGCTCTCCTCGACGGTGAGCACTTAACCCTCGATCACGTTTCGCTCTATGACAACTGGCAGGGCTACGTGTGCAACCTCAATGCAACGTTCCACGTCGGCCACATCAACCTGCTCGATCTTTCTGACAACGCTTACGGAATCAGCGCAACCCAGGCGTGCACGATCTATGTGCGGCAACTGGACGTGGAAGTAAGCGGAGCACCATCTTGGGTGACGGGCGCCACGAACACCGCGCAGATCTACGACCCAAACAACTTTCTCTATGGCCTGATCGAATTTGATTCACAAAATTCCGGAAACTCTCGGCTTCTCCGCTACGGCGGATCAAACCTGCAAGTCAACACTACGCTTGGAGTCACAAACGGCGGCAATCTGACTTGGCGGCCAGGATTTGTCGGCCCAATCGCATGGCTCGTAGGAACGACCACAGTCACCGCAAACGTAAACACACACTGCGATGCCCTCGGCATGAGCATCATTCCGCCCCCGAGCCCGACCAATGGGATCGCGAATGGATGCGCCGCGACCGGATTCAATTTCACCGGCAAAACAATCACCATCAGAGTTCCGCATCTGATCGAGTCGAGCGCGAACGGCTACACCACATTCGATGTCGGCAACGACATTACCCACATGCTTGAAATCTATGTGGGACAAACCACCATCGGTTTTCAAAAGAGAAACGGCGGAAGCTTTGTCAGTGTAGGAACGGCAACCTACACACCAACCTCGGCCCTTTGGTGGAGGATGACGGAATCGAGTGGCGCTGTGACCGCCAGCTATTCCGCCGACGGAGTGAACTTTGTCACCATCGGCACGTGTGCGGCAACCTGCACGACTTGGGCATATACCTCGACCAACGTCGACGTTTCCGTGCAATACCTCGGCAACGGCCCGGCCTTTCCCGGCTATTCGCAATTCGACTCGTTCAACGTGAACGGAGCGGCGCCGGCGATTCCGAGCGCCAATATTTTTGAAGCCGGCCTCTCGACGAACCCGACCAAGATCTACACCAACACGCAAGCGCTCACCGGTGGAGCCGCAACCCACACCCTCGCGAATAGCTTCACGTTCACATCATCGAGCACTTTCGGTTGCACTTGCACCGATCAAACGGCCGCGAACGCTTGCCAGGCGGTTCCGGCATCTGCGACCACGATAACCCTTGCGGGAACCGGAACCGATGTGCTGTGGCTCAGTTGCTCAGGACACTAATGCGCAAGCTCGCCATTTTCGTCTTGCTCAGTGCCGCATCCTCGTTTGCGCAGTTCACGACTGTTACCGGCACGGTGATCGATCCGCACGGAGTTCCCTATGCACTTGGGACCATCGTGCCGACGCTCATCACCAGCGCTTCGCCCACGTTGAACGGTGGTCCTTACACACCCCCCTCGCAAGCGGTCGGACTCGATATCAATGGCAAGTTTTCCTTCAACGTTGCCGATACCTCGATCCTTAAACCAACCGGCAGCAAATGGAATTTCACGGTGTGTTCCGCGGTCGGCACGGTCAACCCGGCCATCGGTACCGGCTCACAGTGTTTCTCGCTTGCGGCGCCGATCGCGATCACCGGATCCACACAAAATATTTCCACACAATTGAACGCGGTTGCGCTCGCACTCACCGTGCCGATCAACGGTGGTGGTGTGTGTCCGGGCGGATCCACTAACCAAGTTCAGTACAACAGCGCCGGTAATTGTGCGGGCATCGCAAACGTTGCAGCCGGATCCGAACTCGTTTCAAAAGGCTCGAGTTCGGTGCCGGCCATGCAGACCAAACCCTATTACGACGTCAGGGATTTTGGTTGCGCGCAAGATGGAGTCACCGACGACACAGCTTGTGTAACAAGCATCCTCAACACCATCGGTTCAAATCAGGCAACAATCCTTTTCACCGGCCCGACCGCTCTCGAATCCGTCACCTTCCCGACAAATGTCACCTTGCAGTTTCAGCAAGCCGGCGCACTACAGCCGATCACTTCCACCACGCCGATCGGTGGATCCGGTTTCGTTCAAGGCAATGGCACATCGAACGTAAATACTCTGACCTCGAGTTGTTCAGTCACGCTCACCGGAACCGCGGCCGGCGATAGCGCGATCATCATGGAGAACCATTTTTTCACCGCGGCAAACATCCCTTTCGGTGCCGTGACCGATAACCAGGGCGGACATTACACACAACTGGCGCAGCAGGGTTTCAACTTCTCGAGTGTGAATTCCGCATGGGTTCGATCGAACCTCCCCGGAGGAAATGTCACGATCACGGTGCCCTATACGAACAATTTAGGCGCGCCGGTCAACGTGGCGAACGGTTGTATCGCGTGGGAAATCTCCGGTGACGGTCCAGTAGTCGCGTCGGAATCGAACGTCACGTGCACGGAAAATGCCGGCTCGCCTTCCACAACCATGTCGTGCGCAGCGATCTCGACCACCGCCGGCTCGCTGGTTATCGGGTTTGGCGGCCAGTCGTACTTAAACCAGGCCTCATGCACACCGGGCGCCGGGTTCACACAGCCGGCCGGAACTGCCGGATTCATCTCGGGAGGCAGTCAACCGTCGACCGGATACGGGTTCAATCTGTGCGCAACCTACAAGCTAGTTTCGCCAGGAGGAAACCAAACACCGTCCCAGACCATCACCGCGGACCCTTTGAACGTTCCACTTAACAAATACTGGAGTTATGCCGCAGCGTCGATCGTCCCATCATCGGCAGTGATCAACATTCAAGGCCCCATCTGGGCGCCGGCGGTGCCGATTTTCCTAAATGCTTTCGCAGGGCAGGGAACCATCGACCTCAGCGGAAACACTGCGGTCGATAAAGTCTTTCCGGAATGGTGGGGCGCATCTGGAAATGCCGGTAACGCAACCACGAACACACAAGCGATTCAGGCAGCTATCATCGGCGCGTACGGCGCAAACCGAGTCAACGGTTCCGGCGCGAATCAGTTCAATCGAGAGCTTCACTTCTCAGGCCTCTACCAAATTAACGGCTCGCTCAGCTTGAACCACGTCAACGGGTTCAAGATCACCGGGTGCCAGGAATTCGCTTGCGGATTCAATCAGACCGCAACCAACACATCGATTTTCACCACCACCACCGGCGGAACCTACGGACACTTTGACGATCTAGTTTTTGAAAGCAGCGTATCCGAAGACCTGAATCACCCACTCGTCGACCTCAATTACACCGGTGTTCCGAGTCCTGATCTGGTAACGCAATTCATCGAGTTCAACGATGTGAATTTTCACGGCAACCAGGTGGTGAAAACCGGCAGCCGGTTCGCCGCGGCCGGCGGTGGTGCCCAAGCTTCGAACATGATGTTTCACGCGGTCAAATGGAACGGATTCACTGAAGCCGGTTTAATGCTCGGTTCCGGTTCCGGTTGTGTAGCAGCACAACTGGCAACCAACGCAGTCTCGATCTCGATCGATGCCGCTTCGGACCTGCAGGGAAATAATGCTTACGGCATCGAAAACTTTGGCGGGGGAACCATCACCGTCGATACGGTTTCCTTTGAGGACGGCTTTGGAGCTCAGACCAACGAAGGTATTCAGACCGGTTACGACATTTGCGGACAGGTGGGAGCAGCCGGCGAGTGGGTAGATGTCCGCAACATGCGGTCAGAAAGCCTTTACACCCTCGGTGGAGTCGGCCCCTATGTGGTGCACAATTCCTTTAACGTCGACCAAGCCTTTGCTCTGGCGCCAGGTGCGACACCACAAGCGCAAGAGACAATCCAAGGTTCCGGCGTCGCCGGCCACGGCATTTACTACACCACCACCGCTGGCGGACACACGTGGCTAGGAATCGGCACACAAACCAGCCCCATCATCGCCTCGAGCGGCACCGCAACCACCCTCGTAAACACGAATCAAAGTGTCACCGGCACCAACACGATCGGCCAGTTCACGAAACTCGAAACGGTGAGCCAGGCAGTTACCGGTTCGACCGGAGTACTGCTCAATGTCCCCATCTCGATCGGTGTCATCACCGGTTCAGTCACAAGTGGCACGATCGGATTCAATGACATCGTGACCCAGGCAACCACCGGTGTGACGTGCACCACCACCGGAACCCCGCCCACCGGATCGGCAAACCTTTCGGTTGAATTCTGTAGCGGTGCACCGGATAACTCGCACATCTACACCGACGGAACGACCGGCGGAACTTACACCCCGACCTCGACACCGACCTTCGGAGCAGCGAGCCCGATAATGGTTATCACCGCGGCAACCGGCTCGCCCGACAGTTCCCACAACTGGACTGGACTTACCAGCAGCGCCGTGCTTGTGCCATCGGGAGCCCCCACCAACACCGCGAATTACACCCCGAATGCGTGGATCGGTTGGTATCTCACTTTGACGTACCAACAAAACATCACCGGCGGCGCTGCGCAGTATTGCATCATCACCGCGAACGGAACACAGAGTTTCACTTGTGCCGGTGGGTGGATCACCGACTTTACAGCCATCACGATCGCCAACCCCGACGACACCAGCGCTTACCTCGTCGAACCGCAGTGGGGTGTGCAGACTTCGAACAACGGCAACACGTGGTCACCCATCTCGAAAAAGATCACCGGCCTTGCCGTGGTGGACGGTTTCTTTGCGCCAGGCTTACAAATCAGCGTCCAGAACACTCCGCGCTTACATGGTCTACAAGTCACGCGCGCCGATTGGATGGCAAACACTGACCCCGATAACCTCATCGTTTTCGGTGGAGTCGACGGAGTTCTAGCCGGTGTACCAAGCGGCAATGTATCCGGTGGAGGAGCGGGAACGCTTGGACAGGCGCAACTGATTCGACCGTGGAAGTTCCCCCGCAACACCCTCACCGAAATTCCCTACGCGAATCAAAACTTGCTCGGGACCACGGTTCAGCATTGGTCCATGGGGCAAAACGGCGGAGGCACCGCCATTGGCGACGTTTACCAGGGGATCGAAGGCAGTCTCGGGAACCATCAAGGCCGATGGTTTCTCACCCAGAACTCGAGTAACGTGGCCGCATACACCGCTTATTTCAACGCGGACGGCAGTTTCAATTTCCCTTATCTCGTTTCCGGTACGGATTGGAATGGCACGGTCGGTGCGACCTCCGCAAAAGCCGGCACCTTTACCACCGCAACGTCGGCAACCTACGCGACCGCAACCGACTGTGCGGTGAATAGCGCTTCGCCAGCCGCGTGCGGATCCGCAGCTTCGGGCGCTGTGGTGATTCCGACGACCACCACCACGTACACGGTGAACACCACCGCAGTAACAGCCCACTCGAGAATTCAAATCACTTGGCTTACGTTCGCGTCGGACTTGCCGAGCGCACCGACGTGTGTGGCGCCAGCCGCGGGCGCGTGGTCGATTTCGAATGTGGTGCCCGGTACCAGCTTCACGATCGCGCTACCCTCGACCACCGGGCAGACGTGCCCGCAGTTCGATATCAAGAACTAGGCCAGAGTGCAAACAGGGCATTTGCGACTACGAACTTTTCCTTGTGGAGAACGTAATCGGTGTACGTCGCGATCGGCACCAAACCAAAGCCATCGAGATAGGTTGCAATCGGCATCAGTGACCCACCCGCGACACCAGCGGTCGGCACCAGGCCCGTGTACTCGGTATAAACGAACCGAATTCGCCCGCGCTCGAGCATCCCTCTCGCACCCTCTAACGCCGCGAGCTCACTGCCCTCGATATCGAGTTTCAACACGTCGATTTTCTCAATCGAGTGTTGCTCACAAAAAGTGTCAATCGTTGTCGACTGTGCGGTGATCTTTTTGGCTCCAGAGCTAAAGCGGAAATGGGAAGGGAAGTGAGAATTCGGAAGCAAGCTATTGACGTGACTCCCTCCGCCGGTTGCCGCGTACTCGTAAAACGGCACTTCCCCGCATTGATCAGACAGCGCAAGCATGTGCGCCGAAAAGCGGGGATTCATGATTTCCCGCAACCGTTCACAACTCACCGGATGCGGTTCGAAGGAATAGACCCGCGCAAACGGAAACTCTTCGAGCATCTCCCGCGCGGTTTGCCCCGTGTTCGCGCCCACGTCGAAACAGGTTTCAATGGGCAGGTACCAAGCATGACTCAGACGGTTGATATCGTGAAAAGGCAGAACACCATACACAAGGAACTCCCGTTTCCAGAGCACGTAATCAAAGCGGGAAAGGAGCGCACGCACCCAACGACTGAGCATAGAAAGCGGGAATTCTATCATTCACGAAGGCCGAACTAGCCGACTCGCTTCCCCCTCGACCGCAGCACCGCCAGGGACAAACGGAACCACTTGTGTGTGCAGAACCACGCGGCAGTGTGGGCAGTAAGGGGAAATCACCAGCCAGTTTTCCATCTGCCACATGTAGATACTCACGCCGGCGAGCTCGCCCTCGCAGTTAGGGCAGATCGGCACCGGCGCCGCTTTCAGACTCGTTGACATTTATTCATCCCCCGCATGCTCGAGATCAAAATCACGAACGATTTCCCGCGCCGATTCTACCGACTCTTCCCCCATTGCGATCGCTTGCGCGTGAACCCCGGTCATCCATGCCGGTTGCACATAGACCAGCCGCAACTCGTTTTGAAACGCAACGATGAATTCCCCCACCCCCAGGCGCGCGATATCGGCCCGGGTTGGCCTCATCATGTCCGCGGGAATGTGTTCTAGCGTGCGCTCGATTTCCCGCATATCCCGCTGCACACCGAAAAGCCATACCGTGACCTGGCGCAACAGCACCGCGGAGACGCCGGCGAGATCCTGAGAATCACACCACAGGAAATTTTGTAGCGCCGCGCCCTGGCGGATCAACTCTTCGGCCGCGAACCGCACCGGGGAATTCCTTTGCTTCGGGGCAAACTTCCACGCTTCAGGAATCACGATAATGGTGTTTTTCGCATGGTGGTGCACCCACTCAATCACCGACCGCACCACCAACGCTTGCAAAGGGAAATCGTAGTCGGTGAGATCCATCACGTTCAGACCGGCATGGAGCTCGAGCTCAGACGAGTAGGGAAGCTTTTCAATCTGCGGAACCAGCATGCGCAGGTATTCAAAAAGTTCCGTATAGACCCGGCTGGCAATGCCGCGGGCTCGCTTTAGCGCGGTTTCCGCGTTTTTCTGGACGTCGGCCAGGGTAACCGGCGCGGTCCAAACCCCTTCCGGTCCGGAATAGTCCTGGCAAATCTTGATGATCTCCGCGCGCTGAAACTTAAGTTTTTCGGAAACGATCGCTTCAAGCAGGGACGAGATAAACGGCCAATCCGTACGATCACGAAAATATGGCGCAATCGGAGATGCGACACGAAAGGATCCTTCCCCGCGTTTGGTGACAAACGCGATCGCTTGCCGTTTGGCGCGTGACACCAGGCCCTCGAGTGTGGTGGTTTTCCCGCTCGCTTGACTCTGCCCGGTGATCGCCAGGTGCCCGATAGGAATCTCTACCGCATTGCCCGTGCCCACTTCGTAACCGAGTCGAACGGTGCTCATGGCTTGTAAGTTTTCACCAGGTACCTCATCGCACTCTCGAGTTTCCGCGCGCCCTTCGGTTTTCGCAGTTGCCACCAAGGACCATAGGTAACCCAATGAGACAAGACAGCACCGTAGCAGCGATACAAGATTGCGAGCGCGTGCCCATCGATCACGTGACGAACCTCACAAGCAACTCGCACACTGCCAGGGTGAGCAGGAAAAGCAAGATCTCACCGCGGTACCGTTTCACCAAAGACACGTTTCGTTTCACAAGATCCGGTGTGTCGTCCCATCGGAAAGCTTAATTTGAACGGCTTCGGCGCCTTTTTCGTCGAACAGAATGATTTCGTTGTTCTCCTGGCGCACGCGGTACGCGGAAAAACTCAGGATCACCGCTTCGCCGTTTTTCGTCTCAATGCTCATTGTCTGAGTTACAGGCAACCGTTCACCCCCGGTTCAGCATTCCAAAAACCGCTAGCAGAATTCCGATTCCTATGCCGATCAAAAACAGACCAGCTTCGTGATTGCTCATTGTCCGCACGTTTCGATCCGGCCGACCGCGCGGGTTTGTTGCCGGCGCTCGAGTATTTGGACCCGGGTCTCTAACTGGCAAATCCGAAAATGCAGATCACGAATGATTTTCAGCAGCTTCGAGTCGAAAGCCGATTCCGGTTCAAGGTCATCGAGTTTTTGAAGGATCACCGTATCGGTCATAAACCCGTGCCGAAAACATCTGATTTCGCCACACCCAAACCCGGCTTTTCCTGCCCTTTGTTTTCAATCACCCGGTTGCTATTTTTGCACAAGGTTTTCGCCACACCCGTTTTCTCACAACGAACAAACGCGGCAGACCGATCCGCCGGCAGATTTACGCACCGGCGGAACGCGACCGCGTTACGCTCGAGTTTAGCCCAATGAACTTTCATCGCCGGCAACTCGTTTCCGGTTGGTGTGATCACGTAATCGTAGTCCCGCGGTTCTCTTTCGTGGAGTGCGAGAGCGAGAGCGGTTGAATCCTTCCCACCGGAAAGCGCAATGACGTGTCTCGGCGGATCGAAAGCTAACAGACTCATTGCACCCTCTCGCTAACCGCTTTCTGGCTCACCAGGGCAGCACGACGCAAAACCCGGACCGATATCCCCATCACGCCGGCGATGTGGCGCCAGGAGTAACCGGAGCGGCGTAGCGCCCTGATCTGTTCAACGTCCGGATTCCGGGCGGGGCGGCCAAGTCGAACCCCGTTCGCTTTTGCCGTCGCCAGGCCCGACATGACCCGTTCCCGAATCAGGGACTTTTCAAACTCCGCGACGCCGGCCAGGAAGGTGAAAACCATCTTTCCCGCCGGTGTGTTGGTGTCAATATTTTCGTGCAGGGAGATGAAATCGATTCCGAGTGTCCGGAACTCTTCGAGCGCTTCTAACAGTTCTTTGGCAGAACGCGCGAACCGATCGAAGCGATAGACCACCACCGTATCCACTTTCCCCCGCCGGCAGAGCGCTTTCAGGGTTTCCAGTTCCGGCCGGACCTTTCCCGAACTCACCCGGTCAATCATCACCGTGGGGTTTTTCCAGCCGCGGCGCTCGCAATATTCGATTGCTTCCCGGAATTGCATCTGTGGATCTTGCCCCTTAAACGGGTGATCGGCTTTCTCATGCAGTTCAAAGAGAACGCCACACTTTTCACACTTCGCGGTCGAAACCCGTGCGTAGATCACCACTCGCATGCCCCAAGCTTAGGGCATTTGAGCCCTTATCCCCTCGTTCCGATGATGGTTCAGGCTTGAAACAGCGCGCGATGTGCTGCGCTAGGGGGAAGGGAATCTTGGCAAGCTCTATATCGAAGCCCACCACGCGATAGCCCTCCGAAAGAAAGCCTTCGGCCCATCCGCCCAAACCACAGTACAGGTCAATTGCCAATGGTTTCATGCGGCTTTCCGTTTCTGTGGTCGGCGTTTTCGTTTCACTCGCGCGAATTCGTTTTTGAGGACCTGAAAACCGAGTTCGGTCGGAGGGTAGGTTGAGAGTTCAGTGTGCCCCCGTTCAGGACACCGGTACTTACTCGATTCCCGAAGCAGTTCACTCAACAATTTCATGTCTTCCGGTCGCATAGAAAGAGAACGCGCGCGCGCGAAAATCTCAACTAAGAACCAAGATCTAAATCAACATCAAAAACAAACCTAATTCAAAAGCAACAGCAGTAGCAGGCGCTTGTGGAAATGTGCGAAAGCCACTCAGGACCGCGATTCCACTTACTAAATACATACACAGCCCGCAGTGAAAATCTCTGGTTTTATGCACAAACAGCCTTCCCCCTGTGCAAACAATTCCCGCAAAGCCGATGATGCTTTTCATAGGCAACAAACTCGCTTCGACAGTTCCGGCAACGTCTAAGTTCTCCGAATTCCCGGTAACTGTTTTGCGCTGTAATCGAACACTCGAGACTGCAACACTCACCAAAAGTTCCCTCTGAGAGCGGATTAAACCAATTGCTACAACAGACACAGCGGACCAACGGAAAATCAGGCGTGGGGTTGAGCATCGCGCTTTCCCTTCTCGTCCGCTTCGTCCAGTGCTTTCATGTGCCAAAAAACAGGACACCAAATTGCATGCACCAGGGGAAACGGAGAATTGCAACTACATTCCGGCCAGATGGTTTCATGGGTGCGGTCAGGCACGGGGACGCGGCCTATCCGCGATGTTCACTAGCGGCAGAGTGCGCGCTTTAGTCTTCCGTTTCGGTTTCTCATCCGTTCGTAGAGGGTCGATTGCTGGCGCTTGGGTGACCTCTGGCGCGTTTGTACCGAGTTGTGCGGCTAAATCCTCGACCTGAGCGTTACGAAGCCTCTCAGCCTCAGGAGTCGCGATTACGGCATCGGCGGGATTGTCGTCAAAGAGTTCCGACTGTGATTGTGAGAACTGCGCGTAACACTCCATGAAAACGTAATCCTCACCCCACTTCCACACGTTTGAATCCCAGGAGATGCCGAGCGAGAAACAAAGGCGAGTGGTCCAGTTCTTTTCGTCGACCTTTTCCCGATCGATGCGGATATCCCGCAGGATTGAGTTTTTGATACACAAAAGCGTCGGTGTGTCTTTCTCCGGCATGGTGGGGAAGAGTTCAATTTCAATTCCCTTGAGTTGGGAAGAAATCGGCACATGAAAGGTATCCAGTTGCGGGTTGGCAACGATCTCCCACACCCGCCGGATCCGGGTCGGTGCTTGCTGCACTTCGTCTTCGGTGAGTTCCATCGAGCAATTCAGATGAATGCGTTTGTTTGGTTTCGCTTCCCGCGGCCGGACGTCATCCAGCCGTAGCAGATAACTCCCCTTGTTGAAAAACTTCTCTCTCATCGAGTTGCCTTCCTGTTACGAAGTATTCCGTCCGCTCTTCACGGTCGGTTGCTACGAATCGTTTATGTACGTGCAAGTCGAGCAGGCGGCCATCGGTTTTAATCACCGTCGCGCGCACCAGGGCATCGATCGCCACTTTCTGAAAGTTGTCGACGTCGTTTGAGGAAAGATTGCGTTTCGAAGGTCCTAGGAAAAACCAGAGCTCGAGCCCATAGAAGTTTCCCGTCACTCTGGTTTTGTGGGAGAGCAGACACACCGCATCGACGAACGCGATCGCTTCCTTCGCCCGGTACCATCCACCACCGCGTTTCGGTTGCTTATAGTGGTTCACCGACGGCGGCAGGAGTGGCACGGAGAAATGAAACGGTTGCCCGATCATCGTTCGTCCTCGCGATAAGCAAGCAACCCGACTAGGATTCCGCCAAGAATGATCGGGATTAGATTCCAAGGAAAATGATGGTCGGTAAGCATGCCCCCGACGACGCACAACGTTGTCGCGAAGGCAGCACTGAATGAACGCGGCGGAAGTTTCATACGGAAAACATCTCCATCAGGGTTCTGAGTGCGTTTGCGATCGCTTGTTCCCCTTGCCCACCGGAAGCACGCGAAAAGAATTCAAACACTTCCGCGGGAATGCCAATCGTGGCGATCGTGCCATCGGGATCAGGCGTAAATCCGGAAATTGCTCGTAGCACGCCGTAAAGATCCAACCGCCACGTAGCAAGACCCGGTTCCGGATCCGAAAGCAATCCGGCGAGTGTGCGGGATAGAGCTTTCAGTTCATCAAGGTTCGGCGTCTCACTCATGCTTCGAGCACCGCTTTCAGGATGGCGCGGAACTCTTCGAAGTTTTCCGACCTATCAGCTTGCGCAACAATCCATGCGGCATGCACAAGAGCTTGCTCCCTTGTCATCACTGCGAGCGGAGACATCACGCGAACCCGTTCGTTATCGCTGTTAGGGTGTTCCATCGCGACAACTTGCCGATTCATGATGTCACCTTCAAACTTCGGAACCTCTAACGTGTGATCGGTGTTCATTGACTCCCCCTTTCACTTCTTGAATAGATCGGCCTGAGTTTCCTTGACCGATTCTTTCTTTCCCGCATCGTGCTTACGCTCGAGTTCGGCTATGCACTCCATACACGGACCGATCCGGCGATCGTCGATACGGTGCATCGTTTGCTTGTTACATTTCAGGCACCACGCTTGTGCCGCTACGGTGTTACGTGTGAAGTGTTGAGCCATTTGCGCGCAAAAGCTTGAATCCTTTCCCAGAGTTCCGGATCCTCCGTACGAATCGCGGTGAAAAGCGAAAGCAACTGGAAAAGTCGGAACGTCATTTCACCGGCTCAGTAGCACGCGGGAGTTTCGTGTTCAACCATTCGTGCAAAGATCGCGCACAGGAGTTGCAAAGCGTAGTCCCGCACACGTTCTCCCAACCGGATGGCGCACGCGCTCTGATAACCCCAACGCCATCCTGCTCTAGCTTTGGCTCTTTTGCCGCATCCCCGCAGCGATCACAGAACAAGACAAGGCTCACCGTTTCACCCCGACGATGTTCAGAAACCCTTTGGACTCTTTGACCACGAACGTTGTCGGTACTCCTTTGCTCGCGAGCAGGGAAGAGAACAACGTCGGATCCCAGGAGCGAACCGTCTTCTTTTTCGTGACACTGCCACTCCGGATCAGGTACGGAAAACATCTCCATCAGGGTTCTGAGTGCGGCCGGGCCGTTGCCGAGGTATTGCACGGAAACGTCGACGTCGGACCGTTCGCGCCAGTGAAATTGTTGTTCGGGTTGTAACGGTAACCACCATCGCTTTGCCGTCGGCCGATTGCTCGACCTCGATCGGAGTAATCGCGAGCTCGCCCGTGCCGTTCTTTGCCTCTGCCGGCGCCGCAACCGCGGCCGGTGTGGATCCCCCCACAGCCGGCGGCGGTACAGACGCGGCGCCCGTTGGCAGCAGGTTCGGGTGTGAGACGAGATTCAGCACCCGTTGTGCTAACGACCAGGCCTCGGGAATCTTCGTACAGCTTCCCAGGGCATAGATCAGGATTCCCGCTTCGTCCGCGTTTAACTCTAGGTGGATTGTTTCCATGCAAGTTCCTTCGTGGCGCGTGAGCGCAGGATGCGGATTTTTGCCAGTGCCGATTCGATTTCCGCGGTGGCGAGTTCCCACCGGTCGGCATTCCACAACGCAACTACCGATTCCTTGAAATCCTGATAGAACAGCAACGCCGGCCCAGGTGCACCGTAGTGATCGAGCAGAATCGCGAACGCGAGTTGTGACGGAGCGGCGCCGGTGTATCCCCAATCAAAACCGTTGGGTGACTTGGTGACGTGGCGATAGCCAGGATCGAGCATGGAGGCACAGCGGGTGCGATCATCGACCACACTCACGATCGCGTGCCCGTCATGTCGTTGTCCGATGTACGTGGTCACTCGCGAGGCTCCAACATCCGAACTTTGAAACCGAGGACGTTTGAAGGATCAACACTCACGTTGAATCCGGAAGCCCCAGGGGAAAGCCTCTCGTTTATTTCGGCTAGTTGGGCCGCGATCTCAGCGAGCAAAATATCCCGCAACCGTACGTCTCCCGGTGTTCGTTCCACTAATCCGCGGATTTCTTCGGCTGTCATGGGAGAATGAGTAGAACCACGCAAAGTCGCGCCAGGACGAACCTCAGTCCCGACTCGAAACCCCAACCAGCCCGGCGGGGATTCGAGTCGGTTCTGAGTGATCCATACTGAAACGTTTGCCTTTCTTTTTGGATTGAACAACGATGAAGCCCGGGGCCCGTTAGGAAACCAGTTCGCGATAGATCTCGAGCTGTCGCGCGAGTACTGCGGTGCGCGGTGCAGAATCGAGTTCATAGAACGGCCGCAGATCTTCCGGATTCGCTTCCTGATACTCACTCCACGCACGTTTGAAAGCTTCGGTGTGTTCTAGGGGATTACCCCAATTGAGACTCACGAGTGATCACCTCCGTTTCCGTGGCAGAGTGAACCGAACCGCTAGGCTTTTTCGCGGGCAAGCTGGCCTTCAGCGCACACGTGGGACAGTTGCGGCGCTTCGTGGGCAGCCCGCATTGCGGGAAATAGAGTGTGGTGTGCCCGCACTCGAGTTTCTCGGTGTAGTACGTCAGCTTGTAAAATGGTTCGGTTTTAAAGGGAACGAAGTGATGCGGAACTCTTTCGACGACCAACCGGAGCAGTCTTAATCTTGCGCGCACGACTTTCAGCGCGGCATTCTGCTCAGGTGTGGGAGTGATGATCAGAGAATCGAGTTTCGTTACGGTTTCCGAACGATTCTCGGAGCCCATGACACAAGCTTTCTGGGAAGGAAAGCGGGACGGGTGGCGAAACGGACGAAGGGCGGAAAAACAGTGGACGCGCGAACTTAACGTAATACCAACACGGGGAATTATCGGACCTTGCGGTAATTCGCGGCTTTGAGAGGCGAAGGTCATGCGAAGGTTTAAGCGGTGACGCCTTCCTTGGTAGCCAGAGCGCGAATGGCGAGCCGGATGATTTGCGAGAAATCGACGCCGAGTTTCTTGTGCAAGGCAGACATCAACTTCAGATCGGGCTCGTTCCAACGGACTGTATGTTGCGGGACGGACTTTTTAGGAACCATGCAACGCAATATATAGCATGACGCGGCATTGTCAAAGGGAAACTGTACGAACCTGTTCCGTCAGCAAGTTACGAAGGTACATGTCCGGTTTTTCCACACCGATTCTGTACATCCACAGGGTTACGAACGTGGTGGTTACACTTGCGCTTGCTGTGATCGCTTCCCCCCGCCTAGAATCCTCACGCCATGAAGTCACTTCTGCTCTTTCTCACTCTCACCGTTCCCCTGGCAGCACAAACCGCAAACAGGGAATTCGTCGGCGCGATCGGCAAAACATGCAGCGCGGCACCAATGGCGCGCATTGATTCCTTTGCATCGAATCCGGTCGCTACCGACAATGAAGGCAACGCATTGCCCGAGGGTGACACCTTAGCCGATCCTATTTTCGTGCGCAGCACTGAACGTCTCTTGCCGGTTTTCAAATCGAGTTATCCAAACGTCAGAGTTGTGATTGCGGTCACAAGTTCTAGTGTGATCAACGCATTTGCAGCACCCACTTTCGGCACCGATCCAACCAACGGAACTCGAGTCGCCTTAGTCTGTATTCCCAACGAGTTCATTCGCTTCATGGGGGAAGAGGACGAACTAGCTTTCATGATTGCCCACGAACTCGGACACACGGTGGACGAAGCCTGTCGACAGCGCACACAAGTGACGCGCACGAATCAGGTGATCTGTGAACAACGTGCGGACGAAATCGGTTACTTCCTTGCTCGCCAAGCGGGTTACTCACCATATGCCGCGGCCGGCGCGTTTGGACGACTCGAAATGTATTACGGAGATACTTCGACTGGACTCACGGGTTTGTTTCGGCAGCTAGGGATTGATCACCCGATCACACCGAACCGGATAACGAACATGCGGCGCTTGCTCCTGAGTGAAACTCATCAGTAGATCGCCAGGTGAATCAACGCGCAAAGAACCATCCCCACAGACAGACCGATACAGAACCATCGAGCTTTCACCGCCAGGCCCCGACTTGCTTCAGGTATCCGAGTGTGGTTTCAGGCGCGATCGTTACCGCGAGATCTCGAGAGAGCCACGTCGCGACCTGGCGCGCGTACTTGTTCGGATCGTTGTCGTCATCGGACGGCGCGTAGATATCGAAGAAATTGCGCAGGGTCGAATCGTCGGTGAGATTGTGTGAGCCGGCAAACTTCGCTTTGATGTCGTTGGTGAGTGCGGTCCAACCATCGGCCAGGGAAGGGAACACACGGTAGCCGCGGGAATCGGTGGCAACGATCAAACCCGGTATCGGCCGCAGGTTCCCCGGATTCCTGTTTCGCCAGGACGTTGAACCAAAGGGAAGCTTCGGATCCATGCCGGGCGGAATCCACCCCTCGAAACGTTGGATCGAATCGGCCAGAGCTTCCAGCAGTGTCATTGCAGTTCCACGATCCGCTTGCAGCCTTCACACATCGCGCACCATCGCTGGACTCGATCATCCTCGGACAAAACTTCCACTCTGAAAAACCGTTTGCTTTTTGCAGTTCATACACTCGCGATCCGCGAGCGGATACGGATCGAACACAACCCGATCGACGTCAACCTCACCGTGTAAGACGTGGTAGAACTTCATGCGTGTGGCGCGTTTTCGTTCGAGATCGCGATGCGGATACACGCGCAGATCTCGCACGGACATTTCGACTCGATGGTTTCAAGGTGCATCGCACCTAAAACGCCCTTCGTCTGTAAGACGTAGCGTTTCAGATCCGCCAGGGTTTCCGAACTGAGTGGTTCGACGTTTGCCATACGCTTACGCTTGTGTCGGCGCAGCCGGCGGAACCGGCAACGGTTTCCCTTGTGTCTGCACGGAACCGGAATCCAGCGAGTTCAAAAGATCCGCAACCGAGGACGTGATCTCCTGGCACGCTTGTGTGAATAGAGTCTCGTTTGCGATCTTGTGACCGGAAACGAGTTCCGATGTTTTGATCACATTGGCAACCAGTGGAGCAGCCGCGGCGAGTTTCGTCGCGCCGGTGCCCGTGCCCTGAAACATCGCTTCGGCCTGTACCACCACTTGCCCGATCGCGGTGAGATCGTTCACCACCGTATTCGCGGTTTGCGATGCCGCGGTGCCGGCGCCGAAGAACTTTGAAACTAGCGGCCACATGCCGGTAGCGAGCGCGATCCCTTGCGCGAGTGCGGAACCGAGTTTCTTGAGAAACGTCATAGAACCTCTTTTCGGATAGTTGCGATCGAGAAAATTGTGGATCGCTTGAAAGAACCTGCTCACCCCTCAACCCAGGTTTCAAACAACCGTTGCATGCCGGCTAACTGCTCGAGCTCGCCCTGAATCTCATCCAGCCGGCTTGATACGACACCGATCACAAGGGTTTTGCCGAACGCGAGTTCATCTTTCAACAGCAGTTCGCGAAGCACCTGAGACGCCAGGCGAATCCGAGCACACGCACACTCACCGGCCGCGGGATGCGCGAGCGCCGTTTCCGTCGCGAGCGCCGGCAATCTTTTTGGTTCTCGAGTGTCGGCAATCTTTACAACGCTTGGGTTCGTTGGTGAAACCCTTCTCTGCATAAAATTGCTGTTCACGCGCCGTCCAAATGAATTCCGCGCGACAGTCGGCGCACTTGAGTGTCTTATCCGCAAACGTTTCGATCACCGCCATTTATTCGATGCGACGGATTCAGAAGCCGGCGGCCAGGTCCGCACCGCCGGGTTCTCGCTCTGGCAATCCGCCACACACTCCTTTCGGGAACAAGGATTGAACAAGCGTTAATTCGGTTTGACCGTCGCTGTGCCGTTCGGCGCAGACGGTTCCGGTTTCGAGTACTTCAAAAATGCGCGAATGAATTCCTGCAGCCGCGGCGGATTCGTCGTCGCTCGTTTCAGAATCGGCCGGGTCTGAAAGAGTTCAAAGAGACCTGCTTCCCCGAGTCCGATCAGGTGAGCGGTGATTCGCGGATCCATGCGATCGAGGAACATAAAAACTTCTTCGCCGGCAATGTCCGCGCCGTTCGGTTCGCCTAAGGTTTCGCCCAGGATCTCGACAATTTTGGTTTCAATGAATTCAAGCGGTGGACCCACCGTCATAGCTTGCTGCCCCTCCGGAGCTTTCGCGGCAGCCGGCGCCGGCGGTTGCAGCACGGTCGGTGACGGCGCGCCAGGCGGCGAACCCGCGGGCAACTGTTGCGGTTGTGATCGCATGATTACGTCGCGCTGAACTTCCATCCCCACCCGCCACTCGGTGAGCGCTTCTTTCACGTGACTCGCGATTGCCGGCAGAGTTTGAACCAGTGCGGTGGTGGTCGACGTGGATCCGCCGGAGGAAACCGGATTCATAAGCCGATCGAGCGCACTATCCATGATTCGCTGAATCACCGGGTTCTGTGCCGCGCCCGGGTTGAGAGCTCCCATCAGGGTTTGAAAGATGCCGAGCATTTTCGCGATCGAATCCATCGGATCTGGCGGATTCATGGCGCGCGCGATCATCACCCGCATAAATTCCCGGGTGACGTCATCCCCACCACCGTTTCCACTGCTGAAACGTTGCACCACTTCGGACGCGCCGCGGAGCGCATTGATTGCCACGTTCACCGCTTCGGCTTCTTTGTTCGCAACCAGGTTCATCGCGGTTGTAGCGACATCGTTCGATGAGTGCGCGACCGGATTCACGTTCGGCGCATTGTCGACCAGGATCCCGGGTTGCACCGCTTTCGGCGGACCGTCGATTGAGATCCGGTGATCGCCCACCCGTTCGGCGCCTTTCTTTAAAAGCAACCGGTACGTTCCCCCGCCGTACTTTTGCTGGATGGCGAACTCGAACTCTTCCTTGTTTCCAACCGCAACTTGAACGTTATTGCTCATCGTGATGAAACCACTTGATTTTTCGAGTGGCACCATCGGCCCGGTGTCAGAAACCCGGCGGTAGAGATAGAGCAGATGCCGTTCCCAATCGGCCGCGGTCAGGCTTTCGATGTAAGACCAGAAATCAGGAAGCTTTCGATCTTCAGAATTGAAGTCGGTAGGAATGACGCGGGTTACCGTGGTCTTTTCCACGGTTTTGCCGTTTGCGGGCATATCGGTAGCAGTTTTCACGCAATCCTGCACCAGCACCCACGCAAAGGCAGCCGTCGAACCACGTATACAGGTTTTCCACAGGGGTTGCAATCGAAAGTGGTGCCAGGTGCACCAGAGTGGAGAACCAGTGGAGAACTTGGTGGACCACCACGGCGGTTGACCGTGCGGGGAAGCATCCGGCAAGGTGACAACGATTCGCAGATCCAACTTCTTGACTCCCCGCTTCGCGTGGTGCGAATCACCGGCACAAAAACGGCCGGCACGCAAACCGCGCGAAGCAACTTTTCCCCTTGCGAGTGTGATCGTTGAGCCCTATTTTTCTCGGTTCACCATCGGTTTCGCATCCCGCCCTCGCGTATCGCGCCCCACTTCTTGCCGGTGAGCCCGGCACCAAACAAACCATCTCGCTTATGCGGAAACTCGTCGACCAGGCGGTTTCCGATGCACAGTTCGTTCGTTTCGCGATCGACTTGGTGCGCGGAGTCCTGCCTTATAACGACATCGGGGAAGCGAATGCGGTTTACGAGTGGGTAAAGCGCAACATTCGCTACACCAAAGATCCGGTCACAAAGGAAAAGCTTTATCCCCCGCAGGAACTTCTAAAAATCCGCGCCGGCGATTGCGACGATATCTCGATGCTGCTCGGTGCGCTGATGATTGCGCTTGGATATCCGGCGCGACTGGCGACGATTGCAGCCGACGCGAACCAGCCGAACGAGTTTTCTCACGTTTACCTCGAAGCAGAAGTACCGCCAGGTTCCGGACAGTGGATTCCGATGGATGCGGCGCGCGTCGATGCGCAGTTCGGTGTAGAACCGCCGATCTACTACCGGAAAAGAGTGTGGTCCCTCACTGACTCGAGTTCTCAGGACCTCAGCGGTTGCAGTTGTGGCGGTCGGTGTGGGTGTTCGAGTCCTTCGACGGTCGGCAAGGTCGGTTTGCGCGGGCTCGCCGGCGTCGCCACGGTGCCGCATTACGGACTCGGACAGGATGACGGGGTTGATTGGAGCTCGCTGGTTTCCTCGACCATTCAGGAAACGCCGGCACTGATCGCCGCGGCCTCGGGACAGCCGACGAAAATTCAAACCCCGACCGGTGTAGTTGCAACCGGACCGTACGCAAGCTTTGCGACGCCGCTCACTCCCGGTTACGGACTTCCGACCGCGGGCTATTCCAGCCAACTCGGACTCACTACATCCGGTTCGTGGTTACCGTGGTTACTGATCGGCGGGGTTGTACTCCTCGCAATGGGGCGCCGCTAATGATTGTCGTTCTGCAAACTTCGGATCCGGTTTCTGATTTCCTCGACGCGGTTGAAATGCTTCGCCAAGGTCAATTCCGGTTTCGCACCGGGGATGAACTCGAGCAACTCACGCACGAACAGATTGCCGCAATCGTAGTTTCGAAGGGTGAAGCATGAGCCGCGTTCGCATGCCAGGATTCCGCGGTTACTCGAGCTCACCCGATTTCGCGTGGAGCGGTTGGCGACACTCGATTCCCGGCGGTCCGGTGGGCGGCCAGTATCACGGATTCATCGGCCCCGATTCCTTGAGATCTTGGGCGCCCGGTGGTGGTGGCTGGCCCTTCGGACCGAGTGAACTTTCTGAAGGCCCACAGATCCGGCCGAGCGGTCACTCGCAATTGCCGCAGCAGGGAACCTCGAAAGGCCCTTGGGACAAGAATTGGGGCGGAACCGCGTTCAGGGAAGGACAGACCCACTCCGATTACATCTATCGCTCGCCAGGGGAAACCCGGCCGCGGCCGAACGCGAGCGGAGGAACGAACGTCGTTCGCGGAAAGCAAACGCAGCACGCGCCCGGTTATGCAGAAGCACCCGGAAATTACAAAGCACTCGGAGCGGTACCGAGTGGAATTCCTGTCGGTGCCTCGATCGCAGTTCGCCGGCCGTACGGAATGATGCCCGGGGAATCGATCGAGCCGCGCTATCCGTACTTTGGACCCGACTACCAACCCCCGACAACGATTCCATCGAGATCGAGCGGCGCAACCTCGACCGTGCTGCAGCCGGCACCAGCCACACCCGCGCCGCAATACATGGTGCCCTGGACGATTCCGCCGGCGAGCCCGGCGCCGGCACCAACGGTTGCAGCATCGCCGGCCGATTACATGCCGAGCCAGGGGCAGATTGTTCCCGGCATCACTCCGGGTTACTCGCTGATCGATTCACCCCCGCCACAGTGCGCGCCCGGCTATATCAACTCCGGGCCCTCCGGTTCGTGCATGCCAACGACGGGCGCACCGCAATGTGCAACCGGTTACACACTCGATCCTCTGGGATCGGGCGCGTGCGTCTCACTCGCGCAAGCTTCGGCATCAGCGAGCGGAGTGCCGGCCACGAGCGGGTTTAGCGCTTGGCTTTCCGAGCAGACCATCATTCCCGGCCTCAACAACGAATGGGTTGCACTCGCTGCAGGGTTCGCGCTGATTCTGATGATGAAGGGGAAAAAGTGATGCCGAACGTTTCCGCACCACTCACGCCCCTGCATTCGATGGGAGTTCAGCATTTCGATCGGCACCGGATCCGGAGAAATCACAAAATCGGAAACGCGGTACGCGCGCCATACACACCAATCCGTGAACTCGGATACTTCGGCGCCGCGGCGCAAATTGTCGGAGCAGCCGCGCCGATCGCAGCCGCAGGCACGAGCGCGATCGCAGCCTCAACCGCGGCGGGTTCCTTTGCCGGCCCGATCGGTGCCGGTGTGGGTGCGATTGTCGGCATCATTGCCGGCCTACTCGCCGGTCACGAGCTCCGCGCCAAGCAAGCGAAAAACGAAAACTCCGCGGTCAATATCGCGGTGCAGGGTTTCGACGCGGACGTGCGCCAGATTCAGTCCGCTTTCAAATCCGGACAGATCGATGCAAGCGGAGTGCTGCAAGCAGTTGCCACGGTGATGCCGGGTTACTGGACTGTAGTTACACCACAATTACAGCCCGGGCGAAACGGTTGCTCGAGTGGTTCTAGTTGTCCGGTGGAAACTCCCGGCAAGCAACCGTGTGTGGGTTCGATCGGCGCCGGTTGTTGCATCGCCTGTTACCAACTCACGCCAGGCATCACCGGACCAAACGGAATCGTTGCCGCGGTGCAAGGCCAATCGCAATCGACGCAAGGACCTTACGTTGCCGAGATTCCGCAAGTGTTCGGCTCGAGTTACGGCGCGTCGACGCGCGGAGCGTACACCCTCGATTTCTCACCGTCCGGAGCCACGGGCGGACTCACGAGCGCACTCAGTTCGATCACCGGCGGTTCGAGTCTTATGCCTTTGCTTCTGATCGGCGCCGCGGTTTGGTTGGTGATGCGATGAACGTGGTTCGTTCAAGTCGAAGTTTGCGCGGCCTCGGTGATCTTGTGGATAGTCCGCTCTTCACGGACATTCAGACACCGCAAACGCTGGACACATCCTCGAGCGATTTCCCGATGTACAACGACCCGGGGTTGACGGAGGCGGAAACCGTTTCAGCCGCACAAGCCGCACAAGGTGCGACCAGTCTCATTCCTTCGGCCGGAAGCGCAATCGCGAGTTCCATTCCATCCGCGATTTCAAGTCTCACGAAAGGTTTGACCCCAGGACCATCGCCGCGCGTCGCGGTGCCGGTGACGTCATCGCTATTTAGTCCATTGACCGGCACGAGCTCAAGCACGTGGTTACTGCTCGCTGGAGCCGCGGCCGCGGTGCTGCTACTGAGCGGGGGGAAGCGCCGATGAGTTACGTCAATTACGACCTCTCACTCTATCGCCAGGGTTACCGGCCGTACGGGGAAACCGATCCATTCGCCGCAACCATGCTCAGCGGAGTGAAACCGACACCGGCCGGTCATCCGTTCGCGCCCTGGCGCTTGCGCGGTCTGGGACAAAATCCTCCGTTCACCGAATCCGGTGGTTACAAGCTTCACGGATTGCGCGGTGCCGCACTCGGTTTCCTTGGTGCCGCGGTGCCCGATGGTTCGGTTGTCACTTACACCGGCAAGTGGGCGCCCACTTACACGATCGGTGCACAAGACCTGATTTCCGCGGTTGCCGGCGCGATCGCCGGATCCGGTTTACAGGTTACGAACATTCAATCGGATGCCGGCTTGACCGATTCGACTGTGTTCGGCATGACGGTGCAACCGACACCGTTCAACGTTGCGTTGCAGATTCAAGTGGCAACCGGCCAGGGCGGATTCTCGAGTGCGAGTGACGTGGCCTCGATTGTGAATCACGCGGTCTATGCGGTCACCGGCGCAATGCCGCTTGCGAGTTCGACGCCGACGGTACAGGCACCAGCGAGCGGCGCCGTAGCAGCCGGCCCCGCCGGTCCGGTACCGGATCCATCGAGCGCTTTCAATCTGCCAAGCCTTGCAAACATTTTCGGAACGAGTCCCACAGGAACGACCAGCACAAGTACATGGGAGTGGCTTGCGCTCGCCGGAGTGGGACTTCTGGTAGCGGTGCCTTTGCTGAAGAGAATTTTTTAATGGCAGCACGAGCGAAAAAACGGAAGAACGCCGGCGCCGGCTATGGCTACATGTTTCATGGTGCGTTCAAGGACAAGAAAGACGCGGTTGCGAAAGAGAAGAAAACCAAAGGCGCATGGATTAAAAGCACTCTCACGAACAAGGGCTATCGGCATATCGTGATGAGCCCGCGCACCAACCCGATCAAACGGAAGAAGAATCCCGATAAGTTGCCTGAAGGATTCCGACTGCAAGAGATCGGACGCGGACGGTTCAAGGTCTACACACCGCAAGGCAGTGTGAGTCCGACACTTCACAGCAAGCGAAAAGCTAGGGAATGGATTAGTTGGCATCTCAGCGCACCGCGCGGATCGAACCCGCACGAACTTTTGGTGATGGGTGCGAACCCGAGTGAGATCGACGACCACAACACACAGGAAATCTCTCTGCCCCCGGGCGCAACGATTGTGATTCGTACGCCGCGGCAGAATCCCACGAACGTGAACCCCGACCGGTTCAGTTCTTTGCGCGCGCGCGCCGCGGGTGCCAGCTATCAGGCGCCAGGTTTGATCCGCACAGGAAAACAGAAACGGGTTGCCGGCTTGGTGCGTGTGACTCGCGCGCGCGCAGGCAAACACAAATACGACTGGATTCCGGAAGGCGGAATTGCGCCAGGACAAAATCCCGGGATCGGTGCACTGCTCGACGTCGCGAGTATCGGAACCTCACTCCCCGGACTGTTGAAGAAGCGCCGCAAGAACGTAGAGCTCGGAACTTTCGAGAAGGGAGTTTTTCATCCCTGGACCCGGCGCCCGAAGTCACGCCAGAAGAAAGCGATCCGCCGGCAGAATCCGGACGCCGCGGGCATCCGTGAAGATTTCACCGGCATGCCGGTGGAGTGGGAAGAGACGACGACCGAACCGCACATGCCGGCCGGTGATTACGCAAAACTCGGGGAACTGTTGGTGCTCTACGTGAAACCCCGCGCCGGCGGCCAGGTGCAGCAGATCGATTTCAAAGAGCCCCGCCCCATTCTGGTTTCTGACGAATCCGCACGCCAACTCTATTTTGTGGGTGGGGATCAGGATCTTTCCGGATCGCTTTCCGTGTTTCGCGCGCTCGATCGCGGTGACGGCCTCTTCGAACTTGGGGAGGCGCGCCGCATCGATTACAAGCAGCGCAAAGAACACGTGAAGGAACCCGAGTACGACGAATGGCGACACCAACTCGGAGAAGAGACGGAAGAACGGCCGACGGTGTTGTTTGACAGCCGGCACAAACGAATTTTGTTCGAAGGTGGAGCGTACGAAGTGAGACGGGAAGGGATTGTCAATTGATCTTGTCCGGCAGCCGTCAGGCACCCCGGCAAGCAAAGGGGCGGTCCCGCCAGAGAAAGTCTGACAGACCCTCTCCCTGGGACCGTCCCCTTTGAGAACTTTTTGAGGAGATAGAAAGAACTTGGCAACAGCAACCGCACCCGGGCTTGTGATTCAGAACCGCTATCGCATCGCGGACACGATGAAGTTTCAGCGCGAAACGATTCGTGACCGCAAATACAGAATCATCGGCCGACTCACCGCGATTTTGTTCGAAGGCCAGCGCTCGACCAAGGGACTGAGCCAGGCGCGCCCGCGGTACGCGAACCCGAATCAGGAAGGCAACATCCCCGCAAGCTTGGTGCCGTTTTCCGTGCAGCAATCGATTCTGTGGAGCTCGCTCACACTCGATTGGCTGACGCACAAAGACGCGCCGATTATCGCGCTCTCGAATGATCAGCAAAGTTTGCTGTTACCGACGGGCATGATTCCGTTGCCCGACATACCGGATCCGCGCTGGACTCCCAAGACGGCCGGCGAGACGGCGCCGCGGATTCCGCAACTACTCACCGGCTGCCCCGTGGTCGGTGATCGCGTCAGAGACAAGATTACGAATCGCGAAGGCAGAACGTACGGAGTACTCCATCCCATCACGCACCTGCAAATCATGCTGATGGGTGCATCCGGAACGTTTGCGCGCGTCAAGTGCACGGTGGATCCAGAAACCGGCAACCATATGGCGCTTTTAATCGACGATTCGAATCCGGAGCGACTTGCCGGCTACTTCGTTGAAGGGAAATTCCAGTTCGGAGGGTAGCGGCATGAAGAAACAACGTCGCGTGTCCCATAAGTCGGCCGAAGCGCCGGCGGAACATACGGAGGGAAAGGAAATGCGAGAGCACGACGAAATCAGCGAAGGCACTCGAGTGCGATTCACCCAGACGCATGACAAATCGCACAGCTTCACCGGCACCGTGTTGCGAGTGCACGACGACGCAAATCTTGTGGATATCTCGGTTGAACCAGATGGGAAAGCCATCGAAGTCGAAACCGTGATGACCGCAAACAAAGCGGACGTTATCCCGGTCGACGAAGCAGCTTAGAGGGAAACGTGCCTCAGATACGAATTTTCAATCCATCCTCATACACACCGCGAAGCTATTTCGCCGGTGACGGGGAAGAAAGGAGAACAACCCAAATGGCGAAACACTACAGAAGGCGGCATCACCATCGCGGCCGTCGACGCAATCCGTTCGGACTATCGAGCGGGGTTGTGGTCGACGCGGGATGGAATGCAGCCGGTGCTCTCGGTTCGCTGTATGTCTCAGGCCTCGTCTCGAGTTTGCAGGGATGGGCAGGAGTGGCAGCAACCGGAGCCGCGGCGGTAGCAATGGGCTTTGCCGGCAAGATGGTTGGAGGCGCAAAAGCGAGTGAAGAACTCGTGAAAGGCGGCCTTG
>Ga0210396_10000924_pt1 | contig 33738 bp, 33 predicted proteins | sample IncBWH17OmetaG_FD_155466 | JGI IMG/M metagenome (GOLD analysis project Ga0210396, IMG submission 155466) | Forest soil microbial communities from Barre Woods Harvard Forest LTER site, Petersham, Massachusetts, United States - Inc-BW-H-17-O ...
ATGGCCTGACGACGTATTTCGACATTCCCGCGCTCTCCACCACCGCGCTGGATAACGCGCTGCTCGCCGCAGTAGGAGCACTATAAAAATCGTGACCACACCGGCTCCGGTCGCGCATTCTGGATAACCAGCTACGCAACGCGGTAGGGATTTCGTTGCTGTCTATAGCAACAAACACCAGCGGCAACCCGAACCTTGCTTTCTAACAGCCACCGCTGGCATCAAAAACCCAACTGGTATCCGCTTTTGAGAGGGTTTCAAGCCAGCCTGAAGCTGCGTGGTTCACCAACGAGTTCATATCCCAATAGTCCTTCCCTAGATCAGAGATAGCGCTGTACTCTGACCTGCGGAAATGGGCAAATGCGGGACCGCTGTGCGGTCAACTATTTGGACACCGGCAAACCTAGGTAGCCCGCAGCCAACTGCGGAGGTAATCGCGAATTTCAGTGAAGGCGTGACGTCACGCGGCATTCGGGCGGCGTGTTGACGCCAGTGTATCGCCGCAATACGGAATCACCTGTGAGACAAGGGATTGTGCGCATTCACGGGGGGAGATATGGTGAGCGTGTTCCAACCAGAGGAAAAACGACCCAGCCCAACCACGGAACTCCCAACAATCGAAGGGGTACACCGTGAAACAACCAGAACTAACCAGCCTCATCGGCCTGCGCGACAGTGACGGGGATCAGCTACACCTCGTTCGCCTAGATCGGGCCAATGGCTCCCGCGCGTATCTGATGGCGATCGGTCGGGAGAGGGTGTTCCTGACCGCCGGCGATCTGGATCGGCTGAGCACCGTCATCCGGTACGAAGTAGGTGACGGGAATAAAGATCTGATGGCCGAGTTTAGGCGGTTCTTCGCTGGGGCGATCTGGCTCCTGATCTTGTGCGCACTGTTGTGGCTATTCACATTTAAGGTCAGCCCATTGTGGGTGTACCCCTGGTCGAACTGAAGTCAGCGGGGAGTTGGCCTAGCGATGCTCAAAGCAATTCAGGTGGTGTTCTGTAGCGTGCTGGGGCGCCTCAGACTAGCCCGGTAGCATCAAATACCCAGCTCACATCCGCCGTCGCGAGATCCTCTAACCAGGTCGGCGGCGCTTGAGCGGTCATGCTGCCCATGTCCCAATAGTCCTTCCACAGCGTCACTTTGCTGTCTTCGACGCGATGCACCGACACGAAGCGCAGTAACGCCGTCTCACCGCTCGACCACCGCCAGGTCTCGGAGTGCTCGTACATGACGTCGGCGTCGGTGGACACCAGCACACCGTCGTGGTTCTCATAGCCCGCCAGCGGCTCGAGCGCGACCTTGAGTCGCTTGACGATGTCGTCGGGACCGCGCGCCGCCAGGGCCGGTCCGAGCGGCATGTCCAGATAGATACAGTCGGCGGACAAGAACGTCTTGACGCCGTCCCAGTCCCGTCGCGATAACGCTTGCCACAGCCCGAGTACGGTGTCGTCAACCGGCATGGGATGTCATAGAACCGGGCCGCTGAACACGTTGTCAATGATGCGCGCAGGAGGTGGGGGATGGCGACGGTGCGATCCCGACGCAAAGCCGGCACCCGACGTGCCCGCAGGACCAGCCCGTCGCCGTTCACACCGTCCTGGACACCGAGGCCGGCGCAGTACGGGCACGGTGTGCATCACAACGTCGCGGTGACGATGAGCGATGGCGTCGTGCTGCGCGCCGACATCCATTACCCGGCGGTGCCCGGGACCGGGCAGCCCGCCGCCGGGCCGTTCCCGGTGTTGTTGTGCCTGACCCCCTACGGCAAAAAGGCCCCGCCGCCCGCCGCCCAAATCGGCGGTGGTGCCACCCCGTATCTCATCAAGCGCGGCTACATCGAGGTGATGGTCGACGTCCGCGGCAGCGGCGTGTCCGGCGGTTCCTTCGAGATGCTCGGGGAGCGGCAGACGCAGGACGGGATCGAGCTGGTCGATTGGGCGTCGAAGCTGCCGAACGCCACTGGCCGTGTCGGGATGTTCGGAACGTCCTACCTGGCGATCAACCAGCTGTTCACCGCCGCCGCCATCGGACCCGATTCGCCGCTGAAGGCGATTTTCCCGGTGATGGCCGCCCGCGATTTCTATCGCGATGCGGCGGCCATGGGCGGTGCTCCGCACCTGCGCACCGTACGGGCTTACGGGGCGATCTACCGCTTACTCAACGTCGTCAACCCGGCACTGGAGGTGATCAACCTCGGCAAGCATCCTCGACCGCGGGCCGGCGGGTTCGCCGGGGTGCGGCGGCGTGGGCGCGATCAGCGAGGGTACTTCCGGCCGTTGATCGCCGACGCCGTCGCCGGCGGCGAGACGGCCTACGACGGGCCGTTCTGGGATGCGATGCGACCGGGCATGGTGCTGCCGGGCATCGTCACCAACGGTGTGGCGGTTTTTCTGGTCGGCGGCTGGCACGACGCATTCCAGCGCGGCGCGCCGCTGAACTATGCGGCGTTGCAGAACGCCTTCGCCGGGCGGCCCGACGAGTCGCCGATGCAACCAGGCCAGCCGGTGTCCGAGCGGCTGCGGCTGATGATGGGTCCCTGGTATCACGTCTCCGACTTCGGCGGCCTGCACCTCCACGCCGTACAGCTGCGTTGGTTCGACCATTGGCTGAACGACGACGCTGCAGCGGCAATATCAGGACCGCCGTTCACCTTCCAGCCCATAGGAAGTTCGCGGTGGTTCCACGCCCGCGACTACCCGCTCGCCGAGGCGACGCCGACCCGCTTCTACTTGTCCCAGTCTGGCCAGTTGTCCACCGAATGCGCGCCCGAGACATCCACGGCGACAATCACATACGTCGGGCGCGGTCCGACGGCCGGCCGGAGCATCGAGCAGTGGACCCTGGGGATGACCAGCTTCATCCGCGCCCAGCGCGGCGGCCACACCCGCTACGACCAGGACAACCGGCGACTGCAGCGCGGTGCGCTGACCTACACCACCGAACCATTCGCGACGGCAACACTGGTCGCCGGACCGATCACGCTGACCGTGCATGCGACGGCCACCACCAGCGAGACGCTGTGGGTCGCCCACCTCGACGACGTCGCCCCGTACGGGGCCAGCCGCCCGTTGACTCAGGGAGCGCTGCTCGGCTCGCACCGCGCGCTGGATCCGGATCGCACCTGGTACCTGCCCGACGGCACCGTGCTACGCCCACACCACTTCAGCACCCGGTCGGCGGTTGAGCCGGTGGTTCCCGGCGAAGTGACCCGCTATGACGTCGAAGTCTTCCCGACCGCTGCGTTGATCGGGCCGGGTCACCGGCTGCGGCTGACGGTCACCACCTACGACTTCCCCCATCTGGTCCCGACGAAGCCCGCGCGCCGTGCCTTGGCGGGCGGTAGCTACCAACTCCATCAGGGCGGCCCCACCCCGTCGCAGCTGCTCATCCCGGTGGCTGACCCGGACAGCTTCAGCTGAGCCGCGCCGCCCCGACATCCAGGCGGCAGAGCGGTTTTCGGCGCATACTCCCCAGGGTGACGTCGCTAAAGCACTACCTTGCCGAAGAGATTGCCACCGACCACGTCGACGGTCTGCTGACGAGGCGCGAAGCCTTGCGGCGCCTGGCACTGCTCGGTTTGGGCAGCGGGGCCGCGGCCGCGCTGATCGCCGCCTGCGGCGACAGACAAAGCCAGCCACCGACGGGGTCATCGGGTACCACGGGGACACCGCCGCCGGGGATGAGCCAGGCGTTACCGACCGAGCCGATCACCTGGTCCGGACCGAATGGAGAACTCCAGGGCGTCTGGTCGCAAGCCCACAATGCCCGTCGCGGGGTGTTGGTCATCCACGAGAACAAGGGCCTCAACGATTGGGTGCGGTCGGTGGCCGGACGGTTCGCGGGGGCCGGCTACTCGGCACTGGCCATCGACCTGCTGTCCGAGGAAGGCGGCACCGGGCACTTCGCGGATCCGGCGCAGGCCACCGCCGCTCTGAGCGCCGTTAAGCCGAGCCGCTTCATCGCGGACCTGAATTCCGGCATCGACGAACTGCAGATGCGGGTACCTGCCCGGAAAATCGCGGTAGTGGGGTTTTGCTTCGGCGGCGGGCTGGTATGGCAACTGCTGGCCTCGGGCTCGCCGGAACTGTCGGCCGCGGTCCCGTTCTACGGGCCGCTGCCGGACAACCCCGACTTCGCCGGCTCCAAGCGCGCCGCTGTGCTGGCGCTCTACGGAGCCCTCGACACCCGTGTCACGGGATCCCAGGCGGCAGCCAAAGCAGCCCTCGATCGCGCCGGGCTGGTCAACGACATCGTCGTCGAACCGAATGCCGACCATGCGTTCTTCAACGACACCGGACCCCGCTACAACGCTGCCGCCGCCAACGATGCGTGGGGGCGGGTGTTGGAGTGGTTCGGCCAGTATCTGGCTTAGTTCGGCTGTGCGGCATGATGCGTCGGTGACTATCCCGCCTCCGGTCCTCACACTGAACCAGGTACTCGACACGTTAAACCTCGACCAGGTGAACGCGGACTTTTTCGTCGGAACCCAGATCGACGAAATCGACCACCACATCGTCGGCGGCCACATCGCAGCACAAGCCCTGATGGCGGCCAGCCGTACGGCGGCCGAACGTTCACCACACAGCATGCATGTCTCTTTCCTGCGCCGGGGTGACGCGAGACATCCGGTGGATTTCGAGGTCACTGCGCTACATGACGGCGGCACTTTCTCCGCGCGCCGCGTCACCGCGCGCCAATTCGGCGCAGTGCTGTTGGAGGGTATCGCGTCGTTCAGCGACATCTTCAAAAACCATGAAAGCCATGTCTACCAACAGCAGCCACCCGATCTGTCCGAGCCCGAATCCTTTCCCACGATGGCAGAGCAGCTCAGCGCCTACGCCGATGAGCGGGCCGGATGGTGGGTCCGTGAACAGCCTATCGAGATGCGCTATATCGATCCGTCGGCCCGGCTGGCACTCGATTCGGCTGAACCGCCACCGGCGCGGATTCGAATCTGGTGGCGTCCCAATGGGATCCCACCGAGCGACCCTATGCTTGCCTACTGTCTGGCGGTTTACCTTTCCGGCCGCACGCTGCTGGAACCGGCGATGATCGCCCACCGCACGACCCCGTTGGGACCGGGCAACTCGGCACTGATGGATTATGCGGTGTGGTTCCATCGGCCACCTGACCTGTCGGATTGGCTGCTCCACGAACAACATTCACCCAATGGCATTGGCGGCCGAGGGCTGACGCAGGGCACCATGTTCAACCGCACCGGTGAGTTGGTGTGCACCACGATGCTGGAGGGCTACTTCGGCCGCAGACCCCAGCGCTAGCCCCACCTTCTAACTTCGAGTCGCCATCGACCGCGCCGGGCCCAGCGCTACCGGCAGCGTCAACCAACCATGCAGGACACGGGTGTCGCGGCGGCTGCCGGCACCGGCCGAACGCACGTCGGGGAAGCGGTCGAAGAATGCTCGCAGCCCCACCTCGCCTTCGGCTCGGGCCAGCGCCGCTCCCAGGCAGAAATGCCGTCCACCCGAGAAAGCCAGATGCTTGCCGGCGTTTTCGCGTTCGATGTCGAACCGGTTGGGGTCGGGGAACACAGCCGGGTCACGGTTGGCCGCGGCAACGTAAACGATGACCATTTCGCCTTGTTTGACCGGGTTACCGGCCACCTCGGTGTCGTTGAGCGCCAACCGTGCGGTGAGCTGCACCGGCGATTCCAACCGCAAGATCTCTTCGACGGCGTTGGGCCACAGCTGCGGACGCTGACTGAGCGTGCGCAGATGTTCAGGATTATCGAGCAGCATGCGAATCCCGTTGCCTAACAGATTCACTGTTGTCTCGAAGCCGGCCGCTAACACCAACCCGGCGACCGCATGGAGTTCAGCATCGTCCAGATATGTTTCCGGCGAACCACTTTCGGCTTTCCGGATCAGCTGGCTCATCAGGTCGTCGCCGGGGGTTCGCCGCAGCTGCTGTAGATGCTCAGTCAGCCAGGAGTTGAACCCCTCGATCCCGCGCTGCACTCGCCGGTACTGCGGCCAGGTGAGGCCGAAATCCAAACTGGGCGCGGCAAGTTCGCCGAACTCAAGAATGCGCTGGCGGTCCGCGTCGGGCACTCCCAGGATGTCGCTGATGATCGCGACCGGCAGCTGCGCGCAATACCGGTCGACGACGTCGACGACACCGGGTTCCCGGGATAGTTCATCGAGCAGTGTGACCGCGGTTTGCTCGACGCCGTCCCGCAGCGCGGCGACGGCCCGGCTGGTGAATACCGACGACACCGTCTTCCGGTAGCGGGTGTGGTCCGGGGGCTCGACCGCCAGCAACGACGGTGCGCGCAGCGGGTGCAGCAGATCGTCGCGGGTGCGCCGCTCCAGCCACCGCAGCGGGGCCGGCAGATTCGACCCGATCGACAGCACCCTGAAGTCTTCTGATCGCAGCAATTCGTGCCCGATCGCATGGTCCGCGGTGATGTAGCCGATGCGTGAGTGCGCCAGGGGACCGCGGGACCGCACCTCCTCGTAGAACGCCTCCGGATTCGCATTGACGGTCGGGTCGGCGATCAACCGCGCCTGCAGATCACCCCGGCGGGCACCGAGCGACGAGACGCCACGGACGAAGCCGTGCAGCGCCATCCAGTGCAACCTCTGCTTCATTGCGATGTCCACTTTTGTAGGCCCCTCCGCATCGACGAGCAGTGCTGCCGCCAGCCTACGGCCATCGCGCGGGTCAGCCGTTAGGCCAGTTCCCAATTCATGTTTTTCGCGAAGGTGATCGCGTCGTCGGTAACCGTGCCGCATGCCTTACTCCGTTGGATGTAATCGCGGACAACCGGCAGGAAGTTCATCGGGTTGTAGGCGTCTTCCTCGTAACTCCACAAGTCGTCACCGGCGTACTTCATCACCGAGAGGTTGGCCGCCTGATGGATGCTGCCGTCGCCGGGATCGCGCATCCGGTTGAGAAATTCGCAGAACACCCAGCCGCGGTCGGTGTCGATGGAGTACCAGGAGGTCGGATAAAACGGCATCTCGCTGCCCGGGAACTCATTCATCGTCGAGACAATCCAATCGCGGATCTGCTCGCGCCCGTGGAAGGTCCCGTAGGTGTGCTCGACGTAGGTTGCGTCCTCGGTGAACTGATCGGCGAACCGTGACCAGTCCCAACTCGAACCGATTTCTACGACCACCTGCTTGTGGCGTTCGAAGGCCGACTCGATCTCCTCGCGCGACCACTGTCCCATGGCAACCTCATTCAGCTCGACAGGTCAACGAACTCACGCCTCGGCAACATCCTTGATGCGGTGCAGCGTCTTGGTCATGTCACGAACATTGCGTCGCTGACGCAGCCAACCGCCGAACATCCAGTAATACAGCGTGGTCATCGGGGAGGCGGTCATCCGAAATGATTCGGTGACGTCGGTACCGTCGGCATTTGGCGTCAGTCGGTAATGCCAGTTGTTCACCGGCCTGTCGCCGACGAGCACCTCGAACCCGAATTCCCGGCCGGGCTCGCATGCCGTGACCCGGCAGGTCGTCCAGTACACCGGCCCGATTTCGTTTCGCTTGACGTGGCCGCGGAATCGCGCCCCGAGCGCCGGCGCGGTAGCTCCATCAAGCCATTCGGCGTCGAACACTTCGGGGGAAAACCGCGCGATGTTGCGGACGTCCGCGATCAGGTTCCAGATCTCGTCCGCAGATGCTGCCATGTGAACCGTTGCCGAGCCCTGCATGGGCCGATCCAAGCATGCCCACGCTCGGCGGCGCTAGTCCTCGCCGTCGTCCGCAACGTCGAGCCGCACCACCCGGACCTTGCCGTGTGGCAGGCAGGCGGCGTAACCGTGGTATTTGCCGTACAGCTCCCAGGCGGTCACATTGTCGTCGGGTGCCACGTCGATCTGATGTCCGTCCGAGAATTCCAAGTGCAGGTCTCCGGCGTCATCCCAGGCGACATCCGTGCACGTCGCCCCCGAAAAATCGAACAGCGATCGCTCGTGGACGGCTGGGTCGTTGGGGTCGATCGAAACGACCTCAACAGGCGAGTTGGCGATGGCCGGCAGGGTCAGGGTGATGGGTGTCGAGATGACGAGCTCGTTGTAATCCTCGAGGTTGAGCACGAGACCATCACGGAACATGATCCGCTGCACCGCACAGCCTTGAATCCAGTGCTCAATCAATTTCTGGTCGGTCATGCATTTACTCTTCTCGCGACGCGGCATCTGCACAAGAGCTGCAATGCCGCCCGCGCGCATATGCGATAACACAGTTCTGCGAGAATCAAAGAATGGTCGTGAATTCGTCTTTTGCGCTTGTCGGCGCCCCGGTGACAGGCACTGCTCTTGTACAGACGATGGATCCGCGCTAGCGTTTCGACGTCTTCTATCGCGATCAAGACAGGTGATCATCATCGACGCACAGGCCAGTGATGCCTTCCCAGGCACAAAGCGATCCAAAGGCAACGGCCTGGATGACGGCGAGGCGCCTGTCATTGTCAGCTTGGTCGAGGCGGCGATGCAGATGTTCACCGCAGCGATCGACGCCTTGCCCGACAACCACGATCCGGAGTTCTCCGGACGCGCAGCGGTGATCCTTGCCGGTCTGCGAAAGCTGCAGACGGCACTCACCAAAGCGGCCTCTCGCGGACGGGCCACGCCGTCAGTCATCGTCTCGCTGAGCGGAGTTCGAACCCGCTATGACGATCTGATGGCAATGGCTGCCGACGCGCCCGGCGCGACGTTGGGTCAACAGCTATATGCCGTCCGTCGGCGCGCCAAGTTGTCAGCGCAGGAAACCGCCAATGGCGCGGCGCTGACTGCCGATCTCCTCGACGCCATCGAGGCCGACGAAATCCCAACGGATGACGAAGCGGCCCGGATCAAGGAACTCCTCGCCGCCCTGGGTGGCTGACCCGGGGTCCAGCCCACTCGAACGGCTTCGCTCGCCGGCGAGTCGGCTGTTGCTCGCTGCCGCGTTGACGTCGACGCTCGTACTGGGCGCAGGGTCGCTGGCGGCGGGCCGACTGCATACATCGGCCGCCGATTCTGTTGAGCGCCCAAGCCGTACCGCCACGGACGAGCAGACCAAGGCCGAGGTCGTCGAGCACGCAAGACAGATCGTCGCCGACGCTTCGCTTCAAAGCCCAACGGGGGGCTATCGTTTGATGTCCTGCAAAAACCGCGAAGATCCGCCTTACCAAGGGGCGGTCCACATGGACTTCACATTGCCCGCCGATGCCCGGGTCGACGAGTATTTCCGGGGCATCGCGACGGCCATGGTTGCGCGCGGCTGGCGCGAAGGGCTGCCCCCCAACCAGCACCTGCTCGGCAAAACATTGTCCAAAGACGGTGTCAGCGCGATGCTCTACCCGGCCAGCGAATCCGAAAAGCATGGAGTCGCGCGTATCCATGGTCAGTGCCGCGACATGAACGACCACCGTGGCGAGTCGGCGGCATGGGTCGATATCACCGATCAGCTGCGCTGATTCTGCGGAAAAAACTGCGCTTGACGGATCACCGTCAAGCGCAGTTTGCTCGCGAGGGTTAGCCGCCGGCGTGGGCGCCGAGCGCGCCCTGCAGGTCACCCTTCATCGCGTTCAGTTGCGCGCCCCAGTACTCCCAGCTGTGCGTGCCGTAGGCCGGGAAGTTGAACACCGCGTTGTGGCCGCCCGCGGCGTTGTAAGCGTCCTGGAACTTCTTGTTGACGCCGATCATGAAATTGCTCTCGAGGAACGTGGCCGGCAAGTTGGCACCGCCCAGTTCGTTCGGAGTTCCGTTGCCGCAGTACACCCAGAGCCGGGTGTTATTGGCGACGAGTATGCCGACGTTGACCAGGGGGTCGTTGCGTTGCCACGCCGGGTCGCTGTCTGGCCCCCACATGTCTTCCTTCTTGTAGCCGCCGGCGTCACCCATCGCCAAGCCTATCCAGCCCTGCCCGGTGGACGGGCTGAGGTAGCCGGACAGCGAACCGGCGTAGATGAACTGACCGGGGTGGTAGTTCGCCAGATTCATTGCCGATGCACCGGCCATCGAGATACCTACCGCGGCGCTTCCGTTCGCCTTCACACTCTTCTCCGAGGCCAGATATCCAGGCAGCTCGCTGGTCAGGAAGGTTTCCCACTTGTAGGTCGAGCAGCCGGCCTTGCCGCAGGCCGGGTGGTACCAGTCGGTGTAGAAACTGGACTGCCCGCCGACCGGCATGACGATCGACAGCCCGGACTGGTAGTACCACTCGAAGGCGGGGGTGTTGATGTCCCAACCGTTGTAGTCGTCCTGTGCACGCAGGCCGTCCAGCAGGTACACCGCCGGCGAGTTGGCGCCGCCGCTCTGGAACTGAACCTTGATGCTGCGGCCCATCCCACCCGACGGCACCTGCAGGTACTCGACCGGAAGACCGGGCCGGGAGAACGCCCCCGCCGTCGCGGTTCCGCCGAGAAGGCCGATGAGGCCCGGCAGTACAGCGACCGCAAAAGCGGCGACTGTCAGTCGCCGCACCCAGCCACGCATCTTGTCGTTCAGGTAGGTCATCCGGTGCCCCTCGTCGTAGGCCGTCGTGCGCTAATCGCAAAACCTACCGTGTGGTCCTCCATATGTCGATCGGACGCAAAGGTGTCTCAACTCGGTATCGGCGCCCGCCACCTGCGCAGAGCCGGTAGTGAGCGGGCCTGACGGCTGCTTGTGGCAACTTTGTTTGCCACGTTCTGAGCCGAAATTCAGTGCACCTGCAACAGCGCACGGCTCGTCGAATTCGACGTTGCAGGTCATCGCGACGTCGCACCGGGGTGTTGACGCCCGTTCAACTGTTGTCGTGATGAGCGCGTAGGCTCACCCGGGGTAGACCGACGAGACCACGTTGTCCCGGTCCTTCCGCTGCGCGCGAATCAACGTATCGACGGTCCCGTGCTGGCGGCGGCGCATGGGCATTGGGACACGATTAAGGTGCAGATTTGGACACGGTACTTGGGCTGTCGCTGACATCCACGTCGGTCGGCTGGGTCCTCGTTGACGGGCGCGACGCAGACGGCACCATCCTGGACCACGAAGAATTCGAGGTATGTGACGGCGCTGGGGTGCCTGCGGTCAACACTTCAGAGCAGGCGACTGCTGCCGTGCTGGACGCACAGGCAGCAGCGGCCGGCTACGACCGCCGTCTTCACGTCATCGGCGTCACCTGGAGCGACGAGGCGGCCGCCGAGGCTGCGCTGCTGCTGGAGTCACTGACCAACGCCGGCTTTGACAATGTGGTCCCCATTCGGCTGCACCAAGCCTGCGACATGCTCGCCCAGGCGATCGCGCCGGTCGTCGGCTACGACAAAGTGGCCGTCTGCGTGCTCGACGGCGATTCAACGATCGTCGCGATGGTCGACACCTGCGACGACGAGCCGCAAACGGCCATCAAGCATCTGCCGGACGGACCGGGCCGGCTGGTCAGCTGGCTGACCAACCTGTTCGACCGGAGCTCATGGCAGCCGGGCGGCATCGTGGTCGTCGGGCCGGATCAAGACCTCGAAACGCTGACGTGGCGACTCGAGAAAGCCGTGCCAGTGCCCGTCATCACGCAGACCGGCGCACAGCTGGCCCTGGCGCGCGGAGCGGCTCTCGCGTCGGCGGACAGCACGGAATTCACCGACCCCGAGATGGTCGAGACCGGCTACGGCGAGCGAGGGGAGCGGGCAAGCTCGCGGCAGAACTCCTACAGCGGTGCGTTGACGATGCTGGTCGCCGGGGCGGTCACATTCGTGGCATCGTCGTCGCTTGCCCTGGGCCCGCATCTGGTTCCCGACAGAGGTACCGAACCGGTCCACCATGTGGTCCACCGGGCGGCAGCTCTTCCCGTGGTGCAAGCCCCGGCCCCGCTGCCGGCAGCGGTCGAGACACCGATTGCACGGCCGGCGCCGCGGCCGGCACCGACGCACGCTCCGGCGGCTGCCCAGCCGCAGACCGTCGTCGCCGAGGAACCGTCGGCCGGAGTTCCCGCCGCCGCGCCGGTACCGCCACCGGCACCGCCGCAACCGGTCGCTCCACCGCCGCCTCCGCCACCGAATCCACATCCACTGCTAACCAAGCTGCTTGAGCGCCTGCACGGTCAGCAAGACCCGCCGCCGGACCAGCCGGCGCCGCCACAAGGCCCGCCGCCTAATCCGGGCGCGCCACCGCCTTAGCGGTGGGCTGCCCAATCTTCAAGCGGCTCTGGATGTTTCGGCGCAGGTCAGAGTGCCGCCGCGCAAGTGCTAAGTCGTGAAGGCCTTCGCGATTTCCGCGGCCGTCGTCAATGCGGCAAGGTGGTCGTCAACCGACGCCAGGCCGGCCTTCATCGTGTTGATCGATATATGCGAGGCGCCCGCCTCGGCCCAGACTCGAAGACCGTCGGCAAGGTCGTCGGCGTTGCCGTTCCAGGACACCCGACCCTCCATGGCGATCTGGGCCGGGTCTCGGCCGGCCTCCGTCGCCGCCTGCACTACCTCTTGCCGCGCCTGCTCGAGTTTCGGGCCGGGGCCGACCATGGGAAACCAGCCGTCACCGAGCCGACCCGCGCGCCGGCACGCACGCGGTGAAGCGGCCCCGAACCACACCGGAATCGGCCGCTGTATCGGCAGCGGCGCCAGCCCGGCTCCGGTCACCCGGTGATATGTGCCGTGATAGGTGACGGTTTGTTCGGTCCACAGCTTGCGCATTAGATCCACCTGCTCTTCGCTGCGCTTGCCGCGGTTCGTAAAGTCTTCGCCCAGTGCCTCGTATTCGACGGCGTTCCAGCCGAGCCCGATACCCAGACGCAGCCGGCCGCCGCTGAGCAAGTCCACCTCGGCCGCCTGCTTGGCGACCAGGACGGCTTGTCGCTGCGGCAGAATCACGATCCCGGTCACCAGTTCCAGTGAGCTGGTGACGGCGGCGAGATAGCCAAACGTCACCAGCGGCTCATGGAAGGTGTCGTGCACGTCGTAGAAGCCGTCCCAGCCGACGTGAATCTTCGGATCGGCACCGACGACGTGGTCGTAGGCGAGTAGGTGGGCAAACCCCAGCCCCTCAACATGCTCGGCGTAGGCCCGCACTGCACCCGCGTCGGCGCCAATCTCGGTCTGCGGGAACACCACTCCGATCCGCATCGTCACTCCTTTGTTCGGGTTGCCGGTCAGGTTTCTTTGGCCCGCTGCGCGCTGAACGACACGGTGACGTCGTCAGCGACCTTCAACGAGCCCATCAACAACGAGTATGGCTTAACCCCGAAAGCGGATTGGCGAACGACGGCCTCGCTGGACAGCCGCCAGACATCGCCGAGATCATCGGTGCACAGCTCGATTACCTGCGCTCGGGTCTTCCCGTGGATCTGCAACGTCCCGGTCAGGCGATAACCGTCCTGGCTTTCGTCGATGGCATCCGCATCGAAGCGGATCTGGCGAAACCGTCCGGCACCCAGCTGTCGTAAAGCGTTGGACCGCACCAGAATCTTCTCCGGCCCGGACAACGCAGTCAGGCCGCCTTCACCCTGCAGGACTTCGAGCGAGTCGACTTCGACTGTCAGCTGCGCCGCGACGGGTTCACCGTCCGACCAGTTGACCGTGGCCTGCCACCGCTTCATCCCGATGGTGAGCCGGTGGCCCATTTTCGCCGCCCTGCCGGCGACCCCGGTGTGAACGACCAACTCACCGTCTGATGCGTCGATGGTCCAGATGTCGGTCACGGACCGACTGTGTCACATGGTCAAAACGGTGCGGTAGTGGGCTCGCCCCTGCTCCAGCGTTGCGTAGCCTTCGGCCGCCTGGGACAGCGGCAGCTCTTCGATCCACGTCCGAACGCCCGACAGGACGGCGAAATGCATTGTGTCTTCGATGTCTTTGGCGGTGCCCGAGGGATGGCCGACGATGCTGACCCCCGGCGTGATGAGCTGGATGGGACTGATCGGCAACGGTTCAGGCGTGACGCCGATGGTGACGAGCTCACCCTGCGGCGATATCCCGCCGACCGTTGCGGCCATTGCCGGCGAGTTGCCCGCGGTCGCCAACACAACCGCTACGCCACCCAAGGCCTTCAGCGCTTCGGCGGGATCGCCGGCGGTGGAGTCGATGTAGTGGTGGGCACCCAATTTCCGGGCGTCCTCCTCTTTGCCACTGCCGCGGGCGATTGCGATGGTCTCAAAACCCATCGCGCGGGCAAACTGCACGCCGAGGTGGCCGAGACCGCCAACACCGAGGATGGCGACCCGGTCGCCGGGCACTGCCTTCGTGTGACGCAAGGCGTTGTAGGTGGTAACACCAGCGCAGCCCAGCGGGGCGGCTTCCGCGTCGGAAAGCCCGGCCGGAATCCGGGCGAGCGCACTCCCCGGTACGGTCACCGACTCCGCATATCCGCCCGGATATTGGTAACTCGGAATCTTCCCGTTCTCGCAATGGATGAACAGGCCTTTTCGGCACTGATCGCAGTGGTAGCAGCAACCGCCGAACCACCCGACCGCGACGCGATCGCCGACCGCGAAACCCTCGACACCCGCACCGAGCTCGGCGATTGTTCCGGCGATTTCATGCCCGGGGGTCAGCGGCCACGTCATGCCCGGGAAGCCACCCGCGACAAAGTGTGCGTCCGTGCCGCAGATCCCACACGCGGTGACCGTGAGCCGCGCCTCATCGCGATCCGGTGGCTTGGTTTCGGCGTCGACCAACTCCAGGGCTGCGTTCGGGGAGGCTACGTGTACAGCTCGATGCGTCGACATGCGATTGATGCTAGTGCGCGACAGGGCATTTCGCCCCGTCGGTGTGGTAGTCGACCTGCCAGTGCTTGATGCCGTTGAGCCAGCCCGAACGCAGCCGCTCGGGTTTGCTGATCGATTCCAGATCGGGAATAGCGTCCGCGATCGCGTTGAACATCAGGTCGATCGTCATCCGCGCCAGGTTGGCCCCGATGCAGTAGTGCGCCCCGGTGCCGCCAAATCCCACGTGCGGGTTGGGGTCACGCAAAATGTTGAAGGTGAACGGGTCGTCGAACACGTCCTCGTCGAAGTTGGCCGAGCGGTAAACCATCACCACCCGCTGGCCCTTTTTGATCTGCACACCGGACAGCTCGTAGTCCTCCAGGGCGGTCCGCTGGAACGACGTGACCGGGGTGGCCCACCGGACGATCTCGTCGGCCGTGGTGACGGGACGCTGCTTCTTGTACAGCTCCCACTGATCGGGGAAGTCGGTGAAGGCCATCATGCCCTGGGTGATGGAGTTGCGGGTGGTCTCGTTGCCGGCCACCGCAAGCAGGATGACGAAGAAGCCGAACTCGTCGTCGGAGAGCTTGTGGCCGTCGACGTCGGCCTCGACCAGCTTGGTGACGATGTCTTCTCCGGGGTTCTGGGCCCGGTCGGCGGCCAATTGCATGGCGTAGGTGATCAGCTCGACCGACGCGGCCATGGAGTCATTACGGGCGAACTCGGGATCCTGATCGCCGACCATCTCATTGGACCAGTGAAAGAGTTTCTTGCGGTCTTCCTGCGGCACACCCAGCAAGCCGGCGATGGCCTGCAGCGGAAGTTCACACGACACCTGCTCGACGAAGTCGCCTGAACCCTGCGCAGCCGCCTCGGCAACGATGCGCTGGGCCCGCTCGTGCAGGTCGTCGTGGAGGCGCTCGACGGCCCGGGGTGTGAAGCCGCGGGAGATGATCTTGCGCAGATGAGTGTGCTGTGGGGCGTCCATGTTAAGCAGCACGAACTTGCCCGTGTCGCGCTGTTCGCGAACCGTGCCCTCTTTGTAGCGTGGCAACGCGGTGTTCTCCAGGCTGGAGAAGACGTCGCTGCGCCGGGAGATCTCTTTGACGTCCTTGTGTTTGGACACCACCCAAAAACCGCCGTCGTCGAATCCGCCGACTCCGTCCGGCTGCTCGTTCCACCAGATCGGCGCGGTGCGGCGCAGTTCGGCCAGTTCTTCCACCGGCAGCCGTTCGGCATGGACGTCTGGGTCGGTGAAATCGAATCCGGCCGGGAGGTTCGGAGTCGGCATCAGGGGCACTCCTATGAATAGGACTATTGATACGACGAGAAGATGACGCGCTCTGGCCCAGTAAAGCATCGCGACCGCCGAGATGGAACGTGTCTCACGGGATTACCAGGCGACGGATTGAAACGTGTTCTCACGACCGGCTGCGATGAGTTTCGGCTCGGTTGAAGGTCTGGTTTTAGTGCCAAGCAGAGCAACTACGGAGAGGGATCATCCATGCGCATCGTTGTCAGCGACTTCATCAGCCTCGACGGCGTTGTGCAGGCGCCCGGCGGTCCGGGGGAGGACGACGACGGCGGATTCCGCCACGGCGGGTGGTCGATGCCGTACTTCGACCCGGACACCATGGGCCCGGCGGTTGGCGAGATCATGGCCGCAACCGAGGCACTGCTGTTCGGCCGGCGGACCTGGCAGACGATGGCCGCCGCCTGGCCGGACCGGGCGGGTGACCCGTTCGCCGACCGGATGAATGAGATTCCCAAGTATGTGGCGTCGCGCACGCTGACCCAACAGGATCTCACCTGGCCCGGCTCGACCTTGCTGCCCGCCGAGGACGCCATTGGGGCGGTGCGTGAGCTGCGTGCGCGCGACGGCGAGGCACTTCAAGTCATGGGCAGCGCATCGCTGGCCGCACAGTTGATCGCACGCGGGCTGGTCGACGAGTACCGACTGATGATCGAGCCGATCCTGCTCGGCGGTGGCAAGCGGTTGTTTCCCGACGACAGCTCGGCGCGGGGGCTGGAGCTCGTGTCGGCGACGACGACCGCAACCGGTGTCCTGATCTGCACTTACCGGCCCGCTGGCCGCTGACCGAGCGCTGGACGCAGCCGTGCAAAACGGCCTTGTGGCCCGGGCCGCACTGGCTATGCTTGCCCCAGGCCGCCGGGGGCAAGCAATGGCCCCGGCAACGTGACACCGAAGGTGGATCATGATTCGCGAAATGTTCATCGCCGCTGCGATCACGGGTACAGCTGTCGGCATGGCGCCGGTCGCCGCCGCCGACAACGGGCATTACGACGGCGACGTACCGGGTATGAACTACGACGCGTCGCAGGGTGCACCGTGCGACAACTATGAGCGGTTCATCTTCGGACGCGGCCCGGGCGGTCAGGCCGAGGCATGCCACTTCATCACCAATCAGTTCCCGGCCGCGCAATCGGGGTTCTGGGTAATCACCTATCCGCTCAATGGCGTTCAGCAGGTCGGCGCGCCGTGCCAGAACCCGCGCGGGTCGTCGGCCCAGTCTCCCGACGGGCTTCCGATGCTCTGCACCGAACACGGCTGGCAGGTCGGGCAGCTGACCGGCGGCGGGTTCCCGAACGGCAATGGCGGAGGCTTCCCATCGGACACCGGCCAGACCGGATAGCTACCTCACACAGATATAAGGAGACTGCGATGGCCTTCAAGCCGAAGGACGCGATCGACGCCGCCCGAGACATTGTGGCGAACGCCGTCGAGAGGTCGTCGGACATCGTCGAAGACGCGGGCCACATTCTCAAAGGCGACATTGCCGGCGGAACCGGCGACATCGTCCACAATTCACTGGACATCGCCACCTACGCCGTCGACAGAGCCAAAGAGGTCTTCACCGGCAAGTACGCCGACGACGACGAATAACCCCGGCGCGCAGCGCCGTTCGTCAGACGGTGGCGGCCTCGTTGAGCTCGTCCAGCCTGTTGGTCGCCTCGAGGTACTCCTGCACCCAGCGCTCGATGACCGTCGACGTCTTCTCCACCTTGCTGAACTGTCCGACCACCTGACCGACGGGGTTGAACGCAACGTCGACCGACTCGTTGGGGTATCTGTTCGTGGCCCGCACAGCCATGCCGGAAACCATGTACTGCAACGGCATACCAAGCGGCTTCGGGTTGTCCGGCGCCTCCCATGCCTCGGTCCAGTCGTTGCGCAGCATGCGGGCCGGCTTACCGGTGAACGAACGGCTACGGACCGTATCGCGGCTGCCGGCCTTGACGTAGGCCGCCTGCTGAACGGGAGTATTCGAGGATTCCTCGACCATCAACCATTGCGAGCCGGTCCACGCGCCCTGCGCGCCCAGCGCTAAGGCCGCTGCGATCTGCCCACCGCTGCCGATACCACCGGCCGCCAGCACCGGCACCGGGGCGACCTCCTTGACGACCTGCGGCCACAACACAATTGAGCCCACCTCACCGCAGTGCCCGCCGGCCTCGCCGCCCTGGGCGATGATGATGTCGACGCCGGCGTCGGCGTGCTTGCGCGCCTGTGAGGGGGAGCCACACAACGCGGCGACCTTGAGCCCGGCCTCATGGATGTGCTTGATCATGTCGGCCGGCGGGGTGCCGAGCGCGTTCGCGATCATCTTCACCTTCGGGTGCTTGAGCGCCACCTCGACCTGGGGCGTGGCCGTCGCCTCGGTCCAACCGAGCAGCTGCAGGCTGTCGCCGTCGCTGTCCTCGATCGGCACGCCGTGGTCGGCAAGGATCTTCTTACCGAAATCCAGATGCTCTTGGGGCACCATCTTGCGCAGCGTGTCGGCCAGCTCCTCGGCGGACAGGTGCGAGTCCATGCCCTCGTACTTGTTCGGGATCACGATGTCGACACCGTAGGGGTGGTCGCCGATGTTCTCGTCGATCCACTTCAGCTCGATCTCGAGCTGCTCGGGCGTGAAGCCGACCGCCCCCAGCACGCCGAAACCACCGGCCTTGCTCACCGCGACGACGACATCGCGGCAGTGCGTGAACGCGAAGATCGGGAACTCGATGCCAAGACTTTGTGAAAGCTCTGTACGCATACCAAACTGTAACACGTTCTAGTCGAAGGTCCAGCACAGTCAGCACAGGTTCGGCGTGCCAATGTTGAGGCATTGTGGACCTGTGATACCGTCTCTGACGTGCGAGTTCTGGGAAGAGTGCGCCTGTCGAGGGCCGCAGAAGAGAGTACGTCCGTCGAACGACAGAGGGAGATCATCGAGACCTGGGCCAAACAGAACGACCACGAGATCGTCGCTTGGGCCGAGGACACCGATGTGTCCGGGTCGGTCGATCCGTTCAAGACTCCCGAGCTGGGGCCGTGGCTCACCGACGAGAAGAAGCACGAGTGGGACATCGTCTGCGCGTGGAAGCTGGACCGGATGGGTCGTGACGCCATCAAGCTCAACAAGTTGTTCGGGTGGGCGCTGGACAACAGCAAGACGGTGGTCTCCGCCACCGAGGGAATCGACCTCAGTACGCCGGTCGGTCGGCTCATCGCCAACGTCATCGCGTTCCTGGCTGAGGGGGAGCGGGACGCGATCCGCGAGCGAACCATCGCCTCACAGAAGAAACTAAGGGAGCTGGGCCGCTGGGGCGGCGGGAAGCCCTACTACGGCTTCAAGGCCGTGCCCCGCGAGGACGGGGCCGGGTGGGAGCTGGTACCTGATGAGCACTCCTCGAAGGTGCTACTGCGGATCATCGACAAGGTGTTGGACGGTCAATCGACTGAGTCGATAGCGCGGGAGCTGAACGAGGCCGGGGAGCTATCCCCGTCCAACTACCTACGGCATCGGGCAGGCAAGCCCACGCGACGCGGCAAGTGGAGCAACGCTCACATCCGCCAGCAGCTCCGGTCCCAGACGCTGCTGGGCCAGACCGCCCACTTCGGCACCACAGTGCGAGACGCTCAGGGCATCCCGATCAGTAAGGGGCCGGCGCTAGTATCGCGGGACGTGTTCGACCGTCTACAGGCCGCGCTCGATGCGCGGTCGTTCAAGGTGACCAACCGATCCGCCAAAGCGTCCCCCCTCCTCGGCGTGGCGTTCTGCGGGATGTGCGGGCGGTTGATGCACCTTCGGCAGCACCACAACAAAGCCAGAGGGAAGACGTATCGCTACTACCAATGCGTGGGCGGGGCATCGGGCAACGACAGCAGACACGAGACCAACATCATCAAGGCCGACGATCTGGAGCTGCTAGTCAAAGAGGGCTTCCTATCCGAGTACGGGCACGAGAACGTACGGGAGCAGGTATTCGTCCCTGCTGAAAACCACCAAACCGAGCTAGAGGAGCTTCAGCGGGCCGTAGAGGAGACAACCCCGCTGATGGTCACAACCCCCTCGGAGACCGCGAGAAAGTCGCTCCTGGCGCAAATCAGCGTCTGGACTTCTCGGATGGCAGAGCTTGAGAAGCTCCCCGCCTCGGAATCCCGGTACGAAGAGAGGAGGCTTCCCGAAACCTACGACGAAGCGTGGGAGAAAGCCGACACGGAGGGCCGCAGGCAGCTCCTACTCAAAACCCCTGTCGCTGCGATGATCGCAGTCCGTGGGAGGGTGTCACGTCAGAACCCGGGGTTTCTCGACTTCCATATCTACGTAGGCAAAGAGCCCAAAGACCGTCTGTCCCACCTGGAAGGGCTAGCAACGCCGTAGCACCCGCTGGTCTTTAGGGCCTTTGGCTGGTAGCTGACGACGAGGGGAAGCGCGTTCCTACCGAAGGTAGAACTCCCGACGAAGGTAAAACGCCCGACGAACGGGGAACTCCGGACGAAGGGAGGGCTTGCGATGAGCACTTCGTCAGGACGCGCGATGCCTCGTCATGCTCAGCCTGGATCATCCAAAGCCCGTACTTGGCTTTGACTTTCACCACTCTGGTGACGTACTCGCACCGGAAGTCTTTATTGCTCGGCAGCCAGGACGCGACGTTGCTTGCCTTCTTCTTCCTGTTCGCCTTCCCATCGACCGCGAGCAGGTCTAGCGGGTCATTGGCAAGCTGCGTGCGCTTCACCAGATTCCACTGCTGCGCGCCCGTCTGCCACGCGTCCAGCAGGGCAACAACATGGTCAATCTGCACCAGAACGTCGGTGCCTTCGTCGCGATTGAACGTGATCAATTTGCCGGTATACGGGTCGTGCAACACGCCTGACGTGACCGCGCAACCACTGGGAGGCACGACATCTGAGAGGTCGCGCCGCAGGATGTCATCGCGGGTGTCGCAATGGTTGTGCCCAAACTCGACGCCGTCGACGTCGTCGGTCCAAGGCTTGCCGAACTGTTCGCGAGAATAGCCAGACTTCGACGCGGGCCACTTCACCGACCTTCGTCGCTTTGCCAGTCGGAGTCGCTGTATCGGCTGCTTTGGGCTCGTCCGCGTCCCGACGGCTCCGGACGTTGCTCCAACCAACGCGAACGCCGATTGCCATGAGCGCCACGCCGAGCCAAGCGACATAGATCGCGATCCCGTGACTCGCCGTCACTCCCGGCTGCGAAGTGTCGACTTCGCCATCGAGCTTGACCGGATAGAGAGTGTCTGACGAGTTGCCCTCTATGAGCAGGAATATTGCGCACAATCCGATCAAGATCAAAGGCCCCCACCATTTGTCGGTTTTCCCGGATCCCACGCCGAACGCGGACGCGGCCGCAGCCAATGACAGCGCGATCAAAATCCAACCACCTTGTTGGATCAACGTGTTGTGCTCGATCGCACGGAAAGACGGCGACTCTTCCCACGGCAGGAACGTCGCGACGGTCGTGATAAGCGCGCCCGCGGCAACTATCACAGTGCCCAGGTCGATGCTCCCCGAATTCGGTGCGGTCATGATGCCTCCGTGTTGGATGACGCAGAACGACTCAAGGGCAGGTCAGATGTTCCTTGTCCCGCTTGGCCCGTGACAACGCATCAGGGCAAACTCACAGCGAGACGTCTAGTAATTGCCTTTGTACCAAGGCGGCGCGACCGTGTGCGGTGGCCCCGCTGCGTGTCGATTGCGGGTCCCTCACCGGCCCGGCCGGGGGTGCGCTAGGCGCTCATCGACCAATTCGTTGACTTGACGGCTCGATGGCTCGCCACCGTGCTCGCCGATTGACATCGCACCGCGGCCAGGAGCTGCAGCTCGGAGTCGATGGTCTCCCGGTCCCGCGGGCCTGCCGCCACCGCAATCTCGACGCAGCCGCCAGCGGCAGCGCCACAGGGCTGCACGTAAGCGAAGCGCCCAACGAGCAGGCGAAGCGCAGTGCAAGCAGGCAAGTGCAAAACACGCTGCACAAGCAGCGCCACATACAACCAGTGCAGCTAAACAAAGAAATTAACAGGAGATTCTAAGTATTAATTACCAGGCACATATCTCTATTTTTGTAGTTTCCAACCTTGGTTTCAGGTACCGTCTGGCCACACGGATGTCAGTACACGAAAGTGGAGATTAGAGTACCGGACTACTCGTGTGCCTGGCTGCGGTCACTAAGAAAATACGCATAGGGGGCTGAGAAGAGAGGAAAGCCCATGTTCCGTTCTCGTGGTCTCGGTCGGCTGGGCCTGCTGGCGGTGGGGTTGGTGCCCTCTTCTCACCGCATCACCCTCACCCTGACGGGCGCGCTGGCCGCGCTGACCTTCTCCGCAGCCACGGTGCACGCCGACGTCGAGGCACCCACGCCAATCGGCGACGCGTTCAATTACACCGACTGCTGCGTCATCGGCCCATGGGGGGCCCTTGAAGACCAGTACTACCAGGATTTCAGCGTGCCCAATGACCCGGCCGAGACGTTCGAGGGCCTGGTGCGATTCGACACCCCCTTCTTCGGCTACAGCGGCATTGACTCCGACTACAACGTTTACGTCGAAAAGGACATCGCCGGGAATGTCCCGGTCGGGGAGCAGTACAACTCACTCAATTTCGCAACCGAAGGCTTCAGCCTGGTCTATAACAACATCGGCGGCACGTCGGAGGCGGCATACATCACGCCTTTCGGTGACCTCAACTTCCCAACCTGGTTCGTTGAGTTGTTGGGCCCGAGCTTTTTCGAGCCGTCGTTCTATACCGAGGCCCCGCTGTCTGCCGCGACATTGCCCGCCGCAGAGCTGCCGGGGCTGGCTGCCGACCTGAACCCCTTCGAGGACCTGTTCGGCACGGCCGGGATCAACACCTGGACGGTCGGCGCCGACAGCTCGCTGCTGAGCATCGATCCGACCGGCGCACTTAGCGCGAACCTCGACGCGAGCGTTGACAGCTTCCTAACGGCTGGCCCGGCGAATTTTGGTGAGGACTTCACCTTCAGCGCGCTCACCTACTTCAACATCGACCCCGGCGCGTTTGAGCCCGACGGCGGGTATCTCTTCAGCCCCGGCGGCGACCTCGTTCCGCTCGATTTCAACGGCGACCTGGCGCTGGCCCTGGACTACTCGGTCTTCGCCAGCGGGCTCTCCTCGACGGTGGACCCCTTCGTCACCGGGCTGTATCAGCTGGCGGAGCTGCCCCGGGAGCTCTTGGCGTTTTTGGTCATCCTGGGCATCCCGTTCGGTATCTGATGAGACGCGAGATCACCCTCGGCCTGCACACAGACCACTTCGTCATCCGGTGCAACCCCAACGTCAATCTCGCATGCCCGGATGTACCCACGCCCTTTGACTTCAACCTCCTATAGAAGGAGACCCGAGGACAACGGTGCGTTGCCTCGCGTCGGGAAGGCTGACCGATGGTTCAACAGCACAGCAGCAAGCGGAATCGCTGGTCACCAACCGCACACCTAGCTGCCGGTGTAGCACTCGTGGGCGCCGGCCTACTCGTGGTCCCCTCGGTCGCACCGTCGCCGCGAACCGTTCAAGTCCACGCGATACAGCTTGTTGACACCGCAGATTCGCCACTGGGGGACGGTACGGCGTTGGTTTTCGGCGCCAGCGGTGTCCCGATACCGCCCCCGCAATATGTGGATGCCGCCGACACGCTGTATCTGCAGCCGCTGGGTTTCACCGGCACCGCCCAATCCTCGTTTACACCCGAGGAGTTGTATCCGCTTACCGGTATCAAAAGCCTGGAGTTCGGCACGTCGCTGGGTCAGGACCAGCAGATCATGGTCTCCGATATCCAAGGCCAGATAGCCGCCGGAGGGGTGAGCCCCACCAATCCCGTCGTGGTTTTCGGCTACTCCCAGAGCTCCGTGGCCGCCTCGCAGATCATGCCAGAGCTCGCCCAACAAGGTGTGCCCAGTGACGATGTGCACTTCGTGCTGGTCGGCGATGAGACTAACCCTAACGGCGGCTTTCTGAGCACCTTCGATTTCCCGGCCGGTAACACCTCGGCCTTCACCGCTTTCGGCTTCCCCTTCGCACCCGCGGCACCATCTGATCTCTATCCGACCGACATCTACAGCATCGAATACGACGGTTTCGCCGACTTCCCGCACTACACGACCAACCTGTTGTCGGACCTCAACGCCCTGCTGGGAATCGTTTTCGAGCACACCACGTATCTGGATCTCACCCCCGACCAGATCAACAGCGCGATTTTGTTGCCGGGATCCGAGGCGCTCACCGGGCAAGGGCTGACCGACTACTACATGATTCCGAGCGACACGCTGCCGATCTTGGAGCCGCTGCTGTTGATCCCGGGAATCGGACAGCCACTCTATGACCTGCTGGAACCCGATACCCGGATCCTGGTGAACCTGGGCTATGGCAGCATCACCGAGGGCTGGAATCAGGGGCCGGCCAATGTGCCCACCACCTTCGGGCTCTTCCCCGACATCAACCAGACGCAGCTCTCCGACGCACTGAGCAACGGCTGGCAGCAGGGAGTCACCGACGCGCTCAACGATCTGCAGCACCCAATCAGCTACCAAGACCAGGTCGCCCCGTTGCTGCCGTTCGCGGACTCGGTGCACACGTTTGGCCTTGCCCCCGAGAACCCGTCGTTTACCGACGTCGTGGATGGTTTGCTCAGTGCCGCCGGCTTCCCGCTGTCCGACGTGACGCTCAGCTCGTCACCAACAGAGATCATCAACGACATCAGCGCGACGCTGTCGTACGACTATTCCTCGTTGCTCCCCGTCGCGGACGCGATCAATGTGTCCCTGACCAGTCTGCCCGCATACGACGCGAACATTTTCACGGATCAGCTCGAAGCCGGTAACCTCCTTAACGCGATCCTTGATCCGATGTCCGCCAACACCGCACTGGTTCCATACGACCTCATACTCGGTGCCGTAAGCCCTCTGTTTGCGGCTATAGGCACCGCGGTCAACCTTGCGGAGCTGTTCTCGTAACCGCACCCGCGAGCGAGGCGGCGACGGCCCGAGCGGAACTGGTCTACGCCGTTGTAAACCTCCGCGAGTAGGCGGACGGGTAGCCGATCCGGTTGGCCTGCTGTCGTGCTTCGGTTTGATCTATGACGTGATCGACGTATCCCGCGCAACCGAGCATGTCTGCTATCGCGTACAGCGGTGTCTCCACCTTGAAGTACCGAGCCGGCCTGCCGGGGATGGTTCCGGCAAGCGCATGGTCGGCCAGCTTGGCGACGGCTCTGCGAGCCTGCCCGTCTGAGACGCCGGCCCGCTCGCTGATCTCGCGGACGGTTGCCGGTTCATCGGCCAGAACCACGTACACCCGACCAGCCGTCAACCCCAACCCACGACTGGACCACAGGTCATCCTGACCTGCGTTATCACGTAGGTGAGGCAATGAGTATTTGCAGGTATTCCTTGCCTCAGTTACGTGATTTCCCTTGGGGGGCTTAAGGACCGACTTCGGGTCGGTCCATCGCAGGTTCACCTGATACCGACAGGTGGACCGTTTGGATGCCCGTCTGTCTGTCCGTTCGATCTTGAACAACAGACCAAGGTTTATCAGGTCAAGCAATGCCCGACCCACCGTCGCAGGTGACAGGCCGGCTGTGCGCTTGGACAGCTCGTAGGACGAGATGGTTCGGGTGAAGCAGTTGTGTTCCCAGCAGAACCTTACAAACGCCAAGGCAACCTCGCGGTTCCTGCTGCCTGAGCGTCCGACCCATAAGGCGGACGCGATCCGGTCGTACAACGCTGGCAATGCATCCGCCAGGTCGAACGGCAGCGACGTCTCGGACTTGTCCCACGAACTAGCAAGGGTGCGGCGCTGAGCCGCAGCGGAGTCACTGGTGCTGCTGGTGTAGTCCCGCCACAAGTACGACGACATGACCCAACGCCGATAGTCGTCTTCCGATCCACCTTGGTTGCGAATCCTGTTGGCGATGTCCAATAGCCGTGGTCCGATCCATGTGCCGTGATGATGCTCTTGCCCCAGCAGATCAACCGTCCGCTGGTCCGGCTCAAACTCAAGTAGCGCGGATTGCATCGCTGTCCTGAAGGACTCGGCCTCCGTCCGTCTGCTCGCCCGGTCCCGGTGGTGGGTCGGTTCGGGTTTGGCTTCGATGAGCGCCTCAGACATAGGCGAGTGCATTCGCGGGCACTCCCACACCGGGAACGGCGGTAGGTGCGACTGGCGCTGGTTGTAGGGCTCTTGCCAGCACCCTAAGTTCGTGCGGTTGGAACCATGTCAGCGCTGAGTCGGACCACCGGAGCACGCCGGGTCGGTCGGGGCGAGGCCACACCTTGCCGAATGCCACTCCGTATTCGCCTAGGTTGATTTCCACGATGGTTCCGGTCTTGCCACGGAACTGCGGCCAGCTTCCTTTCGACGGGTAGCGGGTCTCGTCGCGTTCGATGCGTACTCGATTTCCGATGTTCATTCTGAACCTCTCCTAATATGTTGTGGCTCAACGAAACGACCCCCGGCTCGAAAGCCGGAGGCCGTTCTCGTTCTCGGGTGGGTGCGGGTTGGACGGGCCGGAACGCTGGTCTCAGTACTCGATGTTGTGTTGCCCCATCACGGTCTTGATGTCCGCGATGATGTTCGACGCGACCCACTCGGCACCGATAGGTGACGGGTGGACGAAGTCGTTCGGGCCTCGGAGGGCTCCGGGGAACTTGTCCTGCCAGAGGGCCTCTAGGACGATCACACGCGGATAGTTCGCCGCTACGTCCTTCATATCCGCCCAGTGCGCCGTCATCGTCCCGCGAGCGTCCTGAGGGGCGTACAGCACCAGCTGTGTGTTCGGGAGGTCCGTGTTCAGCCGAGCCAGCAGGGTGTTCAGCGCGGCAGCAACAGCAGCGGGCGTCGAGACTACGTCGTTCCCGCCTCCGTATAGCGCCAGCACGTCTGGCTGCCAAGCGACTACCGGGTCGATCCGCTCAGCATCTCCGTACTTCAGCCAGTAGATACCGGGCGTCGTGGTGTATCCAGTGCCGCCCGAGCCGTTGGCTAGGACTCTCCAGTTCGATCCTGCGAGGATCTGCAAGCCCTGAAAGAACGGAGCCTGCGTGGTGCCCTCGATCCACGAGTCACCGATGATCGCTACCTTCGGGGTCGGACGTTGGTATGGGGCCTTCGTCTTCCCCGCGTCCACCCAGAACGACATGTAGCCCAGCTTCGAGACGACCTCGACCGTCCGCATGTCCGCTGACGGGAACGTCAGTAGCACGCCGAACGAGTGCCCGTCATATGCCTGGAACGTCTGATTCAGGAACGACGCCACCGGTTGCCCGTCGATCAGGATGAACGGGTCGTAGTTACGGCCTGTCAGGCCATCGCCCTCGATCCTGATCCGGGTGGAGTCCGTGGTCAGGCCGAATATGTGATAGACCTGCCCGTAATTGCCGCTCTGCGGCGCCATCGGGTACAGAACGCCGTTCCCGAAGAAGCCTGTCGGGTCCAGCACCATCGGCAGGGAGAAGTACGAGCTGTACTGCTCCTCAGTCAGGGTCCGCAGGTCGATGGTGTCCCCGTCAGCCCCATTCCACGAGAGGGTGGAGGCGTTGAACGTGAACTCAACCTCGACCGGAGCGCCTGAGGCGCGGATCGGTGACACACCCCAACGCGGGGTGGTCCCGTCTGGGCCTTGGAGTCCAGTGGCTCCCGTGTCTCCTTTGGCTGTGGCGTAGGAAGGGAAAACCCCCGTCACCGAGGACGTGTCTTTGAGGTCGATCGTGGTTCCGTCTGCCGGTGCGTTGAACCACCAAGCCGGGAGTCCTCCAACTTTGACTTGCCACTGAACGGGTGTGGCTAGGCCGAGCGATTCGTCGTCGGCCAGCAAGTCCACCGAGAAGTGGCCGGCGTCGTCGGTCACCACGTCAACCGGGTGGATCAGCAGAAGCGCATCCGCGTCGTCGGTAGAGAGGAAGCTGTTCCACGGAAAGTTGGGGGTCAGCTCTACCTCCGTGGCGAGAGGTGTCAGCGTGTCCCCGGTCAGGGTCTCGACGGTCCCCGTAAGGGTGAACTTGGGGAGTGTCATATCAGCCCCCTAGGGGTGTCGAGTTGGTAAAGATCATTTTGTCTCCTAATGCGCAGGTCAAGGGATGCGACGAGAAAGCCCCCGCGTCGTTGCGGGGGCTGCTCTCGGGGTGGGTCGTTAAGCGGTGGGTTGGATCTGACGTCTAATACGCACCGCGTCTTCGCTGGTGGACAAGTGCAGTTCGTGACCACAGATCGCGGTTACAGCGAAGGGTGTCAATTGCCCATATCTCCGAGCAACATCCGAGCCAACGCCGAAGGAGGCCAGCACCGCGGCTGCGCTCTGGGCTCTAGCCGAGCGCCAAGACGTTACGAAGGCGACGGGTTCCCCGGCCCGTAAGGACCGAGAACCAGCGCCGGACAAGGTTGTAACCACGTGACCATGCCGTGTGTAGACGGGCAGTAATAAATCTTCGACGGGTCGCCGCACAGTCGTGGATCATGCAACCCGCAATCGGAACCGGGGTCAGCGTGGGCCGGGGCAGCGCCAAGCACAGTCGCAGCCGCCAGGATGCCAGTGAGTAGCAGCTTCATCGGGGTCCTCTCCGTTGGTTCTATTTCTAGCTCCCGGTACCGACAACACCAGGCAACACAAGATGTTGTGTCGCGCCTGTCTGCCCCTTGATGTTCCGGTGTTACCAATATTCGATGAGTAAAACAGCAGCCGGAACATCTGTCGATCATCTCAGTTGTCGTCGACGAATTTGCTCGGCTATGCTTTGCGGTGCCTGGCAGCAGTCGGCGGACTCTGTCTGTTCAGTAAGAATTGTGGTTTACCTAGCCGCTGACTGGCATACTCGCAGAATTGCCAGGCGTATATCGCCCGCCCGTCACTCGGGGCGGGTGTAATCAGCAGGAAGTCTCATGAACGTCGCGCCAACACTGCATATCAGCGGAGCGGTCGCCCGCACGGACGTAGTCCGGTGACCAGGTTTGCCCGCGCGTCGCGGGTGATTCTGCCGGCCAAAAGTTACACCGCAAACAGCGGCACCGCCGCGTCCTCATCGACAAAACGGCCGGCCTCATGGTCGCTGCGAAATTGGCCGGTGCGGTGGAAAGTCGTGGCCATTGTCGTTGTGCCTTTGGTGCTGGCGATGGTTTTCGGGGGATTCCGCATCTCGAGTGCCTTAACCGATGCGCACGATCTCCGGTTGGCGGCTGATCGTGCCGAAGTGGTTCCGGCCATTACCAAATACATGTCGGCGCTCGATGTTGCATTGCTCGCAACCTCGACCGGGGGAGACGTCGAGGGTGTGAAGAAGAATTACGACGCCCGCAAACACGAGCTGCAAGCGCGGCTGAAGGAAACGAACGTTGCCGCGGATGTCGGGGCAGGGGTCAACGCCTTGCTGAACGGTGGGCAGGCGTTGCTGGACGCGGTCGGGGCGAACGCCATCGGCTTGCGAGAGAGAGTGACCACCTACGCCCCGATCTTGTTGACCGCCGAGAACGCGATCGACGGATCGGTCCGCGTCGACAACGTACAGATCCGGGCCGCGGCTCAGGGGCTGAGCCGGGCGATCGGGGCACGCGGCCAGATGATGATGCAGCAGCTGCTGATCACCCGCGGCGCTGACCTGCCCGAGCCTGAGTTGCGCACGTCGATGATCACCCTGGCCGGTACCGAGCCGTCGACGCTGTTCGGGATGGCCGAGGTGCTCGGTGTCGGCTCAGCCGAAGCCAAGACGCTGCAGCAGCAGATGGTCACCCGGATGGCGATCATGTCCGATCCGCGAAGTCTGCTGGTCAACAACCCCGCGCTGCTGCACTCGGTGCAGACCACCGACGGGATCGCGGCAGAGGTGGTCAAGGGCACCAGCGCGTTGGTGACCAAATCCGTCGAGGACCAGGCCCGCGACCGGCGCGACGCGGCGATTCGCGACACCGTCCTCGTGCTGGCAGCCATCATTGCCGCTCTCGGCATCGTGCTGCTGGTGGCACGCACGCTGATCCAGCCGCTGCGCGTGCTGCGCGACGGCGCTTTGAAGGTCGCTCACGAAGATCTCGAGCGTGAGATCACCCGCGTCCGGGCCGGAGACGAACAGCCTCCCGAGCCGCTGCCGGTGCACACCACCGAAGAAATCGGCCAGGTCGCGCACGCGGTCGACGAGTTGCACACCCAGGCGCTGCTGTTGGCCGGTGACGAGGCCCGACTGCGGCTGCTGGTCAACGACATGTTCGAGACCATGTCAAGGCGAAACAGGTCATTGGTCGACCAGCAGCTGGCGCTGATCGACCGGCTGGAGCGCAACGAGGAGGATCCGGACCGCCTCGATAGCCTGTTCCGCCTCGACCACCTGGCCGCCCGGATGCGCCGCAACGGCGCCAACCTGCTGGTGCTGGCGGGTGCGCAAAGCGGGCGGGGAGACCAACGCGCCGCGGTGCCATTGTCGTCGGCCATCAGCGCCGCCACCTCCGAGGTCGAGGACTATCGCCGCGTCGAAACGTCGATGGTGCCGGACTGCACGATCAACAGCGCCGCCGCCGGCGACGTCGTTCATCTCATCGCAGAGCTGATCGACAACGCATTGCGCTACTCGCCGCCCGCGTCGCCGGTTCGGGTTTCGGCCTCACAGCGCAGCGACGCCGCGGTTGTGCTCGAGATCCTCGATGTCGGGTTGGGCATGACCGACGGCGACCGGCGCATCGCCAACATGCGGTTGCGTGCGGGGGGAGAGGTCACGCCGGACAGCGCCCGTCACATGGGTCTTTTCGTGGTCGGCCGGCTGGCCGACCGGCACGGTATCCGGGTGCGGCTTCGCGGTATGTCGACCGAGCAAGCACGTTCTGGCACGACGGCCGAGGTCTATCTGCCGGCGACGGTGTTGGTGGGTGCCGAGGACGGCCAGGTTGCGCCGCCCGAAGCGGCGGCGGCGCTCGCGGACGTCTCGACGACGCCCGATCACCCGCCGACCGGGGATTACGGCGAAACTCCGGAGCTTGCTGCGCTGGCGGAAACGCCCGAGCGCAACGGCTCGCATTCGACCGAATCATCGATCAGCTTGTTGCCGCGGCGCCGGCCCGGATCCAGCGGCATCACCGGTGCCCCGGCCGACAAGCCGGATCGGCCGTCACGGCGTCCGTCACCGCTGCGCCGGCGAGAGAAGGCGGCCGAGCCGACTGCTGAAGTCCCTGAAACTCCTGCGGCTCAACCAGTTTCAGGCACATCGTCGTTCCTCGGTGCACGGGTGCGGTTCACTCGCCAGCAGGCTCCCAAAGCCGAGCCGGTCGCGCCGGAGTTCGTGGCGCCGCAGCCGGCAGCTCAGGCCGTGCCCGAAGAGGCCGATGAGACCTGGCCCGCCGAAGCCCCCGCGACGTCGACCGAGCCGCCGGAGTCGGATCTGATCTACCAGCGGATGCTTTCCGAGTTCCTGGTTGATCCGCGCGACTTGGCTCGTAGCGCCGACCTGGATTGGAAATCGGTGTGGGACCACGGTTGGTCAGCCGCCGCCGAGGTCGAAAACGTGCCGGTGCAAGCCCACACCGATCACGGCCTGCCGGTGCGTGACCCCGGCGCCCGGCTGGTGCCCGGTGCTGCCGGCCCCGAACAGAACGGCATCGCGCACCACCGCGCGGACGAGGACAACGGGGCAGCCTCCAACGGCGGCTTCCAGTCCGGCCGCAAACCCGCACACGAGGCACCGGTGCGCGACCCGGAGGCGATCCGCGCCTCGATGAGTAGCCATTTCGGCGGCGTTCGCGCAGGACGAACGCATGCCCGCGACACAGATCAAGGACCCGATCACGAATGACGTCTGGTTTCGATTCGGCCCGCTCGGACAACTCCCTCGACTGGCTGGTCTCGAATTTCGCCCGTGAGGTTCCCGGGGTGTCGCACGCGGTGCTGGTATCCGTCGACGGGCTGCTGATCGCGGCCAGCGAGCACCTGCCGCAGGAGCGGGCCGATCAGCTCGCCGCGGTGTCGTCGGGTCTGGCGAGCTTGGCCACCGGCGCCGCCCAGCTGTTCGAGGGCGGCCAGGTGCTGCAGTCGGTGGTGGAGATGGAGAACGGCTACCTGTTGTTGATGCGGGTCGGCGACGGCTCGCATCTGGCGACCCTGGCCACGACGTCGTGCGATATCGGTCAGATCGGTTACGAGATGGCCGTCCTCGTCGAGCGGGTGGGCAACGTCGTGCAGTCGACGCGACGCGCTCCATCGCACTCGTGAGTCGCGATGGACAGCCGCGAGCCACTGGGGCAAGAGCCACCCGCAGCTGAGGCGAGCCTGGTCCGTCCCTACACTCTGACCGCCGGACGGACCAAGGCGAGCGTCGAGCTTCCCCTCGAAGCGCCGGTGCAGACATTGCAGTCTGCGCTCTATCACCGATGGCCGCCCAACGACGTGCGAGGCCGGATCGTCCAACTGTGTGTCAAGAGTCCCTCCGTTGCGGAGATCTCGGCCCGGTTGGATTTACCGCTCGGTGTCACGCGTGTACTGGTGGGCGATCTGGTGACTTCGGGCTACCTTCGAGTGAACCGGACGTTGACCGAACGCTCGACCAGCGATGAACGCCGCGAACTGATAGGAAGGACGCTCCGTGGCCTACGAGCCCTCTGAGCGCACGGCCCAACCCCGTCTGAAGAAGCGAGATACCGCGTCAACGAAGATCGTCATCGCGGGCGGGTTCGGTGCCGGCAAGACGACGTTCGTCGGCGCGGTGTCGGAGATTATGCCGCTGCGGACCGAGGCAATGGTCACCGACGCTTCTGCCGGCGTCGACATGGTGGAGGCCACCCCGGACAAACGGACCACCACGGTGGCGATGGACTTCGGACGCATCACGTTGGACGAGGACCTGGTGCTCTACCTGTTCGGCACCCCGGGGCAGCGCCGTTTCTGGTTCATGTGGGACGACTTGGTGCGCGGCGCGATCGGCGCGGTGGTCCTGGTGGACTGCCGGCGCCTGCAGGACAGCTTCGCCGCGGTCGACTTCTTCGAACACCGCAACCTGCCGTTTCTCATCGCGGTGAACGAATTCGACGGCGCGCCAAGATATCCCGTTACCGAGGTGCGTAAGGCGCTGACCCTGGCCGAACACGTCCCGGTCATCAATGTCGATGCCCGCGACCGTAGATCGGCGACCGATGCATTGATCGCGGTCAGCGAGTACGCCCTGGCGAGCCTTAGCGCTTGAGCCGGATGTTCCAGCGCACGTAGCCCGCGTAGAACAGCGACAGCAGCGCGAGCATGGCCATATCGAAGAAATAGATGTGCTTCGAGTGCTGCCAGATCGGGTCGTTGGTCGGAATCTGCTTGACCTTGACCAGGTTCGGGAAGTCGATCGACGACGCTCCCGCGGCGTAACCCCACCGTCCGGGCGTCACCCAGGACAGCTGATTAAGCCCAGCCCGGCCCGTCACCGGAATCATTCCGCCGGCGAGCACCAGTTGCGACATGATCGACACCACCAGCAGCGGCATGATCTGTTCGTTGGACTGCGCCACCGCTGACAACATCAGGCCCAGGATCGCCGAGGCGACGCAGGTGCCGGCGACGGTGACGAACAGAGAGAACGTCGAGCTGTCGAAGAACGGGGGATGCGCTGTGGGCGCACCCTTTCCGAGCCTGACGATGAACGTCGCGATCGCCGCCTGGACGGTCGCGAAAACAAGGAAGATGAAGACCTTCGCCAGCAGGTAGGCCGTGGTGGACAGGCCAACCGCCTGTTCTCTTCGGAAGATCGGACGCTCGCCGATCAGGTCGCGGATGGTCAATGCCGTACCCATGAAGACGGCGCCGATGTTGAGCAGCACCATGATGTACTGCGGCTGGGT
>Ga0210396_10000927_pt1 | contig 33713 bp, 29 predicted proteins | sample IncBWH17OmetaG_FD_155466 | JGI IMG/M metagenome (GOLD analysis project Ga0210396, IMG submission 155466) | Forest soil microbial communities from Barre Woods Harvard Forest LTER site, Petersham, Massachusetts, United States - Inc-BW-H-17-O ...
GTCATCTCGCGATGACGCCTGCAAGACTGAGGGCCAAGATGGAGTCGCTGGCTCCTTTCCTGTAGGACTCTTTCATTCCCTGCAACATGCCGGTTTATCCCGGCGCTCCCTGCGAAACGGCGTTACCGGACACTGGCATTCGGCAAATCCCACATGACAATAGCCGGACTCATCTCGATTCGGCTCGTTGCAAGGCCCGATTCAAAGCAGAATTGATTTCCCCAACTCGGCTGTGTCGCGTGCCAAACTCGCGCACCATATCGAGGATTGTTTCAAGAGAAAATCTGTCTGCCCCCACAACATGATCTCTGACGGCTGCTGTCACACGGTGGAGAAGTTCGTTATAGGAACGAAGGACCTGCGGCTCCAAAACGTTTTCTGTCCCCGCTTCGTATGTATTGCGTGCGCAGATCGTTAGCTCGTGGGCAATCCGAGCTAGAACTGCCGTTCGTTCAGCGCGTGAAAGAGACTCTGTGTTCATAACGACGTCTTGCGAAGACTACACTCCCATTGCCCATGGGCCAAGTCCTTCCATGAGAAGGCCGGTTCGTGTCAAGTCGGTTTTGTAGAATACTGTCAGATCAACTGGTTAAAGGGTGTTGCATCGACCGGTTGAGCTGGCACGACTTACCAGGACTTGGCGCAAGTTGTGACTCAGTGTTGGCTCCGGCGATTAATTCCGGTTTGCCGACAAACCATAAACTGTCCGGCAAAACCAACTCAAAATGCTCGTTTTTATTGGAGATTTGCAGGGTTAAACGCGATTGCAGTTACATGCCGATTGGAACCTTGCGTCGCAGTTCGTCGAAGAAGTTTCTCCCGCGCCGATTTGCGCGAGGACTTCGTAGGAGTCGAGACGTGGGCCAACCGCGAGTGCCATCACTTCTTCCCCGTGGGAACTTTTTGCTTCAGTTCTTCGAACCAGTTCAGCACGACGTTAATTTGCGTCGGCGCCGCTTGCTCATCTTCCTTGACCATCACAAACCGCTGGCCGTCGGCGCTGACGTCGTAGTCCGCTCCCGCGCTAATGTCTATGTAATTACTCACTGTTTCGAATATGAGCTTCGGCTTGCTTGCGGTGAAGGCGGGCTGTGAGGTGACTTCCACGGCCATCATCTTGTTGCCGGCACGATAAATAATTTCACGTCCGTTGCGTGTCCACACCGGTTCTGTGCCGCCCTCGGTTGAAATCTGCCACTTCGCGCCGGGACCGGCAAACGGCTGTATATAAACTTCATTGCGGCCGGATTGATCGGATACATAGCCCAGCCAGTGTCCATCCGGCGAAAAAAACGGACTGCCCTGATTGAACGCGTCCTGCAGCAAAGGCTGCGGCATACGATCGCCGTCAGCGCGAAGCAACCAGATGCCTCGGCCACTCTGTGGGCCCGCCTCGATGAAGGCTAGCACCTTGCCATCCGGTGACCACGCCATGGTCGAGGTGGGCCCAAGGTTATCCTCATTCTTGGTAAGCCGCTCCTCAGGACCGCTGCCATCCGCTGGTTTCCAGAATAAGTGGTATGCATCCTTCTTTCTAGATGCATATGTGATTCGCTTTCCGTCAGGCGTCCAGATAGCCGAGTGGTTATCGCCATCGAGCGTCAGCCGAGTCAGTGATTCACGCGCTATGTCATAAACCATAGTGTCGCAATTCAGTTGCGCAATTCGAACTGCTATCCTTCTTCCATCAGGTGAGAGGCGAGGTTGAACGTAAATCCGCGGGGGCGCCGGTAGAGTTTGGCTCGAGCCGTTGCGATCTATCCAAACAAGCTGGTTTGCTTCTGTGGTGCCTGGAATATAAGCCAGGCTTCCGAGGCGGGAGACACTGAACTGACCGAAGCCAATGGATCGCTCCGCGACTCCCTCTATGACTGGAACGGCAGGGCCCGTCACCTCGAGACGGTTCAAATCAAACGGCGCCGCCATCACCGTTCCTGCATGGATATAAACCAAGTGTCCTGTGGCCAAATAATGGGGATTGGTACCCCCTTGAATGAGAACCCGTCGCTCGCCGGTATTGAGCAATTGCACTTCGATCAGAGAGTCGTCCCAAGTGGGCGCCGTTTCAAGAGCAACGGTTAAGAGTACAGCGTTACCGCCAGGCAGAAACTCGGGCCATTGATGCCCCACTTCACCTCTCCTCTGATCTGGAGTAGTAAGCGGGTGTACGACACCGCCAGACGCTGAGACCTGCCGCAAACCTGACTCAAATCGTGGGGCAAACACAATCGTGTCATTGGGTCCCCAACTCGCACCGAAGAAATTTGGTGCGTCGCTAAGCGTCAGAGGCGTTCCGCCGGTAACCGCTACCTTTTTGAGCTTGCCATTCGCAACAAGACCTATCCACTTACCATCCGGGGAGAAGAAGGGACTTCTTGCTTCCTCGGTTCCAGCGATGGGCTTAGCGTCAGAGCTATCCATCGAGCGCAGGTAAAATTGCGAGCGACTCCCGTTCGAGGCCACATACAGGATTTTCGAGCCATCGGGTGAGAGAACTGCAGCATTTCCGCGCGCCTCCAGCTTTTCGTTAGGCGGCAGGACCATGGCTAGTCGCGCGGTCGACTGCGGCGGTGTTCCAAACCGTTTCAAATTCCAAACGACGGCTCCGCTTATCATCGCGCCCAGGACGACACCGGCAAGCCCCCATGACAGCGTGTGCGGCCAGAACCGGCGGATGCGGCCCAGGGACACGGCCGCCGGCAATCCAGCCTGCGAGCCGACTTCAGCGATCCACTTCAACTCGTCACACACATCGCTGGCCGCCTGCCATCTTTTCTCTGGTTCCTTAGCCAGACATTTCTTGACCACGCGGTCCAGCGCAGGCGGCGTCATTGGTTGCAGCGAAGCCATCGACGGCGGTTCGGCCTCCATGATCTTGGCCATCACGCTGGCAGAAGTCTTGCCCTCAAATGCTTTCCTGCCCGTGGCCATTTCGTACACCACTGCGCCGAAGGCGAAAATGTCCGTGCGAGCATCCACTTCTTTGGCTTCGACCTGTTCCGGCGCCATGTATTGCAGCGTGCCCAGAATTGTCCCTTCACCTGTGACCGCACTCTTCATCGTGGGAAGCTGCGAATCCGGAATGGCCGGAGCAACTTCTTGCTTCAGCTTCGCCAAACCGAAGTCCAACAACTTTGTCCCAGACTTGGTGAGCATGACGTTGCCGGGTTTCAGATCGCGGTGCGTGATGCCTTTGCGATGGGCTTTGTCCAGCGCGTCGGATATCTCTATCGCGTATCGCAACACTTGGTCCAACGGTAGCGGACCTTTCATTAGCCGCTGCGCCAGTGTCTCGCCTTCGAGATACTCCATCACCAAGTAATCGATCCCGTCTTGCTGGCCGATGTCGTAAAGGACGCAGATGTGCGGATGATTCAGGCTGGCGATGGTCTTTGCCTCGCGGTCGAATCGTTCGCGCAATTCGGAACGATCTGCAAGGTGTGTTGGCAAAACTTTTATGACGACGATGCGATCAAGACGAGTATCGCGGGCTTTATAAACCTCGCCCATCCCGCCCGAACCTGCGGCGGCTAGAATTTCGTGTGGCCCGAGTTTGGTGCCTGCAGGTAGTGGCATGGGATCGAGTCGGCTGAGTTTACTCGATCAATGACCGGAAAGGTAATGGAATACGGGCAAACCGCAAGTAATCGCCCACGTGGACCGGATAGGGCCTGAGAAACGGGTCTTACCGGAAACTGGCCCTTTACCGAAATTCTTTTATTATCGTGCGTGTACGTGGCCGGAATCTAACCGTGGCTGCCGCCGCCGGAGAGTTCGCGGACGATGGATCCTACGAAACTCTTGGCGTCGCCGAAGAGCATGAGGGTTTTGTCGAGGTAATAGAGCGGGTTATCGATTCCGGCAAAGCCGGCGGCCATGCTGCGCTTGATGACCATTACCGTGTGCGCCTTGTCCACGTCGAGAATGGGCATGCCGAAGATGGGACTCGAGGAATCGGTACGCGCGGCGGGGTTCGTTACGTCATTCGCGCCGATGATCAGGGCGACGTCGGTTTGCGGAAATTCGCCGTTGATCTCGTCCATGTCCAGCAGTTTGTCGTAGGGGATGTCCGCCTCGGCGAGCAGCACGTTCATGTGTCCGGGCATGCGGCCGGCGACCGGATGAATTGCGAACTTCACGTCGACGCTGCGCTTGGTCAGATTGTCGTAGAGTTCGCGAACTTTGTGCTGCGCCTGCGCCACGGCCATGCCGTAGCCGGGCACGATGACCACCTTGCTGGCCACCGCCAGAATTTCGGCCGCCTCTTCGGGCGAAGCGCTGCGCACAGGCCGCGCTTCCTTGCCGGCTTTCGCGCTCGTTTGCTCTTGGCCGAAGCCCCCAAACAGCACGTTCGAGAACGACCGGTTCATGGCCTTGGACATGTTGACGGAGAGTATTAAGCCGGAAGCTCCGTCCAACGCGCCGGCGACGATCAGCAATTTGCTGTCGAGCACGAATCCCATCGCCGCGGCGGAAAGTCCGGCATAAGCATTGAGCAGTGAAATGACCGTGGGCATGTCGGCCCCGCCGATCGGAATAATCATCATCACGCCAAACAGCAAGGGGATCGCCAGCAGCGCCGGAAATAGTGAAGTGTGATCCGGATGAAACACCAGGTAAACGGCCATGCCGATGGCCACGAGGAGCATGCCGAGGTTGACGAAGTTCTGGCCCTTGAACGTGATCGGGCGCTGCGGAAGGATTTCCTGCAGCTTTCCGGCGGCCATCAAGCTGCCTGTAAACGTGAGCGAGCCGAGAATCACTTCCATCGACAAAACGGACATCATGAACCGGGGCACCGCGGGCGCGCGCAAATAAAATTCCGCCGTGCCGACGAGCGTAACGCAACAGGCTCCAAACGCATGGCTGAGCGCCGTCCTTTGCGGGACCGCCGTCATTTGCACTTTGCCGAGTGGAACGCCGATGATGGTGCCGAGCACGAGAGCGATGGCAACCCACTTGTAATCCACGATGCTGCGGTTGAGCAAAGTTCCCACAATCGCCAGGAGCATGCCGAGTTCGCCCGCCCAAACGCCGTGTCGCGCCGTGGTAGGCGAGCTCATCCACTTCAGCGACATCACGAACAGCGCCGTGGCGATGAGGTAGGTCAGTTCGATAATCGTGTCTGTTCCGGGGAAAGGAGTCATGGTTTCGGGCTGCGGCTCGCTTTGAACATTTTGAGCATGCGGTCGGTGATGAAAAAGCCGCCCACGACGTTGCTGGTTGCGGCGACAATGGCGATGGTGCCAAGCACAGTGGAGAGCGTGGATTTGTGCTCGCCCGCCAAAAGGATCGCTCCGACAACGGCGATGGCGTCGAGCGCATTCGTGAGCGACATCAGCGGCGTGTGTAGCAACGGCGACACGCGGCGAATCACTTCCAGTCCGACAAAAGCGGCAAGCAGAAAAACATAGGCGCTGGTGAACAGATCCATTTTCATCGTCAGGCGGTCTCCTTCTGGCGGGCCACGAGCGGCGGGAGAGAGAAAAATTCGCGCACGCGGGGATGAACGATTTCCCCACCCATCGTCAGCAGCGTGCTTTGAATAATGTCGTCCTGCAGGTTGAGCTGTAATTTGCCATCCTTCACCAGCAAATTGAGGAAGGCCGCGATGTTGCGCGCGTACATTTGGCTGGCGTGGTGCGGCACAGTCGATGCGAAGTTGAAATATCCAATGATAGTAACGCCTTGAGCGACAATTTTTTCGCCCGCCTTGGACAGCTCGCAGTTCCCTCCGCGCTCGGCGGCCAGGTCGACAATCACGGAACCCGGCGCCATGCCCTTGACCATATCCGCCGTCACCAGCACCGGCGATTTCTTCCCCGGAACGACGGCGGCGGTGATGACAATGTCGCTCTCGGCAACCACCTTGCCGAGCAATTCGCGCTGCCGCCGGTAGAATTCCTCATCCTGGGCCTTGGCATACCCGCTGGCGTCCTGCGCGTCCTTCGCCTCGAGGGGAAGCTCCACAAAACGCGCCCCCAGGCTTTGCACCTGCTCTTTGGCCGCGGGACGCAGATCGTAGGCCGAGACCACCGCTCCCAGCCTGCGCGCCGTGGCGATAGCCTGCAGCCCGGCCACGCCCGCGCCGATGATCAGGACGCGCGCGGGAGTGATCGTGCCCGCGGCCGTGGTCAGCATCGGGAGAATTTTCGGAAGCGTGTCCGCGGCGATGAGCACAGCTTTGTAGCCGCAAATGGTGCCCATGGAAGAAAGCGCGTCCATGCTTTGAGCCCGCGTCGTTCTGGGCATCAGTTCCACGGAAAAAGAGGTCACGCCGGCCTCGGCGATTTCTTGAACCGTGACGAGAGACCCGATGGGGCGCAGAAATCCGATCAGAATTTGGTTGCGGCGAAAGAGCGGCAAATCGGCGCGGCCCGTCTGGTCGTTCGATCCGTAACAGAGCATCTGGATGATGATGTCCGCCGCCGCGAACAACTGGGCTCGATCCGCGATGATCTTCGCGCCCTTGGCGGCATACTCGGCATCAGGAAAACCCGCCGCGGCGCCCGCGCCCGCTTCGACGAGTATCTCCATCCCGGCCTTCACCAGATTGGGAATAACGATGGGCACGAGCGCCACGCGCCGCTCCCCCGGATACGTTTCTCGGGGCACACCAACGATCATTACTCTTCCTCCCTTAAGTTCCTACCGCGTGACACACTCACAGTATCGGCAATCCGAGACGAACGGTCTAACCTTCCCATGCCAAAGTCGAGAATTTTCTTCGAGAGGGCCACGCCAGGAAATGAATGGCTTGCATATAGCGGCCGGCGTGGATCCTAAGCCCGCTGCGATGGGCGCAATCGCGACGCGACCGCTCATTGTGTATGCTGCAGGTCACCACACCGAATTACAGATTTTACATGCAAATTTGCCAAAGTCCAATTGAAGATGGCAATGAGTAATTGCGATCAGGCGCAATACAAAACTGTAAACGGCGGAATCGGCTTTTCCGGTACAATTCACCGGGTGTGCGCTGAGGGCGCGTAAAGGGGCATGAGCAACTCCTACATGCAAGAGGCCATCCAGCGCGCGGTGGAAAACGTGCGCTCGGGGCGAGGCGGGCCGTTTGGCGCGATCGTGGTGAAAGATGGGCGCATCATCGCCCGCGGCACGAATTTGGTTACCTCCGCGAACGATCCCACGGCGCATGCGGAAGTGACCGCCATTCGCGAAGCCTGCCGCGCTCTGGGCACGTTTCAACTGGCGGGCTGCGAGATCTACACGAGTTGCGAGCCCTGTCCGATGTGCCTCGGCGCCATTTATTGGGCGCGGCCGGACCGGGTCTTTTTTGCGGCCACCGCGAGCGATGCCGCGGAAGCAGGGTTCGATGACTCCTTCATCTACGAAGAATTGAAGCGGCCGCACCGCGAACGTAAAATCCCTTTCGAGCCGATGATGCGGGAGGCAGGGCTCGAGCCGTTTCGCGAATGGGCGCGAAAAAGCGACCGCGTCCGGTACTGAAAAACGGTACCGTTAATCCGACGCGAAGTTTTGTCCGAAGGATCAGGAAGATTTTGTAGCGCCCGCCTTCAGGCGGGCATGTGCTTCGATCCGCGATGCCCGTTGGGCGCTGCGGACGGGCGCTGCACAAGCGTGGCGAAATATGGAAGAGAAATTTTTTGGACATCCTGTCCTCCGAAAAGAGGGACGCGAAAAAGTGACCGGCCGCGCCCTGTACGTGGACGACCTCGACTTTCCGGAAATGCTGTTCGGCGTCACAGTGCGCAGCAGCATCGCGCGAGGGCGCATCCGGGGTATCCGCTTTGGCGAGGGCATTCCGTGGGGCGAATTCACGATCGTCACCGCGGCAGACATTCCGGGCAAGAACGAAATTGCGTTAATCGAGCACGATCAGCCCTGCCTTGCCGCGGGAGTGATCAACCATCCCGAAGAAGCGATCGTTCTCCTCGCGCATGCGGATCGATATTTGCTCGAGGAGGCGCGCCGCGCGGTGCAAATTGATGTCGAGCCGCTGCCCGCAATTTTTTCGATCGAAGATTCCATCGCGAAACGCGCCGTAATTTTTGGAGAAGACAACGTCTTCAAGTCGTATCACGTGGAAAAAGGCGACGTGGATGCCGCCTGGGCGCAAGCGGACGTCATCGTCGAGGGCGAATACCGGACCGGAGCGCAGGAGCAGTTGTACATCGAGAATCAGGGCATGATCGCCGCCGCAAATCCCGCCGACGGCGTAACCATTTGGGGCTCGCTGCAGTGTCCCTATTACGTGCACAAGGCGCTGGTTACTTTGTTCGGACTCCCGGCGGAAAAAATTCGGGTGATTCAGGCGGAGACGGGCGGCGGCTTCGGCGGCAAGGAAGAATATCCTTCCATGATCGCGGGACACGCGGCACTGCTCGCGTGGAAGTCGGGGAAACACGTGAAAATTATTTACGATCGCGCGGAAGACATGGTGGCGACCACAAAACGCCATCCGTCGCGTACCCGGCATCGCACCGGCGTTAAGCGCGACGGCAAGCTGGTGGCCATGGATATCGATTTCGTGATTGATGGCGGCGCCTATGCGACGCTTTCCTCCGTGGTGCTTTCGCGCGGAACGATTCACGCGGCGGGGCCATACTTCTGCCCCAATGTGCGCGTCCAATCGCGGGCCGTAGCCACCAACGCTCCGCCGCACGGCGCGTTTCGCGGCTTTGGCGCGCCACAAAGTATTTTCGCGGTGGAACGGCACCTCGATCAGGTGGCGCACGCCGTGAACCTTACCCCGGAAGAATTACGGCGGCGAAATTTTATTCGCAAGGGGCAGACCACCGCGACCGGCCAGCTGATTCACGAGGACGTGAATTTCAACGGCCTGCTCGATCGTGCCTTCCGGGAGAGCGACTACCTCGCCAAGCGTGAACGTTTCGCGCAGGAAAATCCCGGCGCGACGATCAAGCGCGGAATCGGGTTCTCTTCTTTCATGCACGGAGCGGGGTTTACCGGTTCTGGCGAGGTTTATTTGGCGTCGGTCGTGGAGCTTGAAGCGACGCGCGAAGGAATTGTCCGCGTTCTTGCGGCCAGCACCGAGATCGGGCAGGGGACAAACACGATCTTTTCGCAAATTGCGGCCGACGCGCTGGGCATCGGCTACGATCGCATCGAGATCGCGCAGCCGGATACAGGCGCGGTGCCGAACAGCGGCCCGACGGTTGCTTCGCGCACTTCGATGGTCGTCGGCAATTTGGTCGAGACCGCCGCGCTCGCGTTGAAGCGCACACTGGTGGACAGTGGATTGCTCTGCGATGCGTGCACCGAGGATGAGTTTGTCCGCGCGTGCCGCCGTTACATCGAAACGCGCGGTCCGCTGCGTTCACGCAGCCAATACGAAGCTCCTCCCGGCCTCCACTGGGACGACACAACGTACAGCGGCGACGCGTATGGCACATATGCATGGGCCGTGTACGTGGCCGAAGTCGCGGTGGATACCGTCTCGTTCGAGGTGCGCGTCGCAGACTTTGTCGCGGTGCAGGAAGTGGGCAAGGTGATTCATCCCGTTCTGGCGGCCGGACAGATCGAGGGCGGCGTGGCCCAGGCGATCGGCATGGCACTCTATGAAAATGTGATGTGGCGGGAAGGGCGCATGGCCAACGGCCAGATGACAAACTACATTATGCCGACCGCTGCGGACATTCCTCCCATTCGCGTATTTTTTGAAGAGCAGCCATATCCGTTCGGTCCGCACGGAGCAAAAGGGATCGGCGAGTTGCCGATGGATGGACCGGCGCCGGCGATCGTCAACGCGATCGAGAATGCGACGGGAATCAGCGTGCGCGAAATTCCCGCAACGCCGGAAGTCCTGATGGAAGCCATGCCGGAAAAGGCGGGGGAGCTTGTCTGAAACGATCAGCCGGATCAGGATCGCGTGCAGGGTCAACGGAGAGCCCCGCCGCGTCCAGGCGTTTCCGATGGCGCGCCTGCTGGATGTCCTGCGCGAGGAGATGCGCCTGACCGGAACGAAAGAAGGCTGCGGCGAAGGCGAATGCGGCGCCTGCGCGGTGCTCATGAACGGCGCGATCGTCAACAGTTGCCTCGTCCCCGCAGTCGAGGCGGACGGAGCGGACATTCGCACCATCGAAGGAATGGCCTGCGGCGGCCAGCTGAATGCCGTGCAGGAAGCGTTCCTGGAATGCGGCGGCGCGCAGTGCGGCATCTGCACGCCGGGCATGGTCATCGCGTCCATGGCGCTTCTCGCTCGCCATCCGCACCCGAGCGATGCGCAAATTCGCGAAGGGCTGGCGGGAAATCTTTGCCGCTGCACCGGCTATCAGAAGATTTTCGCCGCGGTGGTGCGCGCCTGCGAATCGAAAAGCGATGAAAACCCGGTGAGCCGATGAGGGCCTACATTCCCGCTTACGATTTGCGTGTCCCGGAGAGTCTCTCGGAAGCGCTGGCCTTGCTTTCTCGCGAGCCGGGAGTCTGGCAGCCATTCGCGGGGGGCACCGATCTGATGGTGCTGCTGGAGTCTGGAAAGCTCTCCCACAAGCGTTTTCTGAGCGTCGCGAAATTGGATGATTTGCGCGGGATCGAAGTGACCTCCGCCGACGTGACGTTGGGCGCGCTGACCACGTATTCGGAAATTCAGAAGCATCGCGTGCTGCAGAAGGAATTTCCGCTGCTCTGCGAGGCGGCGCGCGAAACCGGCAGCATCGCCACGCAGAATCGCGGCACGCTGGGCGGAAATATCGTAAATGCTTCTCCGGCGGCCGATTCTCCTCCCGCGCTGCTGGTCTACGATGCCGAAGTAGAGCTTGTCTCCGCGCGCGGCGCGCGGTGGCTCGCGTATCACGGATTTCACACCGGCTACAAAAAGATGCAGATCGCGTCCGATGAATTGTTGCGCGCGGTCCGCCTGCCTCGGCGCGTCAAAAAGTGGCGGCAATATTACCGCAAAGTGGGCACACGCAAGGCGCAGGCGATTTCCAAAGTATGTTTTGCCGGCGCCGCGCTTGTTGAAAACGGCGCCATTCGCGACGTACGCATCGCGCTAGGAAGTGTGGCCCCGATCGTCCTGCGCGCGGTGAAAACAGAGGACGCTCTTTGTGGCGTCAGCGTCACGCCCGCAGTCATTGCCGCAGCAAAGGAATCGCTGGCGCGCGAAATCGCGCCCATTGACGACATTCGCTCGACTGCGCGCTATCGCTTGCGCGTCGCGCAAAACCTGCTAGAAGAATTCCTCTCGCAGCTCGCGAAATGACCACCATCCACGCGATCCGCAGCAAACGCGTCGTGACGCCGGATGGAGTTCGGGCGGCAACCGTACACGTGCGCAAGGGCGTGATCCAGGCCATCGCCGGTTACAACGATCTTCCCTCGGGAAAACACATTTACGACGCAGGAGAATCCGTCGTTATGCCCGGACTTGTGGACACGCACGTCCACATTAACGAGCCGGGACGCACCGATTGGGAAGGGTTCGAGACCGCCACGCGCGCGGCTGCCGCGGGCGGAGTGACCACGTTGATTGACATGCCGCTCAACAGCATTCCGGCAACGACTTCGGCTGCAGCGCTCGAAACGAAGCGCATTGCGGCGCGCAAGAAATGCTGGGTGAATGTGGGCTTTTGGGGCGGCGTCGTACCGGGCAACGCGGGAGAGTTGCGAGCCCTGCATCAGGCAGGAGCGTTCGGCTTCAAGTGTTTCCTGGTGCCTTCGGGCGTGCCGGAATTTGCACACGTCAACGAAGACGATCTCCGCGCGGCGCTCCCGGTACTTGCCGCGCTGGATACGCCTCTTCTGGTTCACGCAGAATTGCCGGGCCCAATTGAAGAGGCAAGCACGAGGCTCGCAAAGCAAGATCCGGCAAAGTACCGAACATGGCTGTCGTCGCGGCCGCCGAGCGCGGAAACGAAAGCGGTCGAAATGATGATACGCCTCGCGCGCGAATTCAAGGCGCGAGTCCACATCGTTCATCTTTCCTCGGAACTTTCGCTGCCGCCCATTCGGCGCGCGAAAATGGCGGGTGTGCGCATCACCACGGAAACCTGTCCGCATTATCTTTTTTTTGCGTCGGGCTCGATCCCAAATGGACGAACGGAGTACAAATGCGCCCCGCCTATTCGAAATTTGCCAAACAACAAAAGACTATGGACTGCATTGGGCAAGGGCACGATCGATTTTGTGGCGTCCGACCACTCGCCTTCCCCGCCCACGATGAAATGTCTCCACACCGGTAATTTTTTCAAAGCCTGGGGCGGAATCAGTTCCTTGCAACTTGGTCTTCCCATCCTGTGGACAAAATTGAGCGGACAAAATGGCTCGCTGAACCGACTGTCATCCTGGATGTGCAGCGGACCGGCGCGGCTCGCCGGCCTGGAAAAACACAAGGGCGCGATTGCCGTCGGGTACGATGCCGACATCGTCGTCTGGGATCCCAGGAAGCGTTTCCTTGTGCAGCCCACGATGCTGCAACATCGGCACAAGCTCACGCCTTACGCGAAGCAAACGCTGCGCGGTATTGTGGAAGCCACGTTTCTCGGGGGTGAGATGGTCTATGATCGGGGGCGCTTCCTGGGAACACCGCGCGGCGCACTCCTTCGGCGAGGCGAACGCTGATGGATTTCACTGAATACATCGATCTTGCCGCCGAACGGCTAGGCGGACGAGTGCTCGGAGCCAATGATGAATTTTTTGCGCCCAAAGAAAATCTGCTGAAGGCTTCCGCTCCGATCTGGATCGAAGACAAATACACGGACGTCGGCAAGTGGATGGACGGCTGGGAAACGCGGCGGCGACGAACGCCGGGCTACGACTGGTGCGTCGTGAAGCTGGGGCTCCCCGGTGTGATTCACGGCGTCGTCGTGGATACCTCCTACTTCAAAGGGAATTATCCGGAGCACTGCGAGCTCGAGTCGTGCGCCGTGGACGACGATCCCGGCCTCGCTCAACTCGACGGCCACGCAACAAAGTGGACTACATTCCTGGTGAAGTCACCTTTGACTGGCGACGCTCGAAATCCGTTTCCAATCGCGCCGTCGGGGAGGGTCACGCACCTGCGTTTCAAAATTTATCCGGACGGCGGCGTGGCCCGCCTTCGCGTCCACGGCGAAGTCATCCCGGACTGGCCGGCGCTCAACCGCACGGGAGGCCCACTCGACCTCGCCGCTGTCGAGCATGGCGGCTGGGTAATTCTTTCAAGCGATATGTTTTTCGGCTCGCGCAACAACCTGATCCTGCCGGGCCGCTCTACCGGGATGCATGACGGTTGGGAAACGCGTCGCCGCCGCGGTCCCGGTCATGACTGGTGCATCGTGCGCCTCGCCGCAGCAGGAAAAGTCAGCCGCATCGAAGTGGACACCTCCTTTTTCAAAGGCAATTTCCCGGAAAGCTGCTCGCTCGAAGTTTGCACCGCGCCGCGCGAACTCGTCGATCCAGGGGCGCTAGGCGCCCTTCCCTGGAAGGAAATATTGACGAGGACAAAGCTGCAAGCCGATTCTCTGCACGTCTACGAAAAGGAGTTGCTGGAGGCGGGAGAAGCCACGCACGCGCGTTTTCACATTTACCCCGATGGCGGCGTAGCCCGGCTGCGCATTTTTGGAACCCTTGCGAAGAGAGCTCCCTGAGATGACGCTCGCCGAATTCAATGCCCTGCCGTCGGCTCAAGCGGAATCGGCGCTGATGGATTGTTGCGGCTCGAGGCGCTGGGCTGCGAGCGTCGCAGCACGGCGGCCGTATGCGACCGAGGAAGCGTTGCATAAAGCCGCAGACTCCATCTGGTGGAAGCTCGAACGCGCCGACTGGCTCGAAGCCTTCAGCCATCACCCACAGATCGGCGACAAGCCCGCAGGCGGTTCTGAGCCCGCTCGCAAGTGGGCCGCGGGCGAACAAGCTGGCGCTCGCAGCGCAAGCGATGACGTGAAGGCGCGGCTCGCCCGGGCCAATCGCGCCTATTTTGAAAAATTCGGGTACATCTACATTGTGTGCGCGACCGGAAAAACCGCCGAAGGAATGCTTGCGATTCTGAATCAACGCCTCCAGAATGATTTGCCAAGCGAACTGTCCGTTGCGGCGGAGCAGCAACGGCTGATCACGCGCATTCGCTTGGAAAAACTTCTGGCCGGCGAGCAGCAAACATCATGAGCACGATTACAACCCACGTCCTCGACACTTCACGCGGCCGCCCGGCCGCGGACCTCAAGGTTGAATTGCACAAGAAATCAGGCGAAGAGTGGAAATCCATCGGCGCAGGCATTACCGATGCAAACGGCCGCTGCAATGCCCTGCTGGGGGATGCTCTGCTGGCTGCGGGAGCCTATCGCCTCACGTTCCACGCGGGCGCTTACTTTCAGGCGCAGCGAGTGGAATCGTTCTATTCGGACATTCCCATAATTTTTGAAGTGCGCGACGCCAGAACGCATTACCACGTGCCGCTTCTGATCAGCCCGTTTGGCTACTCGACGTATCGCGGCACTTGAACCGCCGGCCCGGTTGTCTCGCCGGGAACTCAGAATGTTGAGGACACATTGCCGAGGGATGATTGTGCGCTGTGGCGCCGGCGTCTCGCCGGCGATTTTTTATTCGTGGCGCAGTGCAAAACCGCCGGCGAGACGCCGGCGCCACGAAAACCTGCTTTACTAGGTTGCGCGATTTTTCAGAATCTTGACGAACGACCCGTAATGTAACTCCTCCACCGTGACGCCGGTCAGGCGTTCCGCTTCTTCTTCGCTGATCGCTCCGCAGTTCATTGCGCGCAGGAAAAAATTCAGCAGGCCTTGCCCGGTAGCAGCATCGTCGAACACATCGCCGATGAGCGTGGACTTGGCCGCTTTTTCGACAAAATTTTTGAGCCGCGCGGCGGACGAATCGAGCCCTTCGAGAAAAAACGAAAATACTGCCGCGTAGCGCGTGGGCAGCTGCGCCGGATGCAGGTCCCAACCCTGGTAGTATGCCGAAATAAGCGAGTGCTGGATATGTCCGTAGTGCAGCCGCCAGGCGCGATGCACGGCTTCACGATTCTCTTCCTGTTGCGCGCGCGTGAGCCGCTTTCCTTTCTCCGCGCGATGCGGCGGCGCGGGGAGTACATTCGTCGCGCCATCGGAAAGCCAAATGCCCGTGCCGGCAAACGCGACTTGCATCATGTGCTTGGCGAAGTCGCAGGCGGGGTGGTCCATCACTTGATACGCCGCCGTGATGCTGCAGCTGGCCGTGTAATCGTAAGTGCCAAAATGCGCGGCGATACAACGGCCACCCGCTGCGTCCAGGAAGCGCGGCAAACTCGATTCCCCGCGTTCATTCAGGATCGCCTGCGTCGTTTCGACCATCATCTCGAATCGCAGCGACCCTTTTTCCAGGCCAAGCGCGGGCTCCAGCCCATCGAGCAAACCCGCGAGCGCGGCCATCTGTTCGGGGATCACAACTTTCGGCAAAGTGATTACGAAGTTTGCGGGAAGGCGTCCGCGCGTGGCTTCGCACAGCGCGCTCACGAAAAGATCGAGCGTGCGGATGCTGCGGTAGCGCAATTCCGGAGAAAACGGTTTGACGCGGATGCCGATAAACGGCGGCAGCGAACCTTCGCTGAAACCCTTGGCCAATTCCTCGGCGGCGAGCTTGGCGTGCTGATCTTCTTCCGCGTCGGGCAGGTTTCCGTAGCCATCCTCGAAGTCGATGCGGAAGTCCTCGACCGGTTCGCGCCGCAATTTTTCCAGCACGCGACTGTAAATCGTCTGCGCCAACCAGGAGGCGCGATTTTCAAACCGCAGTTTTTCGGGCGATTTGGCGAATTGCCGCTCGGCCGCGGCGGCTTGCTTGCCGGATTTTGGGAGCGTCTCCGCCCCCGGCAATCCAATCGCCCGCGCAAAGGTAAACGCATCCGGCGCGAATTCTCCAAGTGTCGCGAGGGCCACGTCGCCCAGCCGCCGGGAAATGCCCGCCCGAAATAAATGCGCGCCGCCGTATACCACGTGCACCGGCTGGCGCCGCCCCGTTTCGCCGGGATAGCGATTCGCGAACGCTGCGGAAGGGCCTTCCAATATCCGCAACGCTGATTGAATAGCCGAGTCCGGCAACGATGTTTTCATTTCCACAATCTTTCTGAAATTTTTCGCGCGCCGCTTGTGGATCAGTGAAATTCAGCCGCACGCACGCCGCCCATATTAAATGCGCCGTGGGCAAGATTCAATTTGGAAGCAGGCAAAGAGAAAATCGAAGGTAGTAGCGCAGGCTTCAGCCTGTGGGGTTTCGCCTTCGTAAGGACCAAAACCCACAGGCTGAAGCCTGCGCTACTCAATTCCCAAACGCGCCAGCGATTAGGAATTGCGGCAGTGCATCGCGCACCCATGCAAATTACTATCAGGATCACGGGCACACGCGGATTTTTACTTACGCAGGCGAAATCGTGGCGCGGAAGGAAACTCGGGTATCGACTGCGACCTGAGGGAGAAATTCGCTGCGCTGCCACATCTGACAGCGGGGGCCGACCACGATTCCCTCCCTTGAGCTAAGGCGGCGAGCTCATGGACCGCCGCTGTTGGAAACATTCGCGGCAGAACACGGGCCGGCCCTGCGTCGGGCGGAAAGGAACTGTGGTTTCCTTTCCGCACTGCGAGCAGGTCGTTTTGGTTTCCGCCCGTTGGAAGTTATTGGTGCCAGGACCCGGACTCTGAGAGCGTTTGGCTTTGCAGTCCTTGCACCGCTTGGGCTCGTTCTTGAAGCCCTTGTCGGCGAAGAACATCTGCTCGCCGGCGGTGAAGACAAACTCCTGGTTGCATTCCGCACACTTCAGGACCTTATCGTGATATTCCATACGCTGCTCCGAGGCTCCACGCTGGTTGGAGAGCCCACGGCACCCCGGCCCGCGTCAGATTTTGCTGGGATACGCCGGGGAAGAACGTGGGTCCCAATTCCGACTGGTCCTTAGGATGCTTAGGAAAATCCCGGGTCGTCTTGCCGCCTGGGGAGAGCTTAATCCAGCTCTCGCCGCTGCTTTTTGCGCAGCCGCTTGCGCGATAACGCTTGTTTGGCGCGGCGCTTTTCACCAGGCTTCATGTAATAACTGTGTTTTTTGATTTCCTTGATGATGTCTTCCTGTTGGACTTTGCGCTTGAATCGGCGTAGCGCATTTTCCAGAGACTCACCTTCTTGGATGCTGACTTCAGCCACCTAGACTTCACCGTCCTTCCGATGCATGTGGCAAGAATTGCTATTAACCATAGGAGCTATAAGAGGTCCACTCGTTTATAAGACCCTATTGGCACTCACTTCTAGCGGACCCGCCCACCGAAGTCAAGCGTTGTTTTTCCCTGCCCGCTCTTGGGGCGCTATGGCCCCGACAGGGCTGTATGGGACTTTCCGGCCTACCTGCTAGAATAGCGGGGCACCTAATCCCTGCCCCGGCAGTTTGAGAGGGGCAGAAAGTTGCGCTCATGTCCCTGATGCGCGATGCGATCGGCGTCCTGCTGGCAGGCGGCCAGGGCGAACGGCTATGGCCGCTCACGCGCGACCGAGCCAAGCCGGCCGTGCCCTTCGGCGGCGTCTACCGCATCATTGACATAACCCTTTCCAATTGCATCAACAGTGATCTCCGCCGCGTCTTTGTCCTGACGCAATATAAAGCGCTCTCGCTCAACCGGCACACCCGCCAGGGCTGGTCGCAGCTGCTGGGCCTTGGCGAATTCATCGAAGTTCTGCCGCCGCAGATGCGCGTATCCACCAACTGGTACCTGGGAACCGCTGACGCCGTGTACCAGAACATTTATTCCATTGGCAGCGAGCACTCGCGCTACGTCATCATTCTGTCCGGCGATCACATCTACAAAATGAACTACCAGAAAATGCTGCAGCAGCATGTGGATTCCGGCGCCGACGTGACCGTGGCCACATTTGAGGTTCCCTCGCAAGAGGCGGCGGGCCGCTTTGGCGTAATCGAAACGGACGCCAATTGGAGGATTGTTGGCTTCGAGGAAAAGCCCATGTCGCCCAAGCGCTCGCACCTTCATCCGGACATGGTCAACGCTTCCATGGGCGTCTACGTGTTCAACACACAACTGCTGATTCCGGCGCTGCTGGCCGACGCCGAGGACCCCAATTCCAAACACGATTTCGGGAAAGATATCTTGCCCCGCATTTTCACGAAATATCGCGTGTACGCCTACAACTTCATTGATGAAAATAAAGTCGGCGCGCAATACTGGCGCGACGTGGGCACCATCGAGGCTTACTATGAAGCAAACATGGACCTGGTGTCCGTCTCGCCCGTCTTCAATCTGTACGACAAAACCTGGCCGATCCGCACCTGGCAGCACCAATATCCGCCGCTCAAAACCGTCTTTGCCGACCCTAAGCGCATGGGCGTAGCCCTGGATTCCATGGTGGGAGGAGGTTCGATCATTTCGGGGGGTCGCGTAAATCGCTCCGTGCTGGGTTACGATGTGCGGGCCAACAGTTACTCCGACGTCGAAAATTCGATCCTGTTCAATCATGTTGTCATCGGACGGCACGCTCGCGTGCGCAACGCCATCATCGACCGCCACGTCACTGTTCCAGAGCACGCCGAGATTGGCTACGACCTCGAATCCGACCGCCAGCGCTACCATGTGACCGAAGGCGGCATCGTCGTAGTCGTCCGCGAAGAATCCATGATCGAGGAACCGGAGTGAGAATGCTGGAAGTTGGAAGTTAGAGGTTTGTGGCTGGACGGAAAGAGGAAAGAACCCCCTGCTGTCGGTTCAGGCTCTTGACTTTCAATTCTTGTACTCTAATGCATTTATCCGTGTTCATCTGTGTGCATCTGTGGTTTCAATGGGTCTAGTTTTTTCCAGGAGGCGGCATGTCGATGAAAATCGCGCGGGTGCTTGGCAGACAGATCATCGATTCGCGCGGCAATCCCACTGTGGAAGCGGATGTCGTCCTTGAAGGCGGCGCGCTCGGCCGCGCCGCGGTGCCCTCGGGCGCGTCCACCGGCGAGCACGAAGCCATCGAATTGCGCGATGGCGACAAATCCCGCTACCTCGGCAAGGGCGTGCTCAAGGCCGTCGCCAACGTGAATGGCGAAATTGCCCGCGCGGTCACTGGCCTCGACGCCTCCAACCAGGGCGCGCTGGATCGCCGCATGATCGAAACCGACGGCTCGCCCAACAAAGGCAACCTCGGCGCCAATGCCATCCTCGCCGTTTCCATGGCAGCCGCACGCGCTGCCGCATCGGCGGCGGGGCAGCCCCTGTACAAATATCTCTCGCGGTATTCCAGCGACCCTTCCGGCAGCACGCTCCCCGTGCCGATGATGAACATCTTGAATGGTGGCGCGCATGCCGACAATTCCGTGGACCTGCAGGAATTCATGGCCATGCCCGTGGGCGCAAAAACGTTTGACGAAGCCCTGCGCATGGGGGTCGAAGTCTTTCACCGGCTGAAAGCCGTGCTGCACAAGCGCGGCTATTCCACCGCAGTCGGCGACGAAGGCGGCTTTGCTCCGAACTTGAAATCAAACGACGAAGCCATCGAAGTGGTTCTCGAAGCCATTACGGCGGCCGGCTACAAGCCCGGCGAGCACGTCGCCATCGCGCTCGATCCCGCCTCCAGCGAGTTTTACGACAAAGCCAGCGGCAAATATGTATTCAAGAAGTCCGACAAATCCGCACGCACCTCGGAACAGATGACCAAGTTCTGGGCCGACTGGGTTCGCCAGTTCCCCATCGTGTCCATCGAAGATGGTCTCGCCGAAGACGATTGGTCCGGTTGGAAACACTTGACCGCGGAGTTGGGCGGCAAGACCCAACTCGTCGGCGACGATTTGTTTGTCACCAACACGGAACGCCTGCAACGCGGCATCTCCGAAAAAATCGCAAACGCCATCCTGATCAAGCTCAACCAGATCGGCACCGTCACCGAAACTATCGAAGCCATCGAAATGGCGCTCAAGGCCGGCTACGCCTCCATCGTCTCGCACCGCTCCGGCGAAACCGAGGACACTTTCATCGCCGATCTCGTAGTCGCCATGGGCACGGGGCAAATCAAGACCGGTTCAGCCTCCCGCACCGACCGAGTCGCCAAGTACAACCAACTCCTGCGCATAGAGGAGGAACTGGGTGCCGCAGCGAAGTTTCCAGGTCGCGCCGCCTTGGCACGGAAATAGCTTGCAGTGTACACGAATATCGTGTACACTGATCTCGTATGAAGAACATCACCCTCAGTGCAGATGAAGAACTCATCGAACAGGCACGTCAACTCGCCCGCGCACAAAAACGGACACTCAACGATGCCTTCCGCGAATGGCTCGTCCAATTCACCCAACAGGCCGGCAAGGCCGAGGAATACGACGCCCTGATGAAGAGGCTCCGGAAAACCGTTCGGTCCAATGGACCGTACACGCGCGATGAAATGAATGAACGATAGATTCTTTCTCGACACGAACATTTTCGTCTATTCATTCGATCAATCGACCCTACAAAAGGCCGAGAGAGCGGATCGGTTGATCCATAAAGCCCTCACAACCAGCAAGGGAATAATCAGCTTCCAGGTTGTACAGGAGTTCTTCAACGTAGCCTATCGGCGATTCCCTGAGCCCATGCGCTTCGATCAAGCCGAGAATTATCTTGCGTCAGTTCTACGCCCGCTTTGGACCGTTAACTCCTCCCCAGCACTCTGCATTAAAGCAATCCAGATTCTCGAGCGATTCCGTGTGCAGTGGTATGACGCTTTAATCGTTGCGGGGGCTTTGAAAGCGGAGTGCGGAATTTTGTACAGCGAGGATTTTCAAAATGGGCAGAAATTTGACGATCTCGAAGTTCGCAACCCGTTTCTTGAGCCGGGAATGAGATAATCCAGCCGCTGGTGCTGCCATTTCAAACCTCCACATGTCTTAGAGACACTGATCGCTTATGCCAAAACGACCGAAACCGATTGTGCTGACCGTCCTCGATGGGTGGGGCTACCGCGCCGAAACCAAAGGCAACGCGATTGCTCTCGCGCGAAAACTGAATTACGACCGATTGCTGAAGGATTTTCCAAACACGCTGATCCAGACGTCCGGACCTTTCGTCGGTTTGCCTGAAGGACAAATGGGCAACAGCGAAGTGGGCCACATGAACATGGGCGCCGGGCGCATCATCCACATGGACATCACGCGTATAGATCTGATGATCGCCAACGGCGAATTTTTCAAGCAGCCGTTGCTGGTCGAGGCCATGGAGCGGGGCCGGGCGCGCAACCTGCACCTGCTGGGCCTCTTGAGCGACGGCGGCGTGCACTCGCACATGCAGCATTTGTTTGCGCTTCTGAAAATGGCGCGCGAGCAGCACGTCGAGCGCGTGTTTATTCATTGCTTCACGGATGGGCGCGACACGCCGCCGCACAGCGGCGTCGAATTCATCCAGCAACTTCAGCAGAAAATCCGCGAAATCAGCTGCGGGCGCATCGCGTCCCTCACAGGCCGCTACTACGCCATGGACCGCGACAATCGCTGGGAACGCGTCGAGCGCGCCTACCGCGCCGTGGTCCACGGCGACGCCGCGGTGAAAACGTCCGACCCGGTGGAGGCCATCCGCCGCAGCTACGAGCGCGGCGTGACCGACGAATTCGTAGAGCCCATCGTGATCGCGGCGGATGCTTCGCCGTCCGCGCCCCCTGCCGGGCCGATTCGCGACGATGACGCCGTGATTTTCTTCAATTTTCGCGCTGACCGCGCCCGCCAGATGACGCGGGCCATCGCCGAGCCGGGCTTCAAGGAATTTGCCGATCCGCAGCGCCCGTCGAATCTTCTCTACGTGGCCATGACTCAGTACGAAAAGACCTGGCCGTGGCTGCGCTACGTGATCGCGCCCGAAAAAATCGCGCACATCCTGGCGCAGGTTTTCGCCGAGCAAAACTTGAAAAACCTGCGCTGCGCCGAGACGGAAAAGTACGCGCACGTCACCTATTTTTTTAATGGCGGCATCGAGAAACCCTTCGGCGGCGAGGAACGAATTCTAGTCCCATCGCCCAAAGTCCCCACGTACGATCTGAAACCGGAAATGAGCGCCGCGGGCATCGCCGACACGGTCGTGAAGGCCGTCGAGAAGGGCGACTTCGACGCGGTGGTCATGAATTTCGCCAACGCCGACATGGTTGGCCATACAGGAAATCTGGAAGCCGCGATCAAAGCCGTCGAAACCGTGGACGATTGCCTGGGCCGCATCCGTCAGGTGCTGCAGCCGCGCGGCGGCGCCTGGATTGTCACCGCCGATCACGGCAACGCCGAAACCATGATCGATCCGGTCACCGGCGGCCCGCACACCTATCACACCACAAATCCCGTGCCCCTGATTCTCGCAACGGAGGACGGCGCCGGCCCGCTCGCGCCCGGCGGCTCGTTGCGCGACATCGCGCCCACGCTTCTCGGCGTGCTCGGCCTCCCCGTGCCGCCAGAAATGACCGGACGCGATCTGCGCATGAAAAAGAAGTGAATAATAATTTGTGATTTGGGATTCGCTGCCCATGAAGTCGCCGCCGCAGCCGAATGCCAACTTTTGATCCGCTGGCCGTGAGACTCGGCAATGAGCAACTCGCGACCCGTGCAAAACTGCGCCGCGCGTTTTGAATTTACAAATCTGAAAATTCAAATCTCAAATTTGAAATTTCAGATTTGAGATCGTAAATCAAATTCAAATTCGAGATCTTAGAATTGAGATTTGAAATTTTAAATCTGAGATTTCAAATTTGAGATTTGAAATTTCCGATTTCCGATCCTGCCAGAATTTTCTCCGCGCTGCCGTTCAGAATTTTTCCAAAGATCACTGGAATTTCAAAGATGGCGCGGTTTTCCATGGCGGCCGTGCGCGCGCGAAATTGCTCCAGCTTGCCCGGCTGCAGCAGTTCCGCCACGGCGCCCGCCACCTGGCGGTGGCTGTGCATGACAATGCCGACTTCCTTTTCGCGCACCCACTGGGCGTTGTAGCGCTCCTGCGGCAACGTCCAGGCATTACAATCAATGATCACGGGCAAGTGCCTGGAAAGGGCTTCGCTGATGCTTCCCGGGCCCGGCTTGCCGATAAAAAAATCCGAGAGCGCCATAAAGTATGGGATTTGAGTGGTGAAGCCCTCGACGTGGATGGGAATCCGCGTGGGTTCCCGCCGCAGCGCCTCCGCCAGTTTTTCATTCCGCCCGCAGATCAGAACCAGTTGCACCTGCAAAGTAGACCGGTTGATCTGGCGTAAAATGTCCAGCATCTTGGAGGTCCCGTATCCGCCGAATAGAACAATGCCGGTCGGCAGGTCCGGATTGAGGCCAAGTTTTTTCCGCTCGGCGGCCCGGTCCACCGGGCTGGACTCATAAAAGCGCGGATGCAGAATCATCCCGGAAGTCCGAAAGACCGTGCCGTTATCGTGCCCCAGCGCGCGGGCCTGCTCAACGGCGTGTTCTGTTCCGCAGACAAGGTATTGCGCTCCGCTCTCGATCCAGAAATGCTTCGGATAATCCGCGAGGTCGGTCAGCACGGTAACAAAGGGCCTGCCCGGAAATGCCTTATCAAAACTTTCACCCAACGCGCGATTGAAGTGCGGTACCAGCGACACCACCATATCCGCGGGATGCTCCTTCCAGAACCGTTCGAGCACCCGCACCGAGGGTCCGTGATAGGTCCGGACAACAAGCTGCAAAATGCGCATGAGCTGTGGGCTGCCAAGCGTCCAGCCGTTCCGCAGCATCTTGTTGTACATGTCCTGAATGCGAATTCCGGTTAGCTTTCGGAGGATATCCAGCGGGTCCAGTACTTCCTGAAGGTTCACCAGGGACACATCCAGCGGCAAGCCTTGCCGCTCGATCTGCACCTGCAAAGCCAGGGCGGCGTTGCGGTGTCCCCCTCCTGCATCAAAGAAAACAAGATGGATACGGCGTCTGCGGTCCTGGGGGCCGGACATTCCGTCTGCCATCTACTCTCGCACCTCCTAATGCGTTAACCCATTTGTGTTCAATTAGTAACAAAGGATTCTTACAATCTGTTCAACATCGCGTAACAAGTTAGCAAAGTCTTTTTGCGAGACTTTTCCACAATGAGATGCGATCTGCACGTTCACTCGCTTCACTCCGGTACACTGCCTGTCGCTATCCTGCGCCATTTTTTTCTGGAAAGCTACAGCGCACCGAGAGACGTCTACTCCCTGCTGCGCCAGCGCGGCATGGACCTGGTCACACTAACCGATCACGACTCCATCGGCGGAGCGGAAGAGTTGCGCCGCTACCCGGATTTTTTTGTCAGCGAAGAAGCGACCTGCACCATGCCCAGCGGAACGCAGGCCCACGTCGGCGTCTATGACATCACCGAACGCCAGCACATTGAAATCAATCGCCGCCGCAATGACATGATCCGCCTGCTCGCGTATCTTTCCGAACAGCGCCTCTTTTTCACAATCAATCATGTGTTTTCTTCTCTGACCGGGCGACGAGACGCAGACGACTTTGAATGGTTTTCAGGATACTTTCCCGCCGTCGAGGCCCGCAACGGCCAGATGCTGGCCTCCGCCAATCAGCAAGCCGCCGAGTTTGCCTGGAAGCGATGCAAGACCCAGGTGGCCGGAAGCGACGCGCACGCCCTCGCTTCGGTGGGCACAGCGTACACCGAAGTGCCGGGCGCAAGAAATAAAGAAGAATTTTTCGCTGGCCTGCGCGCCGGAAACGGCCGGCTGTGCGGCGAATCCGGCGGCTACTGGAAATTGACGCGCGATATTCTCTTGCTCTGCGGCGAGATGATGCGCGAGGACCGCTGGTCCGTCTTGCTTGCCCCGCTGGTCGCACTGGTTCCGGCAGGGGTAGCTGTCGACTACTTCGTCGATCAGGGTTTTGTCCGCCGCTGGGGCGCCGCCATCAACGGTCCCCGGCCCGCGCCGAAGGATCTGTTGGGGACGCTGCCGGTGAGGCTGAAGCAGATGGCCTAGCAAGTAGCGCATGCTTTAGCCTGCGGGTTTTGGTCCATGCATCACCGAAACCCCACAGGCTGAAGCCCGCGCCACAAAACCCGGCTTTCACGGGGAAATATTAGCAGCTGGCGGAAATGAGGTGCCATCATGACCGCTCGAAGAATGGTCTGGGAGTTCATCGAAGCCCGCGACCACCAAGTCATGAGGAAAGTCCACCGCTGGCGCCCGCCGCGATGGCTGCGGTATTGGATGATTGCCTCAACGCGTTTGGGAGACGGCTGGATCTGGTATTCCGTAGGGATCGCCTTGCTCTTATTTGGAGGCGATATGCGCTTCGTCGCCTTCGCCGCCAGCGCATCGGCGGAAGCCGCGACGGTGGTGTTGTTTCGCCTGATCAAGAAGGCCAGCAAAAGAAAACGCCCGTGCCAACTGGAATCGCATTGCTGGGCGAATATTCTCCCACCCGACCAGTTTTCTTTCCCCTCGGGACACGCGATGAGCGCTTTCGCCATCGCCATCCCCTTGTGCATCCTCTATCCGCAATTGCAAGCGGCCTTGCTCGCCCTATCGGTGAGCATCGCCGTATCGCGAGTAATTCTGGGCATGCATTTCGTGAGCGACGTAGTAGTGGGATCACTGCTGGGAGCAGGATTAGGATACGGGGCCTACTTGTTAATTCGGTAGCGAGCGCAGTCGGTGTAACCGGTAAGAAGGTTTTCTCCGCCTTTCTCTGTGCCCTCTGTGTTAAAAGCCTTCGCCTTTGTCCTTCCTTTCGTCTAAGTCGCAATCCGCTCGAAAATCCCCGCCGCGCCCATTCCCCCGCCGATGCACATCGTGACCATTCCGTAGCGCGCTTTGCGCCGTTCCAATTCGCGTAGGATGGACGCCGTAAGCTTGGCTCCCGTGCACCCCAGCGGATGCCCGAGGGCGATGGCGCCGCCATTGGGATTGACGCGCGCAGGGTCCAGCCCCGCCTCACGGATCACCGCCAGCGACTGCACCGCAAACGCTTCATTGAGTTCAATCACCTCAATCTGATCGAGCTTCAAACCTGTCAACTTCAGCACCTTGGGAATCGCGTAAGCAGGACCTATGCCCATGATCTCCGCAGGCACTCCAGCCGTCGCAAACCCTAGAAAGCGCGCAAGGGGTTTTGCGCCCAGGGCCGCGGCGCGCTCGGCGCTCATCACGATGGACGCCGCGGCGCCGTCGCTCGTCTGCGAACTGTTTCCGGCCGTGGTCGTGCCGCGCGCATGAAATGCGGGCTTCAGCTTGGCCAGGGCCTCCATGCTGGTGTCCGCGCGTGGCCCTTCGTCGATCTCGAAAACTGCCGTGGTTGTTGTGGGCTTCGCGGCGCGTCCGTTCACCGCATTGGCGACGACCGACGTCCGCACTTCCACCGGCACAATTTCGTCCCTGAACTTTCCGGCGGCAATCGCAGCGAGCGCATTTTTGTGGCTGGCAAGCGAAAATTCGTCCGCCTTTTCGCGTGTAATGCCGTATTTCTTGGCCACATTTTCCGCAGTAAGCCCCATGCTGAGATAGGCGTCCGGATAGTGATCCATCAGCCAGGGATTGGGCGAAACTTTGTTGCCGCCCATGGGAATCATGCTCATCGATTCCGTGCCGCCCGCCAGAATGACGTCCGCGTGTCCCACCATAATGCGCTCGGCGGCCATGGCAATCGCCTGCAAGCCCGAAGAGCAAAACCGGTTGATGGTGATGGCCGGAACTTCCGCCGGCAGCCCGGCGCGCTGGCTGGCGATCCGCGCCACATTCATCCCCGCTTCGCCCTCCGGCATGGCGCAGCCCAGGATTACGTCTTCGATGTCCTTGGGATCGAGTCCCGGCACGCGGCGTATCGCTTCCTGCATGGCAATCGCGGCAAGGTCGTCGGGCCGCGTCGCGCGCAGCGTCCCCTTGAACGCCTTCCCGACCGGCGTGCGAACTGAACTGACAATGACGGCGTCTCTCATGTTGGGACTCGATTCTGGTAACTGGTGATTAGTGACTGGTGACCCGTGCGCGTTCCACCAGCTATTTCAATTGGATGCCCTCACAGTTGAAAAAGCAACCAGCGGATGCGCTGAACGGCACTGCCGACTACTGCGCTCGCTTCGTAGATGCGCATGGAGGACAAGAAACCTTCGGCGCATATCCCTTGAACGTGAACTTGTAAGCGCCTGCGCCTCCACTATGTCCGTCGGCGCCGCTCAGCTCGGCCTGTACCGCATAGACGTTGCCTTCGTGATCCACATTGATGAGGTGACCGGGAGGGTCCCCTTGTGGCGAACCAATGTTGAAGGAACCGAGAACCTCCAGGGTCCTGCGATTCAGGACGTAGACGTCCGGGGCCCCCGAGACATATAAAAACCGCTGCTCCGGATCGGGAGAGAAGGCCACAGACCTGGCCTGCAAAGGAAACTTGCTGTCCGCGCCGACAAACTGCTCGGCAACGAATTTTCCCTCGGGCGTAAACTCCTGGACCCGCTTATTCCCGCGATCGGCCACGTAGGCGAGGCCGTCGTTCGAAAGTTTTATATCGTGCGGCAAGGCAAATTGCTGGTACGTCGACCATATGCCGCACACCATGGGACACAATTCGTTCGGCTTGGATGGCTCGACCGCGGGACGCTGGTCCAAATCGAGGGGCTTGTTGCCATACGCGCCCCACATGCGTTTGAACTTTCCCGTGTCCGCGTCATACACCATGATGCGGCTGTTCCCGTAGCCATCGCTCACGAAGACTTCGTTGGTCTTGGGGTAGACACGGACACTGGTTCCTCCCTTGAGAACTTCGGTGGCATTGCTGCCGGTCTGGCCGCTCGTGCCGATGGCCATCACAAATTTGCCGTCCCGGGTAAACTTGAGCACCTGGTTGTCATTCGGCAGACTCGCTGGGTTGTTCATCTTGCCGTCCGCGTTGCCCAAGATCCACACGAAGCCTTTGTAGTCCACAGTGATGCTGTGCTCGTTCGACGGCCATTGGTATCCCGGCCCGCTTTGCCCGCCCCAGGCCTGAATAAAGTTGCCTTCGTTGTCGAACTCCATGACGGGCGGCGCCGGAATGGAAACCAGATCGGGCGGCGTCGACCGCGGATGCGCCAGACTGCGCGGGCGGCTAAGAATCCAGATGTGATCCTGAGAGTCCACAGCGACATCGGACCCGAATCCCATCCTCCATTTCGACGGGACCTTCGGAAAACTTAGGTCCTTTTCGAATTGAGGCAAACCGCCCTCTCCGATGTGCAGGGCTTCAGCCGAAGCCGCCTGTCCGAAGACGGGCTTGGATGAATGTGGAATCACCCATAACAAAACGATCCCGGCAAAAATGAAACCGATCAAGCCGTTCCGTCTCATGGGATTTCTCCTTCAGGAATCTTGCGAACGCGCAACGAAAAACAGGATATTCCTTTTTTTTGGTTTCCGGCTGCCGAGAGTATACAGCCGTTTGTTGCCAGCCGATATATGCACTCTGGATTTGCCGGCGATATCCGCGTGCTATGCTAGCGGACCTCGATACCATGCGCCGCCGCCGCACACTGATCACTTCGCCGCTCAAATGGCAGATGACCGCTCTGCCGGTGGCTCCTCCCGCCCTGCCGGTTATTGTCGATCGCGGCGGCACGCAACTGCGAACGCCAAAGCCCGTGATCGTGTCCGATACCCGCGAGCAGAACCCATTTTCGTTCGAACGATTTTCCGGCTGGTTTTCCGGGATCGAAAAAAGGCCGCTCGAAATCGGCGACTACTCGATTGCAGGACTGGAAGAAACGTGCGTGGTTGAGCGCAAGGACCTGAGCGACCTGGTCCGCTCGTTCCACGTGGAACGATCTGTCTTTGTGGCGCGCTTGCGGCGAATGAGCGCGTTTCCTGACCGCCTGCTGCTCATCACTGCCGCGCTGAGCCAGGTGAAATCGCGCTACGAGCACAGCCCCGCGAACCCGAACCAGATATCCCAGTCGCTGATCGCCACTCTTGCGGGTTTGCGGGTCCCGTTTCTGTGCGTCGAAACGCACGAACTCGGCGAAGAAATCGTCGCCTCCTACCTGTACCAGGTCCACCTTTATCATTGGCTCGAATCGAACGGCCACGGCCGCCGCCTCGCCGATGACGATTTGTGACGCTTTGATAAAAATAGGAAGACCTTCCGGGGTGTCAGCTCAATCTGTCATCTCCCAGCTTTGTAGCTTGAGTGGTAACTGCCAAATCCTTGTAGGGCACACCTTCAGCCGAGCCGAAAGAATGCAAAATAAATGCGGTTTTAAGGGCTGCGCAAAAGTAATTTACCTTGTCATTCCGAGCGCAGCGAGGAATTGGACTTGTCCCCATTTTTGAGACAACCAGTTAAGAGACAATACTCAGCGAATGGAGGAGAGGCGCATGGGATTGCCTCGACGGAGGTTCACGCGGGAATTTAAGATCACGGCGGTACGGCGGCTGCAGCAGGGCGAATCGGTGGCCGTGTTGGCACGGGCACTGGAGGTAAATGCAAGCGTGCTGCACCGCTGGCGGGAGGAATTTGGGCACGGGCCCGGGAAGGCATCTCCAGGTTCCGGGCGGCGCAGAATGGAACCGGATCGGGTCGCGCAATTAGAGCGCAAGATCGGTCAGCAGGCGCTGGAGATTGATTTTTTAAAGAGTTGCTTGCAGAGCATCGAGGAGCAGCGGCCGCTGCAGGCAGGGGAATCCAAGCCGCCATCTACGGGCAAATCGAAAGGCAGCGAGCGGGAGGGCTCACGGTGAAGCGCGGATGTGAGTTGGGGCAAGTGAGCCGCAGCGGATTTTATCGTTCGCGGCGACAGCAGCCTTGGACCGATCGCGATTTGCCGCTGCGGGATGCACTGCAGCGCATCGCATTGGAATTTCCCAGCTACGGCTGGCCGCGGATCACGCCAGAGCTGAAGCGGCGCGGTTGGGTGGTGAATCACAAACGCGTGTACCGGATCATGCGCGAGGATAATCTGCTGTGCTTGCGCCGGCGGAAATTCGTGCGGACTACCGACTCGGCGCATCCGTTCCCGGTGTATCCCAACTTGGCGCGAGGGATGGCCGTCATGGGTCTAGATCAACTCTGGGTATCGGACATCACCTACATTCGACTGCGGGCCGAGTTCATCTATCTGGCGGTGATTCTGGACGCCTGTTCGCGACGGGTGATTGGGTGGGCAGTGGGACGCAGTCTGGAAGACGACCTGGCCTTGGAAGCGCTGCGCCAGGCGCTGGAGCAGCGGCGGCCTGCACCAGGGCTGGTGCATCACTCCGATCGCGGCGTGCAGTATGCTTCGCGCGAGTACACGGCGCTGCTGGAGGCGCACGGCATCACGATCAGCATGTCGCGCAAAGGAAATCCGTACGACAATGCCATCGCCGAATCGTTCATGAAAACTCTGAAGTATGAGCAAGTCTATCGCGAAGACTACGAGGATCTGCGCGAAGCCCGCGCTTCGATCCAGAGGTTCCTCGAACAGGTGTACAACGAAAAACGGCTGCATTCGGCCCTGGGCTATCTTGCGCCGGCGGAATTCGAGCGAGCGCTGGCGGCGAAGGAAAAGCCCAAGACGTGGAAAGTGATTTCTGCTGCAGGCAGGGCTGCGCGATGAGTTTTTCGAGGCATAAGGAAATCTATCGCCCGATGGAAGGGGCAAACCGACTGGGGCGGCCGACCTGCGGCCACCCCAGCGCTCATCGGTACGATGAGTTTCCAGCTGGCTATTCCTTGGCGGGTTGCGCTCCCGCAGAGCCCGCCTCCGCTTCACCAGCCGGACCGCATCGTGCAGGACAATCGGGCAGAGGTACAATCGATAAGCAGCGAACGGCGAATCGTCTCTTAACTGCGTGTCTCACTCAAGGGGACAACCCCAGATTTCCTCGCTTCGCTCGGAATGACAAAATAAACACCTTTTTCCGCAGCCTGCTAGAGGTCTCACGAGGCGCCAATTCCATAAATCTTTATTACCCCGTTCTTCTGAAAGAACCCGGGATTCGCAGCCGATCAGGAACGCGTCTGTGGAATTTGCCTTAATCATGCGGCAATACGTAGTACTCCCACATCTTGACCGAGAGGACCTGATAAACGGCATCATCGGGTGCGCCGTGAAAAGGCGCTGGTCCACAGCGGGGGTACACCCGCCCGGGAACTGGTTCGCTCCACCCGGTAGCAATCAGAGCAGCAGTGGAGGCAACGAGACTGCTGAAGCCTCTGGTGTAGAGGGTCGCAAAGGCGACTTGGCGAGCGTGCAGGCCGTAACGTGAGTGAACGCCGAGCAGGCCTCGAAACCGTTAACGCAGGAGCCGACCCGCCCCGATTTCGGGGAAGGCCGAAGTTGGTGGAACAGTACGAGCGAACAAGTTCCAGCAAACCTGCCGGGGTATTGGCGGCGGCATGCAGGCAATGGGGACTATGCGCAACACGGGAAGTCCCAGCGGTGATCGCGGTCTGGATCAACTGGCAACTCGCGAGAGACCGGCCGGGCCGTTTGGGATGGCGGAGAGGCTCGTAGTACCGACGAAGCCGGGTAATTCCGGCGGAGGAAAGGGGCCTCAGTTGAAAGGAAACGCAAGAAGCGACAAAGGACCGAGGGATTGGCAATGAGCCTAACAACCCCACTAAGTGTTCAGAAGTTGCAGACGGCGTTGCACGACAAAGCGAAGGGATCGCCCAAGTTTCGCTTCTATGCTCTGTACGACAAGGTGCACCGAGAAGACGTGATGGCATTTGCCTATGAATGTTGCAAAGCGAATCGCGGAGCAGCAGGAGTAGACGGCCAAACGTTTGAGGACATCGAGGAGTACGGAGTGCAGAAGTGGTTGGACGAACTGACGCAAGAGCTGAAAAGTAGAACGTATCGACCGCAGCCCGTACGGCGGGTGTGGATACCCAAGCCGGACGGAAAAGCAGAGGCCGTTAGGAGTGCCGACGATCAAAGATCGCGTGGCACAGACGGCGGCGGTGTTGGTACTCGAACCGATCTTCGAGGCCGACCTGCCGTCGGAACAGTACGCCTATCGGGCAAACCGCAGTGCGTTGGACGCCGTGAATCATGTCCACAAGCTGCTCCACACCGGCCATGTACAAATTGTAGACGCGGATTTAAGCGGCTACTTCGATAGTATTCCTCATTCCGATCTTCTAAAGTCGGTGGCTCGACGGATCGTCGACGGAGCAATGCTGCATCTGATCAAGATGTGGCTGGAAGTGCCGGTTGAAGAGACCGACGAGAAAGGGAATAAGCATCGGAGTACACGCAATCGGGATGAAGGACGGGGAACTCCGCAAGGGGCTCCGATCAGCCCGCTGCTCAGCAACTTGTACATGCGTCGATTCGTGCTGGGATGGAAGAAGTTCGGGCACGAGAAGCGTCTTGCGGCATACATCGTTAACTACGCTGATGACCTGGTGATCTGCTGCCGTGGCCGAGCGGAAGAAGCGCTGGCCATCATGCGGGACATCATGAAGAAGCTGAAGTTGACGGTCAATGAAACGAAGACGCGGGTCTGTAAACTGCCGGAAGAGAAGTTCGACTTTTTGGGATACACGTTTGGTCGGTGCTATTCGCCGAAGACAGGGCGCGCGTACCTAGGTACGTTTCCCTCGAAGAAGCGGGTGCTCCGCATCTGCGAGACGATTAGCGAAGCGACGGGACGGGATCACATTCTGCTGGATCAAGAGATAGTGGTAGCGAAGCTCAACCGCACGATGATTGGGTGGGCCAACTACTTCTGTCTCGGGCCAGTCAGCATGGCCTATCGAGCGGTGGACAGTCACGCCTGTAAAAGGCTGCGTCAGTGGTTGTGTGCCAAGCACAAAGTGTTGGGGTCGGGGGCCAAGCGGTTCCCGGAGGCATCCCTGCACAAACTGTTCGGCCTCGTCTGTCTTACCAAGCGGACGAGCAATTTCCCGTGGGCAACCTCGCGAACCTTTCTCCGAGAGCCGGATGCCTGAAACAGGCCTGTCCGGTTCGATGAGCGGGGTGTGAAGACGGAAGCATGGTTCAGCTCGTGAGGCACCGACAAACGAAAGAGTCGGCAAACGGATAGGCTGCACCTAAACCACCGCGTCACACCTCGACTCTACAAGGTGGGAATCTGCTCCCTTTAGGCGCAAAAATCCGCGTTCCGAGAAGCTGCCTTCTGGCTCCGTGTAAATGTTTATGTATATAATGCGTGACTAATATTTTCAAAGAGGAGACCAGCATGAGTGAGCTACGGTATCCAAATGAAAGTAGAGAGTATCGGGATGCACGCGATTTATTGCTCAAAGACGAACGAGAGCTAGCCGACAAATTAAAATCTGTGGCAGCCAAACGCCGCAATCTCCCTCTCGGGGGGCCGTTGAAACAGGACTACGTCTTTCAATGGGCTAACGATGGGAAAGTGGGAAAGAGTGTGAAATTTTCCGAGCTATTTGCGGACAAAAACACCCTGCTGCTTTACTCGTTCATGTACGGTCCGAACTGGGACAATCCCTGTCCCTCCTGCACGTCGCTAGTCGATGGGTTTGATCGAAGCTCGTATCAGGTCACTCAGCACGCCGCGTTTGTCGCAATTGCAAAAGCTCCGGCCGATCGAATCAATGCGTGGGCGAAAAAACGAGGATGGTCGCAGATCGCGCTGGTATCCGGATCGGACTCTCCCTATCAAGCCGATTACAAATGCCAGAGAGACTCCGATGATATGCAATTGCCGGTGATGCATGTATTTCGGAGGCAAGCTGGAAAGATTTATCATTTCTGGGGAACTGAACTGCCTTCGAATCATGTCGACACGGTGTGGCCGTATTGGAATCTCATGGATTTTACGCCAGAGGGGCGACCAGATATTCCCACTCCCCCACAAAATTTCAGGTCCGAATTCTTGGAAGAAAACTATCTGAAAAAGAA